>Ga0315336_1007791_pt1 | contig 10005 bp, 5 predicted proteins | sample ASW5metaG_FD_204512 | JGI IMG/M metagenome (GOLD analysis project Ga0315336, IMG submission 204512) | Ammonia-oxidizing marine archaeal communities from Monterey Bay, California, United States - ASW #5 | ecosystem: Environmental > Aquatic > Marine > Intertidal zone | place: USA: California... | reverse complement strand
CGTCGGCGGCAAGGCAGGCGCAGAGGCAGAGGACCTCGATGCCGTCGCCGATCTCGGAGAGCTGGGGTACGCCGAGGCCGAAGGAGACGACTACCTCGACATGGGCGGCGCCGATGAAATGGATGAGGCAGCCGCCATCATTCCCGAAGCCCAGGCCGCGGCCCAGCAGCCCACTTATGCGGGCGAGCCGGCCAAGTACGATGTCGCCGGTCTAGAAGACATCCCCGAATTCGAGGGAGAAACGGCGAATACAGGTACGCTCACCCGCGGGGCTGCCAAGAAGCAGAGCCGTCGTGAGGACAAAGGTAAGGACGAACTCGTCGATCTGACCGGCCTCCGCGCCCAGGCCCACCCCGGTTCCGTCGGCACGTCCTGGCGCAACGACCTCGACGGTGGCTCCCTCGCCGAGATCGATGGTGCCATCGCCGCAGCTTCGGCTGCCGCGAGGAGCGGAAACTACACCGAGGCCGGTGACATCATGTCCGAGCACATCGCGACCCCAGCGACTTCGGGCCAGGCCCAGGCTGTCGCTGCGGCGGACTACTACCTCCGCGGAAACAACCCTGGCGCCGCCTTGAACGCCGCGAGCAGGGGACTGGCGCTGTCCTCGAGCAAGACCGCTTCGCGGGCCATGTTGGAGGTCCTCTATGGCGATGCCCTGCAGCGGACTGGCGATTACAAGCCGGCCGAAGCGGCTTATCAGCGGGCGATCGAGATCAACGCCAAACGCTGAATCCCAAAACGGAGGGCGCTAGCCGACTGTGAACGGAACGCCTTCCATCGCACGCGATACAGTGACGGCCCATGCCGTTTCGCCCCCGCATCGCCCAGGCCATCTCCTCCCTCTTCGGGGGCCCCGCCGTGCGCGACCGCGCCGAGCGGCTTCACTTCCCCGATGCCGGCCACGGGTATGACCGGTTTGGACTGCATCCCGATTTCGTGGCCCTCGGCGACACCATCGCGGCCCCGATGTACGAGAAGTGGTTCCGCGTAAAATCCTACGGGGCGGAGAAAATCCCGACCACGGGTCCCGCAATTCTCGCCTCGAATCACTCCGGAACCCTGCCCGCCGACGGCATGATGCTCTGGACCGACGTGCTCAGACGGACCGATCCGCCGCGAACTCCAAGGCCGGTCGCCGACTATTTCGTGGCCACGCTGCCCGTGGTGAGCACGCTCTTCGCCCGCTGTGGCGTGGTCAGTGGCAGTCGTGGAAACGCACGCGCGCTTCTCGAGGCCGGGGAGCTGCTCATGATCTTCCCAGAGGGAACCCCCGGAATCACCAAGCCGTTCTCCCAGCGGTACAAATTGCAGGAGTGGAGAAAGGGGCACTGCGAGCTGGCCATTCGGTACAATGCACCGGTCGTTCCCGTCGGGATTGTCGGTGCCGAAGAGCAGATGCCTCAACTCGGCCGCATTCCCACGGGCGGATTCTCGGCGATCCCACACATCCCGGTCCCGGCTACGCTCATCCCCCTGCCGGTCCGATACCACATCCACTATGGCGATCCCATCCGGTTGGATCAGGAATACTCGTCGAACGATGCCGATGATCCGGAGATCGTGCGCGAGGCCGCTGCCCGCGTCAAAGTCGCAGTCCAGGCGCTGCTGGAGCAGGGTTTACGAATGAGGAAGGGGATCTTCCGTTGATTTCTGTCCTGGTCACCGGCGCGACGTCCCCAGTCGGGGAGCGCCTGGTTCGCAGCCTCATCGCCGATACACGCGTCAAGCACGTGCTCGCCGTTGGCTTCGAGCCAGAGGACCGCGCCCTTCCGTTCTCGCATCGCAAGAGACTGACCTATCTGCCGGTCGATCTCACCCGGGGTCGCAAGGTGCGTGAACTCCTGTTCGGGCCGGCGCGCGACCTCGAGTGCGAAGTGGTCGTTCACCTTGCTGGAAACTCCGATCCCCACGACAAAGGTCGCAAGATCCACCGGTACAATGTCGAGGCGCTGCGGTCGATCATGGATCTTGCGGACCGGCATCCGACCATCCGTCGGATTGTGGTTCGCAGCTTTGGCGTCGTGTACCGGGTCTCCCTGGACCTGCCGATTCTCGTGCGCGAGGACCATCCGCTCAACCTGTCCCCTTCGGCGCCGCAGTATGTGCGCGACCGGGTGGAGGCCGATCTGACAGCGTGTGCTCGAATGGGTCTTGCGAACTGCGAAATAGTCGTCCTGCGATGTGCTGAGGCCCTCGGCCCCGGCACCGGCTCTCAACTCTACGACTACCTGGATGGCCCCGTGGCTCTGCGGCCGGCGGGATTCGACCCGATGTTGAACGTGGCCACGGTCGCCGATCTGGTGCTGGCGTTGGAGAAGGCGACCCACGGAAGCGGAGAGGGCGTCTTCAACGTGCCCGGCTACGACACATTGCCGCTGTCGGAGTGTGTGCGTAAGTGGGGTGTACCGGCGCTTCCGCTGCCTGGAGCCCTCATAAAGCCGCTCTACAACCTGCGCCACGCCGTCACCGGGTCCAACTTCGAGTACGGTCTGAATCGGCATCGCATGCACTTCGGACTGGTGCTGGACGGCACCCGCGCTCGCAAGGTCCTCGGGTTCGTCCCGAGCTCACCAGTAGACTGGCCGATGGGTGGCCCCATAAACTAGTCGCCGCCGAGGCGTATTTGAGAGGATCCCCACATCTGGCCGCTGCCGCCTGCCTGCTGATCTCGGGCGTGGCGTGGGCATCTGACGCCGGCCATGGAGACGGCCACGGAGCCGACGACGCGGGACTCGGTGGAGTGCTGGTCATCCTCGGAATGGTGGGCGTGGCCTACCTGATCGCTCATTTCTTTGTCGATTGGGTTCAAAACCGGTTTCTCGTGGTTTCTGGACTCGAATATGTGCTCCTCGGAGCGCTGTTGGGGCCGGCGGTTCTCGTCGAGGTCAACGTCTTCAAAGACCTGACAGCGCTCGCGCCGATCATCGCCTTCGCAGCCGGCTGGGTGGGGCTGCTGTACGGCATGCAATTCGAGCGAACGAGCTTGATGGCGGTCTCCGATCGGAGCATCCGTCTGGGGGTCGCGGACGCCCTGGGCACCGCAATCACAGTCACGACCGGCGCCTGGTTCCTCTTCGAATCGGGCTTGCTCGGGGTTCCGTTCTCTGGAAACGAGGCCAAGGTCGCAGCGGCGGCCATGGGCTGTGCTGCAGCGGCCGGGTCCACATCGGCGGTCGACTTGCTCCGACTCCGCTACCCCGGTCTGGAGACCAACCTGCTCGATTTGCTCGGACGCAGCGCCAAGACCGGTGATGTCATTGCGATCATCGCCTTTGGTCTGATCTTTTGCTTCTTCCACGAGGGCACGGTACGCCTCGGCCAGGTCCCCGATGAGACCGATTGGTTGGTCACGACGGTGGTTCTCGGGGGCGTGCTCGGCATCCTCTTCACGGCCTTTCTGGGCGGTGAGAGCGACGAGAACACCCGGTTCCTGGCGCTTACGGGCATCATCATCTTCGCCTCTGGAGCGGCGTTCTTCCTCAACCTCTCGGCCCTGCTCCTCAATCTCATTCTCGGGGCCTTCATCGTCAACGGGCGTTCGGGGGAGGGCGTCTACAACACGCTGATCGGAACGATGCGGCCGATTCGCCTCATCCTCCTTGTGTTTGCAGGTGCGCTTTGGACACCGGTCGATCCGACGCTGGCCGTGATCCTCGCTGCCGCGTACATTTTGGTACGGCTGGTCTCCAAGATGGTCAGCGACTGGGCCGCCAGCCTCGGGAATCCACTGCGCTCCGATATTTTCCGCGGTTTGATGGCCCAGGGTGACGTCGCCATTGCGATGGCGATCTCCTTCCAGATTGTCTACGACGGCGAGCTCATCGATCTGGCCTACACGGCGATCCTCATCTCCATCGTGATCCACGAGTTCATCGCCCCCAGGATTCTCAAGGGCCTGCTCGTCGACGCCGGCGAGCTCCGCCAGGACGTGGAGCCCGTCCATCCCCAGTCCGAAGCTGCGGCGGGAGGGTAGATGTACGTCGTCATCATCGGAATGGGAGAGGTTGGCCGCCATGTGGTGCGCACGCTCGAATGGGACAAACACGACGTCGTAGTGGTCGACAATGACGACGGCGCCATTGCCTGGGTCGAAGAGCATCACGACGTCGCCACGCTGAAGGGCTACGGGGCCGCCAACGACGTGCTCGAGAAGGCCAACGCCGGCGCCGCCGACATGGTGGTGGCCGTCACAGATCACGACGAGGTCAACCTGATCGCCGCTCTCGCGGCCAAGCAGATGGGAGCCAGGCGGGTCATTGCCAGGGTCCAGGGCAGTGAATGGTCTGGAAACCACAAAGACGAAGGCGTGTCCTACAACCTGCTCGGCGTGGATGTCGTCTTCAACCCCCGGGTCCTGCTCGCCCAGGAGATCGTCAAGATCGCCCAGTCTCACGGTGCTCTCGAGGTCGTCGACCTGGCAAACGACGCCATCGAGGTCGTGCAGATGGAACTGGCCGAGGGCAGTCGGTTGATTGGGAAAGGGTTGGCAAAGCTCCACCTTCCACGGGGCGTGCTGGTCGGAGCTGTCGTTCGTGACGGCCAACTCTTCATCCCGGGCGGCGCCGATGTCCTGCAGCCGCAGGATCGCGTGTACCTGGTGGGTACGCCCGACAAGATGATCGAAGCCGAAGACCTCTTCACCACCCGCCGCGAGGCCAATCGGGTCTGCATTGTCGGCGGTGGCGTTGTCGGGGAGTCGCTGGCTCGGGGCCTGGTCGCCACCAAGGGCGAGGTCCTGCTCATCGAAATGGACCGCGCACGTGCCGAGCGGCTCGCGGCGGACTTGCCCCAGGTCACGGTCGTGCATGGCGACGGAACCGACCTGTCCCTGTTGAATGAAGAGAGAATTGGAAACTACGATCTCTTCGTGTCTCTGAGCCATGAAGACGAGATCAATCTGATGGCCTGTCTGCTCGCGAAACGGGCCGGCGCATCGCGGACAGCCGCACTGGTTCACCGCCCCGACTACATCGATATCTACCGTCAGCTCGGGGTCGATCTTGTGCTCTCCCCGCGCACGGTCGCATCGGATCACATCCTCCGCTACTGCCGACGGGCCGAGCTCCAGAGCCTGACCATGCTCGAAGACGGCCAGGCCGAGATCCTCGAAGTGGTCGCTCAGCCGAACAGCCGGATCGTCGGCATGCCGGTGCGGCGGATGAGCCTGCCACGGGGTTCTCTGTTGTGCGCAATCATCAAGCCGGACGGCGTGATCATCCCGGGAGGCGACGACGAGGTCGATGCCTGGGACACCGTCATCGTGCTCGCGACGGCCAGTGCGCGGACCAGCGTCGCGAAGATGTTCCGCCAGAGAGCGCTCTGACGTGAGCAAGGTCATTCACGCGCCGATCCATCGGCTCATCGCGCGGCCGGTGTCCTACGTCTATCTGGGCGTCGCCGGAGCGATGGCCGCGTGCGCAGGGATCTGCGCTGCTTTCGAGGCCGGCGGATACGCGCATCGAGAGATCGACGAGGGCTCGGTGGTGACCATGGCCGGCTCGGCGGCGTTGGCGGCCGCGGTCGGGGGATTGACGTGGTTCTGGGGTAAAGATGCTCCTGTGAAGACCTTTGGTCGGCGCGAGGCGACTTTCGCGGTGGCCGCGATCTGGTTTGGCGTGAGCGTGCTCGGTGCGGTGCCTTTCGTGATCGACTCCGGGATCTCTCCGGCAGACGCCATCTTCGAGTCGGTGAGCGGATTTACCACGACTGGCGCCACCATCGTCTCGGACATCGAGGGCACCATGTCGCGGCCGATCCTGCTCTGGCGCTCGATCATGCAGTGGCTCGGCGGCATGGGCATTGTCGTGCTCTTCGTCGCCGTCTTCCCCCAGCTCGGCGTGAGCGGCAAACACATGTTTCGCTCGGAGGTTCCCGGCGTGACGGCCGAGGGCCTGCAGCCGCGCATCACCGAAACTTCCCTGGTCTTGTGGCGATTCTATGTCGTGTTCACGGCGATCAATGGGGTTGCCTTTTACGTGCTCGGCATGAACGGCTTCGAGAGCTTGTGCCACGCTTTCACGAACATGGCCACCGGGGGATTCTCGACGCGCAACGACTCCATCGCCGCGTTCGACAGCCCAGCCATCGAGTACACGGTCATCTTCTTCATGCTGTTGTCCACGATGAATTTCGGGCTGTTTTACGGCATCTGGCGGAGTCGTCGGGTCTCCATCGTTCTCAAGAGCGTCGAGTTCCGCGTGTACGGAATCGTCGTTGTTCTCGCCACGCTCCTGGTCACCCTCGGCATCCTCGGGAACCACGACAACCACGGTCTCGAGGCCTTCCGGGCTGCGTTGTTCACAGTCTCGGCCACCATCTCGTCCACGGGCTACACGACCACCGACTACATGGCGTGGAGCTCGCCGGCCCTGCTGATCTTCGTGTTCCTGCAGTTCTCGGGTGGGTGTGCGGGGTCGACGGCGGGCGGCATCAAGCTGTCCAGGTTCATCCTGTTGGCGAAGATCTCGTTTGCGCAGCTGCGCCGCTCGGTTCGACCCCAGGTGATCAGCGTCGTACGAATGGACAGGAAGGTCCTTGCAGATTCGGTGCTGCTCGAGGTGTCTACGTTCATCTTTCTCTACCTCATCTGCATGGCGGTGGGGTCGCTGGTCGTGGCCTACACCGATGGCCTGGGCCTGGACACGACGTTTGGTGGCATGCTCTCGGCGCTGTCGAACATGGGCCCGGCGGCCTTCCATGATGGCCCGGACAACTTTGCGCGGTATTCTCCTGCCGCGAAGCTGATATTCTCGCTGGCGATGATCATGGGCCGACTCGAGTTCTTTACGATCCTGGCGCTCCTCACGCCAGACCTGTGGAGGCGCTGATGTCGAGTGGCCACAAGCCGGCGGGATCCATCGATATCATTGTCAAGACTGGCATTGTGGTGGTGCTGGTTGTCGGGATGTTGCTGCTCCACAACTTCGCTGTGCCGTCGGACGTGCACCCGGAGGGAATGCTCGCGCTCGGCTTCATCATCTTGGCTGGCTTCACGATCGGCGAGCTTGTCGAGACGGTCAGGCTGCCGCACATCACCGGCTATTTGATTGCCGGCCTCGTCCTGGGACCCTCTGCGGCGGAGCTTATTTCCGAGGTAGTTCCAAATCTTCCGCCGCCGTTCGACGCCGGCATCATCAACACCCAGGTCGCCGAGCAGCTCGGTCCCCTGAACGCGCTGGCGTTGGCGCTGATTGCCCTGACAGCCGGTGGCGAGCTCCGCCTGGAGGCCCTTCGCAAGGGAATCCGCCAGATCCTGGGCGTCCTGATGGGACAGTTGGTCTTGTTGGCGGTGGTCGTGGTGGGCTTCGTCTACGCGATCAGTGGAGTGATCCCAGCGATCGCGCTGATCGAGCTGGAGACATCGCAAGCCCTCGCCCTCGGTGGCGTGGTTGCGGCCATCTCACTCGCGACCTCTCCCGCGGCGACTATCGCCGTCATCAACGGAACGCGCTCAAAGGGCCAGATGACAGAAACCGTTCTGTCGGTTGTCGTGCTCAAGGACGTCGTGGTCGTCGTCGCATTCTCGGCAGCGACCGCCGTTGCTGTGGGCGTGATGGGCCTTCCCGGAGGTGGTGGTGGATTCCTGGCTTCGCTGGTTGAGATCGGCGGAAGTATGGCGCTCGGTGCGGTCGTCGGCCTGGCGATCCACCTCTACCTGAGATTCGCCGCTCGGGAGATCCCGATCCTGCTCTTCCTGGTCGGGCTGATCTATACGACGACCTTCATCGCGGAGGCCTGGCACTTCGAGGCGGCCCTGGTGTTCATCGCCGCGGGCTTTGTGACCGGGAACTTCTCGTCCAAGGGCGGCGAGCTGATCCACGAGGTCGAGCGGCTGTCGATGCCGGTGTACGTGGTGTTCTTCACTCTGGCAGGTGCTGGGCTCCATCTGGATTCTCTGTGGATGGTCCTGCCTTATGCGGGTGCCTTGGTTGCAGTGCGGGCCGCCGCTGTCTATGCGGGGGTGCGTCTCGGAGCGACGTTGACCGGCGCCGGTGAATCGACTCGGCGATATGGCTGGATGGGTTTCATCTCTCAGGCAGGCTTGGCCATCGTCTTGGCCAAAGCTGTAAAGTCGACGTATCCAGATGGGGTTGGAGACGGCCTGTACACCCTGATTGTCGGTGGTGTAGCCCTGAACGAGGTGTTTGGTCCGGTGCTGCTCCAGTGGGGCCTTTCGTGGGCGGGCGAGGCGGGTGCAGCAGACGAGTCGGTAGAGACGCGCGCGGAAGCGCAAACCAGGCCTGATGAAGGGGCGGACACGAGTTCCCCGCTGGACGAGGACATTCCCGATCCCTGGGGTGCGTCGCTGGGATCATCGAACGCTGAGCTCAATGAGCTCGTCGATGATCTGGGCGAGGACATCAAGCGCCTCGTGGGGGACATCCGGCGGGGTCCGATCGCCGACCTGCGCGCGGACGGCGATGCATACGTCACCCAACTGCGGAGGGATTTCCTGCGCTACCACCGACGGGCGACCGTGCGCGTTCAGAATCCCGAACAGCATGGCGAGTTGGCTTCATACCTGCGGAGTGAGATTGCCGATCTGGGCAGCGCCTGGCGAGATCGCGTGCTTGAGCGACTGGCGGCTCGGTCGCGAGCGGCGAGCTGGGATCCGCTCAAGGTGGTCGAGGCCCTCGATCAACTCGTCGGTACGCTTCCGGAGTCCCTGCGTTCTACGGTTGAACCGGAGTCGCTGATCCCTCGAAAGGAGGGGATTGTCCAACGCACACGCCGTGGCTTTCTTCGGACTCGGCACGGCCTTCGGGCCTTTGAAAGGGATATCAATCTTCGCGATCTGGCCCGATATCACTTCTCCGGTCTAGCACCGTCGCAGCTCGAAGGGCTCGCGGCCCTGCTGGTGAGACTCGATGGCTACCTGGCGGAGCGCACCAGCGTGTTGTTCGATGGCTTCGCGGACTCCTGGCAGCGTCTGGCCGAGCTGGCGGAGGACCCGGACGCCACAGACGACGTGCTGCGCGCCCTGCGTGGAATCCGACAGGACATGGACGACGACTTCGAACTCGCCCTGGCCGACCTTACCCAGGCCGAGCACGACGCCGTGGTTCGGACATCCCTGGCTCTAGGGGGGCTGTGGCGGAACCTGAAGGCCGATGTTCTCGTGATGGGAACGCTCGATCTTCCACATTGGAAGCGCCGATATGGTCGCGTTTATCGCGATCGGAATCAGGGCATGGTGGTGTTGACCGACGGTCTTGCCGGGGCTCGCCAAACGGCGGCGGCACGGTACTCGGCCCTCGCACTCGAGCTCGAATTGATTGGTTTCGACGGTCGAATTCGCGACGCAGTCGAGGCGCATGGGGCGTTGTTGGCACGCTCGATCCGCGGCCGTGGAATCACCCAACTCCAGCGCGTCGATCAGGGCCTCGGGGCCATCTTGGAGGTCTTCGAGCGCCTCATCGATGCGGAGGAGATCACCGGAAGTGAGCTTGCCAGGACCATGAGGGCCGAGGCTGAGCCACTGGCACATCTCATCTCTGACGCCTACGGATCGGCGCTGGAACTCCAGGATCAGCTGCAGGATGACGACGCTGTCGCCCCCTTGATCCAGGCTCTGTTGCGCGCCGCCGACTCGTTGACGGAGTGGTACACGGTGCCGACCGAAAAGGCCGAATACGGCGAGTGGAGCCTTCCCCGCGAGGTCGCCACGACCGAGGTCCCGTTCCGCGAGGTCGCGGTCGGCTTCATCGAGACGACCATTGCACAGGATCTGGTGGATTTGACGCGGCTTCTCGCGGGTCAGGTGCACGATCTGGCGAGTGCCCTGGGAGAGATCGAGCGCGTCGTTGCGTTCAACGTCGAGCTCGCGGGCGCGGAACTGGATGTCCTGCCAGCCGATGGTGGCCTTCCAGCCGAGACTCGGGGCATTGTTCGAGAGATGTTGGTTGGCGCCATCGGTCGTAGCAGAGGTCGGCTACAGCGCATGGCCGAGACTGCAGAACCGTGGTCGGACGAAGCCCACGATGGGGTGCGGGAGGCGGTGCT
>Ga0315336_1007790_pt1 | contig 10006 bp, 9 predicted proteins | sample ASW5metaG_FD_204512 | JGI IMG/M metagenome (GOLD analysis project Ga0315336, IMG submission 204512) | Ammonia-oxidizing marine archaeal communities from Monterey Bay, California, United States - ASW #5 | ecosystem: Environmental > Aquatic > Marine > Intertidal zone | place: USA: California... | reverse complement strand
CAGGTGTAGCCAAGCGGGTAGCCACGCCAATGGACTGGTGGCTACCTTGGTAGACGGATTGGCACGACGCCCTTGCTAAGTTGTTGAAACATAGACGCTGCCGAACACCGTGGACCCCGTACCCACGGACTGTTAACCGGAGGGTTGTAGGTTCGAGTCCTACCTGAGGAGCCAATCTTTTCAATGAGTTAGGTCGCTGCCCTCGTCGGTGACACCCGCCACTGTAGTGGATTCTGTAGAGACTCCATCCCAGTTCGAGCCTTCGATACTCGTCACTTGAGACACCGAGACTGGCGCCTCAGACGTGGAAAAACTGGGGACCGTACCAAGCGTCGAGCGAGGAGCTTACTTGTTGACGGCGCTAAGGACTCGCGCGGCCAACAACTCTACGTGCTTGAGGGTATCAGGATCGGGCGTTAGGGTCGCCGCGCGAACGGTCGCATGGGAGAGCAGTGAGCGCCGCACGAGCAACAGTTTCTCCATGTAGAGGAACAATTCGAGATTCTGCAGGCTGAAGACGATTTGCGGCAGTACGCGTTCGAAGCGGTCCATCGCGGCGTTCAAGTCGCCACCGGCTGCGAGGTCGTAGACTTCTTGCAGCAGATCGGCGACGCTCAGGCCCGGCATCGCGCCACAGACGCCCGCCGAAATACCTTCGAGCAGATACATCCCGCCCCAGCCCTCGAGCACTTGCACCGCGCCGCCGGTCTCCGCGAGAATCTCCGCCACCTTGGGGGCCATCAACGGCTCTTCGAGCTTTAAATAGCGAAAGTGAGGATAGGCCTTGTTCAGACGCTTCACCAACGCGGCGCTCACCGTCGCTCCGCCCGGGTTGAAGTCCTGGACCATTAGCGGCAGGGGAGTTGCTTCCGCAATGGTCGCAAGGAAGCGGAAGATGTCCTCTTCAGAGATGGCAAAGAGCCGCGGTACGGCGACGGAGATCGCGCTCGCGCCCAACTCCGCGTTGCGTTTGGCGATGGCGGCGGCGAGCTTCGCCGAATAGTGATTCGATTGGCCGACGATCGGGATGCGGCCTTCGGCTGCCTCCACGGCGGTTCCTACGAGCGCGTACCGCTCGTCGATGCTGAGCTTATAAAACTCAGTGGCGTAGGCCGGCAGACAGGCGGCGCTGAAGCCCTGGTCCGCTGCGAAGCCGACCATCCGCCGCAACGAATCGAGGTCCAGCTCCTCGTCCGGCAGGAAGGGCGCGGGCAGCACCGGAACGATGCCGGTGATTCGGAAGTCGCTCACTGTGAGGCCGATGCGGCGCCGACCATACAACCGCCGTCGCAAGTAATTGTGGTGCCCGTGAGATAGTTCGCGGCGTCGGAGACGAGGAAGCCGACGACGTCGGCCACATCGCTGGCCTGCTGAATCTCACCAAGCGGAATGAGTTTCATGAACTCCTCGCGGAACTCTGGAAAATCTCTCAGCTCGCGGGCGGTCAAGCCAGCATCGACGATGCCCGGCGCGATGGCGTTGACCCGAATTCCGTAAGGGGCCAGCTCCAGCGCGGCGCAGCGGGCGAGCATCCAGACACCAGCTTTCGAAACGCAATAGGGGGCGATGAGCTTATAAGGAACGTCCTGCACCCAAGAGCCGGTGAAGATGATCTTGCCCTTGTGTTTGGCCTCGACCCAGCGCTTGCCGACCTCTTGCGTGATGTGGAAGTAGCCGTTCAGGTTGACGTCGATATGCTGGTTCCATTGCTCGACCGTGTACTCGAGGAACGGGACGTTCATCGAGATGCCGGCGTTGCACATGCAGACGTCGAGACGGCCGAACTCGGCCCAGACCTGCTCCAAGGCGCCTTGTACGGCCTCGCGGCTGGAGACGTCGGTATCGACGTAGAGCACGCGGGCTCCCTTCTTGCGTAGCGCGGCGACGCGCTCGTCGTTGCCCTTGATATCGAGCAGCGCCAGGTCGAGACCCATGTCGGCCATCTTATTCGCGCAGGCGTAGCCGAGGTCGCCGACGCCCCCGGTGATCAGTCCTACCTTCTTGCCTTTTTCCGCCATGTGCCTCCTCAACCGGATTGCTCGCCGATCAGCTCGACGTCGATGTCTTGGTCCTGCTCGGTCCCGAGAATATGCGCCACTTGATAGGGCCAGGTGTGGCGGTCGAAGCGTTCTTCGGGTTGGTGCTTGGGCCAGCCCGCCTGTGTCGTGCGGCGGGGCCGGTCGAGCAGGTAGTTGTCGTAGATCTCGCGTGCGTAGGCGCGATGCGGCGCGACCGCCTCGGGCGTGTAGCGGAAGCGCTCCAGCCGCTCCGGGTCGAGCTTCTGTCCGTGGCCGGGCGTGTTGGAAAGATTGACGTGTCCGCCGGTCCAGTCGAACTGTCCGCCTTCGATGACGTCGTCACTGACGTGGATCGTCTCATTGTCAATCGGGTGGCAGCCGCGCGGCGTCGTCCCCATGTAGATGCCGACGCGCGCGGACTCATAGAGCAACGCTGACGACATCGCGCTGCGAAACGCCAGCTGCAAACAGAGCTCGAAGTTGCTGTGGATCGTGATGTGCAAACCCATGAACTTCGCCAACTGAGCGAAGCGCCATAGACCCCACGGGCCGAGGTTGATATCGGGAACCGAGACGTCCGCACCCTCATAGCGCTCAAGCAGATACCAATTCGGTTCCCACTGATTCGACATCACGCCGGCGCCGGGCGGATGTACGATCGGCGGCCACCAGTGGCACGAAAGCGGCGTCCGCAACTCCTGCCGTAGCGCCGTCATCTTGCGGTAGTAGTATTCGACCTGGAAACCGCCCTGCTCGGCTGAACGTTCGGGCGGTCGTTCCTCTCCGGTATAGAAGCGCTGTGGCAGGATCGAGTTGACCGGCTGCTCAATGTATTCGAGGTTGCAGTCTTCGACCGCATGCAGAATGCGCCGCGCTTCCTGATAGTTCCACGTCCCATGGGCGTCGATGCGAATCTGAGTCTCCGGTCCGACCGCCTCGCGAATGCGGTGGACCAGCTCGATGTGCTCTTCGGGCTGATACGCCGTCATCGACACCTTCACCGAAGGGAATCCCTCCTTTGCCCGGGCCGCCGCGAAATCGGGCCAATTCTCAAGCGTGATCGCATTCTTGCCCTGCCGGTCAGCGAACCGCTGCCAGCTGTAGGCTGCATTCGGCACGCGGTCGGGCGGCGTGAAATCCGCTTCGAACAGCTCGCCCCACAGTACGTGCAGCGGCTTGCCGAGGACTTGGCCGACGAGGTCCCACCAAGCCATGAAAAGCGGCTCTTCGAGGGCGGCGTCGAGCAGGTTGCGCCCGGGATTGGCCTTGAGCTGTTCGAGGCAGGCGCGCGCGTTTGCGTCGAGATCGACCGACCACTCGCCGGTTCCGACGGGGCCTTCTTCGGTCACCAGCTCGACGAACTCCCACGAGACCGCGGGCAACGCCTGCCAGCCGGGCGTGTAGACGCCCACCATCGGAATCAAAACCTTATGGACGCGGGCCTCGGCCAATGTAAGGCGATGCGGCGCGAGCCAGTCGGCCAGCTTCTCGCGGAAGCGGGTAATGCGACGCTTGAGAGTTGCGTCATAGTCGCGAACGTCGTCGATACAAATCAAGGAGAACCTACCAATAGAAGATGTAAAGAATAACAAAGATGCTGATCGTGAGAACCCACCACAGGCTGACACGCTTATAGACCGGGTAGCCTGCCGCTACGAAGTCCCGTGGCAGGTTAAGCGCGGCTCGCGTCCAGAGGACGCGCTCGATCGCTGCGCGCTCAGGCGGCATCGTATACAGGCTCAATACCACCATGAATGCAAGCGATCCGACGAACACGAAGCCCGCGATATTGAACGCGTTCATCCCGACTTCGAAGAGACGCAACAAGTAGGGCAGGACAAACATGGGGAAGCACAATCCCAATGTCCAGATCGCAGCCGTATTGGTCGCACGGCCCCAGAAGACGGCGAGCAGAAATATCACCATGATGGGGGCGGCGATGAAGAACCAGCACTCCTGGAAGTAGGAAAAGATGTTGCCGAAGCTCATCACGACCGGCGCCCACAGCGCGCCCACGATCAGAATGCCGACCCCGGAAAATCGGCCGACGCGGATCATCGCCTGCTCGGACGCCGCGGGCCGCCATTGCCCCTTGTAGAGGTCGACGGTGAGGATGGTGGCGCTCGAGTTGATCAATGCCTGGATCGTCGACATGATGGCGCCGCACAAACCGGCGAGGATCAGTCCCTTGAGTCCGGTGGGAATGACGGTTTTGATCAGGAACGGTAGAGCCTCATCTCCGGTTGCCAGATTGGGGTTAATCGCATAGGCGACCAGGCCGGGAAAGATGTAAGCAAGGGCGGTGAACAGCCCGAGGAAGCACGCCAGCAGGACGCCCATCCGTGCGTGCCAGACTCGGCCTCTCACTTGCCGCCGCTTGATCCCCTCCTCACCAACTAGAATCCCGCGGTTCTCTACGCCGCCACATACCGCTTAGCCGTCCACCGCGCCGCGCCATACCCCCCCAGTCCCACTTCTCCTTGCGCGGTGTCGCCGGCCACGGTCCCCTCGAACTCGTACGAGAAGCTGGCGGCTTCGTAGTCCTGCTTGTCACGGAAGTGGATGCGGTCGCCATCCACCCACCCGGTGAGGTCACCGGAGGTTATCTCGCCGACGTGCTCGCCGCTCAGCACATCACCCTGCTGCTGGAACGTCACCTTATGATTGGCGCTGCCGTAGATGAACTCGATTTGCAGGTCCCAGCGGCCACCGACGTCAGCCGCGGGCTTCGCGGATTTGCCCATCTCGGCGCTCGGCGGATTCGAAAGCAACCGATACAACCGATCGGCCACGATGTTAGCGTCGCCAGGCTGCATGAACGTGGGGTAGACCCGGGCCCTGCTGTCGCCCCCACCCCGCAGTGTGCCTTCGCCTAGACGGATAGCCACCCGAGGCTCGGTGCGCATGAGGTGCTGAAGAACCTCCGCGCCGCCGATGCCGACTTCCTTACTGTCCCAATGGATGTCGAGCCGCGGCTTTCTCTCCCACTTGAGCGCCATGATCGGATCACGCTCAACGATGCCCTCGAACAGGTCAAGCCGCGTGCGGACCCCCGGCACCCTGCCGACGCTCGCCGCCATCTCCTGCACCCAACCGGTCCACCGCCGCCGCTCAGCCGCGTGATCCCGCTGCGGCCACATCTCGACGGCGGCCAGCAGGCCCATGATGTCTTCCTTGGCAACCTTCATCGCGCGGCCAAAGGAATCGTGCGGCGCGCTGTTGGCCCAAGCGGCCTTGACGAGGTCTTTGCGGCCGATCAACATGCCGGTGCTCTGCGGGCCGTGCAGCGCCTTGCCTCCGCTGTAGGCAACCAGGTCCGCGCCGCGCTCGATGTGAATGTTGGGCACGGAAAGATCTTCGGCGGCGGCATCGACCAGCACGGGCACGCCGTACTCATGGGCGGCCTTGGCAATCTGGCTCAGCACGAGCGTCTTGCTCTGGTCCGCGGTGCGGGCGAGCACCATCACCATCGCGGTCCGCGGTCCCAGCGCCGCTCGCAGTTCCTTCTCGTCGGCCACGTTGATCATACGGACGCCGAGGTTGCGAATCGCGTGATCATAGCCGTTGCGCGACTCCACCGGCACGACCACTTCATCTTTCATGCCCGCAAGCACCGGCAGCCGTCGAATGCGCTCCGGGTTGCCGCCGGCAATGCAGGCCGACGTGGCATGTGTCAACGCGGCGGCACAACCAGAGGTCACGATGCCGAACTCGGCGCCGGTGATCTCGGCGAGCCGCGTTCCCACCGCGTCCATCAGCTCGTCGATCACGATGAAGCGGCGCGACGCCTGTGCCATCGCTTCGCGCACCTCCGGCAGGATGATCGAGCCGCCGACCCTCGTGATCGGCCCCGTGGCATTAATGACAGGCCGGGCACCGATCGACTCGTAGATGTCCGGCCCGAGGCTCAGCTTGCCTGCGGGACTCGCCCATAGGGGCGTGCTTGACGAAGCGAGCCCGACCGCGGCCAACGCGCCTCCGCTCCGGAAGAGCGCGCGGCGACTCAGCGTTCGCTTGCCGCGGGAAGTTAATCGGTTTGGTGTGGGATGATCCGCCATAGTGACCTCACTGTGCAAAGCAGGGATGGGTAAGGCAGGGTTGCAGTCCAGATTAGCTCGACTGGAGCGCTCCCGCAACGCTCGATGTCCTACGGTGCGGACACACCGAACTTCGTAGGGGCGGACCGCTACGTCCGCCCACATGTTACGACGGCCGCTCCGGCTCCTTGGCCGACACGAACGGTCAACTCACAACGAACTCTAAGCCAGGATTTCCAATTTGGAACTCCGAGTCCAACATGGTACTCCCTGTCTTCTCCTGAATGCAACGACTTTGCCCCGTGCCCCACGGCCCGTGGATACTCTATACTGCCGGTGACGGGACGGCCAACTGAAATTGCCGGTTTTACCGTAATTGAGAACTTGGGTATCCACTTCATTCAGGTACACCTTACAGTTGAACTAAACATGCGAGTTGCGAAGCAGAACGCATATCGATGGGAGCAGCGGTACTGCCAGCAAGATTAGGAGGGTTGTTCATGAGTCGATTGAGCCTTGTCGCGGTTGCGCTCCTCGCGCTCGCCTGCGTGGACGAGGGTGAGAACGAGGAAACGTCGTCCGCGTCCTCCAACAAAATGTCAGCGGCTGAGGCGCTAGTGGCCCGTGCCAAGTCCTTCGAGCTGCCCACGGAGTGGGTAGGCCCGCCGGGTGACCCTCTCCATCACCACACTGCGGGTTTCGCCAAGATCCTGTGCTCGGCCGTGTTCGTCACAGGACTCGACGCCGATTTCGCCGCCGAGAACATCGGCTACTTCACGAGCCACTATGATCAGCGCTCGAAGGTCACGAATCGGGAAATCGACACGGATAACAAGATGGTGCACCTGACGCTCCCGGACGGCGTGGTGCGTACGGCTAAATACCTGGGCGATCAAGGCTGCGTCACTTTCCCTCTCGGGGAGGATGGGCTCGAGTTCGAGCCGGTCCACGTGAAGAGTTCGCTTCCCGATCCCGACGCGCAGCCGTGGCCGATGGGCGACGTGCTGCCCAACGAGCCGTTTCCGGCTGAGCTCGATGAAGCGAAGGTCCAGGCCGCCGTCGACGCTGCCTTCGAGCCGGCCGAGGGTATGACCGGCGCCTTCGTCATCACCTGGAAGGGACGGCTTATCGGTGAACGCTACCGCGACGGGCTAGACCTTCACACGCCTCTCGAAAGCTGGTCGATGGGCAAGAGCTTGACCGCGACCCTGATGGCCGTTCTGATCCAGCAAGGCGTCTACGACCTCTGGGAACCGGCGCCCGTCCCCGAGTGGCAAGGGGAAGGGGATCCGCGCGCAGAGATCCGCATTGCGGATATCCTGCGGATGTCGAGCGGGATCCGCTGCGTGAACCGTGGCGATCCGGAATATGACTCTGCCATGGGATACCCCGACCATCTCTATCTCTATACAGGTGGGATGGACTCGTTCGAGTGGGCAGCGACGAGGCCCCAGCAGTGGCCGCCGAATACGATTGGGCGCTACCGGAACTGTGATCCTGTCCTGACGAACTACCTGGTGCGGCTCGGCGTCGAAGGACGCGGGGATGAGTACCACTCCTTCCCCCAGCGGGAGCTATTCGACAAGATCGGCATTCGTGACATGGTGATGGAGACCGACCCCTACGGGAACTTCCTGATCCAAGGCTATGAGTTCGGAACCGGCCGCGACTGGGTGCGCCTCGGCAACCTGTACCTGCAAGACGGTGTTTGGCAAGGCGAGCGCATCCTTCCAGAAGGCTTTATGGAGTTCGTCAGCACACCGGCGCCCGCGTGGGAGGCCGACGGCCGTCCCATCTACGGCGGCTTTTTTTGGATCAACAGTAAGGACGCCTATCCCATTCCGAAAGAGGCGTACTACATGGCGGGCGCCGGAAACCAGAAAACCTTTATCATCCCCTCCCACGACCTGGTCGTCGTGCGGCTGGGACACTACAAAGGCTCAAGCCCAGGTAACGAGGGTCTGAAAAACGCCTTGGCGCTGCTCATGGAAGCTGTGCCCGAGAGCTGAGCGTGGCTTCGATGCGCCACTGCCGTTTGAGGGCATCCCAGCCGCCTGGATCGGCACTCGCCGTCAGGGTGGATCCAGTGGCCCGTGGGCAAACGGACGCTTCACGGGTAGAGGCCCTCGTACCGCCTGCCCACGCTAGAATGTTGGTCGAGAAGGTGTCAACGTCGGATAGCTACTGAGAAACGATTTCCCAGTGAGCGATGCAGGCTCGGGGCAGGCCGTCTCCATGATCTCGTCCTCGGTGGCTTCACCGAAAGTTCCAAACTCAAGCCTTCCGTCGTCACCTAGGTGGAAATCCACCAGGAAGTCGGAGAGCCGTGAAATCTGAGCACCCTCGGCGTTCTCGAACTCATCGAGCCTGATGATCGCCTCGGTCTTGTTGCGGGTTTGAACAACCGAGACATCACTGTTGGGCCAGCGGCAGAGGTAGAGGGGCATAGGAGGGGCTCCTGGGGGTTGGGTCTACTGTACGTCTGCGGACGCCCCAGACTTGCTACTCTGTCCGTGGTGCCGATAGTGACAACATTGGGCAGCCTGACTCGATGTGACCCGAGGGAGGTTTGGGTTAGAGAGGATCGAGACTTCACTCCTTGGCTAGCAGAGCATCTCGATGAGCTTGGCGCTGTCCTTGGTTTCGAGTTAGAGGCGATCGAACAAGAATCGGCGGTAGGGGATTTCTGGATTGACATTCTGGCCCGTGACTTGAACAAGGACCGCCTGGTTGTCATCGAAAACCAATTAGAACCGACGGATCACAACCACCTCGGTCAGTTGATTACATATGCCGCTGGAGTTGATGCGGGGGCGATGATCTGGGTTACCCGGGAGTTCCGTGAGGAGCACAGGCAGGCTCTCGATTGGCTGAACCGGGGGCACGGAGCGGAGACAGACTTCTTCGGAGTTATCGTCGAGGTACTCAAGATCGATAACGCCAGCCCAGCAGTGACCTTCCGTCCTGTAGCAGTCCCCAATGATTGGTTCCGCAAGTCCTCTGTCCGAGCCTCAAGTGGCGAGATCAGCGGGAAACGCCTCGCTTACCAGCAGTTCTTTCAGCGACTCATCGATGAGCTTCGAGAGAAGCACAGATTCACAAATGCACGGGTTGGACAACCGCAGAATTGGTATGCCTTCAGTACTGGTGTCAGCGGCTTGAGTTACGCAGTAAACTTCGGTGCGGGTGCGAGGTTGCGAGTAGAACTCTACATCGACATAGGGGACGAGGAGCTGAACACGCAAGCACTTGAACAGCTTCGGGCCGATGCCAGCGAGCTAAAGAGTCACTTTGAGGAGCCCCTGGAATGGGAGGAACTTGAGGGCAAGAGAGCATGTCGCATCGCCTGTTACCAAGACCAAGCAAGCATCGAGGATTCGGACGAAGACAAGGAGCGATACTTGAGGTGGGCGGTTGATCGCCTGCTTCGCTTCAAGAGAGTCTTTGGTCCTCGACTCCCTCGCATAATTGGCTAGCTGTTCTGGTTGAAGGCTTCAACCAGTCACTTCTTCAACGTCGATAGGGGCATCAGTTCGCCCGCATGTTTGATCTTCCAGAAGCGCCAACCGTTGGTGGCCCCTCCACGGATAGCCTTGGCGGCACGTGATGGTGAGTTGAACAGTTTGCCGTTGAGCCGGACTCTCTCGCTGCGCAACACAACTGCGGTGTGGTCCTTTCCCTTGTAGTTGGCGTAGATCCGCTTGCCAGAGACGAGATCCTTTAGAGGGACTGGCTGATCTGCTTTGAGCATTGTGAGCTTGCGCTTCTTTGCCACAGCAGCCTTCTTCCGAGCAGCAGAGCCGCGTTTGACTGGCACGACCTTGTGACCTGCCCCCACAAGTTGTACCACTTTCTAAGTTAGGATCTGGGCCGTTTTCGGCGGGCGCAGGGGCGGAGCCCCGTAGCTCACTAAAAACGGCTCGAATGCCTCCGGTGCCGGTGGCCGATAGC
>Ga0315336_1007787_pt1 | contig 10009 bp, 5 predicted proteins | sample ASW5metaG_FD_204512 | JGI IMG/M metagenome (GOLD analysis project Ga0315336, IMG submission 204512) | Ammonia-oxidizing marine archaeal communities from Monterey Bay, California, United States - ASW #5 | ecosystem: Environmental > Aquatic > Marine > Intertidal zone | place: USA: California... | reverse complement strand
CTACCAACCTACTAACGGCGATTGTCTCCTGACATTTGGATCGCCGAACGGGAACTCGGCAGCGTTACAGCGTCTTTCGCTGTTTCGTGTAGAGGCCGCTGCTGGCGTGACACGCATCCCACAGCGCACGGCACTGCCGAGGACACGGTTGGACAAGGCCACCGCGCCAGCGTAGAGTTGAAGCCTGATGAAACTTCGGCGGTGATCGAAGGCCTTCAACTCCATCAGGTCCGGACGGGAACTTGCGCATCCTGGTCGACATCACGCATCCGGCCCACGTTCATTTCTTCCGGAACGCGCTGGACCAGTGGCGGGAACACGGACACACCGTGACGCTGGTCGTGCGCCGCAAAGACATCGCCACCGATTTGCTTGAACGACTGGGCCTGGAGTACGTCGAACTGGGCCGGGCAGGACAAGGTGTCCTGGGACTCGGCACAGAACTGCTCGTCAGAACCGCCCGCTTGTACCGGCTGACCCGGTCGCTCAAACCAGACGTGATGACTGCAATCGGTGGCATTTTCATCGCTCAGGCCGGCTGCCTGCGGCGGATCCCCTCGGTAGTCTTTACCGACACGGAAAACGCCACATCGACCAACCGCATCGTATTTCGCCTCGCCAGCGTCGTCGCCACACCCGATTGCTTTGAAGCGGCCGTTCCCAAGAAACGGCATCGCACCTACGCCGGCTACCACGAACTCGCCTACACGCACCCCCGCCGCTTCACCCCCGATCCGCGGGTTCTGGAAACATTCGGTCTGCAACCGGACGAGAAGTTCATCGTGGTGCGGCTTGTCTCGTGGGGATCATCTCACGATTTTAGCGATCACGGCTTTGGCAATGTGGAAGCAGCCATCCGGCGGCTGCAGCCGTTCGGGAAGGTACTCATCAGCTCCGAGGTTCCCCTGCCGGCGTCGCTCGAGCCGCTCCGGTTGCGGGCCGCCCCCGAATTAGTGCATCACCTACTTGCTTACGCCCAGCTATTCATCGGGGAGAGCGCCACCATGGCCAGCGAAAGCGCCACGCTCGGCACGCCGGCGATCTTTGTTTCCACCTCGACGCGCGGTTATACGAACGAGCAAGAAAGCCGCTACGATTTGACGTACACCTACAGCGATTCGAAACACGGACAGAGCCAGGCGTTGGAGAAGGCAGTCGAGATTCTCAGTAACCCGAATGCCAAAACAGAATGGGCCGCCAAACGGAAACGCATGCTCGAAGACATGACCGATGTGACCGACTACGTTACTAGCCTGGTAGAATCCTATGGCTCCCCAAGCTGATCCTTCTGCGCGTATCAAGCCACTCCCAAGCGTTCTTGCCACCGACTGGAAACGATGGTTTCCTGAAGCAGCCCTGCTGACCGCGCTGGTTGTCTATTTTGTTCTCAAAGTGACGTACTTCGCGCTGGTCACCGACCCGTATGTGCCTCCCGACGAAGTGACTCATTACGGCATCTCCCAGCTGTATGCCCAATCGATCGTGCCGCCAGTCGACTCGCCGGAATCTTACCGTTACGGGCTGATCACCCGGAGTCCCAACGCCTACTACCTACTGATGGGGCGGCTTCTCAACGCAAACATCTTTGCGTTGACGGATTTGCATTTCCTCCGCTTGGCCAATATTCCGCTGGGACTGCTCACCGTAATGTTCGGCTATTTGTGGATGCGGCTGTTCACCGAGAACAGGATCGCGCGCTGCTTGTTTGTGACGATGCTGACCAACACGCTGATGTTCACTTTTCTCAATGCATCGGTAAACTACGACAATCTCACCAACCTGCTGGCGGCCGCCGCTTGGTACTTCTTGAACCTGTTTTTCGCACGGCGACAACCGGCGGCGTTAGCATCCTTCTTTCTCTGTGCCTTCGCCGGAACTCTGACAAAAGTGACCTTCTTGCCGCTTGCAGCGATATTGTTCGCGGTGCTGCTCTTCCGCGAACGGCGTGCACAGCTCGTACCCGTTTCCAATTGGCTGCCGCTGGTCAGCCGCGTCCGCTCGGGTACATTTTGGCTGTTTGCTTCGGCAATTTGTCTGCTTGCGCTCTCTGCGCGTCTTTACGGTGGCAACATGCTCTGGTATGGACATCTCATCCCGACGAGTAATCAGATACTCACACACGAGCAGAGTATGCAGAACCGTATCTACGCGCGAAACTATGTCAACAACGCGTACCTTTCGGGGCAGCTCACCTACGAACAGGCCCAAGCGGCGACCGAAGACATCACTCATCCCGGCGACAGGATAGGCGCTCAAAACATGCTGTGGTTAGCCCACCGGCAGGCGACTAGAAACCTCGCACGCGCTGGCCGATTTGCATACTTCAAGAATTGGACTCGAGTGATCGGCGCCTCTGCGTTCGGCGTTCTTGGACACATTCACGTGCTAATGAATCCTTCGGGGCTCAAACGATACGCAGCCCTATTTGCTATGGCTGCCTGCACGGCCATCGTCGTCCACATTGCAGCCAGGTGGCGTGGCAATCGTGAACCGGGTGTGGCCGCTCAGACGACGACGGCAGTTGTCGTCGTTGTCGCTTATGCGATCGTTTTATTCGAATACAACTATCGCGTGTACCTCAATTCCGGGCATCCGTCGGTTACCGTTCAGGGGCGTTACTTGTTTCCCATCATCGTCCCGGCATTCGGCCTGGTCTCGCGTTATTTGATTTGCTACTGGCCCCGTTTCTTGCAGGTAATTGTCGCGATGCTTGCGGGAGCGTACTTCCTGCTGGGTGATTTGCCGTTTTTCTTGAATCACGCGGACTCGGCTTGGTTCGCTTTGAAATGACGGACCGGGCGGCGGGCTGCCAATGCGATCGTTGCCCGGTTCCGGCTCGCGGAAAAACCAATCGATCTGAAACGGCTTGTGCGACGCCAAACTACTTTTCCGCCAGATTCGTCAGCGTATGACGCCCGACACGCTGCACATACTTGCTTGGGTCGCTCATTGATGCCTGGATGTACGGCAACGCCGCTCGGGCGCTTTCCCCCACTTCACCGAGCGCGATCGCCGCGTGCAGGCGAACGCTATCGCTCTTGTGGGAAAGCAATTCCACAAGTACTTCTATGGCTCGCCCCGGCTCGCCCCAATCGCACAAAACTCGGGCAGCGGCAATGCGCGTTACCGGTGCTTGCTTCGACGTGAGCAGTTTCGCGATTGACTTCCGCACCCGCTCGATCGACTGCTGATCGGTTAGCAGACGGTGCAACCCAACCACGGCCCAGTAGCGGACCGAGCTGTGTTCGCTATCGAGTGCTTCGAGGTAACGGGGAACGGCCTCGGACCCCACGCTATCGAGTTGTTTGATCGCGTGAAGCTCGCCCAACAGGCCTGATTCTTGCAGTTGAGTTCTCCAGTGTGCCGAATTCACTTCGGCCGTCTGCGGAGGGGACGAAGACAGCTTCTGCGGATCGATCGTCCCTGGTTGAAGCGGAATCATAACGGTCTTGCTGTCACGAAAGCCAAGCCGACAGGCCTTCGCCCGAAGCGTCCCGCCTGCCCGCAGTCGAACCGGCTTCGAGTAAAGCAGCCAATGTTGTGGGTCATTCGACGTTGCTGCATCGGCGGACCCTGATTGCACCGCATACGCAATCGATGCCCCGACTGTCGCGCAACGTAGCGTCACCGTCACCGCATTTTCCGGACGCTTGTCGTCTGCATTACGAGCGCTCGCTACATTCGCCTGCGGAGCAGCTGTTTGTGCCCATTCGCCACCAAAACGTTTCAACGCGTCAAACTCCGGTTCCGGAATCATGCCGATGTCGCCGACCGACTGCATCCACTCTGTCAGCTCGCCGCGCAGTCTTTGCAGCGTGTTATAGTGAGCCGGGTCATCGGCCAGATTGTTGATTTCATGCGGATCGGCTTCGGTATCGTAAAGTTCTTCAATCGGCTTCGTTGGGCGGAAGTACAGTTTTTGCGGCCCAACGAGTTGATTAGCGGCGTGCAACCGCCGCATCTCTTGCATGGTCGGCATCTCCTCCATGTAGCCGATGTTTTGCGCATAGGTCAGGTGCGGCATGAAGTTGCGAATGTACTTAAACTGTTTGTCGCGGACCGCCCGAATCAGATCATACCGCTCATCCATGCGGTCGCGATGGGCATGAATGTAGCGTCTCGGTTCATCGCGCTCTGGACCGAGAAACGCTTGCCCCTGGATGTAATCGGGAACCGCGACGCCAGCCATCGACAACATTGTCGGCGCGAAATCGATGAAGGCGATCAGTTCGTCATTAACGGTCCCGGGTTGAACGGCGTTGGGGTCATCCGGCATTGTCCGGCCGCGCCATTTGGGGGGAACACGAATGATCAAAGGGACCTGCAATCCCGAATCGTAAATCCATCGCTTTCCCCGCGGCAAACCGCGTCCGTGATCACCCCAGAACCACACAATCGTCTCGTCCGCCAACCCGTCCTGTTCGAGGTCCCGGAGAATTCCCGCAACCTGCGCGTCCATGGCGGTGATGTTGTCCGCGTAATTGGCCCAGTCCCGCCGCACCAGCGGCGTGTCCGGATAGTACGGGGGCAAGACAGCTTGTTTCGGGTCGTGCCGTTCCTGTTCCGTCAACTGCGCGACCAGTTTTCGCGCATTGCTTTTCGGCATACGGATGCGGCTTTCGTGGGTGGTGGTGAGATTGATCACCGCAAAAAAGGGCTGCTCCGCTTGGCGGCCTCGCCAATGCGCAGTGCGGCTGTTTTCGTCCCACGCGGTGGCTGGTGGGGCGAATTGGTAATCGGTCTTAACGTTATTCGTGCAGTAGTAACCAGCCGCACGCAGGTACTCGGTAAAACAGCGCACCTCCGGCGGTGGAACCCCTTGGCAGCGCATGTGATGTGTGCCAATGCTGGTGGGATACATCCCGGTGATGATGCCGGATCGCGTCGGCGCGCAAACGCCTGCGTGCGAGAAGACCTGGTCGAAGCGGACCCCCTCCGCCGCCAGCCGATCGATCGTCGGAGTGACGGCGTAGCTGTCACCATAGCAGCCGAGATCGGGACTGATGTCCTCACAGCTAATCCAAAGGACATTCGGACGCGCAACGTCCGGTTCAGCCGCCCAGCAGACCGATCCGCTGAGAGAGACGACGGCCACAGAGATGGCGGCGCTGGCCCATACAGCAACGCTCATAGGCCTTTGCCGGTCACATCGATGATGATCTGACGTGTTGTTCATTATCATCACTTGTTTCTCTTTCGACGTTTCTCAATCGTTTGTCGATCAACCACGCCGACGCGAGTCGCCCACGCGTCCCAGGCGGCCAACAATTCGTTCGCCTTTTCCGGTCGCTTTGACGACAGATCGTGCAATTCGGTGCGGTCGGCGACCAGATCGTACAGTTCCCAAGTTTTGCGGTCTCGGTCGGCAACGAGTTTCCAGTCACCGCTACGAACCGCCTTGCTGCCGATATGTTCCCAATACAACGTGCGTGGTTCATTTGCTTTCGGGTTTCTCATGGCGGGCAGCAAACTCTCTCCCTCCAGTGGAATGAGTTCGCGACCATCGAACGTTTCGGCATAGTCCACGCCGGCCGCTTCGAGGCAGGTCGGCATGATGTCGATGACGTGCCCCGTCTGCTTCGTCAACCGCCGAGCCTGCTTGATCCCGTCCGGCCAATAGCAGATTAGCGGTGTGGCGATGCCTCCTTCGTGCGTGAACTGCTTGAACATTCTCAACGGCGTATTGCTGGCGTTGGCCCAGGGGTAGTCGTATCCCCAAAACCCGCCGCGCGGACCGGGAGGAATTCCCGGCTTGCCACGATTGACCATCACATGACAGCCACCGTTGTCTGAAAGGAACATCACCAACGTCTTGTCCGTCGCGCCCAACTCGTCGATCTTACTCATGACCCGGCCGATGTTCTGATCCATGCGGTCGATCATTGCCGCGTAGACCGCCATGCGCAGATCCTGGACGTCCTTATCTTCCACGCTTTGCCAAGAGGGAACGTTTGGATGTCGCGGGGAAAGCTTCCAATTCGCCTCGACGATGCCCAGCTCGATCATCCGTTGGTGGCGTTGCCGGCGTAGTTTGTCCCAGCCGGCCAGGTACTTTCCCCGATACTTGGCGATGTCTTCCGGCCAGGCGTGCAGCGGCCAATGCGGAGCCGTAAACGGCAGATACAAGAAGAACGGCTTGCCACGGGCTGCATGTTCGTCGAGAAAGCGGACGGCATGGTCGCCGAACGCATCGGTCATATAGAAAGAGTCGTCCTGCGGATCGGGACGCCACGGCGCATCGTCGAAGGCCATCTTTCGGCGCGGCATCAGCTCCCAGTAGCTGCACGCTCCACTGATCAAACCGAAGTAGCGGTCGAAGCCTCGCTGCCGCGGCCAATGCGGCGGACGTTCCCCCACATGCCATTTGCCCGACATCAACGTGACGTAGCCGGCATCTCTGAGCAACTCGGCGATCGTCGCACAGCGGCCGTTTAAGTAACCCTGGTACGACGGGAAGCCGAGGTCGTTCGCCATCTGTCCCACGCCCGCCTGATGCTGATAGAGTCCCGTCAACAAGGCGGCCCGGGTCGGGCAGCAGCGGGCAGTATTGTAGAACTGTGTGAATCGCACGCCGCCGGCAGCCAAACGATCCAAATTCGGCGTTTCGATCTCACTGCCGTAACAGCCCAGATCGGAAAAGCCCATGTCGTCGGCCAGGATGACAACAATGTTCGGCCGTCTCTCAGCATCCGGTTGCTCAACGGCACCTGCCTCTTTCGGCGCACACAGCAGGCTTAGGCAGACAAATGTTGAAACGAATGACATCCGGCAGATCCTCTGGAGTGGGGTTCATGGTTCGAGCACTATTTTGCCACAAAGCGTTCCCTGCCCAGCCAGCGTGTTGGCTTCTTGAAGTTCGTGGGCGGCGGCTGCATCGGAAAGCGGGAAGGTCTTTCCCATGTTGGGCCGCCAGTGCCCTGCTTGGAACAAGGCGTTCATTTGATCGGCGGCGGCGCGCTGCTCTTCGGCCGTCGCATTGAACATCGCAAAGCCGATCAGCCTCAGGTCGTTGACGTAAAATGGACCGACCGGAAACTCCGGCCGCGCATCCCGCCCGGCCATCAGCACAATCCTCCCGCGGGGAGCCATCAGGCCGACGGTGCGGTCGGGCGTAGGTTCGCGGAGCGTTTCGAACCAAACATCGATCCCGCCGTGTGCCTCGCTGAAGCCGCGAATCTCGTCGTCGAGAGTGGAGGAGTGGTAGTCGAGCACTAAATCCGCACCCAGGCGCTCGCACAGTTCTATTTTCTCATCCGAGCCCACGGTGGCAATCACGTGAGCTCCCTTCGACTTCGCCAATTGCACCACGGACGAGCCGACACCGCCGGTGCCGCCGTTGACGAACAACACCTCCCCCGCCTTAAGCCCAGCATGTAGGAACAGACCAAGATGTGCCGTGATGCCAACCAGTGCCCCAGCGGCCGCTGCGGCATCCGGCTGGTCATCGGGTGTCCGATAAAGCCATTCTTGATCGACGGCGGCATACTCGGCGAACGTACCGCTGCGACCAAAAAGTCCTTGATTGCTCCCCCAGACCCGATCGCCGGGAGCGAACTGCGTCACATTCGACCCGCACCGCTCAATGGTTCCTGCAAGATCGCAGCCGATGACGTAGGGAAACTCGAGGGGAAGCGCCACGGCACCGCTGCGGACGTAGGTGTCGATGGGATTGACCGCGACCGCGCCGACCTTCACAAGGACTTCCGTATCACCAGGTTCCGGGAGGGGAAGCTCTCCGTATTCGATGACGTCGGGTCCGCCTGTTTGTCGAATAAACGCGGCTTTCATGCAGCTGCACTCTTTTCGGGAAATCGAACCGGTTGCCGCAGCCGAGCGAACACCACTGCGGCCAGCAGAAGCAGGGCAACGAGACTGATGATCGCACCCCAGTATACGCTCGCCGGTCTGTAGGACCAAACGACTGTGTGGTCTCCCGAAGGGAGGTCAACGGCGCGGTACATCGATTCGAACTGGATGGCTGTGGCCGGTTCACCATCGACGGTGACCCTCCAGCCAGGATACCAAAGATCGGTCAACACCAGCCGTCCACCCTGTGCGGTTTTCGCGTTGATGCGGACAGTGCCGGCGTCGTGCCCGGTGATTCGTGCCATGTCGCCTTCCGCAGCGTTGACGATGGAGACGCGCCCGCGGCTTCCCGCGAGTTCGTACAGGTAGAGCGGTTCGGGACGTCCCCACGCGCGGTTCACCACCGGATCCATCCCGCTCCAAACAGGCGTGACCGGCCAGACATCGGAATCGAGCGGCTCGGTACGCAGAATGTGCGTGACACCGGCCCGCTGTAGCCAATCAATCTGCGCGGGGCCTTCATCCGCCGGCATGACCAACTCCGTGTCGACGTAGGCGGCCGGGCCAAAAGTAAAATAGGCCGGGGTCGAGGCTGCACCCAACACCGTCGGAAAATTAGCACCGGGAGCGTACAGCCGCGGCAAACTCTCATACTGCGCCAGGAACCGGTGGATCGGGCTCTCCGCCAGATGTTCAATCGGCGGATCGGATGTCATGGTGCTGTAAGTGACAATTCGGCTCACAAGCCATAAGTCAACCAGCGTTGCCAACAGAAGCGTGACGAAGAGAAGCTTAACATGCACGGGAGTGAAAACATCGCTGCGCGTGCGCTCGGCAGAGATGTGGCGACCTCCCAGTACGATCGCTGCCGTGAACAGCACGACCGAACTTATCGCAAGAATGCCGAAGAGGGTTGCCGTCACGTCACTGCCGGCAAGCTTGAATGGGTGAGGAACGCCCGAAAGTTCGACGTAGCTGTCCGTTTCCGCCGTGATCCACCAACTGCTCGCCAGCGCCGCCACGAGCACGCCTGCAACGGATACGACCTTCCGTGTTGACAGATCAGACCGCAATCGCTCGAGCCCCTTCGCGGCGATCACTGCAACTGCAAACGTCGTCACAATGCCGAAACGTCCCGGGCCTTGGAAGAAATTGAATCCAGGCAGAAGGGAAGTAACCGGCAGCAGCCAACCCGGCGTGTAGAGCAACGCAGCAAATCCCAACAGGGTCCACGCCGTGGTAAGCCGGTCGCGTTGACACCAACCTGCCACCAAACCAATGAGCGCTAATCCGAGCGGAATCAAACCGAAATAGAGGTGGGCTTCCACCTGGTTGGTCGGTGCGCCGAGCCAATCTTCCGATTTCTGCAGTTGGGCGTCACGATTGACGAACGGAGAATACCAATGTTCGAGACCAGTATCGCGCGACCAATGCCAGGCGGCCATTTGCGACCAATACCGGGGAGGAATCGAGCCGTGTGCCAGATTGTGGTCTGCGCCGACCGTTGCCCGCTGGCTCAATTTCTTGAGCTCCAAGGTGGGCAGCAATTGCGCGGCAGAGAGCGCGAAGCCGAATAACATCGCCGCCATAAGCAAACCGGCAGACAGGCCCCTTTGCGACAATGACCGCTCCCGCGGACCGTCTGCGGAAAACACCAGGCGCAAGGGAATGTAACCGATCAGCAGAAGCTGGGTGAGAAACGCCAGATTGAAGTGGCCCGCTAACAACTGGAGCGCGAGCACAACGCTCAGCAAGATTGCGTAGCGCCACTGCCTGGAACCGAGAAACGCCTCAACGCACCAAAGTGCCGCCGGGAGCCAGGCTCCGCCGATGATCGCCCATTCCCAGCAAGCGCGGGGAGGAAACCATCCGTAGACATAGACAATCGCCGCCAGACCCGACGCGAAGCCTCCCAGACCGATACGCCGGCAATACAGCCAGGTGAACAGAAAGGCGATCGCGTAATGCACGAGGTGGTTCACATTGTAGGCAGTGTTGACACCCAGCGTGCGATAGAGGAGCAGATGCAGCGGATAGAATGGGCCAGTTTGGCTCTCCGCGACGAGGGGATACCCGTGTCCCGCGCGATTGTTCCACAACGGCAATTCCCCCGAGCACAGCGCTTCCGCGTAGACGACCTTCTGCGGGAGATAGTAGCTGTACACATCTCCTCCGACGAATCCTCCTCCGTGCCAGAGCGGCT
>Ga0315336_1007786_pt1 | contig 10009 bp, 8 predicted proteins | sample ASW5metaG_FD_204512 | JGI IMG/M metagenome (GOLD analysis project Ga0315336, IMG submission 204512) | Ammonia-oxidizing marine archaeal communities from Monterey Bay, California, United States - ASW #5 | ecosystem: Environmental > Aquatic > Marine > Intertidal zone | place: USA: California... | reverse complement strand
TTCGCCCCTTTAAATCGGCCAACATGCCTATCACAGGCGCCAGGAATATGGATGGCAGGGTGAACACCGTGAGGATAAGTCCGATCTGGCTTCTGGGAACCTCTAACGATTGGGCGATGACCGGCAGCACTGGGTATATGACACCGGTGCCCATTATCATCATCACCGAAGAAGCGTAAATCACCTGAAGACTCACATTCCGGTGAATCCCCAGGTCCCCAACGCTGCGCATCGGCTCTATCATAAAAGCATCTTTGGACGCATAAGCCATCCTATCTAAAGTACTGCTGGCGCAGCTGATCTTTCCAAATCCATCCCTACGTTGGCCGAATATAAGGCGCGCGAATCGGCCTGTCAACGCCTGCGCAACGTAGATACAGGCGGTGCATCAGTGTATCTTGCCACCGCCATACCCGATCGCTCCACGCCTACGTATGCTCACTCTGCACCTCCGGCGATGCGATTCTCTCCTTCCCAATACCAAGGGTTATTTGCTATACTGCCCCTTGGTTTTGGCCCTACCGACATTGGGTAGGGTTTTATCGTGTTTTTCAGGGGGCGACATGCCTGGCTACGCAGTGATTGGCGGCCAATGGGGCGATGAGGGCAAAGGGAAGATTATAGACTTCCTTGCCGGACGAGTGGATGCTGTCGTCCGATACGGGGGCGGGAGCAACGCCGGCCATACCGTGGTCAACGATAAGGGCACCTTTCAGCTTCACATGGTTCCCTCGGGTATATGTTGGCCGGGAGTCGCCGGCATCATCGGCAACGGTGTGGTGGTAGACGCTGATGTATTGCTGGGAGAGTTGAGCGAATTGAACTCTCAGGGCATCGATACGTCCGCACTTTACGTCAGCGAACGAGCCCACGTCATCATGCCCTACCATGTCCTTCTGGACGAGTTGGAAGAAAAAGCCCGAGGAGACGCCGCGATCGGCACCACCGGTAGAGGTGTTGGACCAGCCTACGTGGATAAAACAGGGCGGATGGGCATCCGGGTCGGCGACCTGTTGGATATCGAAGGCACCTTGCGGCCCCGGTTGGAACAGGCTCTGGCCTTCAAGAACGCTCTGATAACCAAGGTTTACGAGCACGAGCCCTTGTCCATAAAGGACATCCTGGACAAGTGCTCCGAGTGGGCGGAGCGTCTGGCTCCTCACATACAAGCTACCGAGCAAACGATTCAGGACCTGCTGGCTCAAGACAAGGCTGTTTTGCTGGAAGGGGCCCAGGGTACCCTGCTAGACATCGACCACGGTTCGTATCCCTACGTAACGTCCTCCTCTCCGTCCATCGGCGGAGCTTGCGTGGGATTAGGAATACCCCCGCAGGCCATCTCCGGAGTGGTCGGCGTTTTCAAAGCCTACTCCACCAGAGTGGGTGGGGGGCCCATGCCGTCGGAGATTTTCGGCGACACGGCTGAAGGACTGCGGGAGATAGCCCACGAATACGGCACCACGACCGGCCGTCCGCGGAGGATTGGGTGGTTCGACGCTGTAGCCGCCAGGTACAGCAACCAAGTCAACGGCATGACCGGCGTGGTATTGACCCGCCTTGACATCCTGGATGGCTTCCCATCAGTGAAAGTGTGCGTAGGCTACCAGGTGAACGGCAAAGCGATCGACCGTTTCCCATCCAACACCAGCCTCTTAGCCCAATGCGAACCGATCTACGAAGAGCATCCCGGTTGGACTGAACCCACGGCCAGCGCCACCGGCATATCGCAGATTCCGGCGAACGCCATGTCCTACGTGAGGCGGATCGAGGAACTGATAGGCTGCCCAATCCAAATCATCTCCACCGGCCCCAGCCGCGAGGAGACGATAGAGGTCACTAGGGTTATCCCTTAGCGGCTAGATCTTGCCCACGCAGAGGTCCTTCGACACGCTCAGAACGAACGGAGGAACGGGCGAGCATTGGAGACGGAGATCCAGCAAGCTAAGGCCGTTCGCATATTCTCAGACACGAATGGCGAATCTCATTTCGAAGACCTAGAAATGCCACTGCCGCCCGTGGATTTTGCTCCCCCTGCCGCTCCCCTAAAAATTGCCCTGTTTCTTCCCGTTAACCAAACCCTATGGCTCGGTGTCCCTGTAGCGTGGGAGGGTGAAGAATTCCATCCAAGTCCAAGACGACAGATGCTTTCTCTGGTGCAGGGTAAGTACGAGGTGACCGCCAGTGACCGTGCTGTGCGTAAATTTCCGATGGACAGCATGCTGTTACTCGAAGATACCACTGAAAGGGTCACTCCACCCGTTTCACTAACCAAGGGGAGAATCTGATTTTCGTTACTGTCTTGGCGGACGCTGACTAATGATCCAGACGACCGAGATTTAGGCTAGTATCGGCAAGTCGATCTCGTAGTTCGACAGAACGTTGCGAATATTCTCCGCCGACTTTTCGTCCGGGGGCACCAGCGGTAGCCTCATTGGGCCGACGTTGAATCCAACGTGGTTCAACGAATACTTCAACGGTATAGGGTTGGATACGGTGAACATCACCTTGAACAGGGGCAGCAGCCTGCGGTGCTCCGCCGCCGCCTTTTCCACATCTCCTTCCAGCAAGTAACCCATCATCTGCTTGATCTGATTCCCCACCAGGTGGGAGAGGACGCTCACCACTCCGTAACCACCGGTAGCCATGATTGAGAAGGTCTCATCGTCGTTGCCACTCCATACCCGAAAGTCGTCGCCAGCCCCATCGATGATTCGCGTTATCTGGTTCAGGTCGCTGCCGGCCTCTTTGATCCCAACTATGTTGTCAATCTTGCTCAGCCGGAGCGTAGTCTCGTCGGTCATGTTCAAACTGGTGCGGCTGGTCACGTTGTAGAGAACGCAGGGCAACTCAGTGCTCTCCGCGATCGCCTTGAAGTGCTGGTAGAGCCCTTCTTGGGGAGGCTTGTTATAGGCAGGCACCGTCAGCAATAGAGCGTCGGCACCCACCGATGCCGCTTCGGTGCTTAATTCGATGCTTTTGGCCGTATCGTTGTCGGTGGTGCCGGCGATTACCGCCCCACGGTGTCCGATAGCCTCTTTCACTTCGGCGTAGAGGCGTATCTTTTCCGCGGCGGTGAGGGTAGGACCTTCTCCGGTGGTGCCGGTAATCACCAACCCGTCACTGCCCGAGTCAAGAAGGGCAGTGGCCAGACGCTTAGCCTGGGCGTAGTCTACTTCTCCCTTCTCATCGAAGGGGGTAACCATCGCTGTTATCAGCCTGCCTATCTCCGTCATGACTGGGCTCCTGCGTTATCAGATGAACTTCCTGATCTAATCAGCGAAAGCGCCTAGCGGGCCACGCTGCTCTGATGCCGGGGCAGACACTTGCGCGCCACCAATTCCTCGGCAATCTGTATCGAGTTAAGGGCTGCGCCTTTGCGCAGGTTGTCCGACACCACCCACATCACCAGCCCGTTGGGGTGGGACGCGTCCCGGCGGATACGCCCAACAAAAACATCGTCGGCTCCGGCGACGTCCTTGGGCATGGGGTATTGGGCGCGGGAGGGATCGTCCAAGACGGTTACTCCCGGAGTGGCCTCCAATATCTCTCGAGCTTCTTCCGGAGACATGGGACGCTCAAACTCCAGGTGCACTGCGGCGCTGTGAGATACGTAGACGGGGACTCGGACGCAGGTGGCGGATATCGCAATGTCCGGTGCGTGCATAATCTTGCGGGTTTCCTGCATCATCTTTCGTTCTTCGTTGGTGTAGCCGTCGTCGAGGAAGCGATCGATGTGCGGGAAAACGTTAAAGGCTATCTGCTGATCCAGTGCTTCCGCTTGAACCTTCTCCTTGCCTTCCAGAAGTTGGCGGGACTGACTCTCCAACTCCGTCATCGCTGCGCCCCCGGCCCCGGACACCGACTGATAGGTGTCGGCGACGATACGCAATATGGAATTCTCACGTCGCAGGGGATGGCACAACATGACTATAGGGGTGGTAGAGCAGTTGGGGATAGCAGTAATGCCATGATGCCATTCCACGTCCTCTCCGTTTACCTCAGGTACCACTAGAGGCACGGTATTATCCATTCGGAAGGCGGAACTGTCGTCGATGACCACCGCTCCAGCAGCAACAGCCATGGGGGCGAACTTAAGACTCATCTCAGTACTGACGGATATGAAGGCGATGTCCACGCCCTGAAAAGAGGCTTCGGTGGTCTCTTCCACCACGATGTCGCGGCCACCGACGGTGAGCACCTTGCCCGCCGAGCGGCTGGAAGCTAACGCTTTGATGTTGGGAAGTTGGGGCAATCGGGATTCAACGATGCGGAGAAACTCTGTCCCCACCGCTCCGGTAGCCCCGACGACTGCTATGGTAAGTTCGTGCACCGTTGACCCTCTGGACTGAAGATTAGTTCGGCCATCATTGTGATTCACGTACTGGAATATAGGCGGTCAGATTCGAGTGTAGTCTGGCTGTTCTCAGGCCTTGGCTAGAGGCCTAAAATGTTTTCCAAGCCTACCACAAGACCTCGCCGATTCACAACTTCTCGGATGCACCGCACCACGCCCGGCATATAGCAGTCCCGGCCCAGAGTATCATGCCTCAGAGTCACTGTCTGGCCCAAAGCCCCCAGAATTACTTCGTGGTGGGCACTACGGCCCGGCATACGGATGCTATGAATCGTCACACCGTTGTATTCGCCGCCTCGAGTGCCGGGCATGTTCTCGCGCTCGGTGACGTTCCGAGTGAACTGCCTCTTGTCCCCGATGCTCTTGGCCAGGTTCATGGCGAATCCCGATGGGGCATCGATCTTGGCTTCGTGGTGGGATTCGATTATGTCCACATAATCGAAGTAGTCAACAGCTTGCTCCACCAACCGCTTCAGGACCACCGCGCCCAGGGCGAAGTTAGGAGCGACAATCACCCCGATATTCTTGTCGTTCGCCACTGCGTCAAGTTGCTTGAAGTTATCGTCGGTTAAGCCGCTGGCGCCCAATACCAGATTCACTGACATACCCGCCGCCATCAAGGAAGCCTCCATGGAGGCTGTTGCGTTGGTGAAGTCCACCAACACATCGGGCGTCGTCTCTTTCAGCAACTCTTCCAGGTTGGTGGAAAGAGGCACGCTAGAGCCATCGGGCAGGGGTAAGATGGAGCCCCTAGGCGTATGGCAAGTAGCGCCAACCAGCGTCAGGTCATCGTCACGGCATATCGCTGCAACGGTTTCAACGCCCATCTTTCCGGTAGCTCCATTGACTACTACTCGAATCGGCGCCATGACGACCTCCCTAAGTAAACATGCTTGAGACTAGCTCGTTCCGATGTTATCACGGTCGAGAAAACCGGAAAATAATACCCGGACCCGATATATCGGGTCCGGGTATCTATAGCTAAAATCTATATGTCCTGGTCCTTGCCGAGCCGGTGGTTAGACTATCGGCCTGGGCCGCCACCCGGCCTAGGTCCACGATTTGGGCCGCCCGGGCCGCCCGGACCACCGGGACGTCGATTGCGGTCTTGAGGACCACGTCCGCCACTGCCACCGAAGCCCCCTGGCCTCTGCGGGCCTCGGTTGAACCCGCCAGCAGGCGCCGGCTGGCGGGTAGGAGGCGTAACCGGATTGCCGTCGTCGCCGAACAGCGCCCGACGGGAGAGATTGATTCTACCTTGAGAGTCGATCTCTTGAATCATCACCGTGATTTCTTGGCCGACCTCTGCTTCGTTCTCGATATCGCCCAAGTCTCCGGACCGGACTAGACCGTCACGTCCCGGCAACAACTCGACAAACACGCCGAAGCTGGTTAGCCGGACAATCTTACCAGTGAAGATGTCCCCAACCTGCAACTCCCTGGTTAGGGCGTCCACCTTTGAGCGGGCTTGTTGCAGATTTGCGGAGTCGGACCCACCGATGGTGACGGAGCCGTCGTCCTGCACATCGATGGAGGTGCCGGTCTCTTCGGAGATTGCCCGGATTATCCGGCCGCCGGGGCCTATGAGGGCACCGATCTTGTCGACAGGAATCTTCAGCCGGACCATCTTGGGAGCGAATTCGCTGACATCGTCCCTGGACTCGGTCATTACTTCGTTCATCTTGCCCAGAATATGAAGCCGGCCCACCCGTGCCTGTTCCAATGCTTGACCGAGCATATCCACGGTCAAACCCTTGATTTTCACGTCCATCTGTAGTGCGTTCACACCTTCTGCCGAGCCCGCCACCTTGAAGTCCATGTCTCCCAGGAAGTCTTCTACTCCCTGAATGTCACTCAGGATGGCCTGCTGGCCGTTCTCACCAACTACCAATCCCATGGCTATACCGGCCACGCTCTTCTTTATGGGCACACCGGCATCCATCAAGGCCAAGATGGTTCCACAGACGCTGGCCATTGAGGTGCTGCCGTTGGAACTGAGAACCTCTGAGACCACCCTGATGGTATAAGGGAAATCTTCCTCGGAGGGAAGGACCGGCAGAACCGCCCGCTCCGCCAGAGCTCCGTGTCCAATCTCGCGGCGTCCCGGCGACATTACGCGCCTGGCCTCGCCGGTGGAGAAGGAGGGGAAGTTGTAGTGGTGCATGAACCGTTTCTTATCGTCGGGGCCCACGGTGTCCAAAACCTGCTTCATGCTCAGGGAGGCCAGGGTAACTATGGAGAGGACCTGGGTTATCCCCCTAGTGAACAGGCCCGTGCCGTGGGTGCGAGGCAATAGACCTACCTCACATGAGATGGGCCGAATCTCGTCGGTAGCGCGGCCGTCGGGGCGAATGCCCTGCTCCAGGATGCGGCGGCGCACCTCATACTTCAATACGGCCTTGAAGCCTTCCTTTATCTTCTGAGAGGTGTAATCCTCAGCCAATTGTTCCAGAACTTCGCCTTCTATGCGGTTCTCCCCTTCTTCTAGAACCATCTTTTCGGGATTGCCCTCGAGCAAAGAGGCCAAGCGCCCATCCACGATGCCTTGGATGCGGGTTTCCAATCGTTGAGCGTGGTCCGTATCAACACTAACCTCGACCTTCGTGTTACCTGCCTGGCTAACCAAGTCATTTATCATGGCGATGGTTGCTTGGTTGGCGTCGTTGGCCCGCCGGATGCACTCCAGAATCGTCTCCTCCGACACTTCCTCGGAGCCGGACTCAATCATCATGATGGCATCCGGGGTACTTGACAGGACCAAGCTCAGTTGGCTATCGGCAATCTCTTGGTAGGTTGGGTTAACGATGTACTCGCCGTCTTTGTAGGCGACACGGGATGAACCAACGGGTCCCGCAAAGGGAACCTTGGACATGGACAATGCAGCAGAGGCGCCGACCATGGCCAATATGTCCTGGGGATGCTGCTGGTCAGCCGAAAGCACGGTGACGGTTATCTGGATGTCGTTGAAGAGGCCTTTGGGAAACAACGGGCGTATCGACCGGTCTATCAAGCGCGAAGTGAGGATGCCTTCCTGTCCAGGGCGTCCCTCACGGCGGAAAAAGCTGCCGGGAATCTTACCTGCGGAGTAAAGCCTCTCCTCAAAATCGACTGTCAGCGGCAGAAAGTCCATCTCGGCTGACCGAGGGTTCTCGGACATCACTGCGGTTACGAGTACGATGGAATCACCGTACCTGACTGTTACCGATCCGTGGGCTTGACCGGCTAGTTTGCCGGTTTCGATGATTAGTTTTTCGCGCCCAATGGCGCGTTCTAGTGTAGTAGGCATAATAATAGTTAAAAGACCTCGCTTAAATGAGTAAGGAAGGTGGCCAGAAGCGAAATAACACCCTGGGCAGGGTGTTGTTTAGAGCGAAATATCTAGCGGCGCAAACCAAGCCGGCTTATCAGCGTTTGATATCGTCCAACATCTTCTTTAGTGAGGTAGTTCAGGAGACGCCGCCGTTTGGACACCAAGGTAACCAATCCGCGTCGGGAATGAACGTCCTTTTTGTGGACTCGCAGATGTCCGGTCAACTGATGGATTCGTGCGGTGAGAATCGCGACCTGTAATTCCGTGGAGCCGGAGTCGGTGTGGTGGAGTTGGTAGTCTTGAGTGACTTGCGCTCTGATTTCGGCGTCTAGCATTCGCTTTGTATGCCCTTCATCCTTCTCTCTTCTCTTCTTATTACCCAGGATTATAGCATGGCTGCGACTATTGCCGCAATGCAGGCAGGCCGAATATGCCCTCACCCCTGGCCCGTCTCCCGGAAGGCGATGGATGCCCCAACATGATAGGAGCATGTGGTCTGGCTGATACAATACCCGACACTTGAGGATAGGGTGTTGAATATGCGAGATAAGGATACGATCCGCCAAGAGGTCTGGTCGGCCATGCTGACGGAAGGCGCATACAAGGGGGGGCGCAGTATATATGACCGAATCCCCGACTTCCGCGGCAATCAGGAGGCGGCGGAGCGGGTGTTCGAGTTGCAGGAGTGGCAATCAGCTCGTGTCGTGAAAAGTAATCCGGATCTCCCCCAAAGGCCTCTGCGCCGGCGTGCTCTGGAAGAGGGGAAGATAGTCTACATGGCGGTGCCAAGGCTTCGTGAGGCGCAATGCTTCATAGAGTTGGATCCGTCGGTGCTGCAGGTATCACCGGTCGGCGCTTCCACCATAGCCGGAGCTTTCCGCCACGGGAGACTGGTAACGATCGAAGAGATGCTCCCTGTGGATTTCGTGGCCTCAGGCTCAGTGGCCGTGAACCGGGGCGGCACCCGCATCGGCAAGGGAGGAGGGTATGCAGACCTGGAATTCGGGCTGGCGATGGCCGCCGGGATAGTTGGGTCGGACACGCCGGTAGTCACCACCGTCCACCCAGTACAACTGCTTGATGAAGAACTGCCTTGGACACATCACGACGTACCATTGAGCTACATCGCGACTCCCCACGAAACGATCTTATGCGACGGGGAGTTTCCCCGTCCTGTAGGCATCTATTGGGAAGACCTGGGCCAGTCAAAGATCGACGAGATCCCCGTTCTGATAAAGCTTCAGGCCCTACGGTAACATTCGCCAAAACCGCTAAACAGTCAAGGGTAGCCACCACACGGGGGGCATCGCAAAACCGTGCCAAGTGGCTGCCATGCCTATTTTACTTGTGGTAACTGTTGACCGGAATGACTTGGCATAACTAAACTCGGCATGCCGAAGTCTTATCTCCTGCGGAAGGTTGATCCATGACGACGGGCAATTGGTCCCTCAAGGACAACTACTTTGAGAACTGCAACCGTGTGGGACTGTGTCCATGCCCGTTCGGAGGCGACCTCGCAGAGGGACATTGCGATGTGGGCTTCGCCTTTCACGTCGATGAGGGCGCGTTCGACGGCGTCGCCCTCGATGGGTTGAACTTGGCATCAGTATTCTACACCCTTGCAAGAATGCCTGATGGGAACTGGATCAGCGCGGCGTACGTTGACGAGCGGGCAAGTCCGCAGCAACGAGAGGTTTTAGGCGAAGTTATGTCATGTAAGTTCGGCCGGTCCTTCGAAAGATTTATGCGCCTTACAGCAGACTTCAAAGGGATCAAGTACGTCCTTATCTAATACAAGACCGAAGGACCCACTCGCAGTGTATCCATACCCCAGGTTATGGACTTCAACGTCGAGGGCTTCATCCAGCCCAGCCAGACGGAACCCCTCAACGTGGAGAACATGGGCACTTCAAGAATCGGGCCGGTAACCGTAGCCAGGGGTACGCAAAGCACGTATGTTGACCATAGTATGAACTGGGGCAGCATTGGGAAGGTTGGCTATTATGGATGTTTCGAGAGGACGTAATCCTATCGGAGCCAATGAACCGGCAGTTGCTCAGTCCGATCGCCGCCTACCGCGAGGATTTGGACGAGTTCGAGATTGCTGAAATTCCAGTGCTACTAAAGCTTCAGGTCCAGCGGTAGAACACCCGGAGCCAGATCGCGTTGCCCATCGAACTTCAAGACCGGATCTAAGCAACTATTCCTTGCTCTCAAGCCCCATGCCGCCGAATCTTTCGATGAATCCATGAACTCGTGCGACACATTGTTGCTTGAAGCCATCGGATCGGCTGGACGTCAGGAACTCCAGGTGGCTGGTAAGGTCCACCAGCTCGGCCCGCTCC
>Ga0315336_1007785_pt1 | contig 10013 bp, 8 predicted proteins | sample ASW5metaG_FD_204512 | JGI IMG/M metagenome (GOLD analysis project Ga0315336, IMG submission 204512) | Ammonia-oxidizing marine archaeal communities from Monterey Bay, California, United States - ASW #5 | ecosystem: Environmental > Aquatic > Marine > Intertidal zone | place: USA: California... | reverse complement strand
GAGACCTGAATCGTGGGGGGAGTCACTTCCGGATACTGGGCGACCGGCAACTGAAGAAAGGAGACCGCTCCCGCGATCAGGATCACGATCGACAAGACAGTCGCGAAAATGGGGCGATCGATAAAAAAGACGGAGAGCATCGAGGCAACCAGTTAGAGCTGTAAAAGGTATTTAAGTCGATTCGTCGTCCGGGGTCTTCGATCCCGCAGTCGCCTCTTTTTTTGGGTCCACGACACCTTGATCGCGGACGCGCTGCATGCCGTTGACAATCACCCATTCCTCTGCGGCCAGGCCGGTTTCCGCGGCCCGCAATCCATCTTCGGTGCGCATGCCGAGCGTGACCGTTCGTTTTTCCGCCTTGTTGTCCCCGTCGACATCGACGACCCAGACATACTTCTGATTCAAATCGGTCCCGATGGCGTATTCGGGAATTAGCACCTGCGCTGTGGGATCCGCGATGGGAAGCCGCACCCGCACGAACATTCCCGCGATGAGGAATTCCTCATCGTTCTGAAATTGACCGCGTAGCCGCATTGTCCCCGTATCCGGATCGACGCGATTGTCCGCGAAATCGATCGTTCCGGTATGCGGAAAACCGGTTTCGTTCCCCAATCCGATCTCGACAGAAATCTTGCGGTCGCGAACGCGGGAGGGCCGCGTGTCGGGCGCTTCTTCGCGGGCGCGACGCATCACTTCGAGTAGCGTGTACTCGTCGACGTCGAAATAGACATACATAGGATCGACACTGACAACCGTCGTTAGCGGCGATCCCCCGGCCTGATCGGCAGCGATCAGATTTCCTTTGGTGATTATCGCCCGACTCACACGGCCCGCCACAGGTGAGCGGATCGTCGTAAAGTCGACATCAAGATCCGCACGTTCCACAGCGGCCTTGGCACCATCCAGCAACGCCTGGCTTTCCAGCCACGCAGCGGTTGCGGCATCCAGGTCCGACTGCGTGGTGGCACCCTTCTCAAAGAGCAGCGTCATCCGGTCGAGATCCGCTTTGGTCTTCTTCAACAGGGCGTCGAGCCGTTCGACCTCGGCCATGGCTGCTTTCTGTACAGCGTGAAACGGCCGCTGGTCGATGACGAAAAGTTCCGTCCCTTCGGCGACCTTATCCCCTTCGACGAATTTGACTTCGTCCAAATACCCCGTGACGCGGGCACGAATTTCCACCGATTCCAAGGCTTCCACACGTCCCGTGTATTCCGCGTACTGCCTGAGTGACCGCTGCACCGGCTGACGCACCGTCACTTCGGGTGGTGGTATTTTCGCGACTGGCACTTCACGCTGATAGCATCCCGTGCCTAACGAAACGACGACCATGACGACGGTCAAAACTCGGGCAATATGACTTCGACAAGCTCTTGTAGAAATCCGCATGGCGGTAATCCAGAATTTGAGCATCTTGAGCAACCGAGACGAAAACCGCACCACTCTCCTCGCGCGAAGAATGGGGCGGTGAACTCCCCGGCAGCATTCATTGTAGCGAGTTAGATAACGCCCCGGGATCCCGCAATGACCCGCGGCTGCGACGTGACGACTTGTTTCGGTCTTTGAATCCGCAATGATTTGCGGGCGTGAAGTTGGGCCGGTGTCGCCTCCAGACGTGCGGCGTACCAGATATCACCTCGCAGGGTCAAATCTTCCTTCATGGAACAAGAATCATCAAGTCATGGGGTAATAAATAGTCCAGGGGATCACGTCTGGGATATCGCGAAAACCGTCTTCGAGGTCACTCGTGAGGCTCTGGTTGGCAGGTTTCACGGTCGGCCGTCCCTGGCCACTGGTGCTTGCCGAGGCAAAACAAATCGCCATGCCACCGGTGGCACCGTCAATCGCGTGCGGGCCGGAATTCGCCCTCGTCGATGTCTTTGCGAAACGCACGTTCGCACTCGGCAATGCCGCCATCGACGAAATAGATGACCTGCCGGAACGCGACCTCATCCTGCGGAGCAAGAACCGACACCGGTGCTTGCTGGCTGTGGATGCACCGCAGATAGGGCATCCGGTTATGAAAGACGCATTGGAAATCTTCCGAGGCGGTGCCGATGGCGAATCGGCCCTTCTTCGAGGTGCAAACCATCAACGGATGGTCGACTCGGTGTTTCTGGTTGTGTTTGCGGAAATGGCCACGCCAGGAATCCTGGCGGCCTGACTCAAGAAACCCCTCCCGATAGTACATCGGCAGCCCGACCGTCGGTGCCAATTGATCGAGAGAAGTCCATTGACCTGCGGTTCTAATGTGAATGCGGCTGAAATCGTCGCAGGCGAAGTTCGGAGCGGCCGAGAGGTGAAAACAACTTTGTGCCACCACGTTCTTCAAGTCGCGGTCTGTCAAATTCCTCACACCGACTTCCAGCAGCAGCGACTCCGCTCTGGGATGAAGCGCCGCAACCATGCGGGCCTCCGAACCGGCCGTAGACTCCCAGCGCAAACCGCCACCGGGGATCTCGGTGAAGTCCTGGTGAGCCGACTCGGCCATCCAGTTGCCCCAAAGTTGGCCGACCGACTCGGGCAGCCACAGCAAGAAGGTCTGGCCCGGCCACTGCTCAACACGAATCTCAATTTGTGTTGTGGGGACCTTCCGGATCGTCATTCTTTCTTCAACCGAAAAGCGGAACGTTTTTTTTGCGACGGTTGGCTCTGCGCCGAAGAGTGTCGATGAGGCCCAGAAAACGGCAACGCAAGTCGCGAGACATGATAAACGCTTCATCGTACCCACCTTTCGTCTTAGTCGTTCCTCACCGATTGCTGTGCTCTACGCTCTGTCGCTGGTTGACAACACGCTGTGCCCGTCATACCGTCGAAATGCAGACAAGTCGGCCAATTATCCATCTGGCTAATGTCGTTTCCTGTGGCCGCTCCCATGCGTGAAGTACACGTGGTTGCCGTAAATACTTTACGCCCGAATCGGCAGCTTTCGCTATCCCACCAGTGAGATATCCAGGCTAGGCCATCTTTAGCAATGATTCAGCCGATCAAGAAATAGAATTCGTCGAAGGTTGTAAAGACAAGCCGTGCGACATCTTTTTTGGAAACGATCTAGCTGCTGAAGCGCCGCGGCATGTGGCGGGTGGAACGAGTGACGACACGTACTGGAATGGATAGGTGATGAATTCGCGCGGTCGCCATGCCATTACTGGAAAGCTCCTGTTCGGCGTGGTTGTTTTCACAACCATCCACGCCGTTGCACTACAGATGCAGCCCGATTTGACGATCGACCTGAATTTCACCGGCGCGATCCCCTCAGACCCCCACATCGACTCGTTAGGCGACTGGAAGCAGACACCCTCCGGTCTGTACGCCAGCCGGGGTCTCGACGAAGCCGGAAGAAAGTTTCGCGGGCTGTTCCTAAGCGTCTCCCGATTTCGATTCGAGGAATTGTACCTGGATGCAGTACCCACCGCCGAAGGTCGGGGGAAAATCGAAGTGATTATTAGCCCCGCCAAGGGTGCCCACGTCCAGAATATCCCAGATTCACAAGTTCCAGAACTTCCAGTAGCTGGCGAAATTCAACTGTCCGAACAGCCCGCATGGAACCTGCGGCTGGCCCACCATAACGACATTTTCGACGCCAGCAAAATGGTGGGAGATGGCGGTTCGGTCAATCTCACAAGCCTCTGGCACGGAAGTGGGACGGTGGTCGTCGTCTGCCGTCCACTACCGGGTGTCTCGGGTCGCTTGATCCACTCCCTTCACCTGAAGCGGCAGACGTGGAAATGGTCCGTGCTATTGATTCCGTGCCTCTATCTCGTTTTGTGCACTGCCGCAGGATACCTGGCCGAGAACAATCCTTGGATATCGAGGTGGATGGCCCTGGCTGGCGCCGCTGCTCTGGTGTTCCTCAGCATCCTGTTTCCCATGGATCTGTTGGAATGGAGTTCGGAGATCATCGGCCTGATGGTCGGCTTGTGTCTCCTGCAATTCTTGTCTCGGAGATCCCAACCGGACTCGTTTTTCTGGGTCGTCGCGGTTGCCGCGCTGATGTTTCTGGCTGCAAGTGCACGGCTCGAACGGCTCTTCGAACTGCAATTCCAGACTTTGGAAAGCGATCCCAAGGGCTTTCTGGCAATTGCCCGCTCGATGCACTGGTTTTACGACTCTGAAATGCGCGAGCCGTTGTTCATCTTCTTCGCAAAAATGGGACTTCTCCTGTTCGGTGATGACGCGATTGCGTTGCGGCTGGTTTCCTTCATCTTTTCGGTGTTGCTGGTGCCCGTTGTTTATTTCGTCGGCAAGCAGATCCAGTCGCCGCTGGTGGGACTGATTGCCGCTGCCATTATCGCGACCAGCCCGAACTGGGTGCTGCGAAGCGGACAGGGGTATCGGCTGGAACTCTTTACCATCAGTCTGTTGCTGCTTGCGGGCAGCATTCTGACGAGCCGTGAACCTGGCTTGAGGCGTCACGCGGTGACTCTGGGTCTGTTGTCTGCCACCGTTTGTCTGGTGCGCAGCACTTCGCTGTGGTTTTGCTTGGTGGGTGCCGCCTACGGCATTTTTCGCCGCGGCTGGTGCACGAAAGCGTTCTTGATAACAGCCGCAATTACGATCATCCCAATCATCCCATACTGGTCTTATTCTGCCGTGACATTCGGCGACCCATTCTATGCTGTCAATATTCACGCCAAGTGGTACCGGAACCAAGAGTTCAAGGATCAGCCGGAAATGCTGACGTCGGAGCAATTATCGCAGCAACCATACGGTGGACCGGATGTCACTCCGCTGGAGTACTTTTTTGAGATGCACTCGATCGCCGAATTGGCCAGGCGGACGTTCAAGGAGTTTTGCACCATTTTCGTGGGGAACTTTCAGTACGAGGTGGTCTGCGCAGAAAACCGGCTTCTTTACTGGTGGGCGCTGCTGAGCCTTGTGACAATCGCACTGACATCGCGTTGGTTCCTATTGCCGTGGATGATCATGATCATCGGCCCCGTGGTGTGGCTGTTTACAGCAAACTCGGGACCGGAATGGCGCATCTTTTTCCACGCGAGCGCATTCGTGTACCTGTCGATGGCAATTTCAGCCGAGGTCCTGTTTCGAAAGCTCGGGAATCAGGACCGGCACGAGACGAAGGCCGGTGAGCGCCGTGCGTCATCTGACGTCGCGCCAGGATGCGCGAAGAACAGGAATGAGCATGTAACGAAGCAGCTTTAAATCTTTTTTGGAACCTCTCGGGTGATAAATCAATCCCTTCTCGCCTTACAAACGGCTCAAAACGAGACTTGCGCGGTCGGTCGGCTATCTGCCCTGAACCAGGCGTGATATCAGAATCAGCCGATGATCGATCAGAAGTGTGCCCAATGGAGCTAACGATGCTCCCGCGATAACTCGACGACGGCCGGCCGGTATGAGATATTGTTTTGAACAGCGTCGATCCAAAGCCGTCTCAGCACTCGCACTGCGAGGAAGTTAACCATGAATCAAACTGTGGTTCCGCCGATCAATCCGGAAGAAGAAATCGACTTCATGAACATCGACGAAAACGATTTCTCGTCGATGAGCCGCGCAGAGCAAATCCGTCGTCTCGAAGTCGAGGGATATGTGGTGTTCCCAGAGATCTTGCCGCCGGACGTAATTGCTGCGCTCAAGAACGAACTTGCCGACGCGGAAATGACCCATAAGAGCTACAGCGTTTATCAGACGACAGCCGTCACACAGCCTCAATGGCACAGCCGCGCAGTGGGAGAATTAATCGGGTATCCACCCATGATTGAGTTTCTTACTGATCTGATGGGGCCGGAGATTGTATTCACACGCGGATTCTTTCAGCGGACTCTTCCGGGATCACCCGGGATTTCGCTGCACACCGACGGCCAGCCGCACGGTTCCAACCTGTTCGGCTTTGAGGGAAGCTGTCCGCGATTGCTGCGGGTACTTTACTATCTGGACGAACTGACCGCCGAGCGGTCGCCCTTTCGCTTGGTCCCGCGCTCTCACCTCTCCTACCACGCCGAGGCCAGTCCCTACGTGCGGTACAAATCGCACCCCGAGGAAGTCACACTGGTTGTGCCGGCCGGCTCGGCCGTGGTTGTGCCATCGCTGCTGCTGCACGGCAGTCATCCCAACAAAGATCCCCGGCCGCGCGAACTCATTCAATTCGGTTATCGGCCCGCGTGGGCGGGGCCGATTCAGCCGGTCGAAGAATGGGATCCCAAATTGGTCGCCGCCGCGCCGGAGATCGCCAAACCGTTTTTAAAGAGCCTCAACACGACCGGCTACCAATGGGAACAGCCGCATAAACCGGCCGGCATGAAAACCGAAGCGCCCGGAATCAATCCGAGCCGCTGGGGGAACCGCTGAATTCACACCGGCCAATGTTCGGCGATCTTCTTACGGAGAAACGTCACGCTGCTCCGCATTTGCTCGATTCCCTCGACACCGTCCTCGATACTGATCCAGCCGTCGAAACCGACGCCGGTCAGCTCTGAGAAAATTGCGTCGTAGTCATTCATCCCCTTGCCGATTTCGCCGTGGCTCAGGCGGCTGGCATAACCAACACTATCTTCCTCGCACCGCAGATCTTCTAAGGTTCCCTCTTTCAGGTAGCGGTCGCTGGCGTGCATGGTGAGCACGCGGTGCTTCACCCGCCGCAACAATTCCAGCGGATCTTCGCCGGCCAAAATCGTATTGCTGGGATCGTAGTTGACGCCAAAATTTGGCGCATCAATGCGGTCGACCAACTCACAAAAGATATCCATCTTCTGGGCGAACTCGGGGTAGGTCCAGTAGTTGTCCTTGTAATGATTCTCGATGATCAACGTGATGCCCTGTTTCTCAGCATAGGGCAGGCAGGCTTCGATGCAATCGGCGGCGTAGGCAATTCCCTCTTCACGGGAGATCTCCGGCCGCCGCTGACCGGAAAGCACGCGGCAATATTGGCCGCCCAGTGCGGTAATCATGTCGATCCAACCCTTTTGACAGTCGACTTGCTCTTGCCGAAAAGTGGCGTCGGGGTGGGTGAAATCGGGTGAGGCGCAGAGCATGGGAATCGACATTCCGTGCGACTCACTCATGCGGCGGAAGTCGGACCACTTCGACGGATCGCGCATGTCGAGAAAGTCGCAGTAAAACTCCAATCCGTCGACTTCGAGAGTCGCTGCCAAATCAATCCACTCCGTCAATGACATCGAACCGTCGACGACGAGTGCATCCATAAACGCTTTGGGAAACGCGGCAAGTTTCGGCATGGGTGGCCCTTGTGGTATCGAGAAGTAACGTTCAGGGACAGAGTGCCGCACCGACAGCCGGGAGAGCAGTGCCCGAGTCTCCCGGCATCGAACCAAGATCGGAGAACCAATTACGGCGACGGCTTGAGCACTGCTTTTGCGATCCTGCCGCTGTGCATCGTCTCGAACGCGGTGTGCCAATCTTCGATCGGCCAGGTTCCACCGACAATCGGCTCTACGTCCAGCATGCCGGTCGCCAGCAACCGCAGCACACGTTCCCACATCGGCCAGTTGTGGCTGAAACAACCTTGCAACGTAATGTTCTTTTGCACCAGCGGGTCGAGCGAACAATTCAACGGCTGCGGACCCCAGCCCACTTTGCTGATCCAACCGGCCGGCCGTACGATTTCGAGTGCCAATTTCATCGTGGCCGAGACACCCGCCGCGTCGATCACGCCGTCGACTCCCAGTCCGTCCCCCTCGCGGCACCAGTCCTCCAGCCCATCGACAATGGGAATGCAGCCGTATTGCTGGGCAATCTTCAGCCGCGCCGCGTCTCGCTCCAAACCAACCACCGCCACGATGGCCCCCTGTAACTTGGCGACGGCACCGCACAACAGTCCGATCGGTCCCGGACCAAAAACAACCACGCGATCGCCCGGTTGAATGGACGCGTTAACGACAACGGCACCGTAGGCAACACAGCACGGTTCGGTCAGCGCTGCCTTCTCGAAGGGAAGACCTGCCGGAACGTGGTGCAGGCAACGCGCGGGAACGCGGACGTGTGTGGTCATCGCACCGTTGGTACCGTAACCGAAACCTTGACGCGTGGGGTCCAGGTTGTACAGCCCCCGGCGCGTCATGGGATTGTCGGCATCGATGACCGCGGCCGTTTCGCTGACGACACGATCCCCTTCGTGCCACGCCACGACCTGCTTGCCGGTTGCACAGATCGTGCCGCCGAATTCGTGTCCCAGCACAACTGGGTAATTGACGTGCCAGCTATGATCGGCGGTCCATTGATGCAGATCGCTGCCGCAAACGCCGACCGCGGCCACTTCCAGCAAAACATCGTCCGGTCCAATCTCGGGCTGGTCGATTTCGCGCAGCTCGACCGCCCCTTTTTCGGACGCAAAGTTGACGACCGCCTGCTGAGTCATCGGCCTCCTCCCACCGCGACGTCTCCGAACCGATGAACGGCCTCGCAGATCAGCCGTAGCGAGTCTTCGACATCACCGCCCGCCGTTTTGAATTGGTCCGCGTCAATCGTCAACGGCGCACCGAGCACCACCAACGGTGCCCCGTATTCGGGTGTCCTAACCGCCTGTTCAATCGAAAGTCCCCCGACCGCCTGCACCGGGACGCTGACGGCATCGACTACGTCACGCAACAAATCAAGCGGACTCGGCTGCCGTTCGCCGCGAGCTGCGATTCCTCTCCGTTGGTCGTAGCCGATGTGGTGCACGATGTAGTCGCAGCCAAAGTCTTCCAGACGTTTCGCCCCAGCGACCATGTCTTCGCAGGCGAGATTGTCCCCCATCACCTCGATGCCGTATTCACGGCCGCAGGCGACCACCTCGCGGATTGTCTCTTCGTGCGCGCGTGCCATCACAACCACGTGTGTTGCGCCCGCTTTGGCCATCATCTCCGCCTCGAGATAACCGCCGTCCATTGTTTTTAAGTCGGCGACAATTGGCGTCTCCGGGAATGCCTCTCGCAGGGCCTGCACGCCATGCAGCCCCTCGGCAAGAAGCAGCGGCGTCCCCGCTTCCACCCAATCGACGCCGGCCCGCAATGCCATCTCGGCTGTTTCCAATGCTTCCGCGATCGTCGTCAAGTCGAGCGAAATCTGCACAATTGGTTGCATGGAAGAGTCCGCCGTTGGAGAGTAGTGAATCCGTTCGGCCAAGCCCCCCAACGGGGCGGGGCACCCTGACGAATGGCGATGGTAGCATTCCGCCGAAGCGATTTCCACCAGGCGAATTTACCCCGCCAGGCGTGCGGTCGGGGCCGTTTTCCACAGTGACAGACGCCGGTTTGCTCAAGACCCCGCTTAACCATCCCTTGCAGCGTAGAGATCATTCGGCGGGTGATTCCTCTTCCGTCACCTCAAAGCCCACGTCTCCATACTCGAATGATTCCTGCGTGAAGTCGCCGCCGTCGTCAGTTTCGTTCGGTCCGATGCTCCAGACAGTAAAGCCCTCCCGATCGCGACGGTAGCGCATCGCCTCACCCGCTTTGCCGAACGGATCGGCCGGCAATTCATCGAGGATGCCGTCGAGCAGGTCCTCTGCTTGTTCGGGAAATTCGCCCTTTTCGCGACGATAAATCTGCGTCGCCAACACGATCTCCAGTGCTGCCTGCCGGGCCTGCTCGCGCCCAATGGCGTCATCGAACTGTGACAATGCCGGCATGAGCAGTCCGGCGATTGGTGAGCGTTGAATGCAGCTTTCGATCTCCAACTCCGGTAACTCCGGACTTCCGGGCGATGCCGGCGCGGCCTTCTGAAACAATCGAGTCATCCCCGACTGCGCCGGACGCGCGTGCCGCGGCTTGTCGATAAACCTGAGCCAGTTCGTATAGAAATGTTGAAGAATCCGCCGGGTCACCTCCGGCTCGTTCTTAAGGAAGTACCACAGCTCATCGAATTCTCTCTCTACGCCCCGGGCGCGCGAAGAACCGAAGAGATCCACCATCTCGGCTAGGCTCGGCTTAGCGAGCGAGTTTTGACATGAAGCTCCGTCAAAACTGGTGGATTACTGAAATCGTTGGCGCGGTAGTTGCATGAGTGGGTTCTCCAGAAAGGAGGCCCTGCCCATGTTGACGCCTGCGTGCTTTCGG
>Ga0315336_1007784_pt1 | contig 10014 bp, 9 predicted proteins | sample ASW5metaG_FD_204512 | JGI IMG/M metagenome (GOLD analysis project Ga0315336, IMG submission 204512) | Ammonia-oxidizing marine archaeal communities from Monterey Bay, California, United States - ASW #5 | ecosystem: Environmental > Aquatic > Marine > Intertidal zone | place: USA: California... | reverse complement strand
ACGCTTTTAGATCCAGAGAATCCAACCGCAGAGGAATTAAAAGCCGCAGTAATCAGTCAACTCCGATTGCCAGATTTTATGGGCGCCCATACTAGTTTTCCAATCTTGGGTATGCGACTGGAAGAATTTAGCAGCGATCAAGAGTTTAAAGTACGCGATGTTGTAGCCATTGTGAACGAATCTTTGCGCAATGAATGTACGGAAGAAGCTCGTCAGATGATGTATTTTGTGGATATTACTGACGAAATGCATCCGTGGCCCATATCGACTTATAACGTGCCAGATAGTTCAGGTGACTTCTGTCTGCGTGGTGGGCGCTTTGGCGCTCACGGTTCTAATGAAAGTTTTACCCCAATATTCTATGGCCGGTTGATTTTTGTCTCTTGGTTTAACGCCGGTATGCGCGTAGTCGACATTCGTGATCCATTCAACCCAAAAGAAGTCGGCTATTACATTCCTGCGATTACGGAAAATACGGACGAGCGTTGTATTACTATCGCCGACGAGAGTCGCTGCAAGATAGCGATTCAAACAAATAATCTGGAGGTCGATGATCGTGGATACATATATTTGGTCGATCGTGCGAATACCGGAATGCATATTGTCGAACTCACGGGTGACGCTAGGGAAGTCGCTAATTTTTCTGTTGGGTTCGCCAATAGAAATTAAAGAAAAAATTGATCGGGAATAGATGTGCGGATTGCGATCATGGGTGCTGGGGCTGTAGGTGGATACTATGGCGCAAAATTAAAAAAGGCAGGCGAGGACGTTGTTTTTATAGCCCGAGGTCCGCAGCTTGAGGCACTTAAATCCCACGGTATACAAATTATCAGCGACGGGACCAAGGAAACGATAGCACCGATCAATGTTACAGATGATCCAAAATCAGTTGGCCCCGTAGATATCATTCTTTTTGCAGTGAAGACTTACGATACAAAGGTTGCTGCTGGTGCCTGCAAGTCCATGATGGACGACAGCACTTACGCAGTAACTGTGCAGAACGGCGTGCAAAGTGTTGGTCTTATCTCAGATATTCTTGGGGAAGGGCGAGTGCTCGGTGGTACGACCTATTTTATAGCCAGCATAGAATCACCCGGGGTTATTCGACAGACTGGGCCGTGGGCCCGTATTGAGTTTGCAGAACCGAGCGGCGAGAAAACTGACCGTGCATTAGCCTTTGAGCGGATTTGTAGTGCTGCAGGGATCGACATCACATTACACACCGATATGAATTTGCTTTTATGGAGAAAATTTATTTTGCTCTCCGCAACTAGCGCTATGACGGGCATTACTCGTCAGTCCATTGGTATTATCCGTAGCGATGAAGTAGGACGCGAAATTGCAGCAGAGTGTATTCGTGAGGCAATTGCTGTTGGCCGGGCTCTGGGCGTGCCCTTGGATGCCGATATACAAAAAGAGGTCTTCCACTATTTTGATGTAGAGGTAGATCCTGGGGCAAAGACTTCCATGTTAGTCGATCTAGAGAGAGGTAAACCCTTGGAGTTAGAGTATCTTTCGGGCGCTCTACATCGACTTGGTAGAGAATTAGGGGTGCCAACACCCGTTCACTCTACTGTGTACGCGGCCCTTAGGCCGTTTTCTAGAGGCCCCTAAGAGTTCCTGCTCAATAAGTTATACGAAGGTTTTTTCCCTATTCTTCTGGGAGTGAGCAGTTGTAAGGTTTTCTTTGTTCCCCGGGTGTGTATTTCCAAAACATTTCCCAGAATGTGGTGCCTGTATAGGTTTCTGGGTCTGCAACCGATGCCGTCCAATGGAGCCGAGTATCGTTCTCGCTGAGAGTAAAATGCTCAACCATGGTGACCGCTGTACTTTGCGGCGTCCCGAGATCGTCAGCGTAGGGATAGTTAATCTGATTGGTATTGACAACTAATACCGTATCTTCCCAGTGTCCCACCGAGTACCCCATTGGTGTTGGTAGAGATTCCCTTTCGCCATCTTGCGGAGACATATAGATTGTTCGCAATCCATCCCATTCCTCTAGATATAGTGCAATGGACTCTCCCTGATCGATGAATTCAAGTGGGTAAGGGTTTCGCATAGCGGACGGTAGTCCAGGGGGTATGCAATTCAATGCTGGATCATCAGTTAGTGGATTAAAGGCTTCTCTGTCAGCTTCAGCTGCAGGTGTTAAGGAAAAATCTGGTAGGTCTCCATATCCGTCTAATTGCCAGATACGAAATAGTCCTTGTGGTTGCCCATTGCCTTCTTCGGCATTAGCAGTCGTGCTATCTAGGATTCGACTTCTACCGCTAAGCCGAATTTCCTCGCCTCCTGGTAATATTAAAGCGTTTGCATACATTTGCCTTCGCCCCAGCCTCGACATCCTGCCCTCAACTTTGATTCGATCTCCTACCTCGATCAAACTTGATTCTATACCGGAGCGCTGCAGCGAATTTACAGAACCACTTTCCACTTCCCAGATATGTTCTTGACCATTTTCTATGCTTTGGATATTAAAACGTACGTGAGGATTCCGCCAGAAAAGGAATGTAACTTCGCCCTCTATGTTTCCGATAGTTTCAAAATCGTAAAGGGCACTAGTTGCGTGATGAGCGGGCAAATTGAAAGAAACAAGCACCATGAATAAAAGAAATAAGACAGACAAATTCAATTGATGGTAAATTTTTGTCGATTTTAGTTGTTTTTCTGTAATTTGGCTCATTATGCGGCACTAACCTCCAGTGGTTTGTGTGATTGAGGTCTTCCAGAAGCTGAGTTAACTATCATATCTGCAACCACGATTGTCAATACTCAAAGAAAGCACTTACTGTAGCTATTTCATGGTTCTAGTACTGAGCAGCATTATCTGATCGTTTTCAAGTTCAGTGCTCCATAGGCTCGCCTCCCGAAAATATCGAATAACGCCATCGTGAAAGGGTAAACTGAAATTCCGCAGGGCTCCTTCGGTAGTCCATTCCGCTGCACTGCCAATATAAACCGCTAGTTCCTGATTGTGATCGAATAGAGTTTTGGCTACCTTGTATACCGTCTCGTCCTCCAAATCTGCTCTAACCGTCAGCAGGGTGTCGATGGAAAATGTCGGAATATCTTTTTCTTGATTAAGGAAAGTTTGTTTTTTTATGGTGCTGCCGTGAATTGTTTTGGGGAGATTTATCAGGATTTCATCTCTTTTGTCCGCAGGAATATAAAGAAACTCAATAATTTCATTATTCAGAGCTTGCTGCACAAGTGCGTTTCTATTTGAAAAAGGAAAAAGTACTGCATCCACACTCCCGACCTGGAGAGCCTTGAGTGCTTCTGAGGAGTTAGTGGTGGATACGATATTAATTTGGCTTTTTGGTAATTGGTAGGTCGATATAAGGCTGTCCATAATCATTCTCATATCTGGATTGGAAGGTCGTTCTCCAACGATAGTACGTCCAACGAAATCGTAAGGGGATACAATCCCAGATCCTTTCCTGATCAAAAAATGGCGGTGCGTGACCTGACCTTTCATGACAATCCTTAGATCAATCGGTTCAATGAACTCATTGAGTCCATAAAATCCTGAATAGGCAGCAAAAGAGTTGGTAATAGCGAAATCTATTCTTTTATTCCCTAAAGCAAAAATATTGGGCGCTGATCCCCCAACTGCCTGCACGGTCGAATTGATTTGTGCATATTCGTCAACTATTTCAGAGGCTGCAACGGCCAAAGTGTAGTAGCTACTACCAATACTAGATGTACCGATTCGGATGGCATTTTGATCCGGGGCATCGCATGCCACTATTGTGAGTAGTATTGTGACTACCGCCAAAGTTAGTTTCTTGGAGTGCTTCACCCTCGCAGGCCTCTTGAGTCTAAAATTTTTTTAAGCGCCGTTTGAAATAAAAGATAACACGACATAATGGGTCTACGGGGGTCCGATGCGAATTAGGAAGTATAGCTTGCATGCCTAGCTCTTATTCGAGAGGTTTTATACTATCAGATGGTACTCTTGTTAGGGATTGTGGGGCCGGTATTTACCATGGAACTGAGTACTACGCGACTTGTGAAGACGCAGAAGATGCGGCAGTAGATGACATCACCCAGTTTAATGACACGTCTATTTCACCTGATGAATAAAGTACCAGACTAGGCATTCATGAATGCCTGATCAATTTTTTAAATGTTCTTAAACAGAATAGCTCATCACAAAACTTTGCTCGGTAACCAGGAGGCGATTTCAGGGATTGCATAAATCAGAAATGCTACAGCTAGGACCAAAAGCCAGTAAGGTAGTGAGCCTTTAAATATTTCTCCGAGTTTTACTGATGAATCCGGGACTGCTGCCTTCACGGTAAACACCAGTAGACCAACTGGCGGGGTAAGCAGGCCTGCCTCAATAATGAGTATTCCAAAAATAGCAAATGCGATTTCATTGACTCCTGCCGCAAGTGCCAGTGGCACAAAGATAGGTACGGTGATCAGAATTACAGAGATGGAGTCGATGACCATACCGAGCAATAGCCAAATTGCGGCCATAATCAAAATAATTCCAAAAATTGGTAGACCGGAATCAGAGAACAAATTTTGAACGAGGTTCACACCACCGCTGGTGGCGAGTAGACGCGAGTACATGGATCCCGTGATCAGTAAGAACATTATTGGGGCAGTTGACCGTCCCGCTTCATAGACAGCTTGAATGAAATCTCGGTAACTCATATTTTTCATCCAACCGATCAAAATACTGCCTAGAACTCCAAAGCCAGCGGCTTCAGTAGGGGTAAACAGGCCTCCCCACAGCCCCCCTAGAACGAGAACAATTAAAGCGCTAATACCCAATCCGCCGATGAGTTCCGAAGTGGAACCCTTTGTCTGTAGCTGTTTGTCATGGCCGTGATCTGCCGTAGGCGCAAGGGAAGGATTTCGAATTGCTGCAATTACGCAATAGGCAATAAAGGCTAAGCCAAGGATGACTCCAGGAATAACACCCCCAAGAAAGAGGGCTCCTACCGAACCTTCTGTAAGGATTGCCCATACGATCAAGAGGACGCTCGGGGGGATTAGCATACCTAGGCAAGCGCTTCCAGAAATTACACCCAGCGCGTAGGAACGGTTGTAGCCAAGTCTCCGCATCTCCGGATACGCGATGCGGCTAAATGTTGCAGCGGAGGCAATCGATACACCTGTAACCGCAGCGAAAGCGGCATTTCCTGCTACGGTGGCTGCCGCAAGCCGGCCTGGCAGCTTACGCATGGCTCGGTCACAAAGCATGTAAAGATCTGTTGCTGCTCCTGATTGGCTAACAATTTCACCCATTAGCCTAAACAGCGGAATTACAGCAAGTGTTTGGTTGCGTATGGACTCATAAGCGGTCGAGCCCAGCATAGAGGACGCAATACGAAAATCTCCAAAGATCAGATAGATTCCAAGGAAGCTTGAAACGCCCAGGGCAATTCCAACATGGACGCCAAGCAATACGAGAGCAATCAAAATTGCCAGAGAGTAAAAAATAACTTCAGGGCCCATTAGGATCGTGTTGCTAGGCTTGTTAACTGTTCGTCAGGCACGGGACATATCTCTTTTGTCAGGTTCTGGTTGGCTGATCCAGTCGAGGTATAGCAGGTAGCCGTACACTAGGGCTGTAAAGGCTGCTGTTACAGCCACGAGAACTCTAACCGGATAGGTTGGTACTCGCAGTGCACCCTCACCTTCATACTCTCCGATCTGCCAAGCTTCAACGGCAGGCCCCCAGGAACTAAGGGCTGTCAGTAGAAAGAAAAGAAAGCCAAGTATGTTCGCAAAAGAGCGAAGATAGAGCTGTTGACTCGGGTTCATCCTGTCGTAGACTAGAGTTGTGCGAATCATGCCACCTCGATAAATTGCCAGTGGCAGTTGTAGGAAAGTGATTGATACCACAGAGTTCTTGATGATCTCCGGTGCGCCAAGCAATGGAACAGCAAACAAAAACCGTCCACTAACATCAATGAAGATAATAATTGCTAAGATTAATACCCAGAATACAGATACGATATGACAGGCACGCGCTAGATTTTTTAACGAAGATTCCACTGTTCTTTTCGCTGTTGACGGCAAGTCTCACTATAGCAGAAGAAAGAATGACTGCCTTATTGGGTTACCGATAAGAAAAATATCCTTAATGAAGCCGGTCGCTTGAAGCTTCGGGGTAGAGTAGACTCTATGAGAAGGTCTTCCATGAAAAAACATGTTTTTTCGAGCATCTGTACTAGCTTCGCTCTTAAAAGAGTAGACAAGACCGTGATTTTTGAAAACATAAAAAATAATATTGATAAATGGCTGTCACCGGTGAAGAAAAATATACATATATATAATCGTATTTGGCTGAGTGCCTTAATGTTAACCGGCATATTTCTCCTCGGGGGGTGTTCGGATTCATCAACTATTACTTTGCGAATTGGTGCAGGACACCCCGTCGGACCGACAGTCTATGCCAATGAAATGCGTGATTTCTTTGTACCGGAAGTGACGCGCAGGATTGCAGAGGAGACTGATCACGAGATTAATTTTGTGCAAGGCTATGGTGGCTCAATTGCCCAGGTTGCTGAAGTGCTTGAGGCTGTTCAGGCGGGTATTCTTGATATTGGCGCATACTGTGTATGCTTTGAGCCCGCTAAATTATTCCTCCATAATTTTTCTTACTATGTGCCCTTTGGCCCACAAGACGCCGTTGAGGTTATGGCGCTAACGCGGGGAGTTTATGACCTAAACCCTTGGCTCGAAGAGCAGTTCGGAGTGTACAGCCAGAGACTGTTAGCCATTAATGGATGGGATAGTTACCATCTTGGCACCGTTAAGCCCTGGGAAACTGTTGAGGATTTGAATGGTGTGAAGATCGCTGGGGCGGGACCCAATCTGCCATGGTTAGAGTACGCCGGTGTGATACCCGTGCAGTCCGCCTTGCCCGATGGGTATCTTTCTATGCAAACAGGTGTTTATTCCGGTTGGTTGATGTTTCCGTCGTCTTACTATGGTTATAAATTCCATGAACCAGCACCCTATTACACCTTGATTGGTTTTGGCGCCATGGGCGGTGCTGTTGCGCTGACAATGAACAACAGCAGTTTCGAGCGATTACCTTTTGAGGTGCAGCAGATCATTCTTGAGGTCGCACGTGAATATGAACTGCGAGCTGCGCAAGCCTTAAATGAAGGCCAGGAAATTGCTCTTCAAGCCCTTAGCGATGCAGGCGCGCATATCCGGGAATTACCCCCTGAGGTTAGGGCCAATTGGGCTAATTCTTTGGGAGAGTTTCCGAATGCGATGGCTCAAGATGCGAACTCACGCGGAATGCCTGGCTCGGAAATTATCCGGTCGTACATCGAAGAGATAGATCGTAGCGGTTATAATTGGCCAGTAAAATACATCATCGATTAGACGGTTCATGTCCAAAATTCTCATCGCAGTAGCTGATTCTGTGTTTCCTGACTTGGCACCCACCGAACGGGTGTTCTCAAGGTTGGGTGCAACGGTACAGTTAGCGAGAGAGCCTACGCTAGGTGCTATTTTAGAGGTTGCCCAGAAAGCTGATGGGCTTATGGTGACCTTTGCGCAACTGAGTGCAGAGCTGATACAGGGGCTGGAGCGTTGTCGCGCAATTGGTCGTTTTGGCATCGGTGTCGACAATATTGATCTGAATGCGGCCACTAAAGCCGGGATACAGGTTTGTTTTGTTCCTGATTATTGTCTAGATGAAGTTTCTGACCACGCCATGGCTTTACTGGTCGCGCTAGCTCGCAAGATCCCTTATAGCAATTCTCTGGTTCAAGGAAATCGATGGGAGGGCAAAGCTGTAGCTCCAATTTATCGATTGCGCGGGCGTACGATTGGGTTGATTGGACTTGGCAAGATTCCACAAACGTTGGTTCCCAAGGCACAGGCGTTTGGTTTGAACGTAATAGCCTGTGATCCGTTCGTGGAAAAGGACATAACAACCGCGCTCAGTGTGAAGATGGTAGATTTCGAATATTTGCTTGAGCACTCAGATTATATTTCGATTCATGCACCGTTAACCCCTGATACTCGGCATATGTTTAATGCAGATGCCTTTAAGCAAATGAAGGCTGGGGCATTACTCATCAATACTGCAAGGGGGCCACTGGTGGATGAAGCGGCATTAGCAGTTGCCTTAGATAAAGGCCAGCTTGCGGGAGCGGCGCTGGACGTACTGTCCGATGAGCCGCCATCTGCCGATTTTGTGTTGTTGAATCGAGAGAACGTTATTCTGACACCACACACTGCTTATTATTCAGAGGACGCATTGCTTGATTTACAAACGAAGGCGGCTGAGGATGTAGCGAGTGTTTTAAGCGGGAAAGAGCCACGTTATCCCGTTAACACGCTTACTTGATCAAATGTGCAGCCGGGGGTGAGGTTCTAATTAAGTTATGAAAGCGATGGTATTAAAGTCACCTGGGGTATTGGGACAAGAGGAAGTTGAGAGCCCACTGATCGAAGATGGAACGACTTTGGTGCGCATTACTCACTCTGGGGTATGCGGAACGGATCTGAAAATCTATCAGGGCGGTATACCCGTCAATTATCCCCGTATTATGGGTCATGAAATGATTGGCGAAGTCGTGGAGGTAGATGGCGAGTCAGGTGTGCATGCAGGATCCAGAGTTATCATTGATCCAGTTTTTTATTGTGGTCATTGTTACCAATGTCATCGTGGCCAGGAATCACTTTGTCCCAACGGTTACATTTTAGGGCGCGACCAGGATGGGGGATTTTCAGATTATTTGTGTGTACCGTCAGACGCCATTTTTCCTTTACCTGATAACATTAATGGTCAGGTAGCTCCACTTATCCAAGTGCTGACTACTACGGTACATGCTCAGCGGCTAGTCAAAGTATTTCCCAGTGAAGCTGTGTTGGTGCTCGGCTTGGGCGTCGCGGGGCAGCTACATGTACAACTTGCAAAGGCTCGGGGTGCTTACCCGGTTATTGGTGTCACTCGCAGTCCTCAAAGGCGAGCACTGGCGGAAAAATTAGGAGCAGATTTTACGTTTGCTCCTGATGAAGACGTGAAGGGCCATTTGCTTGAACTTACCAACGGCATTGGTGCCGATGTAGTGATAGAAACAGTAGGGGCGCTGCCGATGTTAGCCAATGCCGTGGATTATGCGCGCATTGGGGGACGATTGTTGTTATTTGGAATTTATACAGGTCACGAGGCAAATTTACCTTTTTATGATTTGTATTTCAAGGAGTTGGCACTCATTAACGCAAGGGCTGCCAGGCGAGAGGATTTCCCCTCAGCGATTGCAATGGTGAGCCAGGGTCAGGTGCAGCTCGACTCTATGGTGAGCCACGTATTGCCCCTTATCGAATTGGACAGAGCAATTGAAATGTTAGCCGAGCGGGATGACCAGCGAATGAAGGTCACCTTGGATCATGTCGCGTAACCAGATGCGCGGCACCCAAGTTTTTAATTTTTCCTAAGCAGTCCCTCCCGTAGCGAGCGTATTTTTCGCAATTGCCCTAAATTCGTCGTCACTCATAAGGCGTTTCTCTGTGAGTCCGAACTGCTTCACTGCTTGTAGTACCGCCATTGCTTGCTCGTCATTCGATGGTATTTGCATTTGTTCTAGCTTCAATTTCACAGAGTCAATACCACTGCCTTTGCCCATTACCACATCTGCGGAAGGTTGGCCTACTAATTCCGGTCTCATTGGGAACAGCTCAGTTAAATGTTCTTCACCACAATTTATAAACCAATTAGCAATAATTCCGGATTCAACTTGGTACAGCATATCTCCAACAATAGACTTATTGCTTGGCACCTTAATAAGTGATAATTCTTCCACTAGTTTTGCTAGAGGGTAGAGTTTTTCTGTTTTGATACCAAGATCTATTCCATACATTGTCAATAGAGCCATTACGATATCTTCAGTAGGGGCATTGCCTGACCTTTCTCCGATTCCAAGAACGGTTGAATGAACAATTTCTACACCTTCGGCTAGGGCTAGCAAGGTATTTGCCACACCTAAACTAAAATCCTGATGAAAATGTGCCTCAAGACGTGTTTCT
>Ga0315336_1007783_pt1 | contig 10014 bp, 8 predicted proteins | sample ASW5metaG_FD_204512 | JGI IMG/M metagenome (GOLD analysis project Ga0315336, IMG submission 204512) | Ammonia-oxidizing marine archaeal communities from Monterey Bay, California, United States - ASW #5 | ecosystem: Environmental > Aquatic > Marine > Intertidal zone | place: USA: California... | reverse complement strand
TTCATACCTGACCCCAGAAGTTGCCCTGACCCCAGAAGTTGCCCTTCCAGAAGTTGCCCTTGACCCCAGAAGTTGCCCTGGAATTACCTGGTGAAGTCTCGGACTGGTCGATATTCGGCCTTCTTATTGCCCATATAGTGGGCAAACCACCGGTCACGTCGCCGCTGGATCACCCGATCGGCAACCGTTTCCATTCCGGGCAGATTCCGCCGAAGCGTCTCGGCCCCGAAGACGAAGGGCGCCTTGAGCACGGGAATCGCCCCCAGGAACCCAATCTGGGAGAGCCCAGCCCGTTTCCAGCTCCATCGAGGCAGGAAGAAGCGCGCATAGCCTACGTGCTGCCGGTGATCCCACTCCTCCCATAGACGCGCCATTCCAGTTGATTCGGGCGCGAAGGCATCGACGTAGGACGTGCACAACAACGCGCCGTCCTCGCCGCTGCGATTGGCCGCCTTCACAACCGTCAAGAACATCAGCTGGAGCGCCTCGCGGTAGTTCGCCGGATACCAGCGCGGCCGCACGCCCATCACGTGGCCGATGTACCGCCAGAACAACAACGTCGCCTCGATCTCCTCGATGGACGTGCGATATCCGATGGTGTTCAAGCCGAGACCCGGGAGGATGCTCCCGCCCATCAGGGTCAGGGTCGCGTCGGCCTGGCTGATCGGCACGCCCCAGGACCCGAGATCCCATTCCGGATGTGCCATGAGCCGCCGCCGAACGAAGACGTGCATGACCCGGACCCGGAGGGCGGAGGCGCGACCTGCACCGCCGGGTCGGAGTCCATTGGCGGTGGAGACCGCGATCCAGAATGCGACGGTCTCCATGAAGCGGTGTCGCGTCGTACCGCCGGTGTAGACACCCGTCAGAATCAGCGGTTTGACGACTGAGTTCTCGGAGTAGCCCTCGAGCGTAATGGAGCCAGCGAAGCGAAAGACCGCTGTGCCCCATCGTCGAAAGACTCGGGCGCCGAGGTCGATTCGCTCCCAGTCGACCCAGTCCGGATCGGTCTCGATATCGGCGAACAGGGCCACCAACGATGCCGGCGCGTCGGGAACAGAGGCGACGCCCCCTTCGATGGCCCGATCGAGCATCGCCCGACCCTCTGCAGCGGACCGACCGAGGTAGACCTCGTCTACGAAGGCCTCTGCGAGCGGATCGGCGTCGTAGTACATCGAAGCAAAGGTCCGAACGACCTCATCGGCGGGCGCCGGATCGACGCCCGTCGCAAGCCGCGTGGCAGTTCGAAGCCGCCGCACCCACGGTTTATCGAGGTTGTCCCAATACATGAACTCGGTCGGCGCTAGAGACAATCCCGGTTCCAGTAGGCGATGACTGCGATGTCGAGCATGGCCCCGAGATCGGCTGCCTGGGACTCACACAGCCTGGGATTGTCGGAGACGAGGAGGATGCCGCCAATGTTCTCGAGGCCGCTGAGGCCGCCGATGTCGAGGAGCTCCGAGTTCTGCTCGATGACCACCGCTCCGCCGACCGAGCGCAGGGACGACAGGCCGTCCAGCGTCTCGAGGAACGGGTTGTAATCGATGCGCAGTTCGCCATTGACGGTGTGCAACGACGTGAATCCCACCAGGTCCGTCGTGAGATCCCACGAGAGTTCGAGATCACCACCAATGAACTGTAGTCCGGAAAAGGCATTCACATCGTCGAGATGGGTGAGGTTGGCGTCCGCGGCCACTGTAGTCAGCGCCTGCAGGCCCGAAGCGTCCGCCAGCGCGTCGTTTGTCACGACACTCAGATCGCCGACCGACGCGAGCTTGGACAGGCCAGTCAGCGTCGTCAGCGCGTCGTTGTCGTGGATGGCGAGAAACCCATCCACGGCCTCGATACCGTTCAATCCGGAGATTTCTGCAAGCGCTGGGTTGTCGGCGATGCGCAGTGCGAGCAGCGCCGAATCGATGCCGTTCAGGCCGGCAATCGAGACGAGTTCGGCGTTGCCGTCCACCACCAGGCCGCTCACCGAAGCCAGGTTCTCGAGCCCGTCGAGACGCTCGATGGATGACTTCGCGATAGACAGCGTCCCGCGTACGGCCAACAGGCCACTCAACGGCTCGAGGGTGGTCACTTCGCCCCCCACGCCGAGATCACCGTCGATCTCCAAACAGACCGAGAGCGCTTCGAGCTCGGCGTCGGTGGTCACATCGTGCCCATAGGCACAGATCACTTCGGTGGTCCCGGTGTCGCTGTCAGTCCAGGTCCCCCACGGCGCCGAGGTGTACCCGTCCGTCACCGGAACCGTGCCCACGCTCTCACTCGCCTGCAGCGGCTCGCGCGACACGCAGCCAGCGACGAGTCCTCCAGCCAGGGTGAGCAGCACAAAACGGGTCATGCCCACTGAATACCTGCTTTTACCGGGTCAGGCGCGCAGCGATCTCCATGAGCTCGATGAGCTCGGCATCCTCGGTGTACTCGGGCCGCTGTGCGCCGCGGGCAATGGCGAGCACATCGTAATAGCCCGCTTCGTGAGTATGAGGGCTTCGCCTTAGCATCTCGGCGAAGTAGGCGGAGGCGACCGCAATCCGGTAGGGCCGCGAGCCCTCGGCGAGTGACGATTTCACGACGCTTGTGGAAAGGTCGTAAGTCCGCTCCGAAGCTGGCGCGTCGCGTCCCGGAGCCTTGTTTCGGATGTGCACGGTGGCGAGGCGGCCAGCGGCCCCGGGAGCGAGCGCGACCTCGTACAGGGCGGTCACCTGGTGGCCAGCACCGATCTCTCCGGCATCCACGGCGTCATCCCTGAACTCGTGATCCTGCAGATCGCGGTTCTCGTACCCGATGAGCCGATAGGCCTCGACCTGGTTCGTCCAGTTCACCTGCAGCTTCACGTCCTTGGCGATGACCTGAAGCGTGCCGGTCAACTTGTCGACGAAGATCCGCTTGGCCTCCTTGCGGGAATCGACGTAGAAGTAGTTTCCATCTCCGTCATTGGCGAGCTGCTCCATCGTCGTGTCGTTGTATGTGCCGTTCCCGAATCCAAGCGTGGTCAGCGTGATGCCATTTCGGGCGTGGTCTTTGACGAGCCGCGAGAGCTCGGCGTGATTGGTCGGTCCCACGTTGGCGTCGCCGTCGGAACAGATGATGACCCGATTGACCGCACCCTCGTGCAGACTGACTTCGGCCTGGCGATAGGCCAGCTCGATCCCCTGCCCCATCGCGGTTGATCCCCCCGAGCGAAGTCCATCGATGGCCCTGAGGATGGTGTTCTTCTGGCTCATTGGGGTAGGCGCAAGCACCAGACCCGCGGACCCGGCGTAGGCGACAATGGACACCGTATCCCCGTCCTGGAGCTCCTGCGTGAGGGTCTTCAGAGACGACTGCACCAGCCCGAGCTTGTCGTCCGATGACATCGATCCCGACGTGTCGACCAAAAAGGTCAGGTGCACCGACTTCCGCTGATCAAAGGCCACTTTCTTGCCCTGAACACCCACTCTCACGAGGTGTGTTCGGGCGTTGAAGGGACTCGGAGTGGCCTCGAAATGTACGGCGAATGGGTCGGAACGCGGCGGGCGGTAGTCATAGGGGAAGTAGTTGACGAACTCCTCCACTCGGACCGAACCGACCGGAGGCAGGTAGCCTTCCCGCAATCTGCGGCGGACCAGCGTGTAGGAAGCGGTGTCCACGTCCACCGAGAAGGTCGAGAGCGGATCGACGCCGACCCGGGTGAAGTCCCGATGGCCGTAGTCGGTGTAGCGTTCGGTCGAGGGCGGCTCGACGATGTGAGCCGGCGGGGGCGGAGGCGCGTCCTCTCGCACGATCTGGAAGTCGACCCGGCCGTTGCGAGCGCGACCCTCGGCAGTCTCGTTTGACGAGACCGGTCGCACTTCACCAAATCCCACAGGGTGTAGGCGGGCGCCAGAGATGCCCATCTCCACCAGTCGATCGCGTACGGACTCGGACCGCTGTTGGGAGAGCCTCAAGTTGTACGCCGCGGATCCCTGAGAGTCCGTGTGCCCTTCGACTGTGATCTCGAGCTCGGGGTGGTCACTGAGGAGCTGCGCAATTTCCCGAAGCAGGGGCTCGGATTGCGGATGTACAGCGGCCTTGCCGGTCGTGAAATGAACGCGATCTCGAATCTCGATCTTGGACCGGCTGACGGTGACGCGCGACGGGGTCCGTTGGCCGTCGTGTCCCTGGGAGGCCGTCGTTGTCGTGATCCGAGCGTCGAGTCGGCCCTGGCTGTTGTCGGATCTGGACTTGCGGGACACGCCTGATGGCTGACCGATCGGACCGCGGTGCCCAAGACCTTTGGAGTCCGACCACATCTCTTCTGTGCCGCCCACGCGTTTGCCTCGAATGATCTTCAGGATCCCGCCACCGGTTTCCTCGCCCCGAGACTTCGTCGTTGCAGAATGCGTGACCACGTCGCCGGGAGCGTCCGTCTTCGTGCTGTCCGAATTCGGGGACCACTCCTTGCCCTCCAACTCGGTATTCAAGGTCTTGTAGGCGTCTGGAGAGGGCTGATTCTGATCCGGAGAAGGCGTCGATGTCATGGGAATCAACACCGGCTCCATCGGATCGCCGCCACCGGCCACGAACATCGCACCCATGGGCAATGCGCCGAGGACGACGACGCTGAGTCCGGCGGCGGCGAGCAGACCGAGGGTCGTCCAGGAAATCCCGCGCCGCTGCTGTCGAACCGCGACGCCGTCCAGGACATTGGAAAGGACCCGGGCCTGGGCCCCCTCCGGGACTACGATCGGGTCGATCTCGCCCGGATGGGCAAAGCGGGCCTCGAAAGCTGCTTGGACTCCTTCGTCCTCGGCGATCCAGCGCGCCACATCGTCGGACAGGTCGGGCCCGTCCGGATTCCAGTCCTCCACCACTTGAATGGCTTGGTCGCGAGTCATTGGATCACCCCTTGCTCGCGGGCGACGCCTTCGAGGCTGACCCGAAGTGCCCGGCGGCCGCGAGCGATTCGCGAAGCGATAGTTCCCCAGGGAACCTCGAGGACCTCAGCGGCCTCTCCCATGGCAAATCCCTCCACGTCGACCAGGAGGATTGCCGCACGTTGCCCATCCGGAAGCTCATCGATCGCGTTGGCGAGCTGATCGGCCAGTCGCGCCCGCTCGAGGCGCTTGTGGGGATTCGAGGGTAGGGCGATCACGTTGTCCTGCACGCGATCGAGGGTTTCGGGCGCCATGGCCTGCTCCGTTCGCTTTCGTCGCCGGTTCTGGTGCGCTCGCAACATGATCCGGCTCTGCCAGACTCGGAATGCACCCTCATCACGGAGCTGATCGATCCGCGAAAATGCAGTGATCATGGCCGTTTGGAGCAGATCCTCCGCGGCGACGGGGTCCCGTTCGAGGCGAACAGCGAACCGGTAGAGGTCGTCGAAGACCTCACTGACCAGCGCGTTGAATCGGGTGCGTTCTGAATCCATCAACCCCATGGACACGAGCCGTGCACGGTATTGTCCATCATCGTGGATCTTTTTCTCCGAACTTCGTGTTTTACCGCGGCAGCCCTGCTCTTCTGCGCGCTGGCAGGAGGCGCCTGCAAGAAGCCGGAAACGGGTGGGAAAGCCGGGAAGGCCAAACCGATGCATTGGCAAGCGACCGATGCGCTTGCGGATGATGCCCCCCTGGGACTGCCCTCTGGCGGGGTCACCTTCACGAGTCGATCTTCCTCGGGCGCCGCGATCGTCTATGTCAACGGCAAGGGCTGCTTCTATGGCGATGACGACGACTGGACTCCCTGCGGCCCGATGCCGTCCCCGACATGATCGCAGCGCCCCCGGCCGAGGGCGAGGCGTTGATCCTGCGTCTGGAGGCAGAGCGCCTGATTGCGGAGGGAGATCGGTTGGGAGCGGGCGACGTGCTGGCAGGAAAACTACCCTTCGACCCCGGATTCCAACACGCAATGTACCTCCGCGGCACGCTCCTCCAGGAAATCGGCAAGCTGAAGGGCGCTGTCATGTGTTTCCGAGAGGTCCTGACCTGGCCCAACGAGACCGTGCTGCCGACCGACTACGGCCTCCAGGAGCTCGCCCTCCTCGAGATCGCGAGGATCTACGCCCGCCTCGGCAGGCTGGAGAACGCCGAAAACTACTACGACCTCGGCAACCGCCGCGGCCCGTACTCCGAGCGCTACCTCCTCGAGGGCGCCTGGACGGATCTGCTGAACAACCAGGAACGCCTGGTGCGCAAGAACCTGAAGGGTCTCAAGGGCTGGCACGCTGGCCAGGAAGCGCTCGACGCCGTGGCGAGAGCCCAGATCGACACCGCCCGAGGCAAGCCCATCTCCCGAATCCAGATGGATCGATTCCTCGCGGAAGCCGACGATCGACGCCACTCCCTTCACGGCGCCCTCGCCGCCGACGATGCGTCGCTGGCATTGCCGAACAAGGTCCGACGCACGCTGCATCGGGCACAGGAAAATGGCGTAGCCTCTTCCTTTCTGCGATTGGCCATGCTGGAGGGAGAGCTCGCACAGGCCGATTCAGCGCTCGAGGGACCATTGAGAGAAGAGTGGATCGAACGCCTGACAACCGAGCGCGACGCCCTGCGTGGCGACCTCGACAGGGTGACTCGCGAGGCCATCCAGACCCAGATCGACGACATCGACGCCTGGGTGTCATTCGTAGAGGACTACCTGAACGGGCTGGCCCTCCAACCGCCGCCGGGGTTCCCGATGCCCGACGTTCAGGAGTGACAGACCGAGAGCCGCGAGAGGGTGCCGTCGTAGGACGCGACCGCGAGTGACCCATCGGCGTGTAGCGCCAGAGAGGTCGCAAAGTCCGCACACACATGACGCGCCGCTTCGACCCCGGAGGGCAGGTCGATCACCCGCGCCGTGTCGTCCTCACCCGCGGTCGCGATGCCCCCTGGAACCGCGATGATCTCGCGAACTCGCGCGCCATGATCCGCAACGATTTCAACCTTTCCACCTCGGTGAACTCGAACGCGACCTCGGGCATCGCCGCTGGCAAATCCCCTGGGAAGATCGCACAGCGCCGTGATCGGCACGGCACTCTCGAAGCGCACTGCGCCGTCCGGCCAGCTTCGGATACGCCCGTCTTCACCTGCGCTGAGCCGACCGGCGGTCACCGCCCAGACCCAGGCCCCGTGCTGCCAGGTGTCCAGGAGTCCAAGCGACGGCGACCAGAGCCGAACACACCCGTCCGCGCCCCCGCTGATCAGCCCATCCGACCACGCGGCGGTGAGAACGGCTCCGCGGTGTGCATCGACAGATAGTCCCCTCCTCCATTCCCGAATCGAGCCGTCGCGACTGCCGCTGTACACGACGCCCTCCGGACTCACCGCCAACGCCAGTACAGACGCCTTGTGCCCGCGTCCAACCCTCCGAAGCGGGCCCTCACGGCTCCAGAAACGCACCGTTCGATCGCGTCCGCCGGACACCAGGCCGCCATCCGGATGAGTCCGAATTCGCCAGATGTACCCGCGATGCTGGTTCCCCGATCGCACGGCCGCCGGCTTGTAGAGAATGTCCGAACGAAGGACGTATTTGACGCCGTCGGTGACCGGTTCTCCGTCGTGCCAGAGCGCGTGGTCGAACACGATCAACGTGCCTGCCCGCGGGGCGATCTCCAAGAGAGGTTCGGTGGGATCTCGGTCGCGGAAGAACCGGGTGCGTCCGCCAGTGAACTCTCCGGCGTCATTGAGGTAGACCATGAACGTCAGCTTCGATTCGCTGCCATCGTCACCGTGGTGAACGCCGTCACGATGGATGCGAAAGGCCTGGCCGTCACGGTATCGACAGAGCCGGAAACGGGGGTTGATACCCGAAATCGTCCAGCTGCCCAGCTGTCTTGGCAGGTGCGGCCTCAAGCGCTCGAAGAGCTTCGCTGCCAGGTCGGCATCCTCGAGCACCAGCCTGTCGTTGTCTCGATAGGAGGCCGGATACAGCCCAGCGGTTGGTGTGAAGCCCACATCCGTGGCGAGATCGATGATGTCTTGCACCTCCACCCGGGACAAGGCCTCGGCGAGTGTGAAGCAGGTCGCGGGCAAGTCAACGTTTATTGGTTGCATAACCAATAAATAACTCACGGTGCTATCGTCCGCACGTGTTTCCAGTCCTTGCCTTGCTTTTCGGGTGCGCGTCGCTGGGCTCGTTCCAGACCGCGCGACCGCTGCCGAAGGGGGCTGTCGAGGCCGCCGTCGAGCCAAGTGTTTTCGCCTCCTATGCACCTCTAGGGGGTGGGTTCATCGTCCCGACGGCCAAGATCGCCGTCCGCTATGGCGTCTCGGACCGGGTCGACCTCGGTTTGCGCGGTGGGCTCGGGATCCCCGAGGTCATGGGGCGAATTGCCCTCACAGATCCCAACGGAGACTCGGTGATCTCCCTGGCACCCACCGTGGGTGCATGGAAGGGCACAACCCGCGGAGTGGCGCTGCTCTACGGCCAGGGTCAGCTGCCCTTGTTGATCGATCTTCCCGTCGGAGAACACGCCGTAATTCTCGGGCCACGCCTGCTCTTCGGCGTGGGGAGAGAGCCCGACATCGGGACCTGGGGACTGGCGATCCTCGGAGGATCTTCCTTCGGTTTCGCAGCGCGGGTGGGTCCCTTGACGCTGTTGCCCGAGGCCACTGTCGCGACCGCCCTTCTGGGTACCGGATCGGGCGGCTCGCAGGTCGGTGGTCTCGCTTTCCAGTTCGGTTCGGCCGTCATCCTGGAGTTTCCATGATCCTGCTCTTGATGCTGGCTTGCGGCGAAGCTCCGCCTCTGCAATGCGCGATCGACGACGGACTCCCAGTATTCCCGGGCGCTGAGGGGTTCGGCACCAGAACACCGGCGGGGCGCGGCGGCGCGGTCTTCGAGGTCACCTCGCTGGACGACTCCGGGCCCGGAACCCTTCGCGAGGCGATGGAGGCCGAGGGGCCACGGACGGTGGTCTTTCGGACCGGCGGCACCATCTCTCTGAAAGAGACCCTCTCCGTTCGGGATCCCTTCCTGACAGTCGCCGGCCAGACCGCTCCCGGAGATGGCATCCTGATCGCCGGTGCTGGAATCGGAATTCAGTCCCACGACATCCTCTTGCAACACCTGCGAATCCGCCCGGGGATCGACGGCAATGTCGCTCCTGCGATCAACGACGCCATCGCGATCTACGGCTCCGATCCCAAATATCCGACACATCACATCGTCATCGACCACGTCTCCGTGAGCTGGGGCGAAGACGAGCTGATCAGCGTCTGGGAGAGCCATCACGTCACCTTGTCCTGGACGCTCGCCGCCGAGGCCCTGCACGAGAGTCGACACCCCCAGGGACCACACAGCGCCGGCATCCTGGTCGGCAACCGGTCGAGCTGCACCACCCAGCATCACAACCTCTACGCCCACAACAGCTTCCGAAATCCGCGGGTCGGCGAGGGTGGCCGTCACGACGTTGTGAACAATGTGGCCTACGACTATCAGATCGCCGCCGAAGTGAACCCAGTGGCCTATGCGATGGAGGTCAACTTCGTCGGAAACCAATTCATTCCCGGGAAATCAGACATCGGCTGGGGAGAGTTGACGTACACGGGCTCCCACGTCGCCCACGCCTGGATGGACCCGTCACAGCTCCTCGCGACCTCGGCGATCCCGATGCTCTATGTGGAGGACAACGTCGGGCCGAGCCGCACCGGCGGGGACTGGTCGATCGTCACCGAGGAGTGGCTCCGCCCCGGCGACCCCGCCCGCCAGTCGAAGCGCCGGTTTGCCGCACCGCCGGTCACCACGGTCTCGTCGGACGAGGTCGTGGACGTGGTGCTCGCCGATGTGGGCGCCCACCCCCGCTCGGAGGTGGATGAGCGCTTGGTTCAACAGGTCCGGGACGGCACGGGCAAGCTGGTAAACGATGCGGGGCCATACCCCGACCTCGACCCGGGCACGCCGCTGGAGGACACCGATCACGACGGCATGTCGGACGGCTGGGAAACCGCCAACGGGCTCGATCCCGACGACCCAGCGGACGGTGCGAGGATCCGGGAGGACGGGTACTCCGAGCTGGAGGCCTACCTGCACACCCTCTGATGGGGTCAGGTATGAAGAAACACT
>Ga0315336_1007781_pt1 | contig 10015 bp, 7 predicted proteins | sample ASW5metaG_FD_204512 | JGI IMG/M metagenome (GOLD analysis project Ga0315336, IMG submission 204512) | Ammonia-oxidizing marine archaeal communities from Monterey Bay, California, United States - ASW #5 | ecosystem: Environmental > Aquatic > Marine > Intertidal zone | place: USA: California... | reverse complement strand
TCGATCAAGCCGTCGCCTTTCATCGCCGTCATGGGCGAAAGTTCAATATTTTCTACAAACCGGGGCTGATTTACGAGCATATCGATCTAAACCTTGAGAATCCCATATTGGCCGACAAGCGCGTCCGCCATGCGTTGATTTATGCCATCGATCGCGAAGCCATCTCCAAGCGTTTGTTCGGTGGCAAGCAACCAGTCGCTCATACCAGCGTCAATCCCCTCGACTGGGTCCATGCCGACGATATTCCGAAATATAGCTATGACCCAAAGAAGGCCGCGAAACTGTTGAATGAGGCCGGGTGGCGCAAACGCGTCAAGGGAGTCCGTCACAACGCCAACGGCCAGCCCTTGCGTCTCGATATCATCACAACGGCGGGCAACCGTTCCCGCGAGTTGGTCGAACAGGTCATGCAAAGCCAGTGGAAGGCGGCGGGTATCGATGTGCGCATCAAAAACCAGCCGGCGCGGGTCTTTTTCGGACAAACCCTGACCGAGCGGAAATACACGGGCCTCGGCATGTACGCCTGGATTTCGTCGCCCGAAAGCGTTCCCCGCTCGGCATTGCATTCCGCCCATATCCCGACCGAGGAAAACAATTACGCCGGCCAGAACTACATGGCCTTCAAAAACCAGGAGATGGATGACTTGCTGGAGGTCATTGAGACGGAATTGGACCGGGGAAAGCGAAAGAAGCTCTGGCAGCGGCTGCAGGCCATCTATGCCGGTGAACTGCCGGTAATCCCGCTCTATTTCCGGGCCAATCCCTTCATCATGCCTAAATGGCTGACCGGGATAGAACCGACCGGGCATCAATTCCCGACCACGCATTGGGTCGAGAATTGGGGAGCGCGTTAAATCATGTCCAATGACGAACTTGCGGTACGCGGCATGCGGCTCGCCGACGCCCCGGCGTTGTTCCGGCTATGCCATGACCTGGGATATGAGCCGGATAAGGAAGGATTTCACGGCCAGTTGGAAAATGTCGCCAACGATGTTAATCAGGCTCTTTTCGTCGCCGTCGCTGTTGATGATGAACCGAGGGGTTTCGTCCATGTCTTCGGACGGCATTCCATTGAGATTGCACCATGCGCGCAGATCCAGGCCTTGGTCGTCGGGAAACGTGAACGCCGGACAGGGGCCGGAAATTTGCTCACCGGCGCTGCCGAAGAATGGGCGCGAGCGCGCGGTTTTTCATGGATTTCGCTCTATTGCACGACAAACCGTGACGCGGCCCATGGCTTTTATGAAGCGGCGGGGTATGATCTTGCTGTGACGGCAAGCCGTTTCAGCAAACTGCTCGACTAAAATTAAGGGGGATATGATGAAAGATGGAACTGACGCGCAAGGCTGGCAGGTGTCGCCGCTAGCCTATTTGGATCAACGCCCGGATGAATACGAAGGCGAACGGCTTATTTCGCAGTATGTCGAAGTCCGCGACGGCACCAAACTGGCGGTTGATGTCCATCTGCCGGGGGAGGCCGATGGCCAAGGCCCCTTCCCCGCCATTCTCGTGCTGACTCCGTACTATCGCCGTTTTGCCTTGCGGCCCGGTTGCCGCAATGACATCGACGCCTGCCCGACGGTCGCATTCTACCGCGATAATTTCGTCGCCAAGGGATATGCCTTGGTGGCGGTGGATGTTAGAGGCTCCGGTGCCAGTTATGGCGCCCGCGATGGCTTTCGTTCGCCGGCCGAACGCTTAGATCACCACGACGTCGCCGACTGGGTGTCGAAACAGGATTGGTGCACCGGAAGCGTCGGCGCGACAGGTATTTCCTATCCCGGTGCGGCTTCCGATTTCCTGGCCTCGACCAACCATCCGGCGGTGAAGGCCGTGGCCCCCTTGTTTGCGGTCTGGGATACCTGGATGAACCATCTCTATCCAGGCGGCGTTTTGCTCACCAGCGTGACCAAGAATTATGGCCAGCTGGCGTTGTCGTTGGATCAGGACCGGCGTGACCTCATTCCGTCTTATGCCTACTTCAAGGACGACGACCTCACCGGTCCGGCGCCGGTCGATGAAGATGCCGACGGCGGCATGCTGGCCAAAGCACTTTACGAGCACAAAGCCAACTTCGACATGCAGGATTTCGCCCAGCAACTGCGGTTCCGTGACGCCGGCCTCACCGACAATCCAGAATACACGGGCGCTCAAATCAGCCCCTATCATTACGCCAACCGCGATGCCGACGCCTCGACGGCGTACTACTCGATTTCCGGCTGGATGGACGGCGGCGGCTATTCCGTCGGTACCATTCAACGGTATCTGTGGCTCAACAATCCGGAGACCCGCCTTCTGTTGGGCCCGTGGGACCACGGCGCGCGCGGCCATGTCAGCCCCTGGCGCGCCGCTAACGACCCACAGCAACCCTTCGTTGCCGCGGCCGTACTTCGCTTTTTCGACAAGCATCTCATGGGCCGTAATACGGATGTTGATAACGAGAAACCCGTCCATTATTTCACCATGGGTGCCGAGGAATGGAGGGCCGCAGATACCTGGCCGCCGAAGGCGGACGAGATGTCCCTCTATGCCGCCGCTGATGGGGGACTCGCTGATGCCGCGTCTTCGGACCTCGGCAGCGATGTCTATCAGGGCGATTACGCCTGCGGTACCGGCGAACACAGCCGTTACGACCGGCTGCATATCCAAAACGTCGAGACCTATTACGATGACTGGGACGGGCGCGAGGAAAAGATGCTGTCCTATACCGGCGCTCCTTTGGCCGAGGATTCTGAAGTCACCGGCCATCCCTGGGCTGAACTGCATTTCGCCTCATCGGAAAAGGATTGCACCTTCTTCATCTACCTCTCCGATATCGATCCGGATGGAAAATCCCGCTACGTCACGGAGGGTGTTTTCCGGGCGTTGCACCGGAAACCGGGGCCGAACCCGACGGACATCCCGGCGACCGGCCCGACCCATAGCTTCAACACGGCCGATGCCGAGTTGCTAGTGCCGGGTGAACCGGCGGAAGCCGCTTTCGAGCTGATGCCGACGTCTTATCTGTTCCGTAAGGGCCACCGCATCCGCATGTCCATCGCACTTTCGGATTCGGATCATTTCACCCGTATCCCCGACGGCCGGCCGCCGGAGGTTACGTTGTTCCGTAATCAGGAGCGGGCCTCTCGTCTGGTATTGCCCGTGGTATCGACGGATTGACCATTTCGAATGTCACGATTTGCCGGCAATTGACCTTGGCAGGCTGATCAAAAGCCTAGCTAAACACAATGTGATTGCCCTGCCCCGTTGCCAAGGCAGGGGCCGGTAAGGCACTCTTCGTGGATGGCCCGCTTCCTTGTCAACCGCTTGGTTCAATCGGCAGCCGTGTTACTGGTGATGTCCTTCGTCATCTATGCGTTGATCGGCCTGATGCCGGGCGATCCCATCGATTTGATGATCACGGCGGATCCGAAAATTACCGCCGCGGATGCCGCTCATCTCCGCGAGCTATACGGCCTCGACAAACCGGTGTACGAGCGTTATGGCAATTGGCTGTCGGCGGCGCTGGGCGGGGATTTCGGATATTCGAGACTGCATGCGAAACCGGTGCTCACCGTCATGGGACCAGCGCTGGTGAATACGGTCATCCTGCTCGGTCTCAGTTTAACATTGGCCTTGTGCATTGCGCTGCCCATGGGCGTGCTGGCCGCCGCCCGGCCATACTCGAAGCTCGATTACGGCATCAACACGCTCGCCTTCGCCGGCATCTCGGTTCCGCCATTTTGGCTGGCACTATTGTTGATTATGGTGTTCGCCGTGATTCTCGGCATCCTGCCGGCCGGTGGCACGGCGCAATCGGCGGGCGGCGCCGGCTTTTGGGACTCCGCGAAATTTCTGGTCTTGCCCGTTGCCAGCCTGACCATTGCCAGTATCGGCGGGCACACCCGCTATATGCGGGCCTCAATGATCGAGACGCTGCGCCAGGACTACATCCGCACGGCCCGCGCCAAGGGGTTGGATGAAACCCGCGTGCTGTTTGGTCACGCGCTCAGGAACGCCTTGATTCCCGTGGTGACGATCATCGCCCTGGACTTCGGCTATCTGTTTTCCGGCGCCCTGATTACCGAGACGATTTTCAGCTACCCCGGCATGGGCAAGCTGATCTTTGACTCGATCATGGGAAATGACTTCAATCTGGCCCTGATCGCGCTCCTATTCGCGACGCTGCTGACGCTGATCGGCAATTTCCTCGCCGATGCTGCCTACGCGGCGCTTGATCCCCGAATATCACTGGAGGATGGCGTCGAATGAGCAACGTCGCCCCTCTTCCCACAGGAAAGACCCCCGCGGCACTTGTTTGGATGCGGTTTCGCCGTCACACCATGGCAGTGGCAGGCGGATATGTTCTCTTGGTCTTCGCTCTGGCCGCCATCGGTGCGCCGCTGGTTGAGATGATTTTGAACACGGACGCTGCCAGCGTCGATCTGTTTCAACGCCTGCAAGGGCCTTCCGCGGCGCATCCATTGGGCACGGATGAATTGGGACGCGATGTCCTGGTTCGCATCCTCCATGGTGGCCGTATCTCGCTGTTGGTCGGATTGGTCGCCGCCGTCTTCGCCGCGATGATCGGCACCGCCGTTGGCTTGAGCGCCGGATATTTCGGCGGCCGGTTGGATGGATTTCTCATGCGTTTCACCGACGGCGTGATCTCATTGCCGCTGCTGCCGCTGCTAATTGTGCTGGCGGCCATTGATTTGGGCAAAATCGGCCTGCCGTCATCCATTGCCGACGCCGAAAACGTCAGTCTCTACCGGATTATCGTCATTGTCGCCTTGGTCGGCTGGACCACAGTGGCGCGTTTGGTCCGGGCCAGCACATTGGCGCTGCGCAGCCGGCCGTTCGTACAGGCCGCCGTTGCGCAAGGCGCCAGCACTTGGCGGATTGTCGGGGTCCATATCCTACCCAACTTGGCGTCGCCGATTATCGTCGCCACGACCCTCGCCGCCGGCAATATCATTCTGCTGGAATCCGTTCTGTCGTTTCTAGGCTTGGGCATTCAGCCGCCGACGCCCAGTTGGGGCAACCTGTTGACCAATGCCCAAGAACTGATCTGGGAAGCCCCGGCCCTGGCCTTTTACCCGGGCCTGTTGATTTTTATCACTGTCATTGCCTTCAATTTCCTGGGCGACGGACTGCAGGATGCCTTGGACCCGCGTTCAATGGAACGCCGCGGATAAAGGCATCGCGACGCAAAATTTCGACGCGTTTTATATTTCATGTTGTTTGGCCGTATGACAAAAGATATATTTATATATAAGCTAATATCGATACAGACGTCCAGGGGTCGACCCCGCGAATGATCAAGGGAAAAAGCTTTTACGTCCTGTCAAAACCCAACCTCGCGAGCTTCATCGTGGCGGTGGTTTTAACCGCGTTCATTGGCGGCGGTGCGGCGATCACCTTTATGACGGGAATGCTGTTCCAGAATGTTTCCGACGAGTGGCACCAACAGCAAGTCACGAGTGAAGACCGTGGCCGTTACCAATCCGATATTCTCCGGCATTTCGGATACGGTGGCTTCATCCATAATTTCAAAAACTACATACTTCGCCAGACTCCGGATCTGCGTGAAAAACTAGCAAACGATCTGGTCCATGTCTGGGCCGCCGTTTCCAGCCTCGAATCGGTATTAAAAAACCCGGAGGACTTGCAGGCGCTGAGCGAAGTGAAGAACGTAATCCGCGCTTATCAGGATCAGCTGGCGACCGCCGATGCGGCTGCCCGAAACGGCTCCGCGCCGCGTGAAACCGATTTCGAGGTCCGCGTTGATGATACGGCTGCTTTGCAGGCGTTGTGGTCGTTGCGGGATTCGTGGCAGCGAAAACTCGAGGCCGACCGGGCCCGGTTTGCGCGACTCGTCAGTCAGGGCCTCAGCGGCATTCAAATCGCGCTCCTGTTTATTCCCATTCTGATTGCCGCCGGGCTCGCCATCCTCTGGTTCATACGACGGCTGACGAAGGAGATCACGGAACGCCAACGCGCCGAGGAGGAATTGCGGCGCGGCGAGTTGATCGTCGAAAGCCTCACCTATATGGGGCAAGGCGTCAGCGTCATGGACAAGGACCTCAAAATGGTCGCCTGCAACGGCATGTTTCTCGATGTCTTGGATTTTCCGGCGGAATTCGGCCTGCCCGGCGTCGATCTCGCCGACATCTTCCGCTTCAATGCGAAACGGGGTGAATACGGGTCCGGAGATATCGAAGAGCAGGTTCGTGAACGGCTTGAACTGGCGGCTCAATTCATACCGCATATTTTCGAACGGACCCGCCCCAACGGTGCGATCATTGAAGTTGAGGGCACGCCTCTGCCGCAAGGAGGGTTCGTTACCACATATACCGATGTGACATCGAGAAAATTGGCCGAAGTGGAAATTGCCCGCAAGGAAACCCAATTGGCGACGGCGCTTGGCAGCATGTCCGCCGGGATATTGTTCTTCGACAAGGATCAGAAAATCCGGCTGTTTAACGATGCGGTGCAGGAGCTGTTGGACCTTCCAGACGGCTTGCTGCGCGACGGATTGCTCATGCGCGCGCTGTTGCGTTTCCGCGCGGAACGCGGTGAATATGGCGATGGCAATCCGGAAGACACCGTTCAAGCGATGCTTGACGCCTTCCGTTCAGGAGACTTCCGCCAAAGGGATACCAGGGCAACCGCGGACGGCAAGTCCATTGACGTGTTTCGGGCAGCGACGCCGGATGGTGGCGTCGTTATTGTCTACAACGACGTCACGGAGCGGCACCAAATCGAAGAGAAATTGCGCCGTCATGAGAGTAAATTGACGCGATATATTGAAGATCTGGAACTGTCGCAAAGCCGTCTCGAGGAGCGCTCGCAAGAACTGGTCGAATTGGCGGAAAAATACGCTTACGAGAAGGACCGGGCGGAGTCGTCTGAGAGAAGCAAATCCGAATTCCTGGCGTCAATGAGTCATGAGATCAGGACACCGATGACCGGCATTCTCGGTCTTGCCGACATCCTTCTTGAACGCGGGCTTAGCCTAGACGACGAAGATACAGTTTATAAGATCAAGGGTGCCGGACAAAGTTTACTGACGATCATTAACGACATCCTCGATTTATCGAAACTGGAAGCGGGGAAATTGGAAATCGAGCAGATCGATTTCCATCTGCCCAGCGTTATCAATGATGCCGTTGATTTGGTCCGGCCGAAAGCCGATGACAAGAATTTGGCATTGGCGATCGACATAACAACCGCTATGCCAAATTCGGTTTGCGGTGACCCGACCCGAATTCGGCAAATCCTGATCAATTTGCTCGGTAACGCCGTTAAGTTTACCAATGCCGGCAGCGTTGTCGTAAAAGTCCGTCACGAAGTCCAGGATGGAAACAGCTACACACTTCGTTTTTCGGTGATTGATACGGGCATCGGCATTCCCGCGAGCGCGCAAGACTCTCTTTTCCAGGACTTTACGCAAGCCGACGCTTCGACGACGCGGGAATTTGAAGGGACCGGCTTAGGATTAGCGATTTCAAGGCGGCTATCAGGACTTATGGGTGGGAAAATTGGTGTCGAGAGTGCTGAAGGTGAAGGCTCGACGTTTTGGTTTACCGTATCCGCCAAAGAAGCGACGACGGAAGTGGAGGCGATCAGCGCCAACCTCATCGTTCAATCATTCCAGGCTAACCGGTCGCTCGATATATTGATCGCCGAGGACAATGAATTGAACCAAATGATCATCAATTCGGTTCTCGCCCCATTGGGCCATGAATTGAAATTCGTCGGCACCGGCGTTGCCGCGATCAATGCCGTTAAGTCATCGGAATTCGACATCGTTCTGATGGATATTCGGATGCCGGAAATGGGGGGGGCCGACGCAACCCGCGCCATCCGTCTTCTCGAGAGTCCAAAATCCCAAATTCCCATTGTCGCAGTAACCGCGGATGTCCTGAAAGAACATGTCGCCTCCTATCTGGATGCGGGAATGAACGCGGCGGTGACCAAGCCCATCGACCGCGCCGATATGTTGCGGGTGATCAACAAGGTATTGGATGAGGAAATTCATCTCGCCGTGCAGGTTTCAAGGGAAAATAGCGATCCTCAATCCATTGATATCGAAACGCGGAACACCGATCCGCACGCCGATGAACCCGAAGTTAACGAGGCCGTCGAAGATTTTCTCAAGCATCTTGCCGCCGCCGGCAGATAATTATCCGTGTCTCGACTTTCCGGGAAAAATACGATAGGTATAGATATCGAATTGCCCAACAAAAGGTTGATGATTTCGCCTCATGTATGCTGATAATACCCTGACACCGAAAGAGGCTGCACGGCTATGCGCCCTGGGAACATTGGCTTCCGCCGATATGACCTATGGCGATCTGGCCAATGCTACGCGCCATTTCATGGATCGCATACAAGGTCCTTCCCTGGATGTCATGGGGGCGTCACTTGAACTTCTCAAATACGAAGGACTTGTTGATACGGTGGCCGGAGAGGGCGACGCGTCTGTTCTTCGGATATCGGATACCGGCCGGGTTGAGTTAGAAACATTGCTAACGGCGAATATCCGACCCGGCGCCACGGATCACAACAAATTGGTTGCGGCGCTTAAATTTCGCTATCTGCATTTATTGGGCGATCTGGCACGTGATGAACAACTCGATGCATTGAGCGATGCAGCCGAGACGGAACTCGCCCGGTTAATCGATTTGCGCGCCCACCATGTGGATGATGTCGGACATCTCAGCAGTTGGCTGGATTATCAGATTGACGAATTGGAACTTCGCCTGAAATGGCTGGATGATTTCCGGTCCGGAGAACTTTAATCCCCCAAGATGGTCTTGCGCGTCCTCGACGCGAATAATTTTCAGCCGAACCTATTAGCCCAAAATCTTCTGCACGACCTTTTCAAGTCCGACCATGATCTGTTCACCGGCTTTACCGCCGTCGCCTTTTACTTTTTGCGCGATGACGAGCTTGATGGCGTCGATATGAACGCGGATCGCTTCCAGCTCCTTGCTGCCGGTATTTTCCATTTTCTCGATCAGGCGGCAGAGCTGATTGGCGATGGCAGTGACCAGATCGAAGCCGAAGCTGCCCCCCTGCCCCTTCATATCGTGCGAGACCTGGAACACCCGGTCGACCTCGACCTTCCTGTCACCAGAGGCGGCGACGAGGTCGGCGTAAGCGGCGTCGATCTTGACGATGTCATCGTGAACCCAGTCCAGATATTGATCGGACATGGAGGCGATGGCCTGTTCAGCCTTTTCCAATGTCGCCGCATCAACGGCGCCGGGGCCGCCGACTTTGACCTTGGCCTTGACCGCATTGGGTGGATTGATGATTTCCACTTTGTCTTCGCTCATGAATGCCTCTTCGAACCGTCCAGCCTATTTCGCTCCCCGATTTAAACAGCGGCTCGTTCCCACGTAATAGTCACGATTCGCAGGACGAATCGCAACATCAAACTTACAGAAAACCGATCTAGTTCAATACTTCCGGACGCTCTCATTATCGCCAACATGCAGAGCTCAAACGATGTCGGGCCTCTAAATCAGACCAAGATCACGCAATTCCGCCGCCATTTCGAACGGCAGTTCAGCACCGTCGGCGGATCTTTGGTCGATATCAGCAGGCGCATCTTCATCCGGATAGTAACGCCAGCCTTGAAAGGCGCGGAATTTTCTCGGCTCTGTCCGCACATGGGTATGATCGAGAATAATCGCGCAAGCGGGCCGGCCGTCTTCACGAGTGAAACTCTCGAGCCCGACGATACGTTGCCGGACTAGAACGACGCGGCGAATTACCCAATAAAGCGAGCCGCCATCCAGCACTTCCGTTTTGCGGCGCGGCGTGTTGCGGGTGACGTGCCGGAGCACTTCCGGTTCGCCGGCCGCGCGGGCGGCATCCAGCCGGGCCTTTTGCGCCCGCGCCAAATGATCGACGTCATCGATACCAACGCAGAGCTTGATCAAATTGACGGTCACGCTGCGGCCTTCCCGGTCAGAGCCCTGGAAACCTTTGACGATGGCGGACGGCCAAGCACGCCGGCGAT
>Ga0315336_1007780_pt1 | contig 10015 bp, 3 predicted proteins | sample ASW5metaG_FD_204512 | JGI IMG/M metagenome (GOLD analysis project Ga0315336, IMG submission 204512) | Ammonia-oxidizing marine archaeal communities from Monterey Bay, California, United States - ASW #5 | ecosystem: Environmental > Aquatic > Marine > Intertidal zone | place: USA: California... | reverse complement strand
ACGAGATTCTGTTCGAGGTGGACTCGACCACGGACGGCACGTACGACTCCAGGACGGAGACGACGTGGTTCGACGATGGGGGAACCTGGCGAATCCAGGAGCGTACCCTCGACTATGGCGCCGACGGAGCCATTGACTCGCGTCAGACCTACACCTGGTCCGGGGGCCTGCTACAGACGCTGGCCGAGGACGCCGGCGACGACGGTTCCGTAGAGAACATCAGCACCTACACCTACGACGCCAATGATCGAGAGACTCTCGTTCAAACTGTCGATCAGGCGTCTGGCGGGGTCTGGTCGGAGGTGAGGACCACGTGGACCTGCCCCTGAGCCAGACCTGAGGGCCTCACAACTTCACAGGCGAGGTTCGAGGGATGACGTCGCGTAGCAGGCGCAGGGTGTCGACCGGCGCGCGCGTCGCGAGAACCTGGCTGCCGAGCCGGCGCGCCAGGGGCCAGTCGTTCCCATCGGGTCCGATGGCGTCCGCGATGTACCAGGCGTCGCCCGTAGCCCAGCTTAGAATCTGGTCCTTTCCATGGGCGGCGGGGAAGATGTCGAAGCTGGTCTTGCCGCCCAGGCTCACCGCCGTGGAGGTGCCGTCGAGCGCGGTGCGCAACTTCGGAAGCCACTCGCCGCGGATCCCATGGAGCGTGTCTGCCTCTTGAAATACGGCCCGATCGTCGAGGGTCGCACCCCGTCCGATGGGGCTCCAGTTCACGAGCGCAGTTCGGGTCTCGACAAACGGGCCGGTGTACCGAAAGGTGGGGTTCGCAGCCTTGAACGCCTCATGCAGTTCCGCACAGGTGGTCTGTACCCGCTCCACCCCGCCCTCTCCCCAGATCTCGCCGACGGCGACCCGGCTCTGGGGCTCGTCGGCGCCATCGGCCCACACCTCGCTGCCGTTGGACGAGGCCCACATGTCGACGACTCCCGCGCCCCACCAGCCCACGAGGCGGGAGCGCATCCGGGACAGGGTGGCGCCGGAGACCACGGCGATTCGGGACCCGCAATCGCGGTGTTCCCGCAAGATCTTGCGAAAGTCGCCGTCGAGACTCCGGGCCATGGCGCGGCCGGAAGGAGTGAGGGTTCCATCCATGTCGAGCAGAATCCACAAGGTGGCTCTCCAGGGGGTGATGCCAATCCGCAGTCCTCTATGATCGCGACGCGTGACGCGCAGTAAGGTTCAGTCCTGGCGCGCGCGCCAGCGTTTGCGGATGAGTTCGAGCCGGAGGCGGCGTAGACGTAGTCGCCGACCACCTCCATCGAGGAGACAGTTCCGACGCCGGAGACTTCGCAGGTCCAGGTCTGCCCATCCCAGGAGACGATCAGCCCATCAAATGCGGCGACCCATGCGTGGTTTTCGTCGGCGCCGGTGACGGCCTCGAGGCGCGCCTCGTCGGGGCAGCCGGGGATGTCCGGGACCTCGATGGACGACCAGGCGGCCCCGTCGTGCCGATGGATCGTCGTTCTGTTTCCCTCGACGAGTACCGCTTCGATGCGGGGCACGGTGGCACCCTCATCATCGACTGGAGGCGGGATTCGCCGCCAGGACTTTGGCGTTCTCTCGGCGATCAGGCCGTCCTCTCCGACCACCACGACCCGATCTCCGTCTCCGTCGACGTCTCGAAGGGTGCCGACGCCGACCTGTTGGAAGCTCCAGCTTCCGCGTCGGTCCCGGGCGGCGACGAGGCCGCGCCAGCCGACGGCGACCGCGGTTCCGTCCGGTGCCCCCCAGACTTCCGTGAAGCTCCCCGGGTAGCCCTTGGGGAGGTCCGCGCACCAGTCGTCCAGGGTGCAGAAGACCGGTCCCGGTTCGCTCACTTGCAAGGGCGGCCTGCCGTTGCTGAAGACTCATGCTTAGCCTGTTGAACGCGTCTGGGACGTAGTCTGGTGGGCCCTGGCTACTCGCCCCGTATACTCCCAACATGAGACAACTCGAAGTCGGGCCATTCGAGCTCCTGGAGCGCGTCGGTGAGGGCGCCGCAGGACAGGTCTGGCATGCGCGGCACACACCCACTGAAGAGTCGGTCGCCGTAAAGCTCGTCGAAGGTGAGCCCGGAGACCCGGGGTTCTCCGACCGCTTTCGAGACGAGGTCCGCGCGATGGCGACGCTGGACCACCCCAACGTCGTCGCCGTCTACGACTACGGGGCCATCGAGACCCCGGCGCGACTCAGTTTGCCTCCGGGTTCGATGTGGATGGCGCTCGAGCTCGCCGAGGGCACCCTGGGTGAGCAACACCTGACCTGGAGCGTCGTCCGCCGGGTCCTGGAGCAGCTGCTGGACGGGCTGGGGGCCGCTCACGCCGAAGGCATCGTGCATCGAGACTTGAAACCCGCAAATATCCTGCGGTTTCGCTCCCAGGAGGACCCGATCTGGAAGCTCGCTGACTTTGGTATCGCCAGTGTGCGCGGCATGGAAGCGGGCCGGGCCTCTCTCGACGAGAGCCCACGGGGGACTCCTGGCTTCATGGCTCCCGAGCAGATCATGGGCCAGTGGCGGGACCACGGACCGTGGACCGACATGTATGCGCTGGGTTGCGTGGCCTGGGCGCTCACGACCGGGGACGCACCGTTCACTGGCAACAACATCGCCGCGATTCTCCACAAACAGGTGTTGGGCCAGGTGCCGCCCTACGCGCCCATCGTCGAGGTGCCAGATGGTTTTGGGGAGTGGCTGGAGATCCTGATGGCGCGTCCCCCGCAGGCCCGTTTTGCCCGGGCGGGCGAGGCTCGGGAGGCCCTGCGCGCACTTCGGCTCCAGGACGCCGGGGGAGCGGATGGTGGTGGGAAGGACAGGCGCTGGATGACCGACCACCTGGCGTCGACCGTGGCGTGGCAGGGCAACCTGGCGGAGGCGACCTGGGCCGGTGAGCTCCCGTGGGACGACAGCGAACAGCCCGACGGGCCTCCACCGACTCCTCCGAGACAGAAACTGCCCAAGGAACCGCCTGCAAACTTGAATTTTCGCTCCATCCCCCGCGGCGCCGGCATGGCTCTCTTTGGCCTGCGCACGCCCTCCATCGTCGGTAGAGAGGAGGAGCGGCAGCGACTCTGGGCCAGCCTGCGCCAGTGCATCGACAGCGGCGACACGGGCGTCGTGGTCGTCCGCGGGCCTCGCGGCGTCGGCAAGACTCGACTCGACCAGTGGCTCCTGCAGAATGCCCATGCCCTGGGCGGGATCGATGTTCTGAGGGCCGGGGAAGGGGACCGTCGTCTGGCGCGATTGGTGGACAACATCATGACCACCGCCGGCCTGTCGGTCCACTTGGCGACCAAGCGCATCCAGCACCAGCTCAAGCGCATTGGCGTCCAAGATCCGGCGCTCGCCGACGCCCTCGTGGCCGCGGCCCGCCCGGCCCAGTTCTCGGTGGCGCACCAGGACCGGTTGGCGGCGTTCACCGAGGTTCTTCCGAAGCTCACCGGAGGCCGGCCGGCACTGATCTGGATCGACAATGCCCATCTCGACGGCGACGGGTTGATGGACTGGGCGGCCGACATGCTCAAACGTGCGCCGCTGGCGGTGCCCCTCTTCATCGGCCTCACGGTCGTCGACGAAGAGCTCGACGACGAGCTCGAAGCGAAACTGGCCGACCTCGAGGCCAAGGGGGCCCGGGTGCTGAGCGTCGAGGGCCTGAACGACGGTGAGATCTCCTTTCTCCTCAAGCAGCGGGTGAACCTCGAGCCCGCCGCCGCGGCCCGGGTGGTGCGCCACGTCGGGGGCAATCCGCAGTTCGCGATGGAGATTGTCCAGGGCTGGATCAGAGCTGGTGAGATGGAGCTTGGCCAGCGGGGATTCCGCCACGCGAGCCCCGATGAGCCCTTGCCGACCAACGTGGAGGAGAGCCTGGTGCTCCGGTATCGAGAGGTCATGGAGGACGCGACCGACGAGGAGCGAAAGAGCCTGTTGATCGCCGCGGTTCTCGGCAGCCGGGTCGACGAGACCGAGTGGCAGCGGTGCTGTGCCGGTGCCGGATTGAAGCCCGCCTGGACTCTGCTGGATCAGCTGTTCAGCCACCGCCTGGCGCGTGTGGACGACGAGGGGTGGACCTTCGCCAACAGCGCCATCCGCGCCGAGATCCGCGCCGATGGTGGCCCGGACCTCGAGGCGTTGGCGTCCCGGTGCGCCGACATCCTCGCGGGGGAGATCGGCCAGGTTCGGGCCGCAAATCTACTCATCGACGGTGGCCGGGCGAACGAGGCGGAGCGGGCGCTGTTCGACGCCCTGGTTCTGAGCACCGGGAGCTTCTCGCCGGTGGAGTCCCTCGCCATCTCCGAGCTGTGGGAGCGGCTGTGGAATCGCCTTGGCCGGTCCCACACCCATCCCGATTGGGGCGACGGGCAGCGCCAGCGGCTGATGATCCAGCTGAACATGGGCATCAGCCCGGACACGATCGGCAAGATGGAAACGCTGGTCGTGAGTGCCCGCCAACACGACTGGCCTTGTCTGCCGATGGCCCTCCTGAACTTCGCCCAGGGGTTGCTCAAGTTGCGACGCGTTCAGGAGGCCACGGATGTCATGGAGGAGGCCCTGGCGAGGTCTCAAGACGACCGCACGCGGGCGAACATCCTGCATACCTGGTCACAGCTCGAGCTCGAGAAGGGCGATCCCGGGCAGGCGATGGCGCGGGCCCGCGAGGCGCTGACCCTGGCCGAACCGGGAACGGTGCTGTACGGAATGTGCGCCGAAGCGCTGGGGCGCCAGCAGCTCCTCTCTGGTGACATTGCGGGGGCCATTGAGAATCTCGAAAATTCCCTACGGAACCTGGCAAATTGGTATCAAGCGGGTTCGCTGCATCAGAGTCTGGGAATGGCGTACGACCGCGATGGACAGACGGAGCGGGCCATCGCCTGTTTTCACGATGCGCTGCGCATGCATCGGCGCCTCGGCAGCATGGTCAGCGAGGCGCACTCCTGGAACGATCTGGCGGAGATCAGCCGGCGAACCGGCGCGCTGGACAAGGCCGATGTGTACTACCGGCGGGCGCTCTCGGTCTACCGGCGCTCAGAGCAGGGCGTGCACCCGATGATGTGGGGAAACATCGGCCTGGTGGAGTTGGCGCGCGGCGACCTCGGGGAGGCCCGGCGGTTGATCGGCAAGTCCCTGCGGCTCTTCGAGGAGGGCGACAACACAGGTTGGGCGGCGATCTGCGCCGCGCTTCTCCTGCCCGCAGTCGTGAACGACCTCGAACAATTCGACGCTGTCGCCGAAAAGTCGACGCGGTATCTGGCGGAGAGCCAACTGGCCGACCCGGACAGCTATCTGTGTCTTGCCCAGGCGGGTCGCGCCATGGAGGTCAAGGGCGATGTCGAGCGCGCTCTACGCGCGTGGTCTATCGCCCAATCTCACAGTGAAATCCTGAGGATTCCTCACATGGAGAAGGAGGCCGAGGCCGCGGTGTCCCGCCTGACGAAGGCGATCTGATCTTCGGCATCCGCGCTACTCGCTGGGCGGACCCTCGTAGACCAGCGTGCTCTTGGTGGCGCCGATGAAGTTCCGGAGCTCGTCGAAGGCTTCCTGTTGCTCGGGATCGAGACTCTCCTGCACTGTCAACAGGTCCACGCCCTCGTCGAGGACGGCGGATTCCAGGTCGAAGAACTCGCTACCGTCATCGGTGGTGATGAGCTTCCAGCGGTCGTTTCGCCCGATGGAGATGTCTTCGTAGTAGTCGGGCCCGTAGTTGGGGCTGAACTTCTCGGCGTAGATCATGTCGCGGATGGACGGTTCGGCGGGGTCCGCGAGCCAACGCGCCAGGCTCTGGCCATCGAAGGCGATGGGCACCGTCTCCCCCTCGAGGTCGAGCTTGGTCATGTCGCCCATTCGCACGCCGGCGATGTGGGCCATCGTCGGGTAGATGTCCACGGCGTGCACCAGGGCCGCGGTCCGGGTGCCCGGCTGGGAAACCAGTGGACCAGTGACGATCATCGGCACCTTGATGCCCCCCTCGTAGGGCGTGTCCTTGCTGCGGAGGGGGTCGAAGGGCTCTGTGATGGCCTTGTCTGGCGTGCCATTGTCGCCCATGAAGATGACGGTTGTGCGCGCTCGCAAGTCGGCGGGCATGGCGTCGAGGAGGCGCCCGATCTCGGTGTCGAGGGCCTCGACGGTGGCGTCATACCGCATCTCGATAGGGCTATCGTTGTCGAGGCCGACGTAGGAATGCAGGTGGGGCGGCGGCACGTGCCAGGGTCCGTGGGGCGCGTTGTAGGCGACGTAGGCAAACCAGGGTTCGGGCATGACGGTGATGCGGTCGATGGTGTCGTCGGTCGTCTCGGTGGTCGCGTAGGACTTGGTCAGGGTGACTGTGCCGTTGATCACCTTCTCCCAAAAGAAATAGCTGGTCGGCAGGCCGAGCACGCCGTGCACCAGGTTGCCCGCAGACCCGCGATAGTCGTCGAACCCGGACAAGTTTGGATGCAGGGCGCCGGACGGGGAGGTCGCGGCGCTGATATGCCACTTGCCGATGCCGCTGTTGGCGTAGAAAAACCACGGACTCTGCCGCAACATCTCCGGCAGGGTGACCTCTTCGAGGGGGAGCTCGTAGGTCGACTGGAGGGTGCGAATGGCGTCGCCAGAGCCGGTGCGGCTGCCGTAGCGCGAAGTCATCAATGCGGCGCGCGTCGGGCTGCATACGGCGTAGGCGTAGGCGTTCTCGAAGAGCACGCCATCCGCCGCCAACCCATCGAGGGTTGGTGTGGGCGGGGCCTCATCCGCGAGGCCGTATGCAAGCACGTGATCGAGTCCGAGGTCGTCGGCCACGATCACGAGGATGTTCCCACCGATCGGCGGGTCCGTCTCGAAGTCGGCCCCTTGGGTTGCGCCCAGTACCTGGCCGTCGTCCGGAGTGGCCTCACAGCGCCACAGCTCATCGAACCCGACCTTGTACGCGCCGATGGTGTCATCGGGTTCGTCGGTGGTCTCGGTGTCGACGAAGGGCAGGCCGTCGCGCTCCCAGGTGATGGTCCAGATGAGCTCGTCGTCGTCGACATCGTCTGCTGAGACCCGGCAGACCACGCGGTCGTGCGGATACACGGGATCTGGATCGACGGTGACGACGACGTTGGTGGGCGGGCTGTTGAGGATCTCCACCGGTGTCGAGTTGACAAAGTTGCCGATCTCGAAACCGTCATCGGGCGCGATTCGGCAGGCGACCAGGTCGCCGTGGTCGAAGTCGGCACCGTCCAACGTCGGCCCGTTGGCCCAGATCGGAGCGGCGTTGACCCACCACTGAAACCGGGAGTCGACCCAGGGATCGCCGTCGACATCCGAGAACCCGCTTCCAACACAGGAGAGGAGGGTGTCCTCGTAGATCTCTGCCGGCGCGTCGACGTGGGCGCTGGTGAGCGCCGGCCGGCTGTTCTGGATGAGGACGGGGGTGGAGAGGTGGACCTCGCCATGCCCATGGCCGTCCCAGGGGGTGGCCTCACACACGACTTCGTCCCCGCGAAACAGCTCGGTGGCCAGCTCGAGGGCGTTCAGCTCGAGGTCGACACTGTTCAGATACCAGGTGTATCGAAACGCGGGCGGGTCGTCGTCCGCATCGCTCCAGGCGTGGGTCTCGCAGCGGAGGGCGTGCTCTCGGGTGGGATCAGCCGGCGTGATGGCGACGGTCTCGATGGTCGGAACGCCGTTGACGGCCACGACGCTCACGATGGAAGTGGTCTCCGACTCGCCATCGGTGGCGACGACGGTGGCCTGGATGGCGTCCCCACGCTCGAAAAAGGTGCCGTCAAGGAAGAGACCGGTCTCGGAGATGACCTGATCGGCGACGGCCCAGGTGGTCGAGAGGGTGAGGCGGTCTCCATCGGGGTCCAGAGACGCTGGATCGAGCTGGACGCCCGAGGAACGGTTGGGCTGGCTGGGGTGCAGGGTCGGCTCGACCTGCGGGGGCGCGTTGCCGATGACTCGTTTCGCTCGCTCGAGGATGCCGTCGTCTGACGTGACAGTGACGGTCCAGGTCTGGCCTCTTTCGGTTCGTTCTGCGGGCACAGTGGATTTGTGGAGGTCGAGGAGGACGGCACCATTCCGAGCCCACGCGTAGCGGAGGTGGCGGGGCTCCTCATCGGTTTGCCAGACTGCCTTCAGACGGTCTGTGGTGTCTGCTGTGGACGGGTGGATGGCCAGATCTGCTGGAAGGGGGGCGCATCCCGCTGCCAGGGCCAACCCGAGGAGGGGTCTCATTTGTTTCTTGGTTTGGCGGGGAGTTGGATTTTAGCGTGGAGGGGGGCTCATCCGCTGGATGGGATGAAACGCCTACGGTTTGGGTGGCCCCTCGTAGGCCAGCGTGGCTTTTTTCGTGCGGACGAAGTCCGTGAGCAGGTCGAAGCCCTCTTGCTGCTCTGGGCTCAGTTCCTCCTCGCCTCGCAGCAGATCCTCTCCCTCGTCGTAGGGTGAAGACGTCAGATCGAAGAACTCGTTGGCCGAGGGCGTTCTGATGAGTTTCCACCGGTCGTTTCGGCCGATGGTGATGTCTTCGTGGTAGTTGCCCCCGCCAAAGTTGGGGCTGAACTTCTCCATGTACATCGACTCTCGGATCGACGGCTCGTCGGGGTCGACGAGCCAGCGCGCCAGGCTCTGCCCGTCGAAGTTGATCGGCACGACCTCACCCTCTGGGTTCAGCTTGGTCATGTCGCCCATTCGCACGCCCGCGAGGTGGGCCATCGTCGGGTAGATGTCCAGGACGTGCACCAGGGCGTCGCTCGTGGTGCCGGGCTGGGTGACGAGGGGGCCCGTGACGATCATGGGTACGTGAATGCCTCCTTCGTAGGGGGTGTCCTTGCCTCGCTTGTCGTCGAAGGGCTCGGTGATGACCTCGACTGGCGTGCCGTTGTCACCGATGAAGATGACGGTGGTCCGTGCCCGCACCTCTGGAGACAGGGTGTCGAGCAGGCGGCCGATCTCGGTGTCGAGGGCCTCGACCATGGCGTCGTACCTCAGCGCTGGCGAGCTGTCGGTGTCCAGGTCCGGGTAGGAATGCAGGTCGAACGGGGGCACGTGCCAGGGGGCGTGGGGCGCGTTGTAGGCGACATACGCGAACCACGGCTCGGGCATCACGTCGATGCGGTCGATGGCGTCGTCCGTGGTGATCGTCGTCGCGTATGCCTTGGTGAGCACGATGGTCCCGTTGGTGATCTTCTCCCACAGGTAGAAGCCGGTGGTCTGCTCGTGGAGGCTGTGGATGAGGTTGCCACCCGAGCCGCGAAAGTCGTCGAAGCCGGAGAGGTTGGGATGCATGACCGTGGACGGGGCGGCCGCGGAGCCCAGGTGCCACTTGCCGATGGCGCTGTTGGCGTAGACGAACCAAGAGCTCTCTCGCAGCATCTCCGGAAGGATGACCTCCTCCAATGGCAGCTCGAAGTCCGATTCGGGGCGTAGGGCATCGCCCGATCCGGTGCGGCGGCCGTACCGTCCGGTCATGATGGCGGCGCGCGTTGGTGAGCAGACCTCGTAGGCGTAGGCGTTCTCGAACTGCACGCCCTCGGCGGCCAGAGCGTCGAGGGTGGGCGTGGGTGGGGCCTCGGGTGCCACTCCATACGAAAGCAGGTGGTCGATCCCGAGGTCGTCCGCGACGATCACGAGGATGTTCCCGCCGATCGGTGGGTCGGTCGCGAAGGTGGCCTCCCCGGTCTCTCCCACCTCCAAGCCGTCATCGGGCGTTGCCACGCAGCGCCAGAGCTCGTCGAATCCCACTCGATAGGCGCCGATGGTGTCGCCGGGGAACTCAGTGGTCTCGGTGTCTTCGAAAGGCTGGCCGTCGCGTTCCCAGCTCACGGTCCAGGAGAGCGCGTCGCCGTCGGGGTCGTCGGCGGAGACGCTGCAGCGAACGCGGTCGTGCGCGTATACCGGGTCGGGGTCGGTGGTGACCACGACATTGGAGGGGCCGGTGTTGACCACGTCCGTCGGCAGCGACTCGACCCAGTTGCCGAGCTCGAAACTGTCATCCGCCGCAACTCGGCACGAGACGAAGTCGCCTTTGTCGAAGTCATTTCCGTCCAGCGTCGGGCCGTCGGCGTGGACCAG
>Ga0315336_1007779_pt1 | contig 10017 bp, 7 predicted proteins | sample ASW5metaG_FD_204512 | JGI IMG/M metagenome (GOLD analysis project Ga0315336, IMG submission 204512) | Ammonia-oxidizing marine archaeal communities from Monterey Bay, California, United States - ASW #5 | ecosystem: Environmental > Aquatic > Marine > Intertidal zone | place: USA: California... | reverse complement strand
CTACGCTTTCTCTGTGCTTCTGCAGGCGCGCATCATCTTTAAGTGCAAAGTGTTTCGCAAGATGCTGAACCCCGGCACCCTCTTTTACCCATCCGGAGGGTTCTCCGTTTTCATCTCTCGCATACATGGCCAAGCCGGGTTTGGGGTCGGGGGTGTTTTTATCAACGCCAAGTTCTTCCAGCGCTTTTGAATTTAGCCAGAAGTCGTGCGCGGTTGCGCTTTCGAACCATATGAGACGATCCGGCACAACGGCGTCCAATATTTCTTTCTTCGGTCCTTGGTTTCCTTCCACGAACATATCGGTGGGCCAACAGCAAAGCCTCAACCATTCGTCGCCGGGGTGTTCATCCACGTACTCCTTCACGGAAGCCAATAGTTCTTCTTTCGTGTCGCCTTCGACGTCACTAAAGTTTTCAACGTTGACATATCCAGGATGTGAATGGCCATCTACCATCCCCGGAATCACGAGTTTTCCATCGAGGTCAATGGAATTTGCACTTGTATACGAAGTGACTCCGCTCGCATCGCCGACGTAAATGAATCTTCCATCTTTGACGGCTAGCGCTTCAGCCCATGCTTGTTGTTTATCCGACGTGTAAATCTTGGCACCGGTAATGATCAGATCTGCGTTTTCCTGTGCGCTCGCGATTGAAGAAAGTTGGCAGACGGTTGCCATTGCGATCAATAGTCGTGTAAGCGATAGACCGTTCTTGAGTCTCATCATCATTGTAAAATTCCAATCTCTCGATCCGTGTTAAAGGTCGCGGAATTGTAGCTGAGGAAAATTCACTGTATCAATTTTAGGAAAACTCACCCAATTATTGTAGGTTTTCAGGGCGGTCCCATGCGTGATATCGTCTACGGCGTGGACAGACGCGGCACTTCGTTGATCGGAACACATTCGTTCCTCAATGTCTCGATAAATAAAAACCACCTCCTGAACCAGTAGATTCAGATGGGATTTGCCCCAACCAGGGAATTGACATGCCGTATTTTCACCGCACCGCTTTGGCCATTTTCTCATTCCTCTTCGTTGCCGGAATAGCGCAAGCCGAGCGGCCAAACATTATCGTGATCATGGCGGATGACTTGGGGTATGGCGACGTTTCGTGCTATGGCGCCACGTCATTGAAGACGCCGAATATCGACAGACTTGCAATGGATGGTCTGCGGTTCACCAACGGACACACTTCGGCATCCACCTGCACGCCGACACGCTATTCTTTTTTGACCGGGGTCTACGCTTTTCGTGGGGAGCGCACGGGGATCGCGCCGCCGAATGCGCCGGCGATCATTAAGTCGGGAACAGAGACGACAGCCTCGATACTCAAGCGTGCGGGTTACGCAACTGCGGTTATAGGCAAATGGCACCTCGGCTTGGGCGGTTCTGATGGCCCGGAATGGAATGCTGACCTCAAGCCTGGGCCACTCGAGATAGGATTCGACTCGTGTTTCTTGTTGCCCACTACAAATGATCGCGTGCCGCAGGTGTATGTAAAGGACCACCGCGTCCTCAATCTCGATCCCGCTGATCCGCTATGGGTTGGGCGTGAAAAGCCGAGCCCGGATCATCCAACGGGAAAGACGCACCGCGATTCCCTCAAGATGGATTGGTCGAACGGACACAATGGAACGATCCACAACGGGATCAGTCGAATTGGGTTTTATACGGGTGGCCACGACGCGCGCTTTCGCGATGAAGATCTTGCGGACAAGTGGGTGGAGCAATCGGTAGCGTTTATCGAGCAGAACAAAGACAATCCGTTTTTCCTGTTCTTTTCGTCGCATGACCTCCACGTTCCGCGAATGCCTCATGAGCGGTTTCAGGGTGAGACGTCGTTGGGATACCGGGGCGATGCCATCGTGCAATTGGATTGGTGCGTGGGCGAATTGATGAAGACGCTCGAACGCCTGGAGTTAGAAGAGAACACCTTGGTGATATTTTGCAGCGATAACGGCCCGGTGATGGACGATGGCTATAGGGACGATGCGCTGGAAGAACGGGGACACCATCGTGCTGGCGGCCCGTACAGCGGTGGGAAATACAGCGTATACGAAGGCGGTACGCGGTCGCCGTTTATTACGTGGTGGAAGGGTCGTATTTCGCCGGGGGTTAGTGACGAATTGGTGTGCACGATTGATATCGCGGCAAGCGCTGCAGCGTTGACGGATCAAACCATTCAAGCGGCGGATTGCCGGGATAGTGTGAATATACTTGGTGCGTTATTGGGCGAAGATGGTGCAGAAGGACGTGATCATCTCGTAACGCAGAATAACGGGAACAACGGAACGTATTCTCTCCGTGAGGGGAACTGGAAACTTCATCGCTACGACAAAGGGTTTGCGCGTAATATCGTTGTCGAAGCTAAACTCGCGAATTCAGAACAGCCTCCGTATCAATTGTTCGATCTCGATCGAGACCCCGCGGAAAAGAATAATGTCATCGCCGACCATCCAGACATCGCGGCTGGTATGAAGAAGCGACTAGCAGCGATAATCCAGGAAAGCAATTAGGCGCATATACGAATGAGCTGCGCAATGTAGCTCTAGACCCAGAATTGATGGGAATGAGAACCTTGATACAGCGGACCGTTTTTGGTGTTTTCTTATTGGCAGTGTCGTTCGGTGCGTCTGCCTCTCCAAATCTCATCGTGATCATGTGTGATGACTTGGGATATGCCGATGTGGGGTTTAACGGCAGCGAGGAAATACCGACGCCGAACATTGACCGCATTGCGCGAGGCGGTGTGAAGTGTACGAGCGGATATGTTCCATACGCTGTGTGCAGCCCGAGTCGTGCGGGGTTTATCACCGGTCGCTATGGCCAGCGGTTTGGCTACGAGCGGAATGCGCAGTATCGCACCGATGACCCGAACATGGGACTTGCGAAGGAAGAACGGACGATTGCAGACGTTTTGCAACCTGTCGGATATACCTCAGGAATCATTGGTAAATGGCATCTGGGCGCGCACGCGAACAACCATCCGCTTAACCGTGGATTTAATTTTTTCTATGGGCATCTCGGCGGTGGACACCGATACTTCCCGGTCGATTTGATACATGAGGATAGCTATGCCATCGAAACTGAAGCGGACAGCTATCGCACTTGGATTTTGCGTAATCATGAGGCTGTACCGCCGCGAAAATATCTTACCGATGAGTTTTCGGAGGCTGCGGTGGAATTTATTGAGACAGAGCATGACAATCCGTTTTTTCTATTTCTCTCCTACAACGCGCCGCACAACCCTCTACAAGCCACGGAGAAATACTTATCCCGTTTCCCTGACATGGAAGACGGCAAACGAAAAACCTATGCAGCCATGGTGAGTGCTATCGACGATGGCGTCGGCTTATTGCTGGACAAGCTGGACGAATTGAAGTTGATGGAGAATACAATCGTCTTTTTTCTGTCGGACAACGGCGGGCCGGAGCATGCGAATGCTTCAGACAATGGCGCATTGCGCGGTGGCAAGGGCGACGTCTGGGAAGGCGGGTATCGTGTACCGTTTGCTGTGCAATGGAAAGGGACGTTGCCAGCAGGGTCGGAGTATGATCAACCGGTTAGTTCACTCGATATCTTGGCCACAATTGCTGAGTTGGCTGATGCATCTGTCGATCCGGCACGTCCATTGGATGGCGTCAACCTTATCCCCTATCTAACAGGGGAAAAGGACGGATCGCCTCACGACGCGATCTATTTGCGAAAGTTCGACCAACAAAAATATGCCGTGCGTTGCGGCGACTATAAGCTGCTCATTCCGTATGAGAATGCCGCGTCGCTCCTCTACGACCTGAGCGCAGACATTGGCGAAGTAGACAATGTAGCGGATGAGCATCCCGATACACTTGAACGTCTTGAAGGCTTACGAGTGCAATGGAATTCGGAACTGATTGAACCCCGTTTCCTTGGATTGATCCACAGACCCGGCTGGAAAGAGAGGGCCGAAAAGAAACGTAAGGCATCCAGCAAATGGTTCTCCGATATGGACACGAATGGAGATGACCATCTCACCGAAGCCGAGTGGGTCGCTGAACGCGAGGCCGGCGCGAAGTTGAACAGGAATAACATGCAATCGATGGATTTCTTGAACGTGGATATTGACGATGACGGCGTGGTGACACGTGAAGAATTTGACGTAAGCATAAAGTAACGAAAGAAACATCCGTGCGCCGAATGATTCGGCTTCTTATGCCGACGAACAAGATCAGTCTACTGCGATAATAGAACTACAAATGAAGAATCTAGCACACCCTATCGTCTCCATCATTACGTCGCTCATGGTGTGTGGTGTAGCCCAGGCGGCGCATGACAAACCCAATTTCATCATCATTTTGACGGACGATCAGGGCTATAACGATGTTGGTAGCTTCGGATCGCCGGACATCAAGACGCCTAATTTCGATCGAATGGCTCGAGAAGGCACACGATTTACTAGTGCCTACGTAGGCGCGCCTGTTTGTGGTCCAAGCCGTGCAGCCCTGATGACGGGAAGTTATCCCATTCGCATCGGCGAACCTAGGAATAGGAAGGCCCTGCACACAGTTCCGCACACGAAGGAATTGATGCTCCCTGAAGTCTTGAAGCAGGGCGGATACACCTCTGGTCTCATTGGAAAGTGGCACGCCGGAAAGAAGGAAACGCAAGGTGACCCATTAAGCCAGGGGTTTGACTACTTTTTTGGGACCCCCGAATACAACGGCTTTACCAAGCTAATCGATCAGACGGATTGGCGTGCTCCGGTCATGCGCAACCGCGAAGTATTCATCGAGCAGGTCGAGCAGAACGACATGGATCAGCTCACGACGATGTATACGGAAGAGGCGATCCGGTTCATTGAGGAAAACAAGGACGGCCCATTCTTTCTGTATCTCGCGCACAACATGCCACATGTCCCGTTGGGCGTTTCGGATAAGTTTCGGGGAAAATCGAAGGGCGGTTTATACGGCGATGTGATTGAAGAATTGGATTGGAGTGTCGGTGAAATTCTGAACACGCTGGACGAATTCGACCTGAACGAGAACACACTGATCGTTTTCTTTTCGGATAACGGACCTTGGATAGAAGATGTGATCGGCGACCATGGCGGGAACGCAGATCCTTTGCGTGGTTCGAAGATGATGTCTTGGGAAGGCGGCCCTCGCGTACCTTGCATCATGCGTTGGCCGGGTACGATACCGGCCGGAAATGAATCGGATGCGCTGGTGACCACGATGGATCTCTTGCCGACGTTCGCCGGACTCGCCGATGTGCCATTGCCGACTGATCTGTCAATTGATGGACAGAATTTGACGCCGCTGCTCACGGGACAAAGCGAGGAATCACCGCACGAATATTACCTTTATTATTGCCATACGCATCTGTTGGCGATTCGTGATGCCCGTTGGAAATTGGTGCTTCCTCGTTCTGCGAAGCCAGAGTGGATGAAGTGGTGGGCGCGGATGATTGATGAGGTCGAAGATGTGCAACTGTACGATCTGGATTCGGATATTGCAGAGACGACCAATCTGGCGGATCGTAATCCTGATGTGGTCGCCCGACTTATGAAACAAATTGAGACGGCGCGCGCCGAGCTTGGCGACTGCGACCGAATCGGAAGTGGGGCACGTTTTTTCGACAAGCAGAAGAAACGGCCCAACATTCAGAAATACTTGAAATGGAAGCAATCTCAGACGATGGCGGAGAATGCTCGATGAGAATAGGATTGCTATTGTTCATGACGCTCGCGTTTTGGGCGCAGGCGGAACAACGCCCTGATGTCGTGTTAATCGTGGTCGATGATCTCAATGATTGGGTTGGTTTCATGGACGGTCATCCGCAATCGCTTACGCCCAACATGGACGCGCTGGCCGAACGAGGCATTCAGTTCACGAATGCGCATTGCAATGCTCCACAGTGTTTCCCGTCGCGACAGAGTTTTCTTACGGGAACCTATCCCAAGACAACAGGGATCTATTTCAATCAAACAAAGCGGCCGTCCTTTTTCGGTACGCAACCGATGTCGGGGAAGACATCCAAGGCTGAGCACGAAGCCGTCTATTTGCACCGTCATTTCCGCAACAACGGCTACCGAATTGTTAGTGGCGGCAAGATTACGAATTACGACAAGCCGGACCCGGATTTGGACAGTTATTTACCCCTTCAACGCACGAAGGAAAACGAAGATACGTATTCGGACGACCGGGTGAGCTTGTGGGGGGATGGTGGGCCACAAAATCTGAGTGACGAGAAAACGGGCGACTATCGCGTGGCGCAATGGGCGATTGAGGAATGGAACACGCCATCCGACAAACCGCTCTTTATGACGGCTGGTTTTTACCGCCCCCATCGCCCGCAAAATGTACCGAAACCGTATTTTGACAAGTTTCCCGTCGAAACCGTTCAGCTACCGCTATTGCCGGAGGGCGACGACTGGGAGGACTTGCCGCCGTACGCCGTCGGCCTGGCCCGGGCGCATGCCCATAAAGAAGGCGAGTTTAGCGACCATGAAACCATCTTGAAGATGGGTGGCGAGGGCGAATGGAAATACATGGTGAGCGCCTATCTCGCTTGCGTGAACTACGTCGACGCGCAGATTGGTCTGTTGTTGGATGCATTGAATACCAATCCGCGCGACCGAGAAACCGTCATCATGCTCACCAGCGATCATGGCTGGAATTTGGGTGAAAAGAAACATTGGGCTAAAGCCGCGTTGTGGAACAACACGACCCGTGTGCCCTTTGTTGTCGTAGCACCCCGTGTTGCGAAAGCCGGAACGACCAACCATCAGCCTGTCTCGTTGGTCGATATCTATCCCACACTCAATGAGTTGGCGGGCTTAGCGGCGCCTGAGCACCTCGAAGGTGAATCGATCGTTCCGCTGATCCGTGATCCGAATCGAGAACGTGCGTATGCTTTTCTCAGCTACGGTTCGGAGAACACGGCTGTCCAGACGGAGCGCATGCGGTACATTCGCTATGAAGACGGTTCGGAAGAGTTATACGATCACGTAAATGATCCGCATGAATGGATCAATCTCGCGGCGAGTAAAGAGCATTCGGCGATTAAACGCGAGTTGGAAAAGCAAGTAAAACGATTCCAAGCTGAATAATGAGTGTATACAGGACCATAGCGATTGCAGCTCTGACTGTTTGGGCGCTTCCAACGTACGCACGATCAGCTGAGCAACCACCCAATATCATTTTCATCTTCGCCGACGATTGGGGATATGGCGATCTAAGCAGCCATGGTAGCGATTTTGTCAAGACACCGAATATTGATCGCATGGCCGAAGAGGGAATTGATTTTCGGAATTTTACGGTGAATCACCCCGTGTGTTCACCCAGCCGTACGGCTGTGATGACGGGCCAATTCCCTGCCCGGCACAGCATTCATGCTCATTTTTCGACGGTCGCGCAACATCGGAGAAATAGAATGCCGGACTGGCTGAATCCCGAGGCACCAATGCTACCTAGAATGCTTCAACAGCGCGGGTATGTCACCGGGCACTTTGGTAAATGGCACCTTACCAATCGCGATATTTCCGATGCTCCCCTGCCCTCTGCTTACGGTTACGATGAGTATGCGGCATTCAACTTGCCCGGCCCGCAAGTCGACACCGCGCAGTGTTCGAGCAGGGCCGCCGATTTCATACGGCGCCACAATGACAAACCCTTTTTCATCAATTTGTGGTTGCATGAGACGCATTTGCCTCATTATCCGCAAGAAAGATTTCTGAAACGGTTTGAACATCTTGACGAACAGCAACAAGTCTATGCCGCGGTCGTCGCGGAAGCCGACGAGGGTGTTGGGCTGATTCTGGATACGGTTAATCAATTGGGTCTAGACGAAAGTACGCTGGTCATATTCTCCTCCGATAACGGTCCTGAATCGACGGGCAAAGCACCCCAGAAGCAAAAAGGCGACGCTTCGACCGGGTCGGGACTGGGGAAATATTATTCGGTGGGAACAACCGGTGGCCTCAAAGGAAGAAAGCGTTCTTTGTTTTCGGGTGGCGTGCGCGTACCATTTATCGCGTGTTGGCCCGGTGAGATCCCTGCCGGCAAAATTGATATGCAAACGGTTATTACAGCGGTTGATCTTTTACCAACCTTCCTGGAAATCGCGGGGCAGGAAATGCCGGCGTCGTATAAGCCCGATGGTCAGAGTATCCTTCCGGCGTTGAAGGGGCTGCCTTTTGAGCGGAGTGAGCCCATATTCTGGGAATGGAAAGGCCGTCACGATCAAGCCTACCTCTGGCCTCATTTGGGGATTCGTCAGGGGAAATGGAAACTGATGGTCGATGAAAGTCTTGAACAATCGGTATTGTACGATATCGAAACGGACTGGGCGGAGGAACGGGATCTTTCGGTACAATTTCCCGAGGTCGCAACAGCGCTTCTAGAGCAAGTGCTTGATTGGCACAGGACACTTCCCAACAGTCCACCAGAGGATTGTTTTTCGAGTAGCCGCGAACCTGTAGTTGCGAATACGAATTAGATAACGAGTTCTATAAGGATAAGTGAATATGTACTTGAAAATGGTTTCCGCTACTTTGGCCGTACTGGCTTTTGCGTACAACGCGCAGGCCGAAGAGCCACCGCCCAACATCGTATTGATTATCTCCGACGACCAATCGTGGACAGACTATGGTTTCATGGGGCATTCGACGATACAGACGCCTAGCCTTGATAAACTTTCTAGACAAAGCGTCACGTTCAAGCGAGGCTATGTACCCACCGCTTTGTGCCGGCCTTCACTAACCACCTTGATTACAGGGCGGTACGCACACCAAAGTTTGATCACGGGTAACGATCCCGCGAACACCGAGCAGAACAAACAGCACGCAGCGGATTCGGGCGAGGACCCGAGAGCGATGCTGATCAGCAATGTCGACAAATACCCTACGCTCCCTCGTCTGTTGTCTCAGAAAGGCTACCTTAGTCATCAATCCGGGAAATGGTGGGAAGGCAGTTATCAACGCGGTGGATTTACGCACGGGATGACACGTGGCTACCCCGAGGAAGGCGGGCGTCATGGAGATGACGGATTGGCCATCGGCCGGGAAGGCTTGGCGCCCATCAATGAGTTCATGGATTCGGCGATCAGCACCGGCAAACCCTTTTTCCTTTGGTATGCCCCTTTCTTGCCGCATACACCCCACAATCCTCCGCAGCGACTGCTCGACAAGTACACAGAAGAGGGCCGTCCTGAACCCATTGCAAAGTACTATGCGATGTGCGATTGGTTTGATGAGACGTGTGGGGAATTGCTTGGCCAGCTTGATGCAAAAGGGATCGCTGACAATACGTTAGTGATCTACGTTACGGACAATGGATGGATTCAATCTCCGGAAGACCGAGGGTACGCCGCGCGATCCAAGCGAAGCCCCTACGAAGCCGGCACCCGAACTCCAATCATGTTTCGTTGGCCTGGGAAAATTGCAGCGAGTGATCGTCCGGAATTGTGCAGCAGCATCGATCTCATGCCCACGATTCTTGCGGCGGCTGGCGTTGAAGCCCCGAAAAATTTGTCGGGCTTGAACCTTTTACCAAGTTTACTCGAGGAAACACCCATCCCGCGCGACACCATTTTCGGCGAATCGCTTGCACACGACATTGCGGACATCGAGAATCCGGAAGCGTCACTGTTGTTCCGTTGGGTTATCCAGGGCAATTACAAATTGCTCCTCACGTATGACGGCAATCCTGGACGTATGCGGTATCCGCCGACGGATAGTCAGCCGCAGTTGTTCAACTTAGTCACGGATCCGCATGAAAAGACGAATCTCGCCTTGGAGAATCCCGAACGCGTTGAAGAATTACGTGCGTCGATTAACGAATGGTATCCGCTGACGGAGCGTAGGGAAGGTCTTTATTCCTCGGATTAGACGACGACGTGAGCGGTGCAGAATTATGGACACGACTGCCGACCGATAAGGATATAAGGAACGCATGACGGTGAGTTCCTTGCGCATCACGTCACGCATGACGCGGAACAGGGAGAATGGATATGAAATTAGCAGATAAAGTGGCGATTAT
>Ga0315336_1007777_pt1 | contig 10019 bp, 8 predicted proteins | sample ASW5metaG_FD_204512 | JGI IMG/M metagenome (GOLD analysis project Ga0315336, IMG submission 204512) | Ammonia-oxidizing marine archaeal communities from Monterey Bay, California, United States - ASW #5 | ecosystem: Environmental > Aquatic > Marine > Intertidal zone | place: USA: California... | reverse complement strand
TATGGGCTTCTTGGAAGTAAGTCGCAGCTTGATTCAGCAGAACACTGCATTCTTAGGCGGCGGTGGGATTCAAAACGGCGTTGCAGATCAGACAGATGATCTTCCCACGACCACCATTGTCAATTCCACCATCACCGGCAACACCGCCATCGGCTTTTCCGAGGGTGAAGATCCGACCGGTTATGGAGGGGGCGTCTTAAACCTTGCCGGCACAGTGAACATCGAGCAGAGCACGATTTACGGCAACTCGGCCAGTGTGGACGGCGGTGGTGTGGCCAATCAGGGCTTCGATCCCGAAGTCGACGAGGACTCGGGCGAACCGACCGTCCTTTCTGGTAACGCTACCATGATCATTCGTTCGTCGATCATCGTCGGCAACACCGTTCCCGGGGACATGGGTCCCGAGCCGAACGACGTCGGCAATATCGGCATAATCGAGGGAGATGCAAGTGCTGATCCACCTACTGACGACATGCCGTTTGCAGCACAGATTATCAGTGAAGGTTACAACGTCTTCGGCGTGGTATTTCCGGGGGTCGCCGACCCTGTTTTGGACACCGTCAATGTCGATCCTACGTCCGTGTTTATTGACGACCCGGGACAGATGAATCCCGTCGCCTGGCTGCATGACTTCGGCGGTGTGCTTCCAGTCTTCATGCCGGATTTCAATAAGAGTGGCGGCCTGATTGCGATCGACGGGGGCGATCCCGATCCTTTAAACGTCATTGGGCCCTACGATCAGCGCGGGTTCCAGTTTACGCGGGTTTCTACCATTTTTGCGCCAATCATGGATAGTGGCGCGGCTGAGCTCCAGGTGGGCAACTTCGTCGTCGATACCTTGGTCGACGAGACCGATGGACGGTTCGGCAATGTTCCTGTCGAGCAGGGCTTCTTTCCTATTAACTTTATTAGCTTCTTCCCTGATTTTTCGCTTCGCGAAGCGCTGGATTTTAATCGAAAGAACCTCGATTCGGGTCTGCCGGTTTTTGGTACGATCACCTTTTCTGATGAATTGACAGACCCATTTCTCAATCCGGACCCGACGGCCAATACTGCCGCGCCAACCATATTGCTATCGAGTCAGTTGTTGGTCAATTCCCCCGTATTCATCCAGGGGCCAGCGGGTTTTGAACTGGAAATCGATGCCAACGATCCGACCCCCGGTAATAATAACGCCGACGGGAGGCGGATCTTCTTCGTCGATGACAGTGACCCTTTCGGTACTATCGATGTGACGATCAATGATTTGACCCTGCTAGGGGGCGACGTGCTCGATAGCGGCGGGGCGATATTCAACCGAGAGAATCTTACTGTCGGCAACAGCACGATCAAAGAAAATTCCGCCAGCAACGACGGCGGTGGCATCTTTACACAATTGGGTACTCTCCTTGTCGAGAACTCCACGCTCAACGACAACTTCGCCGCCGACGACGGTGGCGGAATATTCGTAGATACAGGGTTACCGCCGACGGTGATCACCGCGAATGTGCGTAATTCCACAATTTCGGGAAATGTCGCTGCAGACAAGGGAGGCGGTGTCTATAACGCCAACGGCGAATTGTTGATTGAATTCAGCACCATTACGCTCAATATTGCGGCTTCTACAGACGGCGCCGGCGTAGCGAGCCTGCCTGGTCCCGACGCCCTCACCCGAGTCCATTCGAGCATCATCTCCGAAAACGCTGGTGGTGATATCGAGTTTCTTTTAGGTGCCTCAAACATCCAGTCGCTCGGTTTCAATCTCATTGGCGACGGAAACGCCGCGGTTGTGTTCAATCAGCCGGGCGATCAGACCGGCGTGCTCGATCCGATGCTGGCTCCACTGACCCAAACTGGCGGCCCGACTCCTACGCATCGCCTGCTGCCCGGCAGCCCAGCGATCGACATGGGCGATTCGACGGCCGTCGCCGGCGTGGGCAACGTGCCGGAATTCGACCAGCGGGGAAGCCTGTTTACCCGCGTGTTCGATGGACTGCAAGACACCAAAGACCGCATCGACATCGGCGCATACGAGCTGCAGTCGAACACGTTTATCGTCGATTCGCCAATTGACGAGAACGATGGCGATACCACGCTGGGCAACTTTTCATTGCGCGAAGCGATTGAAGCCTCCAACGCCAACCCGTTGCCTGACACGATCATGTTTTCGAACAGCTTGCTCTTCGCAACGATCCTTCAGACACCGATGAACGATCCATTGAGTATGTTGCAGGCCGGAACGCCGACCGACATGCGCATCACTGATAGTGTGGATATCATCGGTTTGGGTCAATCTTTCCTTACCTTGGATGGCAGTATTGCCGTTGTTGATGCGTCAGGTGGAATTCCAGGACGGGCGCGGTTCTTTACGATTGATGACGGCGATGGGGCAAACGACATCGAGGTGGCTATCAGCGGCTTGCGGTTGCAGAACAATTCCAACACGACCGACGTTGGCGGCTCGATCAAGAGCGTCGAGAACCTTACTCTGCAGCAGGTCACATTCATCAGTAACTCGACATTTGACGACGGCATCAATCCCGGAGCCGTTTTCAACGGTGGAGCGCTCTACCAGCGGTACGGTTCGTTGACGCTCGACAACGTCACGCTCACGGGCAACTCGACCAACGGAGTCGATGCCGACGGCGGCGCCGTTTACGTTCGCGACGCGGACCTGACGGTGCTGAACAACACGACAATTTCCGGGAACTCGACCACGCAGACACAGGGCAGCGGCGGCGGACTTTACATTCGTGGCGGTACGCTCAACATGAGCGATAGCTCGGTGACCGGTAACCTGGCCCCCGGCGGCACTGCTGATGGATCGGGTATTTTCGGGTATCAGAGCGTGCTGAACATCGACGAGTCGATCATCTCGGGCAATTCGATGACGGGCTCCAATTCCGAAGGCGCCGGCATCTTCAGTCAAGATAGCGATTTGACGTTGACCAACAGCGTGGTCAGTCTGAACAGCACCAGTGGCACTCAATCTGAGGGTGCCGGTCTCTACCTGAACGGCGGCACCTCGTCGATCCAAAACAGCATCATCTCGCTCAACAGCACTACCGGGCTCCTTTCCACCGGCGCAGGCATCGCGGTGGTTGCCGGTACTCATCTGGTGAGCCAAAGCACCTTGGACTCGAATACGACCAGCGGTATCAGCGCTTCGGGAGGTGGCATCCACAACAGCGGTGGGGTGATCACGGTCATCGAGTCGACCATCTCGAACAACTCCGTCAGTGGAACCAGCTCGCATGGGGGAGGTGTTTACAACGCCACCGACTTGCTTCTGACAGACAAGACGTCGATTATCAATTCCACGATTTCGGGCAACTCTGGCGGCGAGAATGGGGGGGGTGTTTACAACGCGTCAGGTCTGACGGAGCTCCGACATACCACCGTTACGAACAATAGCGTCCCCTTATATGGCAGGGGAGGCGGCGTTGCCAGTTATGGCACGGACGACGCACGCACCGAGGTTTATTCCACCATCATTTCGGGCAACTCGCTCAGCGACGTCGATACTGTCGGTGGCCTCTTCGAGTCGTCGTTTGTTTCACTTGGATTTAACCTGATCGGCAACGGCCTGGCGACAGACTCATTCATCCATTTGGATTCTGATTTCGATGGCGACGGCACGGTCAATGGGACAGATTTCTTGATCTGGCAATCGGGACTCGGCACGGGACCCGGTGCTACCAAGGCCGACGGGGACGCCAACGGTGATGGCTTCGTCGACTTCGACGACCTGACGGTCTGGAGTACCGACGTGGGATTGCAGGGGGATCAGATAGGAGTGCTCGATCCGATCCTCGGTGCTCTGGCCGACAACGGTGGACCCACTCTGACGCACCAACCTCTTCTGGGTAGCCCGGCGATCGACGCAGGTGATCCCAGTGCGGTTGCCGGCGTGGGTGACGTACCCCTCACCGATCAGAGGATCCTATTCAGCCGCGTCCTCGGAGGCATCATTGATATCGGGTCCTACGAACAAGATTTGCCTGTGCCGCCGGCGCCTCTTGCTGCGCTGTCGGCGCCTTCGGCCGATTTGGATGTCCCGCCGCCGGCTCCTGTCGCGGCGCAGTCGGGTTCTTTGGCCGCGCTGAGTAACACATCGGCTGTGGCCCAAGTCGAGGGGGTAACTAGTTTGGAGTTGTCCTTTAGCATGCTCAGCGGCCAGTCGATGGGCAGGCCTTCGTTCTCCAAACCGGCATACGATTCTGACACGGCCGCGCGCGATGTATCGCTGGCACAGCTTGCGGGGCTGTCTCGAGTAGACATGGCGGTGTCCGAGGCGCTAGCCTTCGGCGACTCCGTTACATCGCGGTCGGAGGATGAGGATGCGGACGAGCAGCGTGATGAGCCGTTTGCCGAAGATCGAGTCTTCGAATTGCTGGGCGCCGGTCTGCTGTAGCCGACCCTTGTAGGGCGTCGTAGCCACAGAATTGGGTACGATTAGGTCCCCGGGCCCTCTGGAGGGGCAGCTTTAACTAGGTTTCACCCGGGTCTTAGGTTATAATATAGGTCGAGACGCCAGCGGTTGAATAGCGTCCGCGAACCCTGCAACCGGCTAACGCGTCTTACCGAGGGAAAGGGTATCTCTCAGTCCCGCCTTGAGCGGCTTACGTCGACCTCCCCAGGAGTAGCAATCTACTGGTGACATCTCACGACCGCAAACCGGGCGTCGAGAGCGAAGCTGCCATCTTGGTTGGCATTGAGCTCTCTGACAGGACATTTCACGAGGATCCGCTGGACGAGCTCACCGGGCTGGTGGAGACGGCCGGCGCAACGGTCGTCGGTCGCGTTACCCAGAAGCGTAAGGCTCCGGACAAGGCGACCTACATCGGCAAAGGAAAGCTCGAACAGCTCAAACAGCTGGTCGACGCCACCGAGGCCGACGTCGTGGTCTTCGACAACGATCTCTCCCCGGCACAGATTCGCAATTTGGAGCAGACGCTCAACATCAAGACACTCGATCGCACGGAAGTGATTCTCGACATCTTTTCCAGCCGTGCCCAGACGCACGAATCGCGGTTGGCGGTCGAGCTGGCGCAGCTGGAGTATTCGCTGCCGCGACTGAAGCGGATGTGGACCCACCTGTCGCGGATGAAGATGGGTGTCGGCATGCGTGGCCCGGGCGAGAAGCAATTAGAAACCGATCGTCGTCTGGTGGAAAAGCGGATCAACGATCTGCGCCGCGATCTGCAACGCATCGAGAAACGGAAAGAACGAGAAGTCGGCGCCCGTGGCGATCGCATGACCGTCTCGCTGATCGGCTACACCAACGCCGGCAAAAGCACGCTGATGAACGCACTGACCGAGGCCGAGGTGCTGGTTGAGGACAAGTTGTTTGCCACGCTCGACACCCGCACCCGGCGGTGGCAATTACCAGGCTGGGGGCCCGTGTTGCTCAGCGACACGGTCGGATTCATCCGCGATTTGCCTCATCAATTGATCGCCAGCTTTAAGGCGACGCTGGAAGAGGCCCGGCAGGCCGACCTGCTGATCCATGTAGCCGATGCCAGCAACCCGGCCGCCTTGGAGCAGATTGTCGCCGTTTATCAAGTTCTCAAAGAGTTGGAGATCGAAGAGAAAAACACACTGCTTGTGCTCAACAAGGTCGATCGTGTTGAAAACCTGGCGCCGATCCAGGCGATTCGAAACCGATACCCCAACGCGTTGGAGCTAAGTGCTCAAACAGGCGACGGCCTGACGCGGTTGGCCGGGATGGTCGGCGAAGCACTCAGCCGCGACTTTCTCGACCTGGAAATTGAGATGGACGTCAGCAACGGTCGAATGCTGGCCTATTTGTCGAAGTACGGCGAAGTGCTTAGCAAAACGTTTGTCGAGAACCGCATGATCGTTCACTGCCGAATGGCCTCAAAGTATCAGGGCCGCCTACAGGAAGCGAACGACGTGTTCTATCAACCGTATGCCGGGGCGAACGGAGTTTCCACCGAACGGCCTGATGCGCTCAACGGCAAGTCGATCGGTGAGGTCGCTTAACGATCGTCATGGATTGCCGTTCGCTTAGAGCGACTTACCAAAATGCGTGATCGCGTATCCTCAAGTAGACTGCAGCGACAGCGAAAATCGCCGGCACATGGGTGTGCACCTTGCACTAGCCAGTACAGGGTTCTTTTGACAGGCGCCTCCAGTGGCATCGGCCGAGCCTTGGCTTGTCAGCTGGCTGAACAGCACGCGCGGCTGCTGCTCGTCGCCCGTCGCGAATCGGTACTGCAACAACTGGCCGAAGAGTTGCTGACGCTCGGCGCTGCGGAAGCGATCGCCTGCCCGGGCGATCTGACCGACCCCCAGATTCGACAGTCAGCTGTCCAACAGGCTCAAACCTTGTGGGGTGGCCTCGATCTGTTGGTCAACAACGCCGGCGTCAGTGCTCACGGTACGTTTGTCGAAAGCGACGAGCCGACGCTACGGCAGATTATGGAATTGAATTTCTTTGCCGCGGTCGAACTGACACGGCTGGCGGTGCCCCTGCTGCAATCGGGCAACGAGCCGTTGGTGGTCAACGTCGGCTCGGTGTTGGGGCATCGGGGAGTTCCCCACAACAGCGAGTATTGCGCCAGCAAATTTGCCTTGCGGGGCTTTAGCGAAGCGGTACGGCCCGAGCTGAACCGTGCAGGCATCGGCTTGCTGCTGGTCAGCCCAGGCACTACCGACACCGAGTTCTTCGATCATCTGCTAGCCAAACGGGGCAACATCCCCTGGTCTCAGCAGTGTGGCATGCCACCCGAGGCAGTTGCCCGGCAGATCGTACGCGCCATCCAGCGGCGACAGCGCGAAATCTTTCCCAATTGGCGTACCCGACTACTGGTACTTGTCAACCGATTCTGCCCAGGGTTGGTCGATTGGTGGATGAATCGTTACGGTTAGATGAGTTGAAGCAAGGGCCAGTGGAGGCGACATGGAAATCCCCGAACAGATTCAGCCGTTTTGGTCCGAATTCTTGAAAGAGTCGGCGCGCGAGAAGACTACGCCACTTCATGAGGTGTTTTACTTCGCGGACAGTGAGTCGCTCGCCAATTCGCTCGCCGATCTGGTTTTGAAGGGAGTTAAGACCGCTACCTCCTCTTTGCGTTGGGGATATGAGGCGGAGGGTGAGCATGAACCACAGCAAGGCGAGCTGTGCGTGGTCACAAATTGGGTGGGGACGCCCCTGTGTGTGATCGAAACGACCGAGGTGCAGGTCAAGGCGTTTGAAGATGTCGACGAGGCGTTCGCCGCGGCGGAAGGGGAGGGCGATCGGTCCTTGGCTTACTGGCGAGAAGTGCATTGGGCATTTTTCGGGCGCGTCTGCAAAGATTTGAAACGAGACCAATCACCACAAATGACCGTGGTGTGCCAACGATTCAAAGTCGTTTTTCTCCCGCCGACGGAGACTGAATGCCATTGTTGAGTATTTGGTAGGATTAGAAGATTAATCTGGCTGGTATCTTGCAGAGTTTTTGCCAGTATGAGAGGCTTTTGGTTAGAAAGTTGACGGTTCAATGCGCGAAGGGAGGTCATCGTGAATTGGGAGTACAAGACGATCCACCTGAGTATGCCGGTTTCAGACTACACGGACAAGGAATCGCAAGAAGCCCTGTTAGAACTGGAGCCTCTGCTGAACAAGGCCGGCGAACAGGGGTGGGAACTCGTAAGCACACTGGACACCGTGGCCCTCGGCTACACGAAGTCAATCGTTGCAATTTTCAAGCGGCCGAAGACTTGAGGCCCAGGTGTTGTAGCTGCAATAACTGGGCGCCTGCCGTTCATAGGGCGCGCAACCCGATTCTCCTCTTCATCAGGCATCGGGTGTCTTGCAGGCGACTTGAGCATTGATTGTGCACAGGCCCCCTGCGCAACCCGAAGTTTCTTCAGTGGCGACCACTCGGGATAGGTCCGGACGTGAGAGAAACGTGCGGCGGAGAAGACCGACAGAGAGCTTTTCCTGCCGGTTCCATGGAAATAGCGAGAGCATCCGCGCCATGAGACAGTACCCGAAAATCACCAGTGCAAACGTCCCAACTGTCGGCAGCCAATACAGCCAGCGCATTTGGGGAATATAGCTGATCAGCAGGAGCACCAGATAGGCGACGCGGAGTTGCACCGCAAAGTTGAAGACGCTTCTCTCGCGAACCATCATCACGACAGTCTGAACAACCGTCAGCACCATCGCAGCAACGTAAGCCACAGGTTGGCCATAGAGACCAATTGCCAAGAGAATGGCGGTTATCAACCAGGCCCACCACGTCCAGTCGCCCAAGAGAAAGAAGAAGCGTCGATCCTGTCGTTCCGTAAACTCGTTTTCCATGGCTTTGGCACGCTCCACTGGTTTGAGAACTGATCAATAGCGAGAAGAGAACCGCGAGCAGGAAGATTCAAGGTATGTTGGGCACCCATTACTTCCTGTCATATATAGGGTAACCTTACGATCGTTCCGATCCTAAATAGGGGTGCCCAACAGAATGTGCACCTATGCTGTCGGCAACCAGCCATTAGTCTTCCCCATTGAGCTGAAACACTTCCTCCACTTTCACTTCAAAAAACCGAGCAATGCGAATGGCCAACGGCAAGGACGGTGCATAGCGGCCTGCTTCGAGTGCGATAATTGTTTGGCGTGTAACCGCCACTTGATCGGCGAGATCCTGTTGCGTCATTTCTCCGTGCTCGAATCGCAACCGGCGTATCTCGTTAGTCAGTCCGCTTTTGCTCATGTGATTACCGCCTGGCGTATAGGATCAACGTGGCGAGGGACTGGACGACGAGGAATGCACAGAAAGACCACCACAAGAACATCCCTAAACCTCGAATAGGGATCGACCCATCCTCTCCGAAAAACCTTAACGCCACGAGGAATGCCGCTATTATCGATACCCATATTACGCTCCATGCGACGGTATGTGCCTTGGCGCATATTGCTTGATCTCGTTCGTCAGAAACGACTCGTCCACTCTTCTTGCCTTTGAGGTAGAAGAAAGCATTGAACCCGGCAAATCCCAGCAGGCCGAAAGCGCCCATGGCACGCCAAGGACCGATCAGTGGCCAGAGGGCGAAATACGCCAGGATCGCCATTCCTGCGACCACCAGATTGAACCAGGCATGTTTCTGTTGTGCCGACATCGTGTGCTCCAGTACTATTCAAGAACCAATTGTCGATCTAGCTTCGAGAGCATTGTAATGCAAGCATTACATAATGTCAAGTATGCATTACATCGCTAAAGAGTGAAAATGGACGAAAAAGGAGGATAGACAGGCCGACCTGGGCATAAAAGTGGTCTTCTGGAGCCGGGTGCCCTAGTTCAGCCACTGCGGTGGCGACGAATCTATTTCGTCGAACTCTATGGATCATCCTTGCCTCAGATTGCGGTCCAGTAGTGCCTTCGGCCATAAACCTAAGTTTTTCTTGAGCCATCTCTAAGCGTTATCCCAGGTGGAAGTATCAGTTTATGGGAGAACTGTCACTTGATATTCTTTACGAAGCAGGCCCCGCGTTGGTCGTCAACAAGCCGGCCGGGTTGCTGACGCAGGCGCCGCGGGGGATCGGGAGTTTGGAGATCCGCATCAGAGACTTCTATCGCCAGCGGGAAGGAAAACGGCCCGACGCCAAAATTTATCTCGGCGTAGTCCACCGCATCGATCGGCCTGTGACCGGGGCGATTGTCTTTGCTCGCCACGTTCGCGCGGCACGCAAGCTCAGCGCGCAATTTTCCGACCGTTCGGTCCGCAAAATCTATTGGGCCTTTGTTGAGGGTCAGGTTGCTCCGCCGCAAGGAACCTGGTGCGACCACTTGCACAAACGGCACGGGATGGCACAGGCCGAGGTAGTCGACGCCGACCATCCCGCGGCCAAACATGCCGTGTTGCACTATCGGGTGCTGTGGCAAGGCCCGCGCGGCTGTTTCATAGAGATCGAGCTGGAGACGGGTCGAACGCACCAGATTCGTGTGCAGGCTGCCTCGCGGGGCCATGCCATCTGCGGCGACACCCAGTACGGCAGCGGGCAGCAGTTCGGGGATGCGTGCGACGCCGTCCGCGAT
>Ga0315336_1007776_pt1 | contig 10020 bp, 7 predicted proteins | sample ASW5metaG_FD_204512 | JGI IMG/M metagenome (GOLD analysis project Ga0315336, IMG submission 204512) | Ammonia-oxidizing marine archaeal communities from Monterey Bay, California, United States - ASW #5 | ecosystem: Environmental > Aquatic > Marine > Intertidal zone | place: USA: California... | reverse complement strand
CTGCGTTATCGATTCGCATAAGTAGTCGGTGTTCGGCGCGTGAAGTGAACATCCGGTACGGCTCCAAACATCCCGTCGTTGTTAAGTCGTCGATCATTACGCCGATGTACGCTTCGCTACGACTTAAAACGAACGGAGGTTGGGAGGCAACCTTCAGGGCCGCGTTAATTCCGGCAAGAAGGCCCTGGCCCGCCGCTTCTTCGTAGCCTGATGTCCCATTAACCTGTCCCGCGAAATATAAACCACTAACGCGTTGACTCTCCAACGTCTGCCGCAACTCGGTCGGTTGAATAAAGTCGTACTCAACCGCGTACCCCGGACGGATGATTTCCGCTTGTTCAAGTCCTGGCATACTGTGAACGATCTCGGCTTGGACTTCACGCGGCAGGCTCATTGAAAACCCGTTTACATACACCTCGTCTACGTCGATTCCCTCTGGTTCGAGAAAGATTTGGTGTCGTTCTTTCTTCGGAAATCGCACGATTTTATCTTCTAACGAGGGACAGTAACGGGGGCCGATTCCTTGAATTTGGCCATTAAATAAAGGGGATTTGTCGAGATTTCGTCGAACTAACGCATGAACTCGCTCGTTCGTATGAACAAGGTGACAGTTAATCCGATTGCCTTCCACCCCTTCAGTCATAAACGAAAACGGGGTGGGGTGCCGGTCGCCACGTTCGATTGAAAGCTGAGTGTAATCGATGCTCGATCGATGCAGTCGTGGCGGGGTGCCGGTTTTAAGTCGACCCCAACGGAAGCCGAGTTTCTTTAACGACTCGGCCAGCGCATTCGCCGCCGGCTCATTGACTCGGCCCGCGGCGCGTTGCTCGGGTCCAATGTGAATCACACCGTTAAGAAACGTGCCGGTTGTTATGACTAAGGCTTGACAAAAATAACGATCGCCTCCGGCTAAACAAATCCCTTGTACTTGTCCATTCTTCACAAGAACAGTGTCGGCCCGTCCCCTAATCCAACTAACGCCCGGTTCCCGACGCAACGTTTCCGTAACCCAACTCGAATACGCCGTTTTGTCGGCCTGCGCCCGAGGCGACCACACGGCCGGACCGCGACTTCTGTTAAGAAGCTTGAACTGAATACCCGTCGCGTCAATCGCTTCGCCCATCAGTCCGCCCAGCGCGTCGATTTCCCGGACGAGATGCCCCTTGGCGGTTCCGCCGATCGCGGGATTACAGGGCATATGCGCCACCTGGCTTTCGTCGAGCACACAGAGCCCGACGGTGCGACCCATGCGGGCTGCGGCGCGGGCGGCCTCGCAGCCGGCGTGGCCGCCGCCGATGACGATGATGTCAAAAACAGGCATCAGAAGTTTGCGCGTCCCAGGATTCAGGCTCGGAATCAACCACGCTTCGGGGGAAGATCCGTCCGTTCAGTTGAACATTGATGTCATCTCCACAATACAGTAGTTTGCTAAGTGAAAAACAACGATTCTGCGCCCTTGGCTGAACAGAAGAAAAGGAAAATTTAGTGATTTCGCGTGGCAAGAAAAAGCGTTCGGGACACTCGGTAGACGTGGTGTCGTTCTTCTGTGGTTGCGGCGGTATGGATCTTGGGTTTCAGGGTGGCTTTACATTCAAATGGCGGCGGCCTAAAACGCGGTTCAAAATCATCGCGGCGTACGACAACGATGCGAGTTGTGTTCATACGTACCGGGAGAATCTCGGTGGCGCCTACGTTCAAGAGGTGGACCTCGCCCAAGCCGACATCGGTAAATTTCCCGCCGCGGACGTGTTGATTGGCGGGTTCCCTTGCCAGGCTTTTTCAATTTCTGGGAAGCGAAATGGCTTGAAAGGCGAAGGTGGGAAACTCTATCTCGCTATGACCCGCTACTTGGAGAAGCATGCCCCAAAAGTTGTGGTGGGTGAGAATGTTCCCGGACTTCGTAGCCTGCAGAGCGGACGCTCGCTCGATACCATCGTAGCGGACGTTGAAAGAGCCGGTCCTGGGTACTCCGTTCAGGTCTGGAAGTTGTACGCCCCGGATCTTGGCATCCCGCAAACACGCACACGCCTCTTCATTGTGGGCGTCCGACGCGGCTTGGAGGGTTTCCCTGTGGAGCCGAAGACCACCTTCCGTAAAGAAAGGTACCGGTCAATCAAGTGGGGCATCGGCGATCTCGAAAGAGGAGCTAACGGAGACCGGAATCATTCGCAGTACTTCAAGGCGAACCGCGCGACGAACGGATCCACGCAAGGCGATGAAACGTCAAGGGCGAACGAGCCTTCGTATACGATTCGGGCAAATTCCCATGCGAGAATTCAGTACCATTACTCGCTAGACCGCCGCCTGACGGTGCGCGAATGCGCCAGATTGCAGACGTTTCCGGATTCGTTTCATTTCCCACACTCCACAACCACCAATGTGATGCACATTGGCAACGCGGTGCCGCCAGTGATGGCCCATCGGGTCGCAACAACGATAGAACGGTACTTAACGCATCTCAAGGACGTGCGCCGATGATTGATAAAACCTTTAATATCACGCCTTCGCCAAGAGTTCTGCGTATGTTGGGAGAGATCCCGTTTGAGGTGTGGCAGTGCCTCGCCGAGCTTGCGGACAACTCTCTAGACGCTTTCAACACGGCGAACGAACGAGGGATCGCTGTCCTAGACCCGCGTATTAATATGCATTGGTCGACAGAGGACGTCCCGAAAGCCAAACGGGAAATCGTGGTGCAGGATAACGGACCGGGAGTGACGCTGGATGATATTCAGAAGGCTGTGAAAGCGGGCTTCACAACTAACGACCCTATGGATAGTCTTGGTCTGTTTGGGATGGGCTTCAATATCGCGACAGCCGCGTTGGGCGACGAAACCGAGTTTCTTTCCCTAACGGAGGAGTCTGACGAGTGGGTTGGAGTCCGCATCGCATTCGCCGAGCTAATTGAGAAAAATACGTGGGAAACCAAATCGGTTCGGAGGAAAAAGGAACCTGACGACATAAGCGGTACAAAGGTTATCGTGAGAGCCCTAAGGGAAAGCACTATAGAGGCTCTTAGATCTTCAAAAAAGCGCGTGATTCGAACTCGGCTTGAGAATCTCTACACACCAATTCTTGAGAAGGGCAAAGTTCAGATGTTCCTTGACAACCACATCCTCCTGCCGCGTCCACAGTGCGTTTGGAGCAAGGAAAGGTCTGTTACGTACAAGCCAAGAGGTCTACCCTCCCAACAGGTGCCCGCAAAGATTTTGGTGGACGAACATTTGGGTGAGCGTTTCTTTGATACAAAAAAAATGACCTACGCCTCTTCTGACGAAGCGTCGGAGTACCGGCGGCTAGGCAATATGAAACGCCCGCTGCCCGAACATGTTAAAAAGCGGAGCTGCCACCTTCACGGTTGGGTTGGCATTCAACGATATTGTCACCCTAATGATTTTGGGCTTGATTTTATTCGAAATGGTCGCGTCATCCTTCGGCGTGACAGAAGCCTTTTTACCTATGAAGACCCTGAAACGGGCGATAAGCAACTGGAGTATCCGTTAAACCTTGGGACTTCTGTAGGTGGTCGAATCGTTGGAGAACTTCACGTTGACTACCTCAGGCCAGTGTACACAAAGAACGAGTTCGAAAGAACTGACGAGTTGTGGTTCAAAACACTCCAATCTTTGCGTGGTACAGGCCCGATTCTATATAAGAGTTCGCGCGAGGGTAATACGTCCCCTCTGGGTCTTCTTATGAACGCCTACTCTCGGGTCGACCAAGGCACGAAATGCCTATGCGCGCCGCGCCCGCAGGACAGGAATTTTTTTAAAAAGTTCCAGAAAGGTGATGTCGACTACCGATCGGACGAGAAGTGGTTTAAGGCTGCTCAGGAGCACGACAAGACACGCAGTGAGGGAGGAAAGACAACCCCTCCTTCCTCTGGAACCAAGCCGTCAGAGGATACAGACCAGTACGACGACGGACCAACAACAGAGGAACCAAGCGACGGCGTCCAGCCACCGGACGACGGTGGCGATAATTCACACACCGAGACAAGTGAGCGAAACGACCTGTTAAAACGTTCGGAGAAGATAGAGAGCGATTCCGCAAATTACGCTTATGGCTCCACGGCGGGGGTGGAGGTGACTGTTTATAAAGTAGGTCCGCCAGGAATCAAATGGCACGGAAAGGCGATACCTACACGAATTTTTGGGGAGGGGATCACAGCGGATTTTTTCTACGATGAAACGCATAAGATGCTGCGGGAGTTCCCAATAACGTACAAGCAATTACTCCTACAGGGGTTGGTGGAAACTTTCAGAGAACGAGACGTAGAAGGCGATCCCGTTACGGACGAAGAAGTGTTCCGTGGTCTGATTAATAAACATCTCGCCGAAGAACGTCTTTCTGTTGGCTCGCTCCACGAGCGGGCGGACGAATTATTTGACAGCCTAAAAGAGGAATTACCCGAGGTGTTAAAGGACAGGTGGCAAGAAGTTGCCAAGTTCCTTAAGGACGAGGCGTATTACGACACACTTCTAGAAAACCTGCAGACTCACAATCGCGACGATTTGCTACAGGCATATATTAAGCACCCTAAAGAGGCCGTTGACGCTTTCGCGTTCGTGCCCTCGGCGGCTATTCCGAGATTGATCCAGGAGTTTCCAGAAAATTTCCTGGACAACAAAGTCTTTGCGAAACCGTATACGACGTTGAAATTGAACAACAAGGACAAAAGCGGCGGCGAAACCAAACCTCAACGACGGTCTGTGGATGCCGTGGTCCGTCGTGTTATTGAGCTCCTCAGGATGAAAGACACCGTAAGTAAGAGTTCTGCCAAGAATGAAATCTTGCTTTACGACGGCACGTTGAAATATCTCTTGGGCTTGCGAGTATGAACGGAATCCTCCAGCCACACATAATGGCTGGCCAGGACTCTAGTGGGCGCTCGCTCGAGCAAGCCGTGAGTCGCCTATTACTGCATCGTGGATGGATCAACGTGCAGTTGATCGGTGGGTCAGGCGACAAGAAAGCCGACATCCTCGCTGTCCGACGCCGCAAGGGATCGAAGCTTTTCGACTCCTATCTGGTCCAGGTGAAGAGCGTGGCGGGCGATCGTCATATAAGTGTCGACGCAATTAACGAAGGGGTTGAGGCGCAAACACACTATAAAACGAATGTGATAATTGTCGCGACTAACGGTGACTTTACACCCTCGGCTGTTAAGCGAAAAGACACACTTAAAAGGGTAGGATTTAATGTCCAACTCTGGAACGGTGCGACTCTGAAGGATTTATTATCGCGAAAGAAAGGGTCGTCTTCCGCAGGCAAACGTGAGTTGCGAGAGTACCAGCGAACAATCGTTGCGGACATATTGAGCCGGCAGCGCGACGGCTACACGGAGTGCAGCGCGATCGTTGCCACCGGTCTTGGCAAAACAGTCATTGCCGCTACGGTCGCGAACACTCTTCACCGACGCCGGGAAGGCTTTGGGAAAATCCTGGTGGTGTGCCACTCTCTCGAGTTGGTGAATCAGTTGCAGCAGGCGTTCTGGGCGGAGATTGATAAAGAGGTTCCGACGCACCTGTGCAGGCAAGGCGTGCCGGTGGTCCCGAGAGAGGGAATTAGCTTCGTGCTGTATCAGAGCCTTTTCCCCGCGCTTGGAGGTCTAGACCGCGACGCCTTTGATCTAATTATTGTGGACGAGGCTCATCATGCGTTGGCGCCCCAATTTTCTGCTTGCCTGACCCACTTGAAACCGCGGTTCCTACTCGGCATGACCGCGACACCCTGGCGAGGGGATAGTCAGCGGCTTACTCAGCGTTTTGGCGAATCCGTGGCAAAATTGTCGCTGTTGGACGGCGTGAAGATGGGCTACCTCGCAAAGGTTGATTACCGCTTAAAGTGCGACAACATTCGATGGGATGAAGTGCGAAAACTCGCCAAGACCAAAGTCACCATTAAAGACCTTAATCGTCGGTTGTTCGTGCCGCAGCGGGACGCCGCCGTGCTCGACGCACTCATGAAAGTGAGAGAGACTGTCAAGAATCCTCGGGTGATTATATTTTCACCATCTAAAAAGCATGCCGAGGCGTTCGCGAAAAAACTTACCGGCAGGGGAGTACCCGCCAGGAACCTTTCCGTCACGGATACATTTACACGGCGGCGGCGGCTGTTGGCGTTCGCGGCCGGCCAGCTAGAGGCTGTCACCGCGGTAGACGTTCTAAACGAAGGTATTGACGTACCAGCGGTGAATATCCTCGTATTCCTGCGGGCGACACATTCTCGGCGCATCTTCACACAACAGTTGGGACGGGGACTGAGAATCATAGAAGGGAAGAAGACGAAGGTCGTGGTCTTGGATTTTGTCTCAGACATTCGAAGGTTGGCGATTGTTAGGGAATTCGATCGTGAAGCGCGAGACAAACCTTCTGGCGCTCAGGACGAAGTCGTGCACTTGCCGGACGGTGTTGTGACGTTCGACAACGAACGGGTCGGTAAGTTTGTGGACGCATGGCTTGAGGATGTCACGAGTCTTGACGAAGATGACGATGACTCGGTCCTGACCTTCCCAGATGACGACTTTCTGATGGAGTCAGGCGAGTGAGAAACCCTTTGCCGCCTCCTGCCGCAGCAACGGTTAGAGGACGAGTGGCCAAGTTGGCCGACGAAGCTAGCTACTTACACATGGACAAGGTGCGGGCTAGTCAGTTTCTGGATCGACTAGTGGCGGATGCGCAAATAAAAGAGATTCTCAAGGGCTATTTGCAGCCAACTCGCGTTCGAACATATATCAAAGACGGTCCCCTCAGCCACTACTCGAACGTTAAGCAGACGAAAGCAAGGCCTTCTGATTACAAACCGATTATCAAAGATGTGCTTCGGATCACGGCTACCGAAATTAGTCGGAAAGAATCGGTTTGGATTTTTAAACAGCAACCCGCGCATCAAATCAAATGTTTCGTCCTTGTCGCGGATGGGCATTATGACAAGTGGCAAACCGCTTTACGTCATGCGTTGCTTAAATGGGCAACCCTGCCAGTGGCTAGGAAAAAAGAAGCCGACATTCGGATACTTCTGAGCCTCTACGCTGGATACAAAGTCATTACGGCCGCTGATAAAAAACTGCTCGATCGCGCCCTCACGAGATGCGGGGCGAGGGCGTATATCTATGGTGAGGGGAAGTAAGCGTGGACACTATCTCCAAAGCGCGCAGGAGCCAGGTCATGGCGCTTGTCGGGAATAAAAACACAAAACCTGAACTGTACGTTCGCGCCGGGTTACATAGGCGGGGGTTCCGATTTCGTGTCAATGTCGGCAGTCTGATCGGTCGGCCCGATATTGTGTTGCGAAAGCACAACGCCGTCGTTTTTGTCCATGGATGTTTTTGGCATGGCCACCGCAGCGCGAAATGCAAATTGGCGCGGACGCCCAAATCCAACGTGGCGTTCTGGAAAGCGAAAGTCGCGGCGAACCAACAACGTGATTGTCGCGTGCGGGCGAAACTACGGAGGCTCGGGTGGCGGGTCTTCGTTGTGTGGGAATGCCAGTTAAAGCGAGCGCTCGTGATTGATACCCTGGCGAAGAAAATAGCGGCCTAGGGTCTAGATAGTTAAACCTCAACACACCTGCCCGTCCATAACGTGTCCGGCGATTACTTCCCGATACAAAAACGTTGAAAGATATGGTTGAGTAGATCATCGGGCGCGCGGGCGCCGGTGATTTCCTCGAGGGCGAGTCGCGCATCGCGCAGATCGACAAGGATGAACTCCTCCGATACACCCTCGGACGCGGATTGCGCCCCTTTTCTCAACGCATCCCGCACACGCTCCAAAAGTTCAAGGTGGCGGATGTTTGAAATCGAGCTTGAATCGCGTTGGGGCGCGTCGACGCCGAGCGCCTGAACAATCGCGGGCCGAAGACCGTCCAGGCCCTCTTGATCCACCATCGACGTTTCCACCACGCCATGTCCGGGCGCGGAGGTTAAACGCTCCGTCGACCACAAGGGCGGGAGATCGATCTTATTAACGACAAAGAGTCGGCGAGCGTTCGCGGTGTCTTCCAATAACGCTTCGTCGTGCTGATCGAGTGGTCGTGATCGGTCAAACACTAACACTTGTAAATCCGCGACTTGGCCGGCTTGCCGGGCGCGCGCCACACCTTCCGCTTCGACGGGGTCTTTTGCTAAGTGAAGACCGGCGGTGTCCACCAGGCGTACTGGAACGCCCTGAAGGTCGACCGTTTCAGTCACAAGGTCTCGCGTCGTGCCAGCCACGGTGGTGACGATCGCCCGGTCCACGCCAATGAGCTCATTAAAAAGACTCGATTTCCCAGTATTCGGTTTCCCGAGAATCACCACCTGACGACCTTCCCGGACCACCCGGTTGCTACGCCCGGTCGCCAGAAGCGTTTCCACGCGCTCGGCAATAGACCGAATGGTGGCTATCGCTGTCGACGGGTCCACAAAGTGATATCCCTCATCAGGAAAATCCAGCGAAGCTTCTAAACGAGAGACGAGATCAAAAAGTTCGGTATCTATTTGGGCAATGGTTGTCGTCAGGGTGCCGTCAAGCTGGTCGAATGCGACACGCGCTTGGGCCGGTGTGACCGCGTCCACTAAATCCGCAACCGCTTCCGCCTGCACTAAATCAAGACGGCCCTTGAGAAAAGCGCGGAGCGTAAATTCGCCTGGTTCCGCGAGGCGCGCGCCCGTATCGATGGCAGCGGTCACCATTCGCTCAAGCACAATTGGACTTCCGTGAGCGCTCAGTTCAACGACGTCCTCTCCGGTGTAAGAAGCGGGAGCCTTAAAATATGTCGCTAGCACTTGATCGATGGCCGGACTATCCGCGGCGCGGGATTGAAACGCGCGTGCGAGCGTGGCTTGCCGAGGTTGTAATGGCGTTTTGCGGTGGAGGATCGAACAAGCAATAGCCAATGCTTGTGGGCCACTTAAGCGAACAATGCCGATGCCGCCATGCCCGACCGGCGTCGCAATGGCGACGATCGTGTCGTCGGTGGAGTACATATTGAATCGTCGTCGGGTTTCGTTTTGACTAGATGCTCGGCCCTGGGCGTTAACTTGCCGTTGATTTCACAGAAATTAAGACCGTTTTGAGTCGAGCATCGCCCTGGCTTTCAGACGACATGTCCGAATCTTCGGCAACGGCTAAATGTACCATACGCCGGGCATAGGCATTTAGCGGGCCGATTTCCTGAGGCTGACCGGTTTGCTTTGCTTGCTTGATCAAGAAGTCAACTGTTTGACACAATTCGGCGTCCTTACTTACGCGAAAATCTTGGTGGTCAACAACAATTCTGTGGTGTTCCGGTAGCTCTCTGCGGAACTTACTGTTAAGAATATGTTGTAAGGCGTCGAGCGCTGCGCCCTTGCGCTGCAGCAACGCTTCACCGCCTGTGCCATCTAGTCTCACCTGGACACAGTCGGGCGTCTCAGTGATGACAACCGTCAATGGTAATCCCATCGCCGAAAGTACATCTTGGACAAAGATCCCTATACGCGCTTCTAGATTATTGCTGGGTTCAGTCATGACGAGTTTCGGGAACGCGACCCCTTTTTCCCTCCGCCTCGTTTCTTAATCAAACGTTCAGCGGGTGGCCGAACATTATGGACCGGTGGCGGGCCGATCACTCGATTGGTAATAATTTGCTGACCAACGCCCCATACGTTGCTCATAAGCCAGTAGAGAACGAGGCCACTTGGAGCCCAGAGAAACATAAATGTGAAGACGACTGGCATGACCATCATAATTTTCTGCTGCATTGGATCTGCAGTTGAAGGCGTCATTTTCTGTTGAGCCACCATCGTCACGCCCATTAAAAGCGGCGTCACATACAGAGGATCGTGTTGAGAAAGATCTTGAATCCAAAGGATGAAAGGCGCGTCACGAATCTCTATGGCGACTGACAGCAATGAGTAAAAAGCGAAGAGTACTGGCATCGTTAGAAGCATTGGCAAACAGCCACTTGCGGGGTTTACGCCCCGTTCGCGATATAAACTCATTAATTCCTGGTTCATCTTTTGCTTCCCAGGATCTGTCGCTTTTAGATTCTTGTACC
>Ga0315336_1007775_pt1 | contig 10021 bp, 3 predicted proteins | sample ASW5metaG_FD_204512 | JGI IMG/M metagenome (GOLD analysis project Ga0315336, IMG submission 204512) | Ammonia-oxidizing marine archaeal communities from Monterey Bay, California, United States - ASW #5 | ecosystem: Environmental > Aquatic > Marine > Intertidal zone | place: USA: California... | reverse complement strand
GGATGCGGTCGAGGTCGGCCTCGACGCCGGCGGCGCACAGGTCAGCGGGCCGCACGAGTTCGAGATTCGCCTCAGCCAGGACACGACGTTCTCGGCGTCCGACCCGCTCGTGCTCGCGGGCACGATGGGCTCTCTCGGCACGCAGACGGTGACCTCGACGATCCCGATGTCCCTATCGGGTGGAACCTATCACTGGATGCTCCTCGCGAAGCCCATCCCGGGCGAACCGACCGTGATGAACAACATGCTCGTCGGGAACACGATCACGGTGACCGGCTCGCAGGGCGGGGCGCCCGATCTCGCGGCGACGAAGATGGTCGGTCCGTCCAACGTGTCGTCGGGAGCGTCGGTCGGGATCCAGTTCGGCTTCGACAACGTCGGTGAGCCGGTCAGCGGGCCGTTCGGATTCGAGATTCGACTCAGTCTGGACTCGGTGTTCTCGTCGTCGGATCCGCTGGTGCTCGAAGGAACGACGGCCTCACTTGGCGCACACTCGGTGACCTCGACGATCCCGATGAACCTCGAGGATGGCACCTATCACTGGATGCTCCACGCGAAGCCGGTACCGGGCGACGCGAACACCCAGAACAATGTCATGGTCGGAAACGCCACCGTCGTGGGGTCCTCCGTGGATCTGATCGCCGCGGGCATCACCGGACCATCCAAGGTGAAGGGCGGAAAGAAGGCGAAGGTGAAGATCTTCACCAAGAGCAACGGCGACGTCGTCGGCTTCTCCTACGAGATCCGAGTCAGCGCGAACCAGACGATCACGAGCTCGGATCCGCTGGTCGCCAGCGGGTTCTCGACGCAGGCCGACGGGAAGACGAAGGTGAAGTTCAAGATGCCGAAGCTCCCGAAGGGCACATACTTCTGGGGCGTGGTTCTGAAGCCGGACGGCGCGGACCTCCTCGGCAACAACGTCGCCCTGGGTGGGAAGGTCACGGTGAAATAGGGGCGGGCCGGGCGTTGCTGTTTGTCCCCTCGCACGCGCCCCGCGTGCGGGGGGCTCCTCTCGTAGAACGTCGTGTAGCATGGCGGCCGACCGGGGGATGCGATGAGTGATGGTTCGGATCGCGCACGGTACGAGCGGCAGAAGCGAATCGTCCTGGAGGCGCAGGCCCTCCCGGAGGACGAGCGCTCCGTCTTCCTCGATCGTGCGTGCGAGGGCGATCCGGAACTACGGAGTGAGGTCGAGGAACTCCTCGCGGAGCGGCCGCTCGCCGAGACCCTCGAACTCGACGTCGAAGCGCTCCACGCGGCGACGGCCGAGGAGCCGACCTGGGACGCGCTGATCGCTCAGCTCAAGTCACGCGGGCCCGTCTACCAGCGATACGTTTTCCAGGGCGCGATCGCCAAAGGCGGGATGGGCGTCATCCACCGCGTCTTCGACCAGGACGCGCGGAGAACGCTCGCCCTGAAGGTCATGCTCGGACAGGGGGGCGACGAGCACACGGGTAAGACGCCCCCCGTCGACGATCAGTCGCTCGGCCGCTTCCTCGAGGAGGCGCAGGTCACCAGCCAGCTCGATCACCCCGGCATCGTCCCGGTCCACGAGATAGGAGTCGACGGGGACGGGCGCGTGTACTTCACGATGAAACTCGTGAAGGGCGACGATCTGCGCGCGATCTTCGATCGCGTCGCCGACCCGAACGACCACGAGTGGTCGACGACTCGCGCGCTGAACGTGATGCTTCGCGTCTGCGATGCCATGACGTACGCGCACGAGAAGGGCGTGATACACCGCGACCTGAAGCCCGGAACATCATGGTCGGGAAGTTCGGCGAGGCGTACGTCATGGACTGGGGCCTCGCGAAGGTCCTCGGCCAAAAGGACGCCCACGATCTACGCCTGCGCCCGCCGGACGCCACGGCGGACCTACTGACGGAGCGGAAGGACGCCGTGAAAGGCGCGCCGAACTCGCCCTTCGTCACCGTGAGCGGCAAGGCCCTCGGGACTCCGGTCTACATGCCACCCGAGCAGGCGCGAGGGCACGTCGACGACATCGGTGCCACGGCCGACGTATACGCGGTCGGCGCCACCATGTACCAGCTACTCGCTGGCCGCGCTCCGTACACGGAGCCGGGTGACCGTATGTCTCCCTGGGCAGTCGTCGCGATGGTCGCGAGCGGCCCTCCGGGTCCGCTCTCTCATGTTGCCCCCGCAGCCCCACCCGAGCTGGTTGCGATCGTCGAAAAAGCGATGGCCCGGGACATCCTGGATCGTTATCCGGACATGATGGCTCTCGCGCACGACCTTCGTGCGTACCTCGAGAACCGGGTCGTGGCGGCGCACGAGTCTGGAGCGTGGGCCGAGGCGAAGAAGTGGGTGCAGCGGAACAAGGCGCTCGCGACGACGATGGCCGCCGCCTTCGCCGCCGTACTGACGCTCGCCGTCTGGGCGACCAAAGAGCGCGACGCGGCCATCGACGCTCGCAATCTCGCCGACCGCCGCGCCGAGCGACTTCTTCGACTCTCCGATGCCCGCCTGCTGGACGACCTCCTCGGTGACGCGGAGGCGATCTGGCCGGCGCGACCCGACATGCTGGAGGAGCTCGAGAGCTGGGAGAAGCGCGCGCTCGAGCTGCTCTCGCGCCAGGAAGCGCACGATCGGACGCTCGCCGATCTCCGCGTGCGCGGAACGCCCCGATTCCATCCGCTGGAGCTCGAGGTCGAGGCTCAACGGCGGCAATTGACTCGGCTCGCCCGGTTGACGCAGACATCGGGGGACCTCGAAACCAGGTCGTCGCTGAAGGCGGAGACGGCATCACTGGAGTCCACCCTGCGGGCGACCGAGCGGCGCCTCACCCTTCAACACGAGGTCGAGTTCGAGGACTCGGACGATCAGTGGTGGCACGACGCGCAACGGGATCTCCTGATCGGTTTGGCGGCATTGGCCGACGGCGAACCGAAGGAGCCGAGCTTGGCGTGGGTCGCGGATCGCCTCGAGATCGCGCGGACGATGGAGAGGCGGTCCGTTACGGCGTTCGAGACGGAATGGAAGCGCACGCTTCAAAGGCTCTCCCGGGACGGGGCGATCACGGCCCCGTTGTCGAGGACGAGCGGGTTCGTACCGATCGGCCGTGATCCCGAGTCCGGACTCACCGAGTTCTGGCACGTCGGAACCGGGGAGCGGCCGACGCGGGTCGAGGATGGCACGTTGCGTGTCCAGGCGTCCTCCGGTCTGGTCTTCGTGCTCGTCCCGCACCCTTTGGAGCCTTTCCTGATCTCCAAGTACGAGATGACGCGCGCTCAGTGGAAACGCCTGACAGAGCGTGCTGCCGATCCCTACCCGGGCGAAGACATGACTCCCGTCGACGGTCTGAGCTGGAACGACGCGGCAATGTCGTTGCGCCGCGCAAGACTGGAGATGCCGACGGCCTCCGAGTGGATCCACGTGCGAGAGAGGAACCATATTCGGAAGTACGGAGTCGTGGGCCTGGACGACGAGATGGCGGAGTGGTGCCGACCGGATCCCACGGACGGCCCGAACTGGTCGCTCCTGCGACCGATTCGCGGTCCGCGCAAGGCCATGTTGCCGTCCACTCACGCCGGAACCGCGGTTGGGATTCGTCCGGCCAGTCGTCTGAGGATTGATCCGACCTCTCTCGCAGCGAAGCTGGACGCGCTCCTGAGCAAATGGCACGAAAACCGGATCGGTGCCGTCGGCACCCGGGGGAAGGAGGTGACGGCGGCGAGTGAGAGGGCGGTTCGCGCGTACGCGTACCGACACTTCGACGGGCTGCTGGATCTCCTTAAACACGGTGATGATCGGGAGAGGAGCATCGCCGTGGCCGCGGTCGGATTTTCGCGGCTTGAGGCGCCGGAGGACAAAGCGCTACGAACCGACTTTCTCCGCGTCTGGCCGGCCCGGCATCCGAGAGCGGTCGGTCCGCTTACGGAGCTGCTCGTCTCGGACGGACCCGACGTCAACCAGGTGCAGAATGCACTCCTCGGCCTCGCTCAGCTCGCGGATCCAGCGACGCCGATTGCACCCGTCCTCCGGATGTTGAAACACGAGTCGCCCGGGGTTCGGGCCAATGCCGGGCTCGTCCTGAAGGAGACGTTGACACCTCTCGCGGCGGCGTCCGCGGTGCCTGCTCTCCTAGAAGCGCTCGACGACAGCGACCCGAAGGTCCGCTTACATGCGGTGGGAGCGCTCGGAGTCGCGCGAGAGCCCGCGACCTCCGAAGCGATCGGCCGACTCCTCCACGATAGGTTCCTCTTGATTCAAGCCGCCGCGGCGCGCGCGCTCGGTGACGTTGGAGAACTCTCCAGTGGCGGTCCGCTGGTCGCCCGACTGGCCGAGGGTCCAGGTGAAAGTGTCTCTGCACGGTCGCAGGTCCTGAAGCGGGAGGTCTTCGATGCGCTGCACAAAGTCGCGGGATTCTCGGAGCCCGTGGTCTTCTCCGTCGAAGACTGGCAGGACTGGTGGGAGCGGGTGAACTCCAAACTGCCCACTGACGAGTGACTGATCGACGGGGCGAGGTGCGAGGTCCGAGGCAGGATCGCGTCCACCGGGGCCTCGGCGTGACAGGTACGATTTAATTCGGTGCGCCGTCGAGCACGAACACTCCCCAGGTCGCCGGGATGGCGCGGCCGTACTCTTCCCGGTTCCGCTTCAGCATCGCCAACTGCGCGCCCCGCAGCGCGTCGAGCTTTGACATCCCGCGCAGCCAGAGGTTCTCGTAGAAGTCCGTCATCAACCGCTGGGTGCTCTGGTCCCCCGTCCGCCACAGCGAGCTGATCACCGTGCGCGCACCGGCCATCCGGAACGCGCGTCGCAGGCCGATCATTCCTTCGCCGCCTTCGGGTCGACCGAGGCCGGTCTCGCAGGCGGAGAGAACCACCAGGTCGCAGAACTTCAGGTCGAGGTAGGTGACTTCCTCGGCAGTCAGCAGGCCGTTGTCGCGGCCCGGCTCGTGATCCAGGTTGGCGCCGGCGAGCACCAAACCGGAGAGCAGGCCCGGGAGGTATCCCGCGACGCTTTGTTCGGTCTCTCGGAGCAGCGTGAAGGCCGCGTCATTCTGCTCCTTGATGTTCTTCCATGCGGACGGCAGGCCTTCCGGCTGGAAGTAGCCGTGGGTCGCGAAGTGGACGTGGGTCTTGCCGGCGATCGATCGCTTGATGGCCTCCTCGGTGGCATCGACGCTCTTCAGCAGGAGCGCGTTTCCCTCTCCGTCCGTCGCCTCGTCGTACAGATCGGCGATCGCATCGGCTTCGACCGATGTCCCGGAAAGAGGGGTCCATCGGTTCATCAACCCACCACGCACGTCTCCACTCGCAATCAACTGCGACGCGTCCTCCGGCACGTCGGCACGCTTGCGGAAGTCGATACCTCCGGCCACGAGCAGCTGCGGCTCGATGCGGGCTCTGGTGCTCAGCAGGTCGACCAGGCTCTGCATGTCGGAGAGGTACGCGAAGGCGTGGTGCTCGATCAGGAACGAGCCGTCTTCGCGTCGGAGAGTCTCGAATGGCAGCGTTCCGAGGAAGGAATCGCCGGAGAGGAACACCATGCGAGCGTCGCCGACCGCTTCGGCGAGCGGCTCCCAAAGGAGTGCACGCAAGCGATCGTTTTTGGCCGTCGGTCCGGAAGGATCGGCGACCGCGGGAGCGACGCCGCGATGCAGCACCATCTCCTCGAGGAATCCGCTGACGGCCTCTTCGACGACGGCCGCGACTCCGAGATCGAACTGCCGCAATGGCTGCCCGCCGCGCACCACCCAGGCCGACAGGTGTGCCTCGGTCCAGCGTCCCTTGCGTGCGAGCGCACCATCCTTCCATTGGGCCGGCTCGTACCAGTCGTGCACCAAGAAGTCGACCGCCACCGCGTCCTCAGGGAGCGCCGCCGCCAGCGCGTCGAGGCGGGGACCCTCCGCTCTTTCGCCCCCCCTCCCCCGCATGCGAGCCAGGTCGACCTCGAGCTCGTTCTGCTGCGCGCGCAACTCCCTCAGTTGTCGTGCGTGCCCGTCTGGATTCGCGATCTCGGTCGCGTATAACGCGTCCGACAGCCGAGTCTGCATCGCCCGCAGCCGGTTCACGACCGCACGCTCGGCTTTCGGCAACGAGCGGACCTCCCGCAGTCCGGTGCGCAGGAGGCTGCGCGCCACCTGCCCCTTCCAGCCCAGAACAGTTTCGTAGCTCTCGCGCCGCGAGGCAACGGACTCCGTCGCCCTCGCAAGGCTGAGGAGCACTTCCCGATGCCTTTCCACCGTACGAATCAACCGCAGCCGCTCCGCTTCGCTCATCGACCAGAGCACTCGCTCAACATATGACTTGCTGCTCTCGAGCGCTGCTCTGGATCGCACTAGCGCCGCCTCGACTTCCCCGAGTTCGAACTCGAGGAGGGCAAGGTTGTTGAGGCTGTTAGCAGTGCTTGTATGGTCCGGACCGAGCACCATCCCTCTGATCCGAAGCGCCCGCTCGAACAAGAGTCGCGCCTTCTCGTACGCTCCCTGGGTCCCAAGCAGCACTGCCAGGTTGCAAACACACGTCGCGGTTTCCGGATGGTCCGGGCCGAGGGTTGCTTCCAAGATCCGAAGTGCCCGTGCGTACAGGGGCCGTGCTTCTTCGTACGCTCCCTGCCTCGTCATTGACAAGGCAAGAGTGTCCAGGCTGATCGCGGTGTCCGGATGGTCCGGGCCAAGCGTTTCTTCTCTGATCCGAAGCGCCTGTTCGAATAGAGGCTGCGCGTCCTCGTACGCTCCTTGGTGCGCGAGCAGCCCGGCCAGGTTGTTCAGACTCGTTGCGGTGTCCGGATGATTCGGGCCCAGGGTCGCCTTCCAAATCTGAAGTGCCCGCTCCATCAGGGGCTGCGCGTCCTCGTGCGCTCCCTGGTTCTGAAGCAATTGGGCCAGGTTGTCGAGACTGATCGCGGTTGATGTGTGGTCCGGGCCGAGCGTTGCTTCCGTGATCCGAAGAGCTCGATCGAGCAAGGGCCGCGCGTCCTCGTACGCTCCTTGGATCTGAAACAACGCGGCTAGGTTGTTCAGACTGGTCGCGGTCTCCGGATGTTCCGGGCCGAGGGTCGCTTCATAGATCCGAAGCGCCCGTTCGTACAGGGGCCGCGCGCGGTCGTACGCTCCTTGGTTCTCAAGCAACAAGGCCAGGTTGTTCAGACTCACTGCAGTGTGAGGATGTTCCGGGCCAAGCGTCGTCTCACAGATCCGAAGCGCTCGCTCGTACAAGGTCCGCGCATCCCCGTACGCTCCCTGGTCTCGGAGCAACGTGCCTAGACTTCCCAGGCCGATCGCGGTACTCGGATGTTCCGGGCCAAGCGTCGTCTCGAAGTTCCGAATTGCTCGCTCGTACAGGGGCCGCGCGGCTTCGTACGCTCCCTGAGCGTGAAGTAACGAGGCGAGGTTGAGCAGGCTTGACGCCGTCTCCGGATGGTCTGGTCCGATCGTCACTTCCTGGATCCGAATCGCCCGCGCGAACAAGGACCGCGCCTTCTCGTACGATCCCTGGATCTGAAGCAGCGCAGCCAGATTGTTCAGGCTGCTTGCAGTCGTTGGATGGTCCGGGCCGAGTGTCGCCTCGTTGATTCGGAGCGCCTGCTCCATCAGGGGACGCGCTTCCTCGTACGCTCCCTGGAACACAAGCAGCGTGGCCAGATTGTGCAGACTGTTCGCAGTCGTTGGATGTTCCGGGCCGAATGTCGCCTCAATGACTCGAAGCGTCCGCTCGAACAACGGCCTCGCCTTCTCGTACGCTCCCTGGTTCTGAAACACCCTGGCCAGGTTGTTCAAGATGGCCACGGTCCGTGGATGGTCCGGGCCGAGCGCAACCTCTCTGATCCGAAGCGCCCGCTCGAACAGGGATCGCGCCTCTTCGTACGCTCCCTGGTCTCCAAGCAGCGCGGCCAGTTGGCTCAAACACGTCGCAGTCTCCGGATGTTCCGGGCCGACGGTCGATTCCCAGATCCGCAGCGCTCGCTCGAACAGGGACCGCGCCTCCTCGTGCGCTCCCTGGTCGTGAAGCAGCCCGGCCAGGTTATCCAGGCTGATCGCGGTGTCCGTATGGTCCGGGCCGAGCGTTGTTTCCCAGATCCGAAGCGCTCGCTCATAAAGGGGCCGCGCCTTCTCGTACGCTCCCTGGTCGCGAAGCAACCCGGCCAGATTCTCCAGGCCGATCGCGGTGTCATGATGGTCTGGGCCGAAGAACTGCTCCCGCACTTCGACGGACTCTCGCGCATCCGCTAGTGCGGCCACGAGCTGCTCGGGAGGAGAAAGTCGCTCGGGCTTGCCCAGCCCCACGCGCACTTGGAAGGGGCCTGTTCCGCCGTCGAGAGAACACACGTCTACAACTGCGGAATCCGACATCGTCGCGGCGACCACGATCCTCGAGTGTGTACTGAGAAAACCGTCGTTGTCCTCGAGTAGCACTTCGCCGTCGAGGCTGCGTAAGACGAGGTACGTGTCGAACAGGTGCGAGCGGAGTTCGATAAAGAACGGACCCGGTTCGCTGCGCTCGACACGGTAGGTCTTGCCGTGAACCGGAGCGTCGCTGAGTTCGTCCAGAGTGTCGGAGCGGACGACCGGATCGATCTCCTCGATTGATCCCTCGATCACGTCCCCCGGGCGCAGCACGGGCAGCTCTTCCGCGGCCGGCTCTTGAACGAAGGCGGCGATAAGCACGTTCGCGACGACCCTGATCACACCAGTTCCTCCTTGCGCGTCGACTCCAGGGTACACGGTCGCAAGGACGGGAGCGGGGCGTCCAGCGTTGGCTGCGCTACTCCGGTGCTCCATCCAGCACAAACACTCCCCAGGTCGCCGGGATGGCGCGGCCGTACTCTTCCTGGTTCCGCTTCAGCATCGCGAGTTGCGCGCTCCGCAGCGCGTCGAGCTTCGACATCCCGCGCAGCCAGAGATTCTCGTAAAACTCGGTCATCAACCGCTGCGCGCTCTCGTCCCCCGTCCGCCACAATGAGCTGATCACGGTGCGCGCGCCGGCCATCCGGAACGCGCGCCGTAGACCGATCATTCCCTCGCCGCCTTCAGGTCGTCCGAGCCCGGTCTCGCAGGCGGAGAGCACCACCAGATCACAGTCCTTCAGGTCGAGGTAGGTGACCTCTTCGGCCGTCAACAGGCCGTTGTCGCGCCCCGGCTCGTGATCCAGGTTGGCGCCGGCGAACACAAGGCCGGAGAGCAGGCCCGGGAGGTACCCCGCGACGCTTTGTTCGGTCTCGCGGAGCAGCGTGAAGGCCGCGTCATTCTGCTCCTTGATGTTCTTCCACGCGGACGGCAGGCCCTTCGGCTGGAAGAAGCCGTGGGTCGCGAAGTGGACGTGGGTCTTGCCGGCGATCGATCGCTTGATCGCCTCCTCGGTGGCGTCGAGGCTCTTCAGCAGGAGCGCGTCGCCCGCTCCGTCCGTCGCCTCGTCGAACAGGTCCGCAATCGCGTCGGCCTCGACCGAAGTCCCGGAAAGCGGCGGCCACCGGTTCATCAACCCACCACGCACGTCTTCACTCACGATCAACTGCGACGCGTCCTCCGGCACGTCGGCCCGCTTGCGGAAGTCGATACCTCCGACCACGAGCAACTGCGGCTCGATGCGGCCTCTGGTGCTCAGCAGGTCGACCAGGCTCTGCATGTCGGAGAGGTACGCGAAGGCGTGGTGCTCGATCAGGAACGAGCCGTCTTCGCGTCGGAGAGTCTCGAATGGCAGCGTTCCGAGGAAGGAATCGCCGGAGAGATACACCGTGCGAGCATCGCCGACCACCTCGGCGAGCGGATCCCAGAGGAGTGCGCGCAAGTTGTCGTTGTTCGCCGTCAATCCGGAAGAATCGGCGACCGCGGGAGCTACACCGCGTCGAAGCGCCATCTCCTCGAGGAAACCGGAGACCGCCTCTTTGACGACGGCTGCGGCGCCGAGATCAAGATGCCTCACGGACTGCTCTCCGCGCACGACCCAGGCCGACAAGTGTGGCTCGGTCCAGCGTCCCTTGCGCGCGAGGTCACCCTCCTCCCAACTGTCCGGCTCGTAAGAGTGGTGCACCAAGAAATCGATCGCAACCGCGTCCT
>Ga0315336_1007773_pt1 | contig 10024 bp, 9 predicted proteins | sample ASW5metaG_FD_204512 | JGI IMG/M metagenome (GOLD analysis project Ga0315336, IMG submission 204512) | Ammonia-oxidizing marine archaeal communities from Monterey Bay, California, United States - ASW #5 | ecosystem: Environmental > Aquatic > Marine > Intertidal zone | place: USA: California... | reverse complement strand
TTCTGACGGTAGCAGCGCGCGCGGGTAGGATCGATACGCGCTTGCAGCACGGATTCGAGTCGAACCCTAGGCGGCCTCCCGGAAGCCGGCTAGCACGAGCGCACCATCGCCTAGACTCGCAGCCAATGCCGTGCCCATCGGTCCTAACCCGTGACGGCCAACCGCGCCCGTGATTCTAGGGATCGGGCTCGCTATCGCTTCCGCGGCGATCTGGGCGGCCTCCAGCACGCTGCTGGCCAGTCAGACGCAACGCGTGGATACGATCACGATCAGCGCGCTGCGCGCGCTCTGGGCCGTTCCATTCTTCGCGGTGGCTCTGCTAGTGAGCGGGGCCGCGGAGGATATCGGAGAAATTACATTAAGCGACTTCGCCCAGATTTTCGGACAGGGATTGGTAGGTCCGACGATCGGGGACACGCTTTACGTGGCTGCTATCGCGATGTTGGGAATGACGCGCGCCTTCACATCGACGATGGCGCTCTTCGCGCTGTTGGCGTACGTGTGGTCCGCGATCTTCCTGGACGAGTCCGTGTCCTGGCAGGTGGGATTGGGTTCGCTGCTAGTGCTCGGGGGGGTGTATCTGGTCGCGGTCTACGGTCGTCCAGACAAGGACGATGAAGGACCGCGGACGGGGCTGGGCGGGCTCTGGGATTGGGTGATGCGACGGAGCCAGCCCATCGCAGGCGGGAGCAGCCTCCAACCCGGGCCGGCCGCGAGGACTGGCAGGCCGCAGCACGGCTCGAGCGAGGCCCACTCGATCCGCTTCCCCCTTGGCGGATCGCTGCCAGTCAATTTCCGCATGGGGATGGCTCTGGCGTTGATCGTGGGGGTGCTGTGGTCGGCGTCGTCCGTCTGGCTGCGCAGTGTGTCGGTGGACTACGACGCGTCCGCGGTCGGAATGGTACGGGTGCCAATGATCGCGGCGATCTTGATCGTAGCTGCGTGGACGATCCGTGACTCGGGCCTGCGGCGCTGGAACGTCTCGCTACGGAGTCACACCGTCTTGGCGCTGTCCGGCATTTTCGGCACAGGACTAACGACCTTGTTCTTCATCATCTCACTGCAGCGGATCGGCGCGGGGCAAACGGCTGTGCTCTTCGCAACGTCGCCCCTGTTCGCCCTACCAATGGGTTACCTGTTCCTGCGCGAGCAGATCACGATCTGGGTCTGGGTAGGAACGGCAATAGCTGTTGTCGGGATCGTGCTGCTGGCCTAAAGCTAGTCTGGTCAGTCGGCCGAGGGCGCCCGGGCCGCCTTGGGCGGTTCAGTGCCGACCAGCCCACCGACGAGCTGTTGCTCCAACGCCGAGCGCGACTGAATGAGTTGTGTCAGGAGTTCAACGATCTGGGTGTGATCCCCAGGGGAGACGAGCTGTGGCAGCGCGCGGGCGGGCGGCTCGGTAACATCCGTCTCCGGAAACTCCGCGCCTCTAGTGACATCGTCCGCGCTCATGCCTGCGATGGCGTCGCGGATCTCTCGCATGAGCACGACAAGGTCCAAGTCGTGGGTTGGCGGGGGTACGGGTGCGACAACAGGAGTCTCGAAGGTATGCGGCGCGGATGCAGCCGGCTGGAACTCAGGCACCGGCGCGACGAGTTGTGAGGAAGGCGCAGGTGCAGCCTGGGATGGCGTCGCTAACGCTGTCGGAGGCGATAAAGGTGCCGGCGCTTCGAACACTGGGAGAGTGGGGACGGCCTGCGGTACGCGGCCCGCCACACAGAGGATCGTATCGACGACCGTCGCGACCGGGGTGTCCTTGAGGAGGAAAGCATCAGAGCCGATCGCCTCTGCCTGAGATCGCCAGATCGATTCGGCCACGAAAAAGATGATCTTGGTGCTGGGGAGGCGCTGCCGTATCTGACGGGCCGCCTCGATGCCGTTCATGATAGGTATCTCGATGTCGAGCAGAACAACGTCCGGCGCGAGCGTTTGCGCCCGCTCAACTGCTTCGCGCCCGTCTGCCGCGTCACCTACGACGGCGATCTCATCTTCGAGTTCGAAGATGGCGCGCAACGACGCTCGCAATGGCGCATTGTCGTCCACGGTGAGCACACGGACCGGTGGCAAGCGATTTGCAGTACGCATCTCTCCCAACATCTTCGTGGGAAAAGCACGCTGCGGGGAACGCCGCGTCGACCTATCTTTGTGGTACGAGTAGTCGTAGGAGCCCTACGACTTAAGTCTGGCTCCGCGTTCGGGGAGGCCCTTAGTCGCTCGGACCCGCGGGGACTGTAACCAACCCATCGCGCAACGCAACTACGATGGCCTGGCCGCGGCCCCGCACTCCCAGCTTACGATAGATGCTCGTAAGGTGACTCTTGACTGTCTTCTCGCTCACCACCAAGACGTCCGCAGTCTCTTGGTTACTACGTCCGTCAACAAGGCACTGAACGATCTCCAACTCGCGTGCAGTGAGCCGTTGGCCCGCTCCGAGGCCGCGAGCGCTCATGCTTTGGAACTCAGAAACGACACGGCTGATCACGCCGGAATCGAGAGTTGATTCTCCCCGTGCGACGGAGCGAATGGCATCGGCCAGCCTCTCTGGCGACGCATCCTTGAGCAGATAGCTCTTGGCACCGGCCCGAAGCGCGTCAAAGACATAGCGATCTTCGTCGTAGTTGGAGAGAACGATGACCTCAGTGGCGGGGGTATCAGCCCGGATTTGCTTCGTCGCTTCGACACCGTCCATGCCGGGCATGCGCACGTCCATCAGAACTACGTGGGGCCTCATCGCCGCGACCCTTGCAACGGCACCCTCCCCGTCCACCGCCTCCCCCACCACTTCGATGTCATCAGTGAGCGAAATCATCTTGCGGAGGCCTTCGCGAACCACTGGGTGGTCATCAGCAACGAGCACGCGGATGGTGGATGTTGTCATTGAGGAGGTTCCATGAGCGGGATCTCCGCTTCGACAATCGTGCCAATATTCGGCTGACTCACTATCACGGCGCGGCCATGGAGCCACGCCGCTCGTTCATCGATGCCGATCAGACCGAAGTGGTGATTGCTAATAGCACTACTCATGACCTGTTGAACGTCAAAGCCGACGCCGTTGTCCTCGACGCGGGTAATGACAACAGCGGGATTGAATTCGATAGCGACCCGGACGCCCGTCGCTTGCGCGTGCCGGCTGACATTGAGTAACGCTTCGCGGGCGATAAGAAAGAGGCCTTGTGCCAGCTTCGTCTGGAGAGCAACCGGCTCTCCCTCGAAACAGAAGTCCATGGTGAGGCCGTTAGTGCGGGTAAATTCTTCGGCGTAGTCCCGCAGCGCATCGACAAGCCCCAGCTCCGTCACGTTCGCGAGTCGAAGGTCAAATACAAGGCTTCGTAGCTGCCCGATCACGCGGCGTGCTTCGTCTCGTGCCTTTTGCACCGATTGTGTGGCGCGCGCCGGATCGTCATCGATCATACGCAGGGCAAACTCAGTCTCCATCACCGCAGCCGTTAGGAGTTGGATCGGCCCATCGTGTAGTTCACCCGCCAGCTGCAACGATTCTGCAGCTCGGATCTCATCCATGTCGACACTGCCACGCTGCGAAGGCGCTGCACTCGCGGCCCGAGCGGCCAGGACCACCAAAGCGTCGGCGTCGGCGTCATCGAAGGGCTGATCAAAGGGGTCGAAGAGCAGCAGTGCGCCGGCACCGTCCTGTGGCCCCTTGAGAGACGCGCCGACCATTTGGGCGACACCACCAGCGGCGAGGTCCGGCCGCTCGCCAGCACTCGCGGGAGGGGTGGGGCCATCCGCGCCTGCGACAGACCGTGCCAGCGTTTCCCGCGCGGCTAATCGAGCAACGGTGGAGCCGCCAGCAGGCCATTCGACGTAGCATCCGCCGGGAGCGAGCACGGCTCCCCGGCCTGCCTGAAGGAGCCGCGCTATCGTCGCCATATCTGCGACGCCGAAAGTGTCGCTGCTGGGGGAACCTTCATATGTCAGCGCTCGGATGGCGGCGAAAATGTCCGCCGCCACGGCGGCCGACGCTCCCTGCTTAACCCAACCGAGCAACGCCGCTAGCTCTGCCGCGAACCCTGCCAGAAGGCGACCGCGCCCTTCCAGGTGATCCATCGATCCTCCTACTAGGATCAGGTCACCCAGCGAGCGGTCGGCGCGAAGGGGGCGGTGAAGCACCACTTCGAGCGGCGCAGCCTGGTGTGGCCAGGGACGCATCGCCGGGCCCTGGTTCCCGTCATCGGACGCAAGCTCCAAAGCGGCCGGCAGCCAATCCGGCGGAAAGGGTAGGTCCGGAGCGTCAAAGAATCGCCCGCCGATCAGCAGGGCGCCAGTCTCGCAGCGCGTGAGAGCACAGGCCGCTCGCACGACGCTAGCGAAGAATGGCTGAAACTCAGGGGCTGCAAGGTCCAGTGGCATCGGATCCCGGGCCACCATGATGGAATCGGGGCTAATTCATCATCCGGATCTCACCAGGTAACGTCAACGCGATGGCAACACACGCGCTACTGCTGAGCGGTGGCCGAGCAACGCGTCTGCGGCCCTTGAGCGATGAGGTGCCCAAGGCCCTTATGCCACTGGGCCCCACCTGCGTCTTCGAGCTGCAGCTTCTCTGGTTGCGCCAGTACGGGTTCACGCAGATCACGGTCGCGGCCGGACCGGCGACGGAAGCGATCGCGGCGCGCTTCGGGACGGGCACAGATCTGGCTGTGACGCTGGACTACCTGCCGGAGCCGGAGCCGCTGGGTTCAGGGGGAGCTCTGCGGAGCGCCGCGGCAGGTTGGGGGGAGCCGTTTTGGGTGATCAATGGCGATGTGTTGATTTCACTGGACCTGAGCGCAATGGCAAAGCGACACGCTGAAAATAGGGCGACCGCGTCGATCGCGTTGGTCGCCGTAGAGGACGCGCGCGGGTTCGGGGTGGTGAAGCTGGGCGCTGGCGATGAGATCCTTCAGTTCATCGAGAAGCCAGAGCCGGAGAACGTACCACCGAACCTCATCAACGCGGGCGTGTGGCGGTTTGACCCTGAAGCAGTCGGGCTGTTGCCTCTCACCGGTTTCGCTTCCGTCGAGTACGACTTGTTCCCCGCGATCCGGAAGCACGGCCAGCGACTCCAGGGGTTCCCTATCGAGGGCTACTGGGTCGACATGGGGACGCCGGAGCGCTACTTGCGGGTTGCCGCGGACCTGGCCGCCGGCCGTTTGCCGACCAGCGGACGCTGGCCGGCGATTAAAGCGGGACGCTTCATCGGCGAGGGCGCGCGCATCGGAACCGGGGCAATGGTGTCGGCATCCATGATAGGTCCGCGCTGCGACGTGGCAGCGGGGGCGATGATTGAGCGCTCGGTGCTGTGGGAAGATGTCGTGATCGAGAGTACGGTCAGAGTGACCAACTCCATTGTGGGGAGAGGCGCACGGATCGCGGCTGGGGTGAGGGTGGATGGAGCAGTCGTCGGCCAGCGGGCAGAGGTGATGCGAGATTTGACGCCGGGAGACCAGGTCCCGACGGACGGGCGCGCCTAGTCTTCCAGCGCCGCAGCCGAGGTGTCGCTCTCCAGCGATGGGCCGATCCAATAGATCACACCGCGGCCGGCGTCGGAGACGTAGAGCATCCCGTCGGAGCCGGCCGCAAGAGCAACGGGATCATCAAAGCCGGTCCCGAAGTCACGGACTAACAGCCTTCCGTCCGCATTGCGCTGCACGAATTGAACGCTGCCCACAGCGCCGGCTTCGTCAGCGGAAAACACATCTGAGAAGAGTCCACACCAGGAGCGAAGGTGAGGGTGCTTGGGTCTTCGAACCCTTCAGCCCAGCGCACAGCCGAGAAGCCAGGTGACAGGGCGATCTAGAGGGCCGGTGCAGGGCACTCGCTGACGAAGGAGCGATCGCTCGGCCCGGCGGGTGGAGTCTCTTTAGATAATGCTAGCGAATCTGGCTCACCCTCCTAATCCACAGTCGCTACTACGTCAGCCGAGAATCGGGGACGGCGTCATCGAGCTCGGTACCGACAGCGTCCGTCGTCACCTCCGGCTCTGTCTCCTCGTCGCCGCCCAGGACGCTGCAGCCCCAGAGTAGGAAAGCAAAGGCAGGCACTACTGCCCAAACGGACAGCCAGCGAACGGCCCTTGCTTGGGAAGAACGTGACATCCGACCCCTCCAACATACGAGGGCATACGAGCAGGGATTCCCCCACGTCCAATCATCGGTGCGGGCCGCGGGGCGTATATCGGACGACATTCGATTCCGGGCGATTTCGGCATCAAGAAATCCTGTAGAGCCAGATAAATCCGGCTGATGGAACCAGCGAGTGCACCAGGCCGTTCTTCTTCATAGCGCGACCGTCAGGACGGTCGGCACCTTTGCCCGCCACTCACCAGCCGATAGGCTGGGAGCGGTGCCGTTGTTGGGCACCGACGGGCGGACGGGACTGAGGCCGGACTCCTATGGCCGATTGGCGCGCGACCTTGAACCGCTGGGTCGCTGGACGAGTCTGGATGTTAGCCACCGCCGGCGGTGCGGTGGCAGTCTTCCTAATCACCTTCGCGATCGTCAGCGCCATGCAGAGCAGTGACGACAGCGCTCCCATCTTCTCCGATTTGAGTTTTGATGCCGCCGCGTCTGAAGCTACAGACGAGCTAACCACAGATCCCATCGCCGAGACCGAAGCTGTGGTCGTCAGCGACGCGGAACTATCGGACGGGCAGGCAGACACGCCCACATCAGAGCCAGGACAACAGGTGGCACCCGGCGATCCGCCCCACCGCAACGTTGCCCTCCCGGAGTTCGATGAATCGCTTTTGATCCTAGGAAACGCCGGCGACCACGGAGCAATCCTGGGCGGTCCGGGCATAGTGGAGAGCAGCTCGAGTGATCACAAGACGGACTGGGTGGTGCTAATACCGTCGGCGCGGATTAAAGCAGCGATCGTGCGTGTCGGTCTCACAGCGAACAACGCATTCGGTGCACCAGATAATCCATACGTCATCGGGTGGTGGAAAGATGGTCCGGCTCCAGGTCAGACAGGGAACGTCCTCCTAGACGGGCATCGCGATTTCACGGACCACGATGATAACCAAGGAGCCGGCGTGTGCTGGTTCATACCCGACACGCAAGTGGCCGACTTCGTGATCATCAGGGATAACGCTCGCGCGGTACACCATCTCTATCAAGTGACGGAGATCGTGTCGCTGCCGTGGGACTCCCAAGACGGCGTCGCCTATCTTGCCCCTTCGCGGGAGCCGACCTTGACGCTCGTCACTTGTGAGGGATCCTTCGACGAGGGCGCTCACAACTATTCGAACCGCCGAATCTTGGTCGCTGAGTTGACGGACTCGGTCATGTTCGAGGAGTCGAACTTCGATGGCGACGACGGGATTTACCCCGGCGCCGCCGGCGCCACAACGGTGCCGCGCGAGGACGAAGAAGACAACGAGGAAGCAAACGGCGACGAGCAATCGGAGGAGGACGCCGGCGAAGGGGGCGCGGGCGACGCCGAGGGAGACCTGCCCGCCGAAGACGAATCGGGCGAACCGGCACCGGACGATCCAATCGGCGATCCGGACGACGCGACGGGCGGCGGCGGCGGCGTAGAGTGAGCGACACCCCATTCGATCGTTGGCCTGAGGAGTCGGCCGCCGACTTCACCAACGAACCCAGCGGCCAGCGCCGCCTGACCTTCCTCTTTGCGCTGGTCGCCGCCGCGGCTATTTTTGCCTGCGCCTTCTTCGCGACGAACTGGCTTACGACATCTCCTGACTCACCAGTGGACGAGGCTACACAGTCTGTCTTGACGCCGGTTGTCGAGATACCGCTCGCGCTCGCCGAGATAGACCCATCCACGCTGACGCACGGCGGCGATGGATCTGCCGGTGCCACATTGGCGGGACCGGGCATAGTTCCAAGCGTGGAGAATCGGACTTCGTATGAGATATTGATTCCACGCGCCGAGATGCGCGCGAGCGTGGTGGGATTGGGGCTCGCTCCCAGCGGGGCGCTAGGTGCACCCGACAACCCCGACGTAGTGGGGTGGTTATCCGACGGCGTGGCGCCAGGGCAAGCAGGCAACCTGCTCCTGGACGGGCACGTCGACTACACGGATATCCAAGGGCAAGTCGGTCGGGGGGTGGCATGGCTAGTCCACGATGTCGTGGTAGGTGACGCGATCATCATCAGTGACAGCCAGGGGGACGTGGCACACATCTATCGCGTCACGGAGGCACTAGCGGTCGCCGCTGATGACCCAAACGCGGTCCGCTACCTACATCCCAGCGACGACCCGCTGCTGACGTTCGTGACCTGCGAAGGCTCCTTCGACAACGCCTCGTTCAACTACTCAGATCGGCGGATCGTGCGCGCGGAGCTGGAATCGACCGTTCAGCTCGACGAGCTACCAGTCCTAGGCACACCTGACTTTTGACGCAGAGGAAACGCTACGGCTGGTGACGCGAGAGATGAGACTGGATACTCACGCATCTCGCGGATGGGTGCTTTCGGAGGGCCCGTGATTCACCGCTCGCTTCTTGGATTCACCACACTCGCGTTGCTGGTACTTGCGGCAGGCATCGGCGCGCCGCAACTAGAGGCCGAACCTACAGAACTGGGCCCTTCGGCCGAGTCACAAGTCATCCGTATCACGCCTCAGGTGAGTACCGCCAGTGCTGCAAGTTCGGGATTAGCTAGCGCAGGCCTGATCGAGATCGGGACGGCAGGCATATCTATCGACGGAAACGACACCTGGACCCCCAGCGCAATCTTTAACGACGGCGTCGATTCCACGACGCTCGAAGTATCTGTCAGACAGGTGACAAGCAAGCTCGTCTTTATCACGACTGAAGACGTGCTCGATGCAGACACAGAGTTACCCAAATGGGTCGATCTGGTTGTCAATGAACTTGGGCCACTGATCCAGATTTTCGACGATGGGACAAACGGCGACAGAATCAGCGCTGACGGCATCTACAGCCGCTCCGGGATTACCGCATCAGGGTCATTGCAACACGACAGCGGTAGTCATCAGAGATTCGCCCCCCGCATCGTCTCAGCCAATTTACTCGGGCCTGGGTTCGTCGGCTGGAATTGGGTGGAGGTGCGCGCCGGAATCGCCGTGGTCGCGAACGCGCAGCGCGGGAGCGCACCGACGACGCAGATCGGAACGGGCTTGAGTGCCAGCTCCCACGCCGTCTTCCTCGTGGGCGGGACGGTGCTTCCGGGCTACCCGCTGGTGGACACGGAAGAAGCAACGAATATCTGCGAGGGGTGTCGCATCCTGATCGAGCGCTTTGGCGACGTGTTCGACTTCGTGCTCATTCAGACTGACACGTACGTACAGGAACAAGACCCTTGCATGTGTGATGCGTTTTTCAAAGGCACCTTCAACGATGTCGAGGGGATCGGGCAGGGCCTCTTTAACAACAACATTGGTCCAAACACATTCCAAGGCGGCGTAGATTTCAACACATTTTCCGACGGGCGCCTGCAAGGAATCATCTACAACAAACGAATTGACGGTTCGCCGCTCGCGCATGAGGTCATGCATCGATTCACGGTGGACGCAGCGCCTGCTACGGGGTGGAGTGACGGAGCGGGGCACTACGTCGCCAATACCGACGTCACAGGAATCATGGACCTTGCCATCACGGATGCGAACGGATTTTTGGTGAACCGTCCGGATGACGCGGGCCTCAACGCCGTCGACTACGTTTCCAACGGGGGCGTGTCATTCCGACTGGAGTCGCGAAACGGGGAATGGCCCGCGACCTTCCACTCGATGTCGCTCTACTTGGGAGGCTTCCGATCAGCGTCTGGTGTCACGCCTGTCCAAATTCTAAACGGTTCGATCAACCTCAGCGATCCTGACGCGATCGTCCCTAGCGGCGGAACCACCACAGTTACGGTCTCGGATGTCGCAGCCATCGAGGGGCCGCGGACCCCGTCTTCGATTGACTCTCAGAAAGACTTCACGATCGGGACCATCGTGGTGAGCGATCAGTCATTCACCGAGGCGGAGATCACGTTCATCACGCTGATGCTGCGACACTTCGAGAGCAACCGTCCCTACGACGGCTTCGGCTCGCCAG
>Ga0315336_1007772_pt1 | contig 10024 bp, 9 predicted proteins | sample ASW5metaG_FD_204512 | JGI IMG/M metagenome (GOLD analysis project Ga0315336, IMG submission 204512) | Ammonia-oxidizing marine archaeal communities from Monterey Bay, California, United States - ASW #5 | ecosystem: Environmental > Aquatic > Marine > Intertidal zone | place: USA: California... | reverse complement strand
CAGCTTGTGAGTGGTAGCGGGGCCACAGTCGAACATGATCTTCTCGCCCTCGATTTCGAGAACGTACGCCGAACCGAATCGGGTAGGGGTAGGCGTTGGTGTGCCCGCCCCGAGAATGTAAAGCCTTGCCATTCGATAGTGCCTCCGAAGTTCAGTAACCGATTTGAGTGGCGAATCGAACGCCGTGTTCCTCAGGGATCGGATAAATCTTGGGAGAAGGATATTCCTGCCCCACTTTGCGTACTTCGGTCTTGCAACGCGGGAATTGAACGATTTTCTTTGTCCTTCAAGACCCCGAATTCAAAAACTCGCAAAAATCGGTAAAACTCGTAAAAAGTGCCAATAGGAACGAATTAGCCGTTACCGGATAGGATGCCGCTCGTTCGGTCCATGTGCGTATGCATGTGTGACTTCAAACGACACGGTGTCCGCCGTGATTTCTGGAGGCGTTGTGGTGCTTTATTTTAAATCTTGCTTACGTTGCAAAGACGGTACGGTGGAGCTTGGGTCCGACAATTTTGGATCGTTCTTAAGCTGTCTTACCTGCGGTTACACGATCAATTCTCGCTCTATTAGGGCGAACGGATCAATTGAAGAGCCAAATACTCTTGAAGAAGACGTCGTAATGGCGCCAGTACTCGAGCCAGTGGCGCTCGTCGATGAACTAGACGAACCAGACTTCGAGCCTGACATCGATATGTTCGACGACGAAGTCGAAGCTATCGAAGCTGAAGTGGTTGAGCTAGAACAGGCCGTTATTTAGATAACGGTTCGATTGAGTTCTCACTGACCGGAAGTGACACTCACGGTGACTTCGTGAAATCGTAGTCACCGCCTATAGTCGCTCGCTCGTCATCCTGAACTTGATTCAGGACCTCGGAGGAGTACGAAGTAACTCTTCGTGCGTTGATGTGCCTTAGCGTCGCCAGCACCGCCCATCCCCACCGAAGGTCTCTCCACTTCGGTCGAGAAATGGTCGGAGGCTAATGCCGAGTCCCCCAGAAGTCCTCTCCATCAGGGAGAGGATTTAGGTGAGGGGGAATGCACGATGGATAGACGTTTCGCCTAATTCCGGCCCATTCGTTCCAGCTTCAAATCGTCGGTCGTTGAGTCGAACCATTCCACCACTTCTCGATGAAGCGGAATGCCATCCTTCTCGCGGAGTTCCGTCTCCTCGTGTTCTGGCAGTCCAGCATAGTAGACGCGGTCGTGTCCAGAAGCCGGCCGAGTATCGACTAAATAGTTCAAGAAGTCGTCCATCGAGCTCTTAAACTCTGCGACATCGCGGAAAGCATCGATGCTGAACGCCGCAACAAACTGAGCTCCGTTTCCGGGTGGATTGCTGATGCCGAACAGCCCCGCCGAAAGAATCCCTGAGAAGACCTGTCCGATAACCGCCATGCCGTAACCCTTATGTGAACCCAGTTCACGGGTTGAACCCCAGGGAAGAAGCCGAGTTACGTCCGGGACGTCTTGCTCCTCCATGATGGGTGTGCCATCTTCTTCAGCCAGCAACCCGGGTAGCAACTGAGCACCCGTGCGCCTCAGCAAATTGATCTTGTTGGCGGCTACAGACGATGAAGAAATGTCGAGAACAAGCGGTGGCATATCACCAGCAGGAACCGCCCATGCGTGGGGAACGGCTCCAACACGAGGTTCGGCACCGTAGGTCGGAACCATCACTGCGCCACCACCCGTGATCGCATAGCCGATCATGTCGTGCGGCATCGCTCGCATTGCGTGGTACGCCATCATCCCGGCGTGCGTGCTGTTGTGAATCGTCACAGCACCAATGCCGACCTTCTTTGCCTTCTCGATAGCGATGTCCATCGCTCGCGGGCACATGACCAGACCGTGCGCCTTGTCGGCGTCGATAGTCGCTACAGCCGAAGTCTCATGGGTGATCTTCCAGTTTGGTGTTGGGTTGATCCGTTTTTCTGAGAATGCTTGGACGTACGCCCGCAGCATGTTTGAAACGCCGTGGGTTTCGCAGCCCCTAATATCGGCAGTCACGAGTCCGTCGGCTGCCAACTCAGCGTCTTCGCGAGGCATACCCATCGCTTGGAAAATATCTGTCGTCGTTTTGAAAAGATCCGCACGACGGATCATTACTCGGTCTTCTTCTGGAACGTGAAAGTGTTCAAGCATTGTTTTCTCTTATCGTTCCAGCGGTGATAGGTCGAATTCGGCGGCGGCTTGATCGAACCAGTCGACCACTTCCTTGTGAAGCGGAATGCCGCGCTCGTGGCGATCTATCGACTCTTCATGTTCGGGTAAACCAGCGTAGTAAACGCGGTCGTGTCCCGGAGCTGGTGGAGTTTCTCTTAGATACTTCATGAAATCGTCCATCGATTCCTTGAATCGCTGAACGTCGGTGAACGCCTCGATGGAGTAGGCGGCCACGAAGTGCGACATGTGCCCACCCTCGTATGGCCCAAATGCACCGTCGGAAAGAATTCCGCCGAACACCTGAGCCACAGCACTAAGCCCATAACCCTTGTGTGAACCAAGTTCACGGGTAGCACCGTTCGGCAAAACGATGTTGTCGGGTGGGATTTCTCGTTCGTCCATGATCGGTTCGCCATCCGCCGTTGCCATGATTCCGGGGATAGTCATCGAGTTCATGCGGCGAAGTAGTTCGATCTTGTTTGCTGCCACTGACGATGAAGAAATATCTAGAACGAAAGGCGGTTCTTTGTCACCCGGAACCGCCCAAGCGTGAGGGTTTGGGGCTAAGCGAGGTTCGGCACCAAAGGTTGGAGGCATGCTCTGGCCACCAGCTGTAATTGCGTAGCCGATCATGTCGTGAGGCAGCGCCATCATGGCGTGATAGGCGATCATTCCGGCATGCCGACCGTTGCCCATCGTGATCGCACCGATTCCGGTTTCACGAGCCTTTTCGATGGCCAGCTTCATGACCTGAGGGATGACAGCAATGCCTAGTCCTCGATCGCAATCGACGTTGGCGGTAGTCGGTGTTTCGCGGGTGATAGTCCAGTTCGGATTCGGGTTGATGAACCCTTCTGCAACGCCTGAGATGTAGCGACGCATCATGTTCGACACGCCGTGGGTGTCGACCCCTCGGGTGTCGGACAGCAGCAACACGTCGGTCGATTGCCAAGCGTCTTGTTCAGAGAAGCCGATCTTCAAGAAGAGTTCGTTAACCGTCTTGCGCAGATCGTCCGGCATTATCCGGACTTCGTCTTCTTCAGCAACATGAAAATGTTCGAGCATGTTTAGGAATAATCCTTACTGGATCGAATCAGGGCACCTTGGCACTTTGTAGGTGCATCCCTATTTGCGCACACACTACGCCTGAATCTCTGAGGCGTAAATGCGGAACCAATAGTCGTTAGTTTTAGATCGAACTTATCTTGGAACCGATTCTTGAAAGGGCAGTATCTGTTGTACGATTCAGCCTGATTTTGATGATCAGGCGATGAACGACGGAGTGACTACTTGCAGGATGTAACGATAGCGGCGATACAGATGACGTCGGTTGTGGGCGATATCGAGGGGAATCTTGCCTCGATTGATCGGTTGCTAGGTGACGCCGTAGGGCAGGGTGCGGATATCGCTTGCTTTCCTGAGCTATCGGTAAGTGGCTACAACACGAGCGAACGTTCGGGCGAGCCGGCAAACGGCACTCGAATTCCACCAACGGTAGAAATTCCAAGCGAGACTACTAGCGCACTCGAAGCTATCGGAAAACGACACGGTATCTGGTTCCTTGTGGGTCTACTCGAACGTGATTCGAGTGGCATCGTCTACAACACCCAACTCGTGATTTCACCAAACGGGATCGAAGGCAAGTACCGAAAGACTCATGTGCCAACTACCGAAATTGGTACGTGGCGACATGGCGACGATCTACCAATATTCGATCATCCGAAAATCCGGTTCGGTATCGAAATTTGTTACGACACACACTTCCCTGAAGTATCGACCGCTCTTGCTGACAAAGGCGCGGAGTTGATCTTCATGCCGCATGCTTCGGGAGGCGCAGAGCCCGCTCCCGATAAGCAAGCACGGTGGGAGCGATACGTACCGGCGCGGGCGTACGACAACACAGTGTTCGCCGCTATTTGCAATCAGGTGGGTGACAACAAAGCAGGGCATTCGTTCGAGGGCGTTACGTTCGTCTGTGACCCAACGGGCAAGCTGATGGCGCAATCGAACGATGGATCGGCTGAAGAAATCGTCATCGCCGAGCTATCGTCAGAGGCTCTCGACGCTGCACGACATGTTCCCGAGACGTTCTTCAGGCATTTCAGGCGACCCGAAATTTACGATGCTTGGGAGCGCCAATAGTGACTCCCCAAGATATAGCGAAGAAGCTTCACAGCGTATCGGGTCGTGGCTGCATCGTTGTCACAGGCTCTGGAATCCAAGCGATCAGCGATCTGTTTGCTGAGCCGGGGGCATCGCGAACAATTCTCGAAGCTCAGGTTCCGTATTCGCGGAAGGCACTCGTTGAGTTCGTTGGTGCACCCACCGATCAACACGTATCGGCTGCAGAGGCGTTATTGATGGCACAAGCGGCTCTGGGAAGGGCGCAACACCTTGCAGAGGGCGACGCAGGTGACGAACCACTGTTCGGGGTGGCATGTACGGCTGCGGTGGCAACAGATAGAGTGCGTCGAGGAGAAGATCGAGCACATGTTGCATGGACGAACGGGACTAGCTCCGGCGGGGCGTCTGTCTGGTTCGACAAGCAAGTTCGGTCACGGGCTGGTGAGGATGCGATCGTTTCGGCGATAGTGTTGAACTCGATCGCTGCGGCATTAAACATCGAAGAGCGGCTGGATTTGGACGTTCTTGAAACGGAACGATTTGATGAATTCAATTGATCGACTGTACGCAAATGAAGTTGGCGCAATAATAGTTTCACCTGATGGTGAGGCGAGCGAATCGCTGCCCGATCATCCAGTCGTGCTTGCAGGGTCGTTTAACCCTCTCCACGATGGTCACCGAAAAATGCTCGAAGTTGCTTCGAAGGTAACGGGTAAACCAGCCTGTTACGAGATTTCAATTCTGAACGTCGACAAGCCAATACTTCCTCGGATTGAACTCGAAAAGCGTATCCCGCCGATCATTGCCGATGGTAGTTCGTTGATCGTAACTGGTGCTCCGCGGTTTACCGAGAAGTCATCGCTATTGCCGGGTGCCACGTTCGTGATCGGCTTCGACACATATATCCGATTGATGGATAAGCGTTACTACCCGGATCACGAAGCTGGTGACCACTCGTCCGTCGAAAACTCACTTGATTTAATCCACGAGAACGGCTGCAAATTCATCGTTGCGGGAAGAGTTGATGATCACAATCAATTCCGTGGTCTGCACGATCTTGAATTCGAAATTCCACGACGTTTTCAGGGAATGTTCACCGAACTGACCGAATCACAGTTCCGATCTGATCTGTCGTCGACCGCGCTGCGTGATCAGGCTCGCTGAGCAGTTTCCTTTTTGGTCGGCACCTAACTTGCACCCGCATGCATCTAACGCCTGTATCAGGCGATTCGAATCAACACACAGGGACACTCATGGTTGTAGAAAACTCTAAGAACGCACGGCAGGCGACGGCATCGATTGAGCCGATGTTTACCGACAGATGGTCGTCGAAATCGTTCAGCAATGATCCGCTATCCGACGATCAGATTGCGTCATTGTTCGAAGCTGCTCACTGGGCACCTTCAGCAAATAATCGACAACCGTGGGTATTCGTTTACGCAACGGATGGACCTGATCGCGAACGATTCGATTCTGTGTTGAACGAGAACAACGCACGATGGGCGCCCAAGGCTGCGATGATCGTGCTGGTGTTCGCTCGTATCGTCGACGCCGAAGGCAACAAGATTCGCACAGCACAGTTCGATACTGGTGCTGCGTGGATGTCTTTTGCTTTGCAGGCGAACCGAATGGGGCTGAATACGCGAGCGATGGGTGGCATTGATCTCGATGCAGCCTACGACATTGCCGGCGTTTCGCGTGATGAGTTCGAGACTATCGTTGCACTTGCCGTGGGTACACGTGGCACCGACGACGATCTCCACCCTCGAATGGTGAAGCAGAATCTTGCCAACGACCGAAAAGATGTCGGCGAAATCGCGTTCAAGGGTTCGTACACCGGCTAGCTCGATCGAGTGGTTCGGATGTTGCGTGAAGTCACCGGTTGGTATGGACTTACTCTGGACTTGATTCGATTCTGATGTGAAACTTCGACATATGTCGACAATTCCTATTCGCCGTGAAGAAATAACGCCCGAGTGGCTCGAATCCCTGTTGGAGAGAACCGGTCCCTGCAAGATCGCTGACCTTACGTTCGAAGAGATGACTGGTCACAACCCGTTACTTTCACAGCTATTCAGAGTGCAAATCGACTACTCACGGCGATCGACTGATCACCCTGATGTTGTGATCGTAAAAATCCCTCCTGTCGATAAAGAAATTCGCGTAAAGGAAGCCGGGTTCGGCCCATATACCGGAGAGTTGGGAAGCTATCGACTACTCGAATCGTTCTATGGAGGAGCGATCGCTCGAATGTACGGGGCGGTCGAAGACGAAGTAGAGCGAACGGCCGCGTTTGTTTTCGAAGATATTGGCGTGCTGCCTGAAGGGCAAAAGTACGCCAATATCGATTTGGATCTTGCTCGTTCGACACTCGAATTTATGGCGTCGTATCACGGTCGCTATTGGGAAGATTCTGAGTTAGGAAACGCTAGTTGGATTCGAGACGCTGATTGGTCGTTTTTGTTCAATCAAGACCCGTCGGGTTCTGGTCTCGGCTGGCAAGTTATCAAGGACGATGACCGGTTCGAGAAAACAGGCGGTTTAGTCGTTGCAGGTGAGTACCTCGGGACACGGCTAAATAGTCTGCGAGAACCGATGGGACGTCGACCCAATACGTTGACACACAACGATTTCCACCAAGGAAACGTGTTGCTTCGGAAAACGCCGTCTGGTCAGCAACCAGTGATTATCGATTGGCAAATGCCTGCTTACGCGGGGGCAACCAACGATCTTGCAAAGTTCATGATGACGGCTGTGCCGTTCGACATTCTTGCCGAGCACGAGAGTGCGTTGGTTGCACACTATGTCGATAGCCTGCGGGCGAATGGTGTTGCGGATTATTCGTTCGACAGATGCTGGAGTGACTATCGCTTGGCGCAAGTGGTTACGTTCGGCAACTATGCGATCACTTGTTACGAGACTTCCCCCGACGGCGGGTTGATCGAGTCATCAGGCGATTCAACGCACGCGGTCATACGCGCACTAACGCTCGCTGATCCCGCTGAACTGAGAAACATTCTTCCGTAGCTTCGCTCTCGGGTGTCGTTCAACAGGCGAGCTTCTGTTAGTTCGCGCGCTTCAGCGGATACCTACCTCGTCCTCAGCATCAATCTGATTTCCCGACGAAGGAGGGATCTGGCAGGGCGGTGCGAAAGGTCGTAATCGACATTTTTGGGTGTACCAGCTGCTCGCAAGAAACGGGCAACCGCACCCCAGACCCCTCGGATGCACTCGGGAAATCGGTCTAGTGCGCCCTACGCACTACGCTCTACTTCTTTGAAGGCTGGCTGAAGAGTGCGAAGCTTGCGGAATAGCCGTGCAGGAATGTCTGGTCGCCAATAGGACCTATCTCACCATTTGAGAAGAATCCTGCGATTGGTATATCGGCAACCATATCGGTAAACATTGTCGTGTCATGGTCCGGTGAGCCGTACAGGTACTGACCACGTCCTAAGCAGCTAAACAGCAGGGCAGAAGCGGGCACATCACCCTCGAGATTGCCGATGTATTCTTCGAGCATCATCCGTAAATCTTCGTCGGCAGCTTGCGCGTCACGCACGAAGAATTGCACGACCTGCCCTTCTTGGACAAGTTCGCCTACGGCAAGAGTGCCATCGTCTTCGTCGGCTCCAAGCACGTTCCTAATAAGGAATTCACCCTCGCTACGATCTTGAGCAAGGCGATCCATGATGATTCCGATTTGGAGCGAACGACGAATAAGCCGCTGCTCTCGAGTTTCAGCAGCATCGAATAGATCACGTAGAACTTCGAGTGGCGTCTGATCGCCTAACTTAGAAATGACGTTGATTTCAGATTCAGTGACCACGAGAGGTTCACCAATCGGTCGGCAACCCTGGGCAACAACAGTTTCAACCGCGAGATCGCCAGTGAAGGCGACTCCAACGGCTCCAGAACGAACTGATTTGTCGTTCATGAAAAGGGCGTTGGTTCCAGGCTGTCCGCCACCGCTAGCAAGTCCACCGATTTTTACAGCAGACGGGTACGCGAAATCCAGCCCTGCCAGTAGGTGATCGCTTCGCAGGGTGAAAGGGTCTGGCAGCAGCATGATCGCTGGGCAATCCGCTGGCTGAATTCCTAACAGGTCATGCCATGCTTCTGGCCCCGCGTCAGGACTAGGAAGCTCGTCTTGATTCAAATGAAAAGGGGAAAGCTCTACTCCGGGAAGTACGGCAGCGGAAATGGCGATTCCCGGCCTACGTTCGACTTCCTGACCTCCACCGATAACTCCGGCTGCAGAACAACCAATGAGGACTTTGGCTCCGAGAGCTTCTGCCAATACTTCGGGTGCCGTGAAGTATGAAGGTGTGTGGTGTGACGAAATGAATACAACCGCTAAATCAGGACGTTGTCCGTCGAGGTTAGCGAGTATTTGCTCTGATGCCTGGTTGACCGCCTCTGTAAATGAAGGCGAATCTGATACGGCAGAACTCCACTGCAAGTTGTGCTTCTCCTGTCCCCAATCACGCCCACTGGCTAATCGAGGAATATCCAGTCACTCTGCGTCGGCTACGTTCATAATTGCCGACGCAGAGTTGGATATCTCTACAGGGTCGGCAGAACGGCAGCAGCCGCAGCGACAGTCTTGTCTATGTCTTCGTCTGTATGTGCTGAAGAAAGGTGAATCCGACCGTTTGAAGAGAGTCGGATGCCTTGCTTGAGCATCTCTTTGGCGAACTTGTCGTACTTGCTTTGATCGCAATTACGAGCATGGTCTCGCCAATTGGTTATTTCTTGCTTCGTGGTGAACGATATAGCGAATACCGAGCCAACGCCTTGTACATGTAAGTCGGACTCTAGCGATTTTGCGAGATCGCTAAGTTCTTCCATTAAGCGTAGCCCTTTGCCATTCAAATCGTTGTAGAACGCGTCACCCTGATCGTTGATGTACTTCAACGAGGCGTACGTGGCAGCAATAGACATCACGTTCGAATTGAAGCTACCGCCGTGGTACACGGTTCCGTCTCCAATAAGATCCATAACGTCACGGCGACCAACGATCATGGCTATGGGGAATCCACCTGCCATCGACTTCGCGTAAGTTGCGAGATCTGGGATAACTCCTAGGTACTCCTGAGCTCCACCTCGGGAAACGCGGAACCCAGTAATAACTTCGTCGAATGCCAGCAGGCTACCGTTTTCTTTACAGAGGCGTTGCAACCCTTCGAGGAACTCTTGTCCGGGAACGATGCAGTTGGTGTTGGCAAGGATCGGTTCCATGATCACACCAGCTATTTCGTGCCCGTGTCGCTCGAAAATAATCTCAAGCTTCTCAAGATCGTTCCACTGGCTGATCACTAGACTGTCGGCCGTGGCTTCGTCCATGCCTTCTGATTCGCCGACAGGCACGGGCGCATCTTCGGGTCCTGCCTGATCGAGTGGTGGGTGAACGCTCCAGTTCACAGAGTCCATCCAACCGTGGTAGTGACCCTCAAACTTAAGGATTTTTGGTCGTCCAGTAAAACCTCGCATCGTGCGGAGCAGCAGCTGGTCGATCTCAGTTCCTGACGAAGCGAAACGAACTGTTGCGTCTTCCATCGGAATCATGTCGAGAGCCATCTCAGCGACTTCCAGTTCGCGTTCGAACTGTGCTGAGAAAACGTAGCCCTTCTCCATATCTTCATTTACTTGCTTGTTAATGAAGTCGGGAGAGTGACCGAACAGGTTGGGCCCCATGCCTTGGATGTAGTCGATGTATTCGTTCCCATCGACA
>Ga0315336_1007770_pt1 | contig 10027 bp, 12 predicted proteins | sample ASW5metaG_FD_204512 | JGI IMG/M metagenome (GOLD analysis project Ga0315336, IMG submission 204512) | Ammonia-oxidizing marine archaeal communities from Monterey Bay, California, United States - ASW #5 | ecosystem: Environmental > Aquatic > Marine > Intertidal zone | place: USA: California... | reverse complement strand
GCTATTCGACTACTCCGCCCATTCTACGAGCACCCAGAATGCGCTGCCATAGGTGACCCGAACACGGCGGTCCCAGGGTTCAGTCAGGCACTTGCGGCACATACCCGGTTGTCCACAAACGCAGCCCGCTCGCTCTATTGGCACAGCAGAGCCTATGCTGAAGGTCCCGCGCCCTCGTAATGCACAGTTGGCTCGTCGATTTACATGGGGCTATTTTCCTCTACAGCAAGATGCGCTAGTCTCTGCCGGTGCGCTTCGATCATAAAAAAGTTCTGGTAACCGGTGCTTCGCGCGGGATCGGCCGTGCCATTGCCCTTCAGTTCGCCGCCGCCGGTGCCAAGGTGGCGGTGCACTACCAGACCAACCAAGACGCCGCGGAAGCGACCCTGGCCGAACTGTCCGGTACCGGCCACACGCTGTGTGCCGGCGATGTCGCTGATCCCGACGCGGCGCAAAACCTCGTCGCCAAAACCATAACCGACCTTGGCGGCCTCGACATTCTCGTTAACAACGCCGGCATCTTTGAGGCACATCCCGTAGACGAGGTGTCGTACGAGGACTGGCAACACCACTGGCAGCGCACGCTCACCGTCAATCTCACCGGGCCCGCCAACCTCTGCTGGCACGCTGTACAGCATATGCGCAAAACCGGCGGCGGACGGATTGTGAACGTCAGTTCGCGCGGCGCCTTCCGTGGAGAACCCCGCTGCCCTGCCTATGGTGCCAGCAAGGCAGGGCTTAATGCGCTGACTCAGTCACTGGCCCAGCAACTGGCACCGCTGGGCATTTTTGTCGGCGCAGTGGCCCCGGGATTTGTCGAAACCGATATGGCAACTACGGTCCTCGATGGACCGGGTGGAGATGCCGTGCGCAGCCAGAGCCCGCTGGGGCGGGTCGCAAAACCTGAAGAAGTTGCCTACGCAGTCTTGTTTCTGGCCTCGGCCGGTGCTGAGTTCTCAACCGGCGCCATCATTGACGTCAATGGCGCTTCCTATCTTCGTAGTTGAGGACTTCTTCCATTCATCTATCGCGGTCGAACTGAACAAAATTACAGGCTTTCTCAAACAGTGCTTCAGAAAGGGCGCCGGTTTCTTCTAGTAACTGTTCACAGCCCTTGATCGAGCAACCGTCGTAGTGTGAGCGCATCACGGTCCAGTTCTCCTTGCTGAGATCATAGCCCTTGCGCATCAGGCAGGCGGTGCGAAAAGTATGAATCATGCAGTAGTGCACCTCATCATCGGCACTCAAGCCCTGAGGCACCTTGCATTCAGGCAGACCCCACGCCAACCCCGTGTAGAACATGAGCGCCAAGCCCATCAAGTACGCTCTTGGGAGTCTCCACATAGTATGTATATTATGTTGTGCTACGCTTTGGGGTATACGGACTGATCCAAGGAACTGGAACGCTCGCCAAGGTCGCCAGCAGTGGAAATAATGATGCCATCAACGGTCGGTTTGTCAAAAAAGCCTGCACCGTTAACAGTTGCCACGCAAAATTCCGTGACAAAAACCAAGTCACAAAGGCGGTGCCTACCATTCAGGATGCTGTCTGGCTGTGCTGCCCTGATTTTTCTTGCCGGGTGCAAAACCATGGCTCCGGTAGACAGTGGGTCGGTCTCTTGCTATGGAAACCCCCTTCCCCAGCCCTCTGGCTGGACCTGTTCTGGAAAACGCTGACATGAAAATTGCCCGTCATCTCGCAAACACCACACTCATTCTCCTTGCAGCTGTCATTCTATCCGGCTGCGCCACCATGGCACAGCAGCCAAGCGGTGATCCCGTTTACTGTCATGGGATGAAACGTCCGCCGGGCTGGATCTGCGCCGATCCCAAGTAGTAGTCACCCGCGAGTCGGTTTCGTCATTACCCTGTCTGACTGCGGGATAATCACGGATCATTGATAGACTCCGCGCAGGTGATGCAAAGAAACATGTCTCTCATTCGATTTGCCGGTCTTGTCACTTTTCTGGCTTGCGCCGGCCTTCTGGGGTACGCCTACTGGCTGCAGTACCAGGAGTTTCTTGATCCCTGTCCGCTATGTATCTTTCAGCGAGCGGCTTTCGTAATGCTGGGGTGCGTTGCGCTCGCTGGGGCGATACACAACCCGAAGGGCTTTGGGCGCAAGGTATACGCCGCGCTTGCAGCCCTGGCGGGCATTCTGGGTGGCGTGGTCGCGGGACGGCATATCTATCTTCAGAACCTGCCGGCAGGCGAGGTTCCCGAATGCGGGCCCGGCCTTGAGTACATGCTGGCGAATATGCCGCTGGCTGATGTCCTTAAAAAAGCCCTCGCCGGCTCAGGAGAATGCGCTGACATCTCCTGGACGTTCTGGGGCCTTTCGATGCCGTGGTGGACCCTGTTCTGGTACCTTGCGCTGAGCGCACTCATGGTGACCGCTGCCCGGCGAAACCTCTGACCCTGTTACCCATATCCGAGGCGGAGCCTTTGCCCACACGTCTGGACGGGTTGCGACGGATTAGTGCAGGAGTCCGTTCTTCCGGGCTGTATCACGCATCCGGGTGCACTGCTCCGGCGTCAGCTTGAGATTGTCAGGCGATGTATCGCTTCGCATCAGGTTGTGCGGCAATGTAGAGTGGGCGCCATCGTCCAGAAGCACGTGCACCAGTTCATGCGCCAGTGCGATGTGCGGGTCACGGGTCAGTGCGGTCATCCACACGGTAAACCGCAGTTCGGGGTTGCGTCGGCTGTTACCCGTGCCAAAGGTCACAGCATCGTATGCGGGCCGGTCCAGGGTGTCGCGGATAAAAAACACCCTGGGTCCGCCGGGGGCGACTTGACTGGAGAGCAGCCTCGCGTTGCTTCGCGAAAAATCTCTGAGACTCGTGTTGGCCTCGACTTCAAGAACCGCAGCGGGCTTTACCGTAATGCCGCAGGGTATGATCAGGGCCGCGCCCTTTTGCGCGATATCCTGAACCCGTCGCACATCCCAACCGCTATTGCGCATCACGATCAAAGTCGGCACGAACGATTCGCCACCGTCCGCATGCTCATCCTGCCAGGCTGACAGGGAACGCACTGCCAAGCTCTGTAGATCACCCTCCCGTACCAGATCGGCGGGCTCGGCGATCAGGCCGTGTCGCACAAAGTTACCGAGCGCGGGCTGTGCCAGGGACAGAATCCTCTCTCGCAGTTCGAGGGCGGTCAGTTCCGGCGCGTGCAGCAGGATACGTGAGGCCAGCGCGCTCACCCGGGCCGCGGCATAACTCGAACCGGATACATCGACCACCTCGCCCAAAAAATCGAGTGCGGCGATCCGTTCCCCAGGCACCAGAAGATCCACGCTGTTCTTGCCCCAGTTGGCACCATCGGCAGGGTATCCATCAGGCGCGACCGAACTCACCACCAGCATGTTCTCGAGCGGCAGCGATGCCGGATACACCGGCTCAAGATCAATGTCTCTGCCATTGTTGCCGGCAGACACCACAAAGAGGACCTCCGGATGCATGAGGGCGGCATATTCAAATGCGGCCCACTGTGACTCAAGATTGCTCCCCAGAGACATATTCACCACCCGAACGCCTGCAGCGGCCGCGTGGTCAATCAGATCTTTCATCCTTTGCATGTCGGGCCTTGGGTATCGATACGGCACCAGCCGGGTTTGGGGTGCCTCCCGAATGATGATGCTTGCCGTGCGGGTACCGTGACGCTGTGGGAAAAAGACGGACCGCACGGGATGGGCATCAAACGGACGCGGGTCCATATCCCAGAAATCAAAGCCCAGCGGTGTACCTTGAGCATCCCTGGCGAGATGCCGTGCAATGGCTGGCAGCAGGTAATTGACGCCCGAATCCACCAACGCCACAGCCACCTGGCCGCTGTCCTCGCCCTTTGGGATGGGCGGGTTCATCGGGAGGGCAGCGCCCTTCGGTTGAAACTGTCCGTCCCAAAGCTGCAACGACACCGCGTGGCCGTCCTGATAGCGGATAGACCGGGCCTCCCTGAGCGCGCAATCCTGATCGGCCAGCACCAGCAGCCGGGGCTTTGACTCCGAATCACGAAGTTCGACACTGACCCGGCGCAGGTGCCCCTGCGGCGCAATCCGCTCCAGCGCCACCTGGTGCTGGTCGGCAAATTGCAGGTTCTGCCGCCAGCCGAAAACCTGCTCACCCCGGGCGAGATCCTGCCGCGGCTCGAGGATGGCACCGGGGAATTCACTCAGATAAACAGCGTCTTCAGAGTCCTCACACAATAGGCGCATCAGGGTAAGTGCGCGCTGATGCTCCGCAGCTGCAGCATGGGTTGAAGCCAGAGCAGCGATCGCGGGCGCTATCGCGATAAGAAAACCCACGCCAAGACTGACACAAATAGCACACCAGGTCTTTTCATGCCGCACGGGATTAACCGGTAATCTTTTTCAAGACGCTTAAGGCCGCTTTGCCACCATATCGATCTCGACCAACGCTTGGCGGGCAAGGCCGGTTACGCCGATACAGGTGCGCGCCGGCAGCCGGCCGGGCGGGAAGTACGAACGGTAGGTCTGGTTCATGGTCTCGTAATCACGCGCAAACTCCGTCAGATAGACACGACACGAAAGCACGTGGGAAAGATCCAGCTCGAGACCGTTCAGCACGATAATGAGATTATCCATCACACGGCGGGTCTGCGCTTCAACGCCTTTTGGCAGCGGTGCGTCGTCATCATCAGGGTCCGTCGGCATCTGCCCGGTTAACTGAATCCATCCGTTCGCTTCTGCCGCGTGACTAAATGGCGCCACGTGTGTCGGCGCCTCGTCGAAATTATGAAACACCGGGGTTTTACCCATTTTCAATCTCCCTCTTCTGAAAGCACGTCTTGGTGCAAGATACTAGCGTCCGGGAAAAGGCCGGCCTACCACCAGCCAGTCCCAGAGCCGGTGCAGCAGGTAGGCGACAGCAGTGACCGCAAGGGATACAAACCCCCAGCCGACGACATCGTCATGGGGCATCAGCGCCGGGATCCCGAAGAACAGCGTTATGCCCCACAGGCTCCAGATCAGGAACCAGCCCAGACGATACAGCGGCCGCAGGAAGTTGGTACTGCGCCTTGGTCTTGGCATTGCCCCATCCTGTTGGCGTTAAACTTTAGTCACCTGAAGTCGCACTGTAGCGGAAAACCCGAGGTGGGCGCATCACGAGACACTGGCCATGATTGTTGTACTGTTTGAATTTGAACCTGACCCCTCATTTGAGGGCCGCTACTTTGAGCTCGCCGGTATGCTGCGCGAACACGTGGAACAGATCGACGGTTTCATCAGTGTTGAACGGTTTCAGAGTACATCCGACAGCGGCCGTTTTATCTCTGTCTCCACCTGGCGGGATCTCGACGCCGTCAAACGATGGCGTGAACACCTTGAGCACGCAGCAACGCAAAGCGAAGCCAAAGACCAGGGCATTTTCCGCAATTACCGGATCCGGGTTGCGGAGGTTGTACGCGACTACGGCATCTGAGCTCAATACATCCAGCGGCGCTGGATTTTTTCGGACTCGGGGGTGCGCCCATAGAGCACGTCGGTCCGGATAATGTACTTAACGCCCCGGCGGACCTTTTCCCCGGCATGCGGATAGTGCTGGTGATGGCCGCCGTGGGGAAAACACAGCGCGCTGCCAAGCGGCGTATGTACCGGAAGCGCTTCACCGCCTTCACCCTCCGGGTAAAACCGGGTATGGCCGCCCTCATAATCCCCACTCAGCAATAACAGCAAGGTCAGCTGGCTCCAGCGGTCACCAAAGGCATCCGCCTGCAGCCGGCCATCGACCACGGCGCTGCCGGGCCAGGAGCCATCGGTATGGGTCTTGAAGAAATCGCCCGGCTGGTAGCGATAAAAACGGAACCGCGCGTTAAGGCCGAGACTCGGCGCACCGCCGATGAGCTCGGTCAGCTGGGGTTGGCACCGATTGAACAGCGTCCCGCAGATGCTCTCATCAACCAGCCAGTTGAGGTTGTTCATATGCCGCACGCTGTGCGGCAGTGAGACCGGGGCATCCTCGTGAAATCCAAGGGTGTCGGCAATCAGCCTGAACTGCTCACACTCGCCGGGCGAAAGCACGTTGTGCAGCTGAAAGACACCGGGCAGGTCGGGCAGATCCACACGCTCGACCGGCACCGGCGCATCATCAAAGCGGATAAGACCTTCGCGCGCACTGGCCCACAGCGGCAGGCCTTCTCCGTCGTGCCCCGGCTCGTGAGTCAGTACGTAAAAATCGGCATCTTCCCGGTTCATCAAAACGGCCCCCGCGATCGGCGATAAGGTAACCTTGCGTCCCTGTCCGGAGTCTGATCCGGGCAAAGGCGTACACAACACACCATTATCCCGAAGAAGCCACAGGAATAGAAATGAAGATTGCTTTATTGCAAAACCCGCTTAAGCAGACAGGCCTCACAGACTGGGGGGCTCCCGAGGAGATGCTCGAGGGTGATTCAAAGACCCGTGGCATGCTGCTGCACAAGGGCGAGGACGGACAGTCAGAGTGCGGCTACTGGGAATGCACACCCGGCCACTGGCGGTGTGAAGTTACGCGTGACGAGTTCTGCCACTTTCTGGAAGGCGAAGCCCACTACGAGCACGACGACGGCGAGGTGACCCGCGTCGGGCCAGACACCGCCGCTTTTTTCCCGGCCGGCTGGATCGGCAGTTGCCGGGTAACGAGGTCTTTGAAAAAGGTCTATATGATCCGCTAGCAGCCCGGTCAGTGCTTGGGCCGGCTCATCGCAATGTGATGCAGCCGGGTCAGCACGGCCGATGCCTGCTGCTCTCCCGGCAGGTCTTCATCAACCAGGCTCGAGCAAAGCGTGGTGGCAGCAGAGAGATTCCCCGTAATCGAGTAAGCCGTCATAACGGCTTCGCGAAGGATCATTGCCTGGGCAGGCACCGGGGGCACACCCGGCTCCTCGTTCGAGAGATGCTGATCTTTTCCCATACCCTCTAGATGCGGTCGGCTGCCGGCCTTTTCAACCCCGCCCGCGCATTTAAATCCCATTGAACTCAGGCAATTATGGCACCGCCGGCAACAGTCGACCGATCGGGGCCTTGAAGATATGCTTGAGGGATCAGCACCGGTTCGCGGGCGCAATCCGGCACCGGTCAGACTCACTACCCAGCGGGGGAATCCATGAAAGCACATCAGCAGAAGTTCTGCACCTCAAGCGCTGCCGACGCCAAATGGGCCCAGGGTCTGCGGAAATTTTTTGAGTACCGGGATCTTGGAATCAGCGAAGCTACGGACGGCGCCTACAACGCCCATGTTATCCGGGTCAAACAGCCCGTGGCCGAGTTCCCTCATACCGGACCGCACGTACACGAGCTTGAGTTCCAGATGATCTACATTCTCAAGGGATGGATCCGCTTTACCTACGAGGGCCAGGGAGAGTTCACTTTCCGCGAAGGAGACAGTTGCCTGCAGCCCGCGGGCATTGTCCACGACGAACTCGCCTGTTCGGACGATCTCGAACTGATCGAGTTCACCTCACCCGCTGAGTTTAAAACCCGCCGCATTGATGCCGCGGACTGACAACCGTTAGCCCTCTCTTTTCCAGAGCGCCTGCGTCAGCACCCCAACGCGCGACTCGATGACTTCCATGGCATCGAGCACCATATCCTCGCGGTAACGCCGGCCGATGATCTGCACGCCCGCCGGCCGTCCGGCGATCATACCGATGGGAGTCACGCCCGCCGGCAGACTGACCCAGTTGATGCCAGTGCTGTAGATGGCTGAATTGAACAGATCCCGGGTACCGGCGAGGCTTTTCTGGTCGCAATCCCAATCCGGAGTCGGCTGCAGAAAATAAGGCGTCAGCACCAAAGGGGTGTCCTGCAGGAACTCGTTCCACTGGCGCGTCATCGCTGAGCGGTTTTTAACACCCAGGCGATAATCCGCGGGATCTGCGGTTTCACCCATCTCGAAGTACCACTCGAAGATCTGCTGAATGGTCTCGCTGCCGTGCTCACGTGCCAGCGGCATCAAAAAGGCCTCAAGTTCTGCACCGAGATATCTGAACCAGGCCTTTGCGCAATCATCAACCGAAGGCGTGGTCACGGCTGCAACTGCGTAGCCGGCGTCCGACAGATAACCCGCGGCCCGCTCTACTGCCTCGGCAATTTCTGGATGCAGAGGATGACCATAAGACTCGGTCGTCACACCGACCCGGATCGGTTCCGGCTCAGCCGGCCAACCCTCGAACGGGACCGGTATCCAGAAAGGATCCCTTGCATCGGCGCCCGACATCACGCCAAGGGCGAGGCGCACATCGCGCACCTCGCGGCAGATGGCGCCCTGCACCGAAATCAGCTGCGCCAGGATACCCCTTTCTTCTGCGGCCGAAGGCAGGAATGCGGGGACGCGGCCAAAGGTCGGCTTGACCGTCGAGAGGCCGCAGTTGAACGCCGGGCAGCGCAGCGACCCGCCGATGTCGTTGCCGTGGTGGATCGGGCCAAACCCCGCGGCACCGGCTGATGATGCGCCGCCGGATGATCCGCCGGGGCTGGCATCGTCATCCCAGGGATTGCGCGTTCTGCCATGCAGCGGGTTGTCGGTGGTGAGACGCATCGACAACTCGGGCGTATTGGTGCGCCCGACAATAATGGCGCCGGCCTTTTTGAGGTTTGCGGTTACCGGTGAGTCATCAGGCGCGATCAGGTTTTCAAAGGCGGGCAGGCCGTTAGGCGTGGGCTGGCCTTTGACGTCGATATTCGACTTGATCGTCACCGGTACCCCGTGCAAAGGCCCGGTGACTTCCCCAGCCGCGAGCTGCGCATCCGCCGTCTGCGCCTGGGCCAGCGCTTCTTCGCCAAGATCGAGAACGATCGCATTGAGCCGGGGATTGTGCTCAACAATGCGCTGTGTCACGGAAGTCACGAGTTCCTCCGCACTGAAACGTTTATCCCGAATTCCCTGTGCTGCCTCGCAGGCACTTAACCGCCAGAGTTCATTGGTCATGGTCTTTCCCCCCTTCTGTCAATCGATACATCTAACGAAGACCGATGGTCCTGGCCCGTAACACCCGTGATGTCTGCTTTGGTGCTGGTGGTGGCCCCTGACTCTCCTGTTATGCCGATTTTGCAGTTTCGCGCTCTCTCTTGCGACGATAACTGAGAAAGACCGGGTAGAGCATCAGGGCGATGGCGAGGACGATACAGCTAAGCGCAATCGGATGCTCCCAAGGATTTACAAAGGTCGTCACATCACCCCGGCTCGAGATCAATGACTGGCGCAAGGATCTCTCTGCCAACGGGCCCAGCACAATCGCCAGCACCGCAGGGGCTACCGGGTAGTTGAGTTTGCGCAACAGGTATCCGCCCAGACCCAACACCAGCATCAGCCAGACATCGAACATTCGGTCTGTCGTTGCAAAGACCCCGACGAAACAGAGGATGAAGATAACCGGCGTCAGAATCGTGAACGGCATCGCAAGAACACGGACGAAAAGCGGGATCAGTGCAAGATTCAGCGCGACTGTCACGAAGTTGGCGACGTACATCGAGCCAATGAGGCCCCAGACAAAGTCGGGGTGGTTGGTGAAAAGCAGCGGACCCGGACGCAGTCCCCAGATAATCATGCCGCCCAGCAGAATGGCCGTTGTCGGTGAGCCTGGAATGCCAAGCGTGATCATGGGCAGCATCGAACCGGTCGAGGCAGCATTATTCGCGGCCTCGGGCGCTGCAACACCGGAGATGTTGCCCTTACCAAAACTGTCAGGGTCTTTAGAGAAGGTCTTGGCGAGCCCGTACGCCATAAGTGACGCTGGCGTAGCACCTGCCGCAGGGAGTGTACCTACAAAGAATCCGAGCGCTGAGCCAAGCGAGGTTGTGGGCAGATACTTCTTGATATACCCGAGATTGTGCTTGAACTGCGCCCAGGAGGTCTTGACGTTTTGGATCTGAACCTTGCCGCTGGTCTTTTCAAGCGTCCATAGCATCTCGCCGATCCCGTAGATGCCTATCGCGAGCACCAGAAAACCGATGCCGCGCTGGAATTCGACCATGTCGAAGAAAATGAGACGCGGTTGGCCCGAGATAATGTCGAACCCTACC
>Ga0315336_1007769_pt1 | contig 10029 bp, 23 predicted proteins | sample ASW5metaG_FD_204512 | JGI IMG/M metagenome (GOLD analysis project Ga0315336, IMG submission 204512) | Ammonia-oxidizing marine archaeal communities from Monterey Bay, California, United States - ASW #5 | ecosystem: Environmental > Aquatic > Marine > Intertidal zone | place: USA: California... | reverse complement strand
ATCGCTTAGGTCTGGCATATTGCTTTTCGTGGTGTAATATTCTACCCACAAATCCTGTTCAAGGTCTTTACGAAGATCGCTTGTGTACGAAGACTTGGCAAAATTAGTTGTGATAGAATCAGCAACATTATCTGCTATGGATCGAATCTTATTTACTAAGGCACGGTTTGGTTTTTTTGCTTTCACTTAAAGAACTCCTTAAGGTCGTCCCCTTATATAGTTGTGAAAACGTTTACAAATTAATTATAAATTAGGAAGTTTTTTCTTGGCTCTGTGCCAATGCTGTCTGACTGTCGCAACGCTAAGTCCCATAATATCAGCCATTTGCGTATAAGTTAATTTTTTTACAATTTTTAAATAAACAACAACATACTGTTTACACGAAAGTTTAGATTTCCAACAAAACCCAAACTTTACTGCTTCAAGTGTTTCTTTAGATCGCTTTGCTAATTCAGCACTTTCCTCTAAATTATACTTCAATTCTTTCCGACGGCGTTTCTCCTTGAGTCATGATTATAAAATTCAATTCTCCCTCATTTACCATACTCGCTTTACACTTTCGACATACGGTTCTTATGTTTGGAGCAACCTCTCTCCTGTCATGTCCTTTTTCCGTTATTGAGTTTGGACATATCTTTAACATTGCTTCTTCTTTGGGTTTTTTCTTGTCAAACTTCCATGCACTTATACAATGCTTCCAACTTTTGATTGGTTTTCTACCCTTCCCCTGAACCCATCCATTTGCCATGTAAAAATCATAGAACTTTACTGCGTTATCCTTGTAGTTGGTGATCTCAAGGCTTTTAAAGTGATCTATCACCATTTGACAATCCTTTGGTCTTTCCTTATATGTCGGTGGTGGTTTGATATGGGTCAAGCCGAGTTTTGCTGTTTTTGGGGCAATTATGGACGGCTTTTTTTCAGCAAACTTATCTGAAAACAAAGAATTGGCAGGTTTATGCCCAATCTTCTGATTTTTATAAAATCCAAGAAATTGAATAACTACATCCTTTTCCCATTTAATCATTCCTTGCTTTTGCATGGAATTTAGTGCGTTCTCAATCTTTTCATCCAATTCATCTATACAACTTGGGATCACAATACACTTTAGTTCAAATATATTTCCTGTAAGCCTTCCATAATCATCCAAGAATGGTAACATCCTCATAAACAACCACTGATTCTCCCTACTAAGAGAATTGAACTTGTGATCTGTGGCAATCCCTCGATTAATCATTCTACCTCGAGCCACCTATTACCTCCATTAATTTTTCTTCCAGTTCAAAGTTCTTAAACTTTACGACAGTGTGGTGTCTCCTATAAAGTTCATCAAATTGACTCTGGCTAAACTTACCAATATACCACTTATAATACTTGTATTTATCATCCTGCCCATGATAAAAATTGCACTTCCAACATTGACAATGACAATTTCCATCTGGCGTAATATCCCATCTGGTCGAATAATTCTTCCTTGTAAAAACATGACCATTGCCCAACCGATAAGTGTCTTGGCATTGGACACACCTCCCATCACGCTTTCTCACAAAAGCAGAAACAGCATCATCTAATCTTTTTACCAGTTTTTGGCGTTCAGTCTTCTTAGCCATTTAATGACTTAGCAGAATACAAGAGAAAATCCTTTATCTGATCTCCAACCTCACTTTTCTGTTTCTTTGGCGGTTTAAGGATCAAGGCATCATGCTCGATTTCTAACTTAGTCAATGCTTCTTCAAGGTGCGCAGAAACGGAATCACTTACAGTGTTATCCATCATCTCCCACAACTCTAATAAGACGTTTTCTAAATCTATCATTCGTTTCATGTTAAAAGGGGGGTTCATCGTCATTATCCTCCAACGTTTCGGGGTTCAGTTTAGTTACTCTTACCATATCAAGGTATAAGCTATCTCTCAGTTCTCCAACACTTTTAACCCAATCATCAAATCCAGGCGACAGGATTTGCCCATCTTCTAATGGAATTTTAGCACACGCTAAGTTCAAACACTGACCCATAGTGATCGCTAACTGTTTGTGTCTGTTAATTTGCGCCCATTTATCATCTTCTGAGTTGTTGGCTTGGCTAACTCCTTGTGGAAGGGGTACGTTTCCGCTTTTTACATTTACATAGTCCTCAACGCCTGATTTTTTAGAAACCAAATAAACGTATTTGTTTCCCATCTTCTTGACAAGATATTCAAACGACTCTCCATTTTCGATTTCCGCAAGGTCTTTGTATGCGAAAAAAGTTAATTGAAGCGTAAAGTCATCTCCATTTTTAACGTATTGGTCTACACCATCTTTATCACGATATGCCAATATATCTTCATCTCGATTCTTAACGTATAAATCGTAATACGTTGACGTGTTACCATCTTTGAAGGTTACTTCTTTAGTGCTTGCATCAGTGCCATTCTCCATAGCCTGAAGCAACACAGACTTTCCTTCGAGTTCTGTGGCTCTTAGTGTTATCATTTTTCTTCCTTTATTACTGAAATGATTCCTATAATCACAACTACAAAAAATATTATTAATCCAAAAAAGTGGTGATTACATATATTCATCACAAGAAACTTTGCTGGCTGTTTTTTCTGTTTTCCATTTCAATTCTTTTTTGCTTTACGTCTTTACACCACTCCCGATCTGTCCATCTGTCCTTACACCAATCGTGATATTCCAATTCTCCATCTATATCTGCTTTGTTCCCCAATTTACAGCCATCCGAAAAGAAATTATCTATGCCCCGACCAAAAGACTTTCCTTTTCTTGTGTGCATATCTAAAGCGTAATCTGGTATTTTTTTATCGTTTTCCCTAAAATAATATCCATCCTGATACCTGCCATGCGCCCAATCAACCAACCTTGACTTAGACGATCTAACTAAAAGCAATACACAATGATATATTGGCAATTTATATTCTTTTGCTTTAGCCTTTTTAAGGAATTCGTATGAATAATGAAGCGAATGAAATTGACTCGGCAGATCACTATTAGCCAAACCAACGTCCTCTGAAACCATAACGAACATTCGTTTCCATAAATATCTTTCAAAATTTGATTCAATCAATTCAGTAGCCCAATACATAGCATCGTCTTCCAAACATCTTCTTATAGATTTCTGAAAGGCAGACGACACCTCAAAGAAATCATACCCCTTCTTAGTTAAAATTTGTTCCCGTTTTTCCATAACTAAACTTCTTGTAATTGTTGTAAATATTCAACCTTTGGTTTGTATTTGCTTATGTCTATGTCGTATCCAAGAGAGTTTTTTGCCTCGACCAGTTTTACTTCAGGATATTCTTTCTGCACATACTTAACGGTGTCTTCAGAGTCTTTCCTTCTGTCCCTCATTTGCATACCACCAGCATTGCTATAAACATTTACATTTATTCCTGCCCTGCCATACGTTTTTGTATAATATCCATTCTTCCACAAATGCAACTGCAACAGCGTATCCTGATAAGCATACCAATTCTCATCTACATAAAAAGAATCTACCCTCGTTATCAATACTCCCCATCCTCCTTGATTCTTCATTATAAAATCCATATCTTTATTCTTGTAAAAATAGAAGCCCCTTGCAGAGATAAATCTTATTAGTCCGAGTTTTGACTCTTTGTCGAAATACTTTTGAATGTTTTTATCTATATCTTCAAACACCTCTACCCTGTGTTTTAATTTTACCCTTACGTCCAAAAATCCGTTTACGTCGTCGTCCAAATGAAACTGATACTCATATCCTCTAAGTTTTGCATAATTATTCCCAAAGGCAAGGGCGTACCCAAGACCCATATTGTTTTTGTGCAGGACTATACAGTTCTCAGCCCCCACACTCTGCCTATAATACATTAATTCATTTGGCTCAACAATTACTTTCCAATCATGATTAACAAGTTTGCATTGTTTTAACCATCCAACAGTTTTCTGTTTATATGGTCTGCCCTTCGATGGGATCAAAATTATACCCCTTCTAATAAAGCACTCTACTTGATGTCATTCCAATATCGTGTCTTTTTGTCATCATGAATATATCAACTTCATTACCTATTGATATTTTGTTATAAAGCCTAAATTCTTTAAACAATTTTATTATATCATCTCCGTAAAAATCATAATAATGGTACTTGTTAAAATTCGTGGACTTTTTCGTGGGGAACGACAATATTATGTCTTTTACTTTGCACTCGGTAGCCATAGCAACCAAATGCTTCGGGTTCGGTATATGTTCAATAGTTTCTATTGACACAAGAACGTCTGCCCCCTCTCTAAAGGAGGACAAGCCACTGGAAAAAAATTTTGTTTTATCAGTAGTATATTCTTCTTTTGCAAACCAAATTGCTTCAAGATCAACGTCAACCCCATATACTTTCCTGACATCGGGATTGGTTTGCAGTATGTAACTGCCATACCCAACGCCACAAGCACAATCTATCACTACCCCATAACAATACTGCCGAACAAGATAATATCTTTCGACGTGCCTTCTTATCCTTATGTCTTTCTCAAGAGAATCAAGTTCCCCTTTGGTAACGTACACTCTTTCCATATTATAACGGTATACTTATAGACCTTTCACCATAGTTTACATTTTTGCGGTGATTTACAGGGCGTTTAATCTGTACCACCTCTCCGAACACCCGCCTAAGCAGTATTGTATTTTTTTTCATGCTTTCCTCTGTCCTGTAATCATTACAACCGCCCCTTGCCATAAAATTGTCTTTTGTAAAAAATGCGTACCTTGTGTCCATGAGAAAATATCTGTGCGTATAAGCGTTCAGACAACTGAGCCAATGATCTTCGCCCTCGTTCATATCTAAGTTATAGTACAAACGATTCCCTGAGATCACTCCAAAATGGGAACTGTTCATATAACCTTTAAATCTGAATGGGTTTTGACTCACATACATAAGCGGATTTCTTTCCTTAGTAAATCCAAACATATATGCTTTCATTTCTTTAGCCATATTATAGCATCTTAGAATAATGTCTCTCACAAAAAGAGGATCAGTAACGTATGCGTCTTCTTCGTTTTCCTGATACATTTTTCTTACCTTATGAACATCATCGTCTATGCTGAACCAATCATCAAAATTATCTAACATCCACTGTTTCGTTGCTGTGATCCCCCTAAGGTCTTTGGGCGTTTCTATTACTTCGTTCTGGGGGTTGAATAAACGATAAATCTCCCCCTCTCCATTCGGGACTAATAGAACAAGATCATCAACCAAATCTTTTGTCATAACCTTGTTGTGGCGACCCTTAGATGGGCAAACTATTTTTAAATCGCCCATGATTCTAATTTCTTTTGTAGGTCTTTTACGTGGACTACATGGTTAGGGGCAACCCTGCCAGACTTATAGCATTTAGCATTTTTTATTTCAAATATGTTTCTCAACCAATTTTCATCCAATTCATTCTCACAAAAGATGACAACAGCCATATATTTCTCGTTGAATTTCGGTACTATTGGCAGTTCGGCGTTTGTATCATCATAACTATAAAACTCATCTTCAAACTCATCGGTAACAAAGCCAACCAACTCAGATCCCTTAAATCCTACTTCTTCCAAATATTCTATATCAAAATTGTTAGCCAAAATATCAAAATCGAACTCACCAGTGTTCCTATTGTCTCGGAGTCTGTATTCTGTTATTTCTTCTTTGGTCATTTCTCTACTTGGGACTCTCACGTCTATTTCTGAGTTTGATCCCCTCTGGGACTTCAGAATGTTTATGCGCTGATGCCCAGCCAAAATATTGTTTTCTTTGTCAATTACAGGAATGCTCGCAAGGTTAAAAACATCCAACGACTTCTTCAACTGACGACCATCGTGTGTACTGAGCCTTCTCGGATTGTTAGGATCGGGAACTAACTCACCCAATTTTCTTTTCTCGGTTGTCCATTCTATTTTTTCACTCATTTTCATACCTTTTTTTGTATCTTTCTAATTCTGGCATTGACTTGAACCACCACCATCCGTTACCATGCTCGGAAAACAGTTTGCTTCTTTCCTTAAGCCAAACCTTATCCTCGGGCGCATCAAGTTTATATTTCCAGCCCCTCCTTGTCAGATTATATCTCCAATCGTAAGTTTTACTTCCGTAAGTTTTTGCCATCTAAAAAAGCCCTGACCTTCCAAGTTATATCTACAGCCTCATCCTTAGGCTTACCATAAAAGACAACAAAAGCCTGATCAAGGATTGCATGATCCCCTTTAATTTTTTCCGCTATTTCCTCAATGGATTCACAATGCTTATATTCTCTGCCCTTCGGGTGAAGTCTCCCATCTTCGCCTTCTACTTCTGTAGGGAGTTCAGCATAAGCATGATACCAAAAATTTATAACAATTCCTCCTGTTTAAGCCGATTCCAATTAGCGTAAAACTCATCTTCATACTCATAATTCCTAACTGGTGTTATTAGTCTCCCCGTTATGGTACACTTCCTTTTAGAACATTCTTTTAATTTACCATTTTTCTTTAATTCGTTAACCCTTCCAGATACAGCATTAATATCAATACCAACGCTATGATGCTTTATCTCTCTTAATGACATATTTTTATAAACACCACCCGATGTGCAAGAAGCTATTGTCTTGTATATTCTTTCTGCTTGATTGTCCTTTGCTCCACTATCAGTAATCTCTTTATAAGCCATTCTACTTGTTACTGTAACTGCCATTAGAAATCCTCCTTATCTTTATTTCTTTAGACATCAACCCTTCTGACTTTAACGCCTGTCCAATTAAACGCCCTCGACATTTGTACACACTTTCTTTCAAACTTTACTCTTTTCATACCATTCGGCTTAAAAATGTGCATTGTCGTTATCTTCGTATCCTTATCATAAATAAACTTGAACCCCCCACCATCCTCATCTGGACAATCAAGGAGACAGACTTGGTGTGTGGTTAATACTTTGGCAGAGGGTTCTAAAAATTTTTCTTCCATTTCATCTATCATAACTTACCTTTAATGACCTATAGCGAGCAATCAAAACCTTTTAATGGATTCCCATAGTTTCTCGGCTTTGATAGGTTCAAAATATAAATCTCTTTCAATTCCAAGTCCATAAGGCAACTTGACAGATTCCAGTTCCTTCATGGAAAATGAACCCATCTCACAAGCCATCCAATCTACGATGCCCCAGCAATAATCTTCGTCTTCATCCATATTCATCAAATACCAAGTCCCACCCCCAACAGGATTGAAAAACTTGGCTACTACCATTTGCGTAAGATCGCTTCCAAGTTTATATTGCTTTTTAGCGTCCTTTTTTATTTTAGCGGTTAGCAATTTCATGCTTCATCCTTTCTTCTTTTGTTACAAATCCATTTTCTGATAAAAACGAATTAATCGTCTTTAAATCCTGCAGGTTTGAATATTCAATAATCTTAATGATTCTCATAATTAGCATATGCTCCTCATTCATCCGCAATCTTATATCCTCGCTCCTCTGGTAGCACCCAACTGAGCAGAAATCATTATTATAATCTGGCTCTGCGTCGCCACAATCAATACCAAGTCTACTTCCGCAGTTTTTACAATATTTTACCGCACTCATTTGTCCCTCTTGGGCGATTCTTGATATTTACGGATTGCTTTTTGGGTATTTTTGCGTTTCGTAAGAGCCTTTTTATTTCTGATTCTTTTTATCTGTTTGCGGTTCATTAATTGTCCTCATCTTCCCATTCTAAATTCATACACTCTATTTCAGCATCAACCAAATCTTCAAACCATCCATCCTTAACATCGTGCTTATCGGGTGGATAACCATTATTCGTGAAATAGGTAGGAAACATGAACGCTACAATCTGATAACCGTCCTTCCCGCCCTTCCTTCTTGTTTTAATTGCGTAAGTCATGATTTTTTCCTATTTTTAAATTGTGCGAATCTTTCTTCATAGTTTGCTCGTCCAAAGGCTCGGGTGTTTTCAAACTGACTTATTCTTCCTTCCTCGACCCATTCGCAAAAAGCCAAGAGTTCATCATACTGATTTACATAAACTTTCTCACAGTGCAAATGGAATCCAGTAACGTAATTTCCCGAACCAGCACCCATATTTAGTATAAGAAAATTTCTATTTCCTAATTTTTTCATTAAAATTCCTCCCTCTCAACCATACCGCAAAAGTCATAAGCCAAGTCATCGAGGTTCACTTCTATCCCCGTATCTACTTCGCAAATTATTGGATCGGTATAAATTTCTCCGTGAAAACCGACCTCAAGTTTGTAGCCACCGAGATATTTCGTATTTTTAAGCGGGCTTCTAAGAAAGCCCTGAAGGTGGTTCATGTCTATTTTTTCAAGTTCTATCTCAAACCACCTAATTTCGCTCCCGTCTAAAGAGGTTGCCATATCGTGATTTTCTAATGGTTTTATTTTCATTATACGATCCCCGAAATTATAGTAACCAGCATAGACCCGAATACCAACCCTCTGAGAATTACACTCTCAACAGGATTGAAAACTAAAAAATTATGAAGACTTCCTCTCGTTCTTCTGAGAAAATATTTATTCATTTTTGATTCCCTTGATTTTTTATTTAAAGAAGTATTAACCATGACTAAACTTCTGCAAGGGGTTAACGTGGTGTCAAGCAACAATTTGCTTTTTTTCCTGTTTTTTTTCATTTTCCTCTGATAAAACTTTTGATCCAAAGGATTTTCTAATCTGATACAATGTAAATCTTTTCTTTCCATGTTTTCGGTATGCGCCTTCGTGATAATACCACGCCTTCTTGTTTCCGCTATACTTAAAACCTAAATTCTTGAGTAAAAGTCGGTGCGGATACGAATCCCCTGTGATCCAAAGCCACACTCCACATAGTTCTATTTTTATGCCGTCCAAATTAATGACTTCAAATATCTTATCGGCTAAATGAGACTCCCGTTTCCAATCATACGAATATTTATACTGTCCATATTCGATGTTATCGCATTTTTTCAGTGATCGGTGATACCAAGTATTAATGTCTTGCATGACTTTGGTAGAACCGCCTTTGTCGGGGTGATGTTCGAAAGCAAGCTCTCGATACATATTTTTGATCTCTTGCGGGCTGTTTAAGCCTTCAAACCAGTTATTTTTCATTATTTCATCCTCGCTTCGCCCTTGAGAATGATTACATCGCCTACGATCAATTTTTGAGCAATTTGAGACGCTTCCCTGTTAATATCTAATTTAAGTCTCAAGCCTTCCTCGTTAACGATCATCTGATCCCCATTGCTTAAATAAATAACTTCTATCCAACCACCAACCATTTTTTGCATTTCTTCGAGCGTTGGCGCTTTGTCTTTAATCGTTGTTATATCTGTCGAAAATTCGTTCAACTATTGATGCCTCCGTATGAAAATTTGCGTCTTCCAACGCTTCAATAAAAACTTTGCTGATCATCACACCATCCCAGCGTAAATATTTTGATACCAAAACACCAAAACCTTCTGTCATCTGTGCGCCACACGTAAAACTTTTTTCGATCTGAGCCGATATTAAGACATCTAATTCTTTGTTAATCAGTTCTTGCCGTTTGTCTCCCATCGCTTCTTTCAAACTAAACGTCATAATGTCTCCTTATCTGGGCGGGTCATAATCCCACGCCCCCCAATGTTCGTGTTCTACAAGTTTCATTCTAACCTCGTGTGCTGTGTATCTGTAAACCTTTTTTATTTTACCAATAGAATAATAAATACCAACAGGAATCTCGACATTTATGGTTTTGTCAATAGCGATCCCCTTATGTTCTAACCAACAATGACCATAGGGTTCACCATCGGCTTGATTAATAGCTATACCATGACACAATCTGTATACAACAGCATCAGAAGGATCAACGTCATAAAGCAAGTGTTTTGCATTGACGGAATAACAGTTACCGTTATCTGCCATACTCACTACCCTTTCTTAAAAGATAGCCTACAATAAATCCTACCACCAAAAACATAACATCAATGCCGTTTATCGTTCCCATATAGTCAATCACAAATACACCTCCCATTGCACCAATCACAGTGATCATACACTTTTGACTCAACAC
>Ga0315336_1007768_pt1 | contig 10030 bp, 6 predicted proteins | sample ASW5metaG_FD_204512 | JGI IMG/M metagenome (GOLD analysis project Ga0315336, IMG submission 204512) | Ammonia-oxidizing marine archaeal communities from Monterey Bay, California, United States - ASW #5 | ecosystem: Environmental > Aquatic > Marine > Intertidal zone | place: USA: California... | reverse complement strand
CTCTGGAAATATCTCGCAAGCGTCATCCGCAAGCTGCATGGCATTATGGAAGTTGAGACAGTCGAAGTAACACTGGGCTCGGAGGATATAGAAGCAAGCAAGTTCTTGCTGCGGTGTGTAGGACGTCAGGTAATACCTTTTGGCCAGGTCTTCGGGAAGCATCGGTTTGGGCCACGTTCGGTAATGTTCATCGGAGTGGCAAATTAATCCGCGAGCGGTTGCTTCGATGTTGAAACACTCTCCCGTTTGGGGGTCATCCCACCGCAGGAAGAGGTGGCTGACCGTCGAGACGAGTTTCAGCGGATAACCCAGTCGCCTGCCGACGGCTGTGTATAGCACCGGGAGAGACGAACAAGTACCACCGCCACCAGCGAGAATCCCGTGGATGAAGATGTTCCTTGAGTCGGTAAAGTCAGGCGGGTTCTCAAACCACTCGACGTTGTACGTGACGCCAAAGTCTCGTTGAAGGATAGTGGTCAAGACCAGCATGCGGAAGTAGGCGGCCGAGTCCTCGAAGTCTTTTGGGTTTGCTTCGAATTGCCCAAAAAACCTTGCCGTCGCATCTGCGACCGCCGCTGCCATTTTGTCAAGTTGGCGCAAGGCCACTGCGATATCGTTGCCTGCAGAACCAGAAAGGCCTTCGGCACATTCCAGGTTGACCTCCCCGATATCGAGGCGGGCATACTCCTGGGCAGGTAGTTCATGAAACCTTCGCATACGACACCAGGGCCTGATTGAACGGTTCGAGTGAAAACAAAGAGCCTGATCTGCTTTGCGCCGCTGTTGTGGGAGGCGGCCACGGTTAAGCAGCTACTTCCCGCTGGTTCAGCACGGCAAGCGGTTGCTCCGACTCGCTTGATACCCCGCTCGTTAAGTCAGTTGTAACGGTGGCGGCAAACTTCGACAAATATTTTGCGCACGCGGTTTGGTGCGCCTGTCGGTCGGGTTGCCAGGGTGGGGTGCACCAGCGGCACTTTGACACCGATGAGAGGAGGTTTGCGCTAAGTTGAATTCAATGGACAAGTTGCAGCGTCCATGATGGCATGGCACACCGTAAAGCCAGGGGGAAAGCCATACCCTCAACGCGAGGGGGTTTTTGGTTCAGAATGACACACCATTCTGGCTGGGAATTGGCCGGAAGTTTTGGGGTCATTGTGTGCCGACGAGTTTCCGTGGTGCCAGGTTTTTGCCCGCGGGCCTCGACGGGCGGTGGAGGGGACCCGCATTTCTCCAAAAAAAGTCAGCACATTTTTTTCCTGCCCCAAAAATTTCGGGGAGTGGTGCATGACGCTGATCCGCTGGCGTCCGTGATACTTGAGTTGCCGGCCCATGTTTTTCGCTGGGCCAAAAACCTTTGGCGTTCGTGTGCCGAAGCTCACCAGCTGCGGCGACGGACCACAAGGCCCACGAGGCCAGCTAGGGCCAACACCGCAGCAGAGGGTTCGGGAATGGCCGCACCGATGCCGGTGCTGGAGTTGCCAAAGTTCTGTTTCCATAGCTCGTAGTCGGCTTGCACAACGGTCGGTGCGCCAGAACCATTGCCGCCCAGCACCGAAGAATCACCACCCAGGTTATCTTGCCAGATGGTGTAGTCGGCCGCATCGACCACGTCGTCGCCATTGTAGTCGCCGCTAGTCTGCACGACGCACGAACCTGCACACAGGGAGCCGTCCAAGAGTAGTTGTGAGGTGTCCCACGCTAGACCACCGTCCAGTACAGGCAGGTTCACAGCCGCAAAACTGCCCGAGAGGGTGCCAAAGTCTAAAATGTCGAACACGTTGCCAGCGTCGGGTTCAAATTCACCGGTGAGTTCTATCGTCAGTTGGCCACCAACATTGAGATGGCCGGGTATGACCAGCTGGTCGTATTGTGACGTCCCGGCTAGATCGAGAAGCACTGTCGAATTCGCGTCGAGCACGACGGCAACCTCGCTCAGATTAACTGCCGGATTCTGTAGGGCAGCAAACGCGGCGTTATCGTTTGTGCCGCTGACATTGACGCGCCCTTCCAAAGCCCCGGAGGTTGCATTGATGCGGTCGAATTCGCCAAACGATGTTTGACCAAATTCAAATCGTCCACCGTTCAGGTTAACAGCACCAGTCGTGCCAATCAAAGTCGTTCCGTCTACCGTGACCAAACCACCGTTTTCAATATTCAGCGTGCCGTTACTGAGGTTTGAGTTAGCGATAATCAGTTGGGCCGAGTTGTTCCACTTTGAACTGGATCCGGTGACCGTCACGATGCCCGTCGAGCCGGCAAAGACGCCGATGGTACCTTCGGTATTGGTGACCACACCCCCCGCCGCGACGTTCATCGTGCCGTGACCGACGGCACCCACCCACAGGGCGGCCGAGTTTTCCCATCGCGAACCCTCGCCGGCAATCATCGCGGTGCCCGTTGAGCCGTTTTCACGGCCGATGTGACCATTCTCGTCGGCGACCACGCCCCCTGCCTCGATCTTCAGCGTGCCGCCGCCACGGTTGCCTACATGCAGCGTCCCGGAGGTGTTCCACCGTGAACCGGCGTCGGTGACCGTCGCGGTGCCCGTTGAGCCCGAATAGGAACCGAGGTTACCGGTACTGTCAGAAACCAGGCCCCCCGCCTGGATGTTCAGTGTACCAGTACCCCCGCGGCCCACAGACAGCTCGCCCGAGTTATTCCAATGCGAAACGGGGCCGGTGACTGTCGCTACGCCCGTTGAGCCGGAGTTATTACCGATGGAGCCAGTGGTGTTAGAAACCATCCCCCCCTCCGCGACGTTCAACGTGCCGTTACTGAGATTTGTGTTAGCGATAATCAGTTGGCTCGAGTTGTTCCACTTTGAATCGGATCCGGTGACCGTCACCACGCCCAATGAGTCAGAAAAGACACCGATGGTACCTTCGGTATTGGTGACCACCCCTCCCGCCACGACGTTCAGCGTGCCGTCACCGATGGCACTCACCCACAGGGCCCCCGAGTTTTCCCACCGCGAATCCTGGCCGGTAATCGTCACGGTGCCTGTGGAGCCGTTTTCACGTCCGATGTGACCATTCTCATCGGCGACCACACCTCCTGCCTCGACGGTCATTATGCCATCGCCCTCCCTGCCCACGTGTAGCGTCCCCGAGTTGTTCCACCGCGAATCCTCGCCAGTGACCGTTGCGGTGCCCGTTGAGCCGGAATAGAAACCGACGTGACCGGTGCTGTTAGAAACCACGCCCCCTCCCTCAACGTTCAGCGTACCGAGATTCGAACGCCCCACATACAGGGAGCTCTCAACCACCCAGGGATCGGGCTGCGTCCCAGCCTCGCCTGGTTCGACATCTCCAGTTGTGGTCACCGTCGCCTGGGCCGCGCCAATCCAAGAGAGTATTAGAACCGCGGCCGACACCAAGGATGTCGACAGTGGAAAACGTTTCATTTCTCTCGCACCTTTCAACGGGGCAAGTCAGAGCCAGGCGGTTTAAAGACAAGTTGTCACTGCAGGGCTTAAGGCCTCCCCTCGCGCCTCAGAATATTAATCATCTTTTGAGTATAACAGTAAAATTATGAATTCCAACTCACGGGATAACGACTGGGAATCGCACCGTGGCCGGAAAAGGTGTCATCGGCCCTGTCCGTGACGCCGCCGTCGTCGTGGTCTCCCGTAAATGCCCACGGCGATTTCCCCTGGGGAAAATCCGGCTGGCGTAAACCGAATGTAATCAATCTCCACGAAACTCTGAAGCTGGGGAAGTCGCCCAACCAATGAGCTTAAGTGGCAGGGACAGCGTCGCCAGCTTACTGGACGTTTCGCGAACAGAACTTGATTAGCTGGGCCGACGGCGTAACACAAGTCCCAACAGGCCAAGCGCCGCGAGAATCGCGGAGGAAGGCTCGGGAATGGCCGAACTACTACCGGTGCTGGAGTTGCCAAAAAATCTTCTCCAAAAATCGTAGTCATGTTGATCGATGACACCATCAGCAAACGCGTCGGCACCAGTTCCTGGTATCACGTTCTGCCCCAGGGAATCACGCCAGACAGTGTAATCGGCTGCATCGACAATGCCGTCGCCATTGAAATCAGCAGCCGATGGCAACAACAAGTCGGTCAGTACGCGGAGTTGAACGACTTCATTTCCCAAGGCGTACAGAGACACAGTCAGTGTGAGGAGGTCGTCTGAGACCGTCAGGAAATCGTTGCCAGAAAGATCCAACTCGCGGTTATCGGTTGTGTAGAGGCCAATCGCACCTAACAGCGAGTCCGTCTCCACCAGCGAAGTCTGATCCACAAGCAGGCCGAGGATGGGGCTTTCGAACGTTACCGAACCAACGACGGTTTCTGTGTTCGTCGGCTGACCGAGCGGATCAAAGTGCAGCAAATAACTTGAAAAATCGGTTCCGGTGGCCAGCTGTCCGTCGATGCCTTCAGTCAGGCCACCATTGCCGTACGTTTCCCCCGCGACCGGAAGTATATCCAAAGACAATGCCTCATCGAGTTGGTCATTACGTTCGTGAATAACGAAGATCGTGTTATCAGATTCGAATGCACCCTCAGCCACGTCGCTGGGGCGCTCGTCTGGTGATTGTACAGTTCCCGAAACTGCAGCGATGCCCAGATCCACATCGTGCAGCATCGCGTTGTAATTGGACCGTACCATCTCGCCGTCGATCGCATGATTGTAAAATCGCATGAATGCCAATTGGCCGATAAAGTTATCCGCGCCAAAAGGCTGATCACCCGTACCGCCATTGGCACCCAGTCCGCTACCCGATGTCCGTCCCAGCCCAGCCCGATCATAACTGTCCCACTGAATCGTGTTTTCGGCCCCTTCCAATCCGGCTGCTTGCCCAAACAATGCTCCATTGACATAAATTGCTGCATACCGATCGGCATCATCATCGTTCAACACAGTAACCACCTGTACAAAGTCGCGGGTGGGATTCGCGAATCGATCCAATTCGGAAGTGACCACAATGCTCTTGCCGTCTGCGCCAAGGGCGCGCATGCGGATTTCATCAAACTGGCCATCGTTGTTGCCATCACCGAACGTCACCGACAGCCCGCCAGTGCCGTCTCCCGACTCGAAGAGCACTTGCTCTTGATTCAGGGCATTGAGACGCACCCAAAATTCCAACGAGGTGGAACGGTTGAAATCGGGTACTCCGGAATTCGGCGTATTTTTGCGAGGAGCATCGTCGGCCACGTCAAAGAATACGCGGTTCATTCCGTCATCGCCGTCGAATTGAAAGGCAACTTGCGAAAGGTGGGGCTGGTGTGGTTGAATGGCTGCCTGCTGCGGTGCCTGGCTATTTGGCTCGAAACTCCATGTTTCTCGCGCCTTATAATCGACGTCGATCGTAGAACGCCACCCATTTGGGACGGTTCCGGGGCGTTCCGCATCCCAAACCAACTGGACGTCTTCCTTCACGTCGTAAGGCATCGACGCATCGGTCGCTTGGATCCAATTTTCGAGCTTGGTGAGCATTTCCTCAGTCTTTTCCGGCATGCTTCTTGCCAGGTTGAGCCAAGAATACTGAGACCAACTTTCCCTAACGTCGTTGGCAAGATTGAAAAGAAAGACCTCGTCATCGTCACCATTTTCGCCATACCTGACGAAAAGTTTGAAATCGCCATCTCGCACCGCCGACTGGGGCCTGGTCTTGAAGTTCCAGCTAACCCCAAAATAGTGCGGCCAGTGGAAAAACAGCTCGCCGTTTTCGGCGTATTCACGCTGTAGAGTCTCCATTCCCTGGGGTAACTCTCCACCGTTTTCCAGCAACGGCAGGAGACTTGCGCCTTCCACCCCTTCAGGCAAAGAACCGTTATGACCGACGATATCACCGATGGTGGCATACAGATCCGTCGCAATAATCGGCACATCACTGACTGAGCCAGCTTCAATGCCAGGACCCTGTATGATAAACGGTACTCGTATGCCACCTTCCCACAACGTGGCTTTATAGCGAAACAGCGGTGTGTTCTGGGCTAAGTTTGTAGGCGCGCCGTGATCCGACGTGTAAATGATATACGTGTTGTCTTCGATGCCCAGGTCGCGAACTTTTTGAAGGAGCATACCAACGCCCGTATCGAGGTCTTCGGTCATGGCAGCGTAATTTGGGTCCTTGTGTACTGTACCCGGTGGGAGGTTCTCGTACTTCTCGATCGTCTCTGGTAGCGCTTCGATCGGGGAGTGCACCGCCCAATGCGCGATCGATAGGAAGAATGGATGATTTGTATTGACCTGGTCTTCCATGAATGAGTTTGCAGCGTTCGTTAAACTGAAAATAGCCAGGGGATTTGTGCCGTCCGTCGCACCCCAGGGGCTATCGGCATAGTCGTAGCCCACGTGGGTCGGTTTTGGGGAGCCGGCATCCTCGAGGTGCCACTTGCCAATATGAGCCGCCACGTAATTTGGGTTCGTTTGCTTGATCAACCTCGGGATCGTGCTGATCTCGCTATCCAATTTCACCGGTAATGGTGGCGTGAGCGGCAGATCGATGTAGCTTGAATTGTACCGGTGGCTACCGATCGTCGCGTAAGGGAGATCGGTCATCTGGAGTTGGGCAGGACTCCGACCGGTGTGAATAGCGGCCCGGGAGGGTGAACATACTGCTGAAGACGCATAGGCATTAGAGAACCTCATTCCCGCCGCGGCTATCGCTTCGAGATTGGGTGTCTGGTGAAAGTCGCTGCGAGAACCCGGTATAGTGGGGTCCATTTGCACAGATGTCCCCTGCCAGCCTTGGTCATCGCTTACTATCAAGATGATGTTTGGGGCAGGATCATCAGCCCAGGCGACACGCTCACATCCGATGGCAAGTACGATCACCGCTAGCCAACAAAGTGTCCCAACCATGCCCGAGTGCTTCACGACAAATCGCGGGACCGCCCAAGGTGTGTTGTTCATATTGAATGTCACCAATCCTGCGCTCTGCGAAGCAACAACATCAAAATTCGATCAGCCAACCAGGAACCAGGCGGTCCCCCGCCGCCAGCCCGGCGAAGTTGTTCCACCGCGAACCCTCACCGGTAGATAAGGTAGTGCATCCTTCCGCCTGCAACCGCCGCATGCTTCCATTGTCGTCGACGGCCCACATTTCGGGGAAACGAAAATGCCGACCAGGGGGTCAATTTTTCATGATAATTATAAATTTTCCCTTTTTCAATCCCCTGGAGGTTAAAAAACCTACATTTCTTCCCTTGTGTCCGCAGGGCCCGGAGACAGGCCGCGGCCACCGCATACCCATAGCACGACGTCCGGCTCGATCATCGCCCCGTTGGACCACCCCTGAGAGGTGCCTGTCTCGGGGCCAACCTCGCTCGCTGGGAACTCCGCGCGGCGCTACGTGCCCTGATCCCCATCCTGTCGCGAATGGAAGCGGCCGGTCCGCTCGAACGGATACCCAACCTTCCACGTCGCAGCCATGCGCAGGCTGCCCGTGCGGGCAATCTCCGCCTGATCCCCAGGAACCAGGCGTTCAGCCACTTCCCTCCAACAGCACAGCGGCGGTCGGCTCTCGCCAGACCAGTTGGCCATCCAACTCCACGCAAATCGCCCTCATGTAGTCGATTACATCGGAGCGCAGAGGATCCTCGAGTTCTGAGAATTCGATTTGGAGAGCGAACGACAACATTTCGTTCAGGTTCTTGTCGGCTTCGGGTCGGCCTCGGACGATCAGCGAGTCGACTCGGTACCGATCTGCAGCCCGTCGAAGGCGACCTGGAAACCGTCGTGGCGAGTCAAAACAGAGCCGCGAACCTCCGCAGCGGCAAGAGAATGCCAGAAAGACCGTCGGGCGCTAAACGCGGGCCGCGCGCGATGTTAAGATAGGGAGTGAAACAGGCCTGGAGCAGCGCCAGGCTCAACTCAGTTCAACCCAAATGGAAAACCCCGGATAACACGACAGGCGAAGAGGTTGATATGTCACACGTTGAAAACCGCCGTCGATTTCTTCTGTTGACTGGTGCAAGCGCCATGGCGGCCACGGTCGGGAGCAGATTCTTGCCGCAGGCTCGCGGCGACCAGACCGGCAAGACAGCACCGGCGACGCGGCTTCGTGTCGTACCGTTGGCCTATATCGATGATCCATGGATCGATCGACTCAAGGTGACCATGCGACCGCCAGAACGGGGAATGAGCCTCTTGATCTTCGATCCGCGTTTCAAGGGCGAGCCGATCGACCTGAGATCGCCCGAAGGGATCGGCTCGCTGATCAGTGCGCCGCGAAGCTACCGTTATGTGGTCGGGCAGTCCTGGCGGGTCTCGCAGCAAGACAACTGGTCTTGCAAGGTACGAGGGCTTCAGCACTACGCAGGAAGCAGTACGCCGGTCTTCTTCAACGGTGAGCTGAATTGCCGTACGGAAGTCAATCCCAACGGCCTGACCGCCCATTTCAGCCTTTACAACGGCGATTTCTCAACCCAGAAGTCGGTTTACCTCTGGATCTGCGCCCTTTATCGCTGGGCCCCTCGCTTTGAAAAGAAGACCCTGGTGGGTGTCGATGGACAAATGGCCGACTACGAGAAAGTCTGCGGAGAGACGCGAGGGCCCTCCGGGATGCGGACATTGACCAAGAAAGGACTGGCTGAGATCGTACGCCTGGAAAAAGAAGGACACCGTGTGCATTGTCCCTTCCGCCGAGACTTCACCGCCGAAGGGGTGCGGGCCATCGGGACGAAAGTCGACGGGAAGGAGATTTGGTCGGTACTGCGAAGCGACGATGCGGTCCTTCTGGGGGGAAACGAGACGAATCCTTGTACCGACATGGCCCTGGGTCTGGGCGATCTCGAGCCGGGAGAGAGACGCTCAGCGAAGGTCTCGCTGCAGTTGGTCGAATGCCCCGGAGAAAAGATCCTTGAACGTATCTGAAGAGACGCAGTGGAGAGTTGTCGGCTTGTACAACTGGAACGTCGATGGCTTGCAGATAATCAGCCCCTGGACCTACAAACGCCCCCCGGATAGCACCGCTGGCGGTAGGATGCCTGCGAGTGACGACGAACTTGCAGCCCAGGGTGCGGCTCGGGAGGTGTGCGATGCTTCGAACGGTAACAGTTCTCGTGTGCTTGGTGTCGTTGACGGAAGGCGGTCGTTTGATGGCGCTTGAAAAAGACGCTCGAGAAGTCCGGGTCGCAGCAGTCTCGTTTGTCCCATCAAAGTTTGAACTGGAGAAGAACGCGACGAAGCTGGAGCAGATGTATCGCCAGGCGGCTGCCGGGGGAGCCCAACTCGCTGTGGCACCCGAGGGGATCCTGGAGGGTTACGTGGTCAACGAGATCATTGCCGGGAAGGCGACCGCCAACGAGATGAAGCGGGTGGCCGTGACGATCGATTCGCCAATGATCAAGCGGTTTCGCAAACTGGCACGGGAACTGAACATGTGCCTCGTGTTCGGGTTCGCCGAACGGATTGCCGATGACGTGTACAACTCGGCGGTGTTCATCGATCACGACAGTGAAATTTGCGGTCGGTATCACAAGATGCAAATGGCCGAGGGGTACCATGTCAGTTGGTGGTACAACCGCCTGGGGCGGCGGAGCCGGGCATTCGATACTCCTCTAGGGCGTTGCGGTGTTCTGATCTGCAACGATCGCTGGAATCCGCGCCTGGCGGAAATCCCGTCGCTGGACGGGGCGCAGTTTCTGGTCATCCCGTCGTTCGGGTCGCGATCAGCTGCCCAGGACCAGGCGGTGCTCGCACGCGGGCGTGAGAACGGATTGCCAGTCGTCGAGGCGAATGTCGGTGTGACGTTGGTTGTCAATGACGGCAAGATCGCTGTGGTGGATCGCAAGGAGGAGGGCGTCACCTTCGGCACGATCACCGTTGGGCCGCCGGTCAAACGAGACCGCAAGCAGCGGAACAAGGTTGAACGCGCATTTCTGGAATGGCGTTGCGGCGAAATGGTCCGGCGCTACAAGAGGACACAGGAGCAGCTGAAGAAGACCGTGAAGTGACCGGCCGAACGGGTTAGGACACCGCGGTACCAGACCGTAAACCAGATGTGCTCGGTCCTGTTACTTCGATTGACCACCCCCCCCGTCTTTGTACCAGTCTGAGTGAGAGAATCG
>Ga0315336_1007767_pt1 | contig 10031 bp, 6 predicted proteins | sample ASW5metaG_FD_204512 | JGI IMG/M metagenome (GOLD analysis project Ga0315336, IMG submission 204512) | Ammonia-oxidizing marine archaeal communities from Monterey Bay, California, United States - ASW #5 | ecosystem: Environmental > Aquatic > Marine > Intertidal zone | place: USA: California... | reverse complement strand
GAGGGGCAGACTCACTGTGGGTCAGGGGGTCTGCTCGGCGGCAGAGGAGCACTTTTTTCGAAAACCACGACCTTGCCGGGCGGGAGAGGGGCAGACTCACTGTGGGTCAGGGGTCTTGCCGACCGATGGAGGGGGTGACCCACTGTGGGTCAGGGGGTCTGGTCGGCGACCTGAGGGGCACTTTTTTCGAAAACCACGACCTTGCCGGGCGGCAGAGGGGCAGACTCACTGTGGGTCAGGGGTCTTGCCGGCCGAGGGAGCCTCTCCGTCCCGTTCAAGGAGGGGGCTGACTTCGCGATTACGGAGGTTTCAGAGGGTGTCGAGAGCTTTGGGCTGCGATTCACCACGGAGTGCACGGAGAGCACGGAGATGTATGAGTTGCGGCGACTCGGGTTCGACTCCCGCCGCCTCCAGTCTGCTTTACAGTCCAGACTCTGTTTGCGCCTGCGCCGGTGATGCGGTCGTGGCTCACGCCGTGGCCGGACCTGCCTGGTGGTGCGTGGATATACGTGGTCAAACTATAATTATCCGAGGATCATGGCCCGCGAGCACCCGGAGAGGCTTTCGCGGAATCGGACTGTCTTGACCGAAGGCATCCTCGAGCGCGGTTTCGCGCTCCTCTGGTGCGAGGGGCCCACGGCGGGTCGCGATCGACGCCTCAGACACCGCCATTTAGATCGGGGCACCTTGCCTGCTGTTCCAACGTGGAGTGTGTACTCCCCGAGGCGCAGATCTGTTGAGGGAAAGAACCGTGCACGTGAATTTCGTAGTAGGTGTACAGGCCGCCGGCGATAGCGCTCAGCTCGTCTTCATCGAGAATGCCGTCGTTGGCGTTTTGGGGGGTGATTTGAGCGTCGGCGTTCTTGTCGTGACGGGTCATGATTGCTCCTTGTTGAGTCTGAACTCTGCAAGCGCCATGCCGAGGCCAGCACAAGGGCGCGATATCCAAATATCAGTGTTTTTATGCCTGGTTTCGACCAGGGCGGAGCAATAGGCGCCGCTGGCGGGACTCGGACCTGTCATGACCGGTCATACCGTTGGCACAGCGCGGGCCACAGAAGAGTCACTCGACGAGCCGTGGGATCCCCACTGCGCTGCGTCCAACACCCGGAAGACCGTGGAATGAACCGGCAACCGTGATGTAGTGTGCCGGACGGGGCGACCGGCAACCTCATGAAGACGGACTACGGCAGCACTCAGGGCGACTCACTCGAGGACGGCGACGGGCCCACACCCGCGTCGATGGGTCTGGTGATCGTGTGGTCTCGCGACGAACCCCATCGCATCGGAGAGGTCACCTTGCTGCCGAACGGTATCGCCGGAGTGCTCGGCCGTACCGACGACACCGCACCTGCCGATCTCCTCGATTTCCAGCAGCAGCGACCGGGTAGCAACCGCGGGACCGGCCCGCTCCGATCGAACCGAATCAGCCGACGGCAGCTGGAGATCGAGGGGCGGGTCGCGTCGCTGTCCGTCGGCAACTGCGGGCGGGCGCCGATGTTCATCAATGGTCGCCCGGCAACGGAGGGGGTCGTGGCCGTTGGAGATCTCGTCGAGATCGAACGCCGCGTCAGCTTGTTGTGCGTCCAGAGGCCGTCCACGCTGCCAGCGCTCGCGGGACGGCCGCATCGCTTCGGTCGGGCGGATGCATACGGCGTCGTCGGCGAGAGCCCTGTCCAATGGGCACTCCGGAGTCAGCTGGGATTCGTTGCCAGACGGCGGGCTCACGTGCTGATCCTCGGCGAGAGCGGGACAGGAAAGGAACTCGCCGCCCAGGCCATCCACGCTCAGTCCGATCGCTCCGACGGCCCGCTGGTCAGCCGAAACGCAGCGACCATTCCCGATGGCCTCATCGACGCGGAGCTCTTCGGCAATGCGCGCAACTACCCGAATCCCGGTCTTCCACCTCGGCCCGGGCTGATCGGCGCCGCAGACGGAGGCACGCTCTTCCTCGACGAGATGGGGGAGATGCCGTCCGCCCTTCAAGCGCACTTGCTGCGACTCCTCGACGACGGCGAGTACCACCGACTGGGCGAGTCGGCGGTGCGACGGGCCGACGTCCGCCTCATCGCGGCGACCAACAGGGCACCCGAAGAACTCAAGCACGACCTTGCGGCGCGGCTGCCCATCGTCGTGCGCCTGCCGTCGCTCGGCGATCGGCGGGTGGACGTGCCCCTCCTGGCCCGGCACCTCCTGGTGTCGCTGGCCAGTGAGGACGCCGAGATCAAGGAGCGCTTCCTGTCCCACGGCGAGCCTCGGTTCGACCAGGAACTCATGCGCCAGCTCGTCACCTGGCCCTACACCACCCACGTCCGCGAGCTCGAGGCCCTCCTCTGGAGTGCGATGACGACCAGTACCGGGAACGTGCTGGTGCCGTTGGCGGAACCCGCGTCGGCGGTGCCACCGGAGCCCATCTCGCCCACAGAGATCACCCCAGAACGGATCCGCGCCGCCCTCGCCGCCAGTGGCGGCGTGAAGAGCCGCGCCGCCGAGACCCTCGGCTTGCGGAATCGGTTCCAGCTCCTCCGCCTCCTCAAGAAGCACGACATCGAGTAGCAGGTCGATGAAAAGCGTCGCAAGCTCGCGTATTTCAGCTATGCCTACGGAGACCCATTCTGCAGGGTCGCCAACGCCTCCCGAGCGCGCCTGGCCGGAGTGGACACCGGCCCCAGGGTCTGCTCGATCTCGGCCAGGCTCGTCGTCAGCAGCTCCCGGGCGCGGGCGTGGTCGCCCTGTGCGAGCGCGATGCGGCCGAGGATGGCCCGCTGCTCCGCCTGACCGAGGCGGGAGGTCGACAGCTGCACACCGCGTACCCGCTCGGCAGCGCCAGCCGCGTCTCCCATCGCCAGCTTGATCTCGGCGTGGTGCCACGGCGCGGACGGTCGCGACTGCAGGAAGTCTGTGGGGATCCTGGACAACCCGGCGTCCGCCTCGGCGGGGCGGTCCAGCGCCAGCAGCACCTTTGTGAGCGCATGGCGCGCCTCGATGGTTCGCCGGTGGTCGGGACCCAGGAACTCCCGACGCTGGGCGATGGCCTCCTCCACGAGGGGGAGGCCGTCCGGATCTCCCCCTCGACCCATAGAGGAACCCAGCGACAACAAGACCGTCGCGGTCTGGGGGTGCCGATCTCCCCACTGGGCGCGCACGGTCTCGAGGGAGCTGCGATAGATCGCCGCCGCTTCCTCGTAGTGCCCGGTGAGGCGGAGGGTCCGCGACAGCTGACCTGTCAACAATGTCCGTTCGGCCTCCGGAAGCCCCTCGATGGCAACGAGTTCGCGGTACAGGCGCTCGGCGCCCACAAAGTCGCCGGTCAGCTGCATCAGCCGGGGGCGGTGGTATCGCACCTGAGCCCGTTTGACGTCCGTGATACCCGGGACGGACTCGAGCAAGGCCTCGGCCTCGTCGAGGAGCCGAAACGACCGTTCGAGGTCGTCTTGTCGCGTCATATAGGCCAGGGTTCCCATGGCGTCGGCCCGGAGCATGCTCGGCGGAAGATCCGCGGTCAACCGGGTGATGATCTCCAGCTGCTCGACGGCCTCGGGATCCTCGTCGAGGGCCCAGAACACGCTCACCAGCCGCCTCCGCACGGCCGCCTCCACCTCGGGTCGATCGGCAAAGCTCTCGGCGTCGATCTGAGCGGCGGCGCGGTTCACAGCGTCGCGGATGGTGAGTTCCTCGCCCGGATTTCGGTCCGGATGCGCCTGCATGAGCAGCTCGGTGAGGAAGAGGGTCACCGCCGTGGCTGTGTCCTCTTCCCGCTGCGCCCGCTCGCTCGCCTCCACCGCCGCGATGCGCTGGCTCTCTTCGGCCGCGCGGGCGCGTTCGGCTCCGAGGTAGTTGCTCCAGGCGACGCCCAGGCCGGTGCTCAGGCCGATGACCACGGCGCTCATGGCCGCCGTCGCGGCGGCGTTGCGCTGCAGCCACCGCAGCGATCGGTAGGACCAGGTCGGATCGCGCGCATCGACCGGCAGACCGGCCAGATGGCGGCGCAGGTCGGCCGCGAGACCATCGACGGAGTCGTACCGGTCGTCGGCTCTCCACGCCATGGCGCGATGCACGATCGCCTCGAGATCGCCGACAAAGCGACGATCTCGCTTTCCGAGGGGAATCACTGGGGCGTCGGGGTCTACCGCTGGCCAGCCCGGGCCCGGCACCACCGGGAGCGCGCCGGCCCACAGTTCGTAGAACACCACGCCCAGCGCGTAGACATCGACGCGTACGTCTGCAATCTCACTGCCGACCTGGGGCGCCATATAGGCTGGAGTCCCGGCGATACCGGCACTGTAGGCATCCTCGCCAACCGCCCGGGCGATCCCGAAATCCAGCACGCGCGGCTGGCCGTCTTGGGTGACGAGGATGTTGGCGGGCTTCAGGTCGCGGTGTATGAACCCGCGCAGGTGGGCGTGGTGAACGGCCTGGCAGATGGCGATGAACAGCTCGATGGCACGGGCTGGCGACGGACGCTCTGCGGCGAACCAGGCGTCGAGGGTGCTTCCGTCGACCTTCTCCATCACCAGGTAGAGCAGGCCCCGGTCCTCTCCGGCAGCGTAGACCTGGGGAATTCCCGGATGGAGGAGCTGCCCCAGCGCCTCGGCCTCGAAGCGAAAGCGAGCCCGCGCCCGGGGTGACACCTTCTCGGGATGGATGATCTTCAGGGCCACCCGCCGCTGGGGATGCGCCTGCTCGGCCTCCCACACCGAGCCCATGCCCCCGGCGCCGAGCTTGTCGATGATCTTGAAGCCCCCTACGGTGGCGCGCATCGCGTCGCGGCCTCCGGTGGGCGCGTTGTCGTCGGGCTCCGCACGCCAGGTGAGGCCGGGTGCCGGCTCGGTCGGCGGCGCGCGCTGCACGACCTCCAGGTGCCGCCAGGGTTGGCCATCGAGCATGGCCTCCACCGCGGCACAGCTCGACGGGCGATCCCCGCGGTCGACCGTCAGGCAGCTGCGCGCCGCGTCGGCGAGGGGCGCGGGGAGGTCGGCGAGGGCAGCGGAGTCGAAGTCGCCGGAGGTGATGGCCGTCCCCAGCGCCTCTCCCAGTTGCGGAAACGCGCGGCGGCCCACCAGCATCTCGAAGAGCACGCACCCAAGGGCCCACACGTCGGCGCGGACATCGACGTCGGTACTCCGCAGCTGTTCGGGGGCCATATAGGCGGGTGTGCCCAGGCGGGCGTGGGTCCCGGTGAGGCTGTCTTCAGCGAGGATCCGGCCGAGCCCGAAGTCGGTGACCCGGGCGTGGCCATCGTCGCCGACGAGGATGTTGTCGGGTTTCAGATCCCGGTGGAGGATGCCGCAGTCGTGGGCGGCGGCCACCCCGGCGAGGACCTCCCGAAACACCCGCTCCACCTCCTCGGGCCCAGGCGTCGTGGCCGCGACCCATCGCGCCAGGGAGGCGCCCTCCACCAGTTCGAGCACCAGGACGGCGCGGCCGCCGAAGTCGAGCACGTCGGTGACCCCGACGACGTGGGGGTGTCTGAGGCCCGCCTGGATCCGCCCTTCTCGGAGGAGCCGAACCTGCATGGCGGGATGGGTGGTGGCGAGGACCTTGAGGGCATGCCGGGTGTGGAGCAGGTCGTGCCGCGCCCGGTATACGGTCGCGGTCGCCCCGCTGCCGAGCACCGCCTCGATGACGTAGTGGGCGAGGGCGTCGCCCGGCTGCAGGTCCCCGGTGTCTGCTGGAGCGGCAGCGGACGCCCAGTCATCGGTGTCTCCGAAAGCGGTCGCGTTGGGATCCGGATTCTCTTGTTCGCGCGTCAACGAAGCCCCGCGCCGCCTGCGGTCGGAGCGCGGGCGGCCGGGGAACACTACCGTACGTCCTCAGTTCAAGTCGGGGTCGATGACGTGGAAGACCACCTCTTCGTAGACGTAGTAGCCGGACGCGATGCCATCGCCCGTCGGAACGCGGTCCCGGTGCATGAGCTGGTCGATGACGATGTGATCCTCGTCCATCTCGTACACCTGCCAGAAGCCATTGGCTTCACCGACGGCAGGGAGCAGTCGGCTGTTGGATGCCGACCCGGACGAGAATTTGTCGATTTCGACGTCGGGGTCGCCCTCTGCGGCCGCCCGCAATTGCTGTTCGACCAACTCTGGCAGCTCGTCGCCAGTAACGGTCAGAACCCAGTCGTCGACATACCACGGACTGGATTCTCCCAGCTGGGCGTAATCCCACCCTTCCTGGCACAAATTCCATCTGTTGTCGTGATAAGGGTTATCGAAACTGGCAATCTCAAAGGAGCCGGTCGGGTCAACGGGCTCGTTTCCCACCCAGTCGAAGATCATCTCGCAGCTCTCGCCGGTCTGGTCAGCGCCTTCGAAGAACGTGAGCATGAATGCCGACAACAACCCCATTTCGGCATCATTCACCGATTGGACGACTTCCCCCAGGTCGGCATCCCATGCGAACGCCGCACTGATTCTCACGGATCGGGCACGCTTATCCGGCACGGGCACCTGTGCGGTGTCCTCTGCCTCTACGGCTTCGGTCTCTGTCTGGGCGTTGTCGTCGGTCTCGAGCCGGCCACCGGAGCAGGCTGAGGCGAGCACGAGAAGGGCGAGCAGGTTGCGGTGGGTCATGGTGAACTCCTTGTTGGGTTGCCCGGACTCGAAGCAAGGGGTGTGCCAGGTCGGCTCGCCGGCGAAGACACCAAATACGCCAGGTTGGTCCGACGTTCAGCCGGCTGGCCCACAGTCGTGCCACGCGCCACCTGGCGTGCGCCGAGCGTGCACGTGCGTGCGGCGAACGCATACGTCGGCTCGACGAGGAGTGACGGCGTCGATCAGTACCCGGTGCCTCCCAGCTCGGAGCTTCCCCCTCCGGGCAAACACACAGTCCCCCCACTGGGTATCGATAGCGGATACGACTCGGAACCAAACTCCACTGTGTATTCGCCGTCGGGGGCGGAGGCGCTGCAGCTGGTCTCGAGTGGGGGCGCGCAACCGTCGTCAGGGTCCCGGCCATCCTGAAAGACAGTCTCGATGTGGAGGGTGCTGCCATCCGCCGAGACGGTGCAGGCGAAGGTAGCCCCGTCGTGGTCCCCAGCGCAGTCGTCGCTGGAGGCCTCGACCTCGATGCCGCCGGGCACTGGCGTTGCGCAAACCAACCCATAGTTGGCTTGTTCTTCGAATTCGTAGGGGTATTCGGTCGAGCTGTTGGTGTCGTCGGTATCTTCGTTGTCGTCGGTTTGCGTCGAGGCGCAGGCTGCGAGCAGCAGGAGGGCGAGCGCTGTCATCTTTGCTCCAATGGGTGGAGGGCGGGCGTCCGATATCGCTGCATGACACGACTCCCCACACCGATCAGGACGTCGTTGGAAACCGGCGCAAGGGGCTGACCCACTGTGGGTCAGGGGGTTGCGAGCTGGAGCCGCCGTCGCGCTTTGCCGGGTCAGATGGATTGCGCCGTGCCTTTCATCCTTCGGGAGCCGGCGATGGTTGCCCATCCTCCACGGTAGCGCGGGCCTTGGCGAGCGCGTGGCCCAGCTTGCTGTCGGGTTCAGCTCCAGTTCGTTCGGCGAGGGCCTGGGCGTCGGCCAAGGCAGCGCGCGCGGCGTCGAGATCACCGTCCCGTGCTTCGAGGTGGGCGCGAAAGCAAAGCAGGACCGCAAGCTGGTTGGGGTCGTCGACGCTGCGGAGCAGCTGCTCACCGTCGCGCAGGTGGGCGCGGGCCTCTTCAATCCGGCCCTCTTCCATGTCCAGGGTGCCCAGGTCGGAGAGCACATAGCCCTCAGCGCGGCGGTGGGCGACCTCGCGGTGGACTACCAGGGCAGCTTCGTAGTGGGCGCGGGCCTCTGCCATCCGGCCCTGCTCATGGTGGAGCTTGCCAAGGTTGCCGAGCACAATGCCCTCGGCGGGGCGGTTCCCGGTCTCGCGCCCGACCGCCAGGGCAGCGTAGTAGTGGGCACAGGCTTCGTCCATCCGATCCTGGCTGGAGAGCAGGTTGCCCAGGTTGCCCAGCGCGACGCCCTCGCTCTGGCGGTCGCCGACTTCGCGTGCGACCGCCAGACTGGCATCGAGGTGGGCGTGGGCCTCGTCCATCCGGCCCTGCTGTTTGTAGAGGATGCCCAGGTTGCCCAGCGCCATGCCCTCGTGGGGGCGATTCCCGACCTCGCGGTGGACCGCCAAGGCTGCGTCGTAGTGGGCACAGGCCTCGTCCATCCACCCCTGCTGATAGTGCAGCACACCCAGCTGGCCGAGCGTAATGCCTTCCTTGCGACGGTCGCCGAACTCGCAGTGGATCGCCAGGGCGGCGTCGAGGTGGGTCCTGGCCTCGTCCATCCGACCCCGGTCCAGGTGCAACGAGCCCAGGCCGCCGCGCACGTGGCCCTCGAGGTGGCGGTCGCCTAGCTCGCGATGGATCATCAGAGCAGCTTCGAGGTGGGCGTGGGCCTCTTCCGTCCGACCCTGAAGCCTGTACATGTCGCCCAGGTCGCCCAGCACGGCGCCCTCAGAGGGGCGGTCGCCCAGCTCGCGGTGGATCACCAGAGCGGCCTCGTAGTGGGTACGGGCTTCATCCATCCGGCTACTGGCCAGCAGCGCCCGGGCGCGAAGACCTCCCGCCGCGGCCTGCCCCTCTGGTGACAGGCCCTTCATTGCGGTGACCTGCTCTGCCAGGTCAATCCCCAGGGCGACGGGTCCCGTTCGCCTGAGCAGCTCCCACGTTGCCCGAAGCAATGCGACTCCAGGCTCGCTGGCACCTCGGGCCACGCTGCGCCGACACCCGGCAACGAGGTTGTCGAGCTCGCGCGCCAGCTCCCGGACACGAGCCACCCCTCCGTGGGTGTTCAGGGAGTGCACGCCTTGCTCGCTCCCGAGCTCGGCAAAGAACGAGCCGTGTCGTTCCTCGGCCTCTTCCCGACCGCCGCGGAGCGCCAGCTTCTCCGCCGCGTATTCCTGCACGCTCACCAGCAGATCGAAGCGCTCGTCGGTGACCTGGCGGACCATGGATTTGTCGACCAGGGCCTGAACGGCATCCGTCGGCCACAGCGCCTCGAGCGCGAGCACGCCCTCGGCCGCCTCCAGGGTGAGCCCGCCCTCGAACACGGACAGCTGGGCGAGGGCTGCTTGCTCGTCGGGCTCGAGCAGATCCCACGACCAGTCCAGGGTTCCCCGCAGGGTCGCCTGGCGGGTGTGCCGGCCACCGCGAGAGGCGAGGAGCTTGAACCGCTGCGACATGCGCTGCAGCAGGGTCTTCGGCGGCATGACCCGCACGCGTGCCGCGGCGAGCTCGATGGCCAGGGGCAGGCCGTCCAGGAGGGCGACCAGCGCCCGGATGGAGGCCGTGTCGGTGGGCTCGAAACCGGGCTTTGCCTGTCTGGCCCGGGCGACGAACAGGTCGACCGAGTCGTCGGACAGGAGAGGGGCGAGGGGAAGCGCGCTCTCCCCGGGCAGGCCCAGGATCTCCCGGGTGGTGACCACGAATCGGGCCTCAGACGCGCGGTCGAGCCATCGTCCGACAGTGTCTGGGGCGAGCCGGGCCACCTGCTCGAAGTTGTCGAGGATCACGAGGCACGGCCCACGACCGGCGATGGCGTGCCCGAGCTGGACGACGGGGTCGCCCTTGCCGAGGGAGACTTCGATGGCCTGGGCCACGGCGGAGGCGATGCCGTCGACCGAGCGGGCCTCGGACAGGTCGCAGAACCAGACGCCGCCAGGGTAGTCGCCGAGCCAGGTCCAGCCAAACCGGGTGACCAGTCGGGTCTTGCCGGTGCCACCGATTCCGAGCACCGACACGAGTCGGGTGTCACCGAACAGGCGGTCGAGGCGCTGCAGATCCGCCGACCGACCCACAAAGGCATCGCGCTCGGCGGGCAGGCTGTGCTTGACCTCGCGGACGGGGAGCCACCGCTCGCCGTCTGCGACCACTCGATAGACCTTCGCGCCGTCGGGCGGCGGCTGGAATGGGGCTTCGCTGTCGCCGATCTCGAACAGCTCGAGGGGCTCCGATACACCCATTCATGCGCCAGTGACCGTGGGACGCCAAGCGGTTGTCGGTGTCGCCGAGAGCGTCGACGGCGGACGAGGTGAGCAGGGTCTGCC
>Ga0315336_1007766_pt1 | contig 10035 bp, 3 predicted proteins | sample ASW5metaG_FD_204512 | JGI IMG/M metagenome (GOLD analysis project Ga0315336, IMG submission 204512) | Ammonia-oxidizing marine archaeal communities from Monterey Bay, California, United States - ASW #5 | ecosystem: Environmental > Aquatic > Marine > Intertidal zone | place: USA: California... | reverse complement strand
TGAATCCCTCGTGGTAGGGGTGCTGTCTGCCAACCTCTCGCGCTCAGGATGGTGGGAGAACATTGAGTGCGGCCATTTCGTCGAGATCAATGACCGCGACGTAAATCCCGAACGCGTGCCTTATCGAGCGGATCTATTGGACCTCATACGCCAGGTGCGCCAGACCGCTGCCGAAACCGATGACCACAGTGCGCTGGATAGAATCCATGAGTTCCTACGAAAGCGGACTACCACGGATCGGCTAACCAACGCGATGGCCCGCGGGCGGTACTACACCCGGCTGTTCTGTGGCCAAAAGCAGATGACGTTTCCCGACTGGATCGCGAGCCTGCGCATTCAGAAGCATACTTGGAATCTGGAGGTGGTATCGCCGTACTTTGACAAAGGCGGTGCCGACACGCTCGCAGCCCTGGTCGACGTGATCGAACCACGCGCGGTTCGCGTTTACTTGCCGCGGAGCAAAGAAGGCGAGGCCGCTGTGGACCCGGCAACGTTCGACAAAATCAACGAAGTCGCAACCTGGGCGTATCTCCCTAGCGATCTGGTCGATCGCACAACGAAAGAAATAACCGCTGATCTATTGCCGCGCCACGTCCACGCCAAGGTCTATCGGCTCTGGAACAAGACGGATGGCGAGTTGCTAATCATCGGTTCGGTGAATCTGACTCGCGCCGCTCATTCTGCGCTACGGGCCGGCAATCTCGAAGCCGCTATCTTGGTGGACCATACCGAATCGGGCTATCCGCGTCGTTGGTGGCTTACTGGCGAGGTTGAACGTCCTGAGAGCTTTCCTGAGGATCCGCCGTCCGAAGAAGATGGCTGCGAGATCTCGCCCGTCGATATAACGATACGCTTTGATTGGGCCACTGGGCGATTGTGGTGTCGTAGCGACGGGCCGAGAGACAAACCTATCGACATGCTCGAGGTCAGTGGCCCGAAGATACTCACGCTTGCCCCTTCTTTGCGCTCGGCCGAGGTGGAGTGTGAGGCTGATGCCGCCGAGAGCATGCGGGCTTACCTGCTGACCTCTAGTATCGTTCTGTTACGGCGGGGGCGGATTCGCTGGCGAGTACTCGTTCGCGAAGAGAACATGGTGCACAAGCCGTCTCTTCTGCACCAGCTAACCGCCGAAGAGATCTTGGAATTCTGGTCGATCCTGTCGCCGGAGCAACGCGCAGAGTTTCTTGAACGGTGTTTCGGGCAAGTAGCTGACTTAGAGGGGCTCGAAGTTATTTCGCGCGAGCGCCTAGAGAACATCTCAACAATGTTTGACCGCTTCGCTGGTATCTTCCATGCGTTCGCCTCGTTGCGCTCCTACACCGAAACCGCGATTAAGGACGGCCGTACCCGCGAAGCCGAGCGGCGGCTGTGCGGTGCCAAGTACGATTCGCTGCCGGGGCTCTTGGATAAAGAATTTGAGCGAGCCAATGTGGATCCGGCCAATGCCTTCGTCACGTTCCTTTGTGCGAAGCAGGTCCGTCGCGAGTTGGCGCGCGCGCACCCCGCGTTCTTTAGATCGATTCGCGAGAGGCTCAAGCCCCTGGATGCCAGTCTAGAACGCACCGACGAACTGCGTTCGGCCTTAGTCGCAGCCGAGGGGACGGTTACGACTGAGTTTCTCGACTGGTACGAATCGATGTTCCTCAAGCAACTCGGCGGCGCTGGAAGCGAGTCGTGAAAACGCTCACTCGCGAAGTGCTCGATGAACTCATCGACTTTGCACCGACAGAAGCCATCAAGGGGCTTGGGTTTGCCGAGGTGCAAGCCGAAGGCACGCTTGCCCTGCACAACATGCTCGCCCGCAACCAGTGCGCCTACCTGGCCGATGAGGTCGGCATGGGCAAGACGTATGTGGCACTCGGCGTGATGGCGCTGATGCGTTACTTCAATCCTATGGCCCGCGTAGTCGTCCTCGCACCGCGAGAGAACATCCAGCACAAATGGGTCAAAGAACTCCGCAATTTCGTTCGAAACAACTGGCGCCAAGTCGGCAACCGGGTCAAGGCCATTGATGGCAACCCTGTCTGGGAGCCGGTCTGCTGCAACTCGCTGCATCACTTTGCCAACGAGATCCTGCTCCAGGCCGATCGCGACTTCTTTCTGCGCACGACCAGTTTCAGCATCGTGTCGAACAAGGAAGAAGCACGGCGTCGTGCGCGATTGAACCTGCGTCGCATTGTACGCTGGTTGCCGCCGTCGGCGCTGAGCACGCGCACGCCAGAAGCGTTTCGCGATGCTTACGGCTGCGCGATCAACGCGGTGGTCCCAGACATTGATCTGTTGATCGTCGACGAAGCCCACAATCTCAAGCATGGCTATGGGCCGTCGGTAAGCACACGCAACCGTGTGCTAGCACATGTCTTTGGTCGACCATCGGAATCGTCATCTGAGTTCGAATGGTACCGACCTAAGGTCAACAACGTTCTGCTTTTGTCCGCGACACCATTTGAAGACGACTACTCGAGTCTTTACCGGCAATTCGATATCTTCGGCTTCGGGTCGGTGCGGCTGAAGGATGCCAATGGGCGCAATGCGCTATTGCTCCGCGATCTAACGGCGCGAGACAAGTCTGATGACGAGAAACGCGAGATCGTCAATCGCGTTCTTGTGCGACGCGTCTCCGGTCTTCAGATCGAAGATCGGCTTTACACCAAGAACATGTATCGGCGCGAATGGCGCAAAGGCGGGTACACCACCCACGACGAAATATTGGCGGTGACCGACCCAAGGCAGCGGCTGGTCGTTGCGTTGATGCAGAAGAAGGTGTCGGAGGTCCTACAGGACGAGCGCTTCAACAATCAGTTCCAGATTGGGATGCTCTCCTCGTTCGAGAGTTTTCTCGAGACCATCGGGCGGCGCAAGCCGAAGGAAAAACTACTCACCGAGGATTCCGACGAGGGGGAATCCGTATTCGACGGCGCTCAGGATGCGACCGATCGCGAGAAGCGTGGAATCGATACCGATAGCATCACTCAGGTCGCGAAATCCCACCGTAAGGAATTCGGCACACCGCTTCCGCACCCAAAGCTCGACGAAACCACAACGGCGTTGGCCGATGCGTTTCGGTCTGGCGAGAAAGCCCTGGTGTTTGTGCGCCGGGTCGCGACGGTCAAAGAACTCACCGACAAGCTCGATCTGGTCTTCGACGGCTGGATGCGCGGTTACATGGAAGAGAAGCTTCCGGAGCAGGGCGCTGAGATAGAGAGGCTGTTCGCGCGGTATCAGAGCGAACGAACGGTGCTCCCCGCAGATTTGCGAGCTATACAGCCCGTTGATGAGAACGAACTCACAGCCGAAGAGAGCCTCGATAGCCGCGATGCGCTATTGGACGAAGGCGACGGAAGCACAGAAACGTTCTATTCATGGTTCTTCCGAGGCAAGGGCGTTGACCGTTATCTTTCGGGCGCCGCCTTTTTGAAGAACCGGCTAGGCAAGGCCTCGGGCATCTATGCGCTTCTCTTCGAAGACGATTACGTATCGTGGCTACTGGGCCGACCCGCCGATGTGGTCGCCGCGCTCGCCGATGCCTGTGGGCTCGATGAAGAAGAACTCCGCGCTCAACTGCGCCGCCGCGCCTATCAGTACTTCAAACGAAGAAGCCGACGTAAGGTCAGTTATCCGCCTCTTTATGTGTTCGAAAGTTACCAAGTCGCGGCACTGAATCTGCTGGCAGAACATTCCTCGGAGCTTGGCGAGAACGCGCGCGTCGTTGCCGATCAGCGCTACCCGGCCATCACCGTGGATACGAAAGCGGGAGAGCCACCGGATGGATTCCCAGAGATCAAGAATGGGCTTGGCATCTGTACGTTGTTTACGGAACTTGCAGGTCGTCCAGCGCTGCGCGAGCGGCTTTGGCCGGATGAGGCGTCAGGCTCGTTCGTCGAGCGATTCCGACGCCGCGAGCAACGGCGGGAACTGTTTTGTGCGCTCTCGCGACTAGGCCGTTCCTTTATAGACCTCTACCTGTTAGCAATCCGCCGCATCGGAACGCTCCGATCGACGAAGGCGGGCGCTGAGACACAGAGTGAAGTATCGGTTGCCGCACTTGTCAACGATTTCTTGGAACTGCTCGAAGAGCAGAGCCAATCGGCGGAGTTTGGTGCGTTCGATGAATTGGCGAGCGTCGCCGATGCCTTCGACCAAATCATCGCGGTGAATTTCGAACAGCTGCCGGGTGCACCCTTACCTGAACTGTCGACGAGATTTGGGAAGGCGCTGCAGAAGCAGATGCCGGTCGGACGAATGGCCGGTGGAGTGAACAAGCGCCTGGTTGCGCAGTTTCGCATGCCGGGCTTCCCGTTTGTGATGGTTACGACTGATGTGCTGCAAGAAGGCGAGGACCTGCATACTTTCTGCCGACGGATCGTCCACTACGGTATCACCTGGACGCCTTCAGCGATCGAGCAGCGTATCGGACGAATCGACCGCATCGGCAGCTTGGTCCAGCGTCGACTTGACGGCCGAAAGAGCAGGCCGCCCGAGGATGAGTTCATACAGGTCTATTACCCGCACCTCGCCGATACGGTCGAGGTGTTGCAGGTTCGTCGAGTCTTGCGGCGTGTCAGGCGATTTTTGCAGTTGGCGCACAAGACGGCCCCCGTCGAGGTAGCAGGCGGCTCGCGGATCGACACTGGGCGTGAGATGGTCGAGCACATGCACGAGATAGCCCCGATCACCGGTCCACTGGAGTCGGCCTTTCCCGTCGAAGATGAATGGTTACGCGGCGACGTACGCGCCGGCGACGTAGAGCATCCCACCGTTAAGCCTGAGCTGGAGTATCTCACTCGACTGTGGGCCGAAGTCGTTGATCGCGGCATGGTCGAATCCCTGGTGAGCACCGAACCGCACATGCGCGTGGGTCGTGTACGCATGGCGCATACCAACGGCCATGATGCCGACGAACACGGTGTCGGCCATGGCGTCGAGGAATTCCAACAATTCACAGTCGAACTGCGCTCTAAAGCTCTAGGCGAGGCAACGCTGCTGCGGTGCAAGAGTTATGTTGGTGAGTTGGACCTCGCAGGCCACGCCGCGATGGTTGACCTTCTCTACGACGCACAGATCGAAGTCGGCAATCCAAAGATCTGTGTTTCGCGCAAAGACCGAGCCGAAGAAGACATGATCTCGATCGAGCACGACATCGTGTTTGATCACAGATGGATCGATTTGCCGGAGTTCGAGTCAGTGATCCGTAGAACCGTAAATGCTGCCGCAGCCCTACAGCGAGAGCTGCAGGAGGGGCAAGAATGGTGACGCGGCAAGACAGCGAAACGCACGACGCGCTGATCGCCAGAATCGACAAAATTATTGCGCGTAGAAAACTGCCCTGGGCGGTTAGCGGTAACGCCATCGAAGTTTCGCTGGCGGCAGGCGAACGGCGCCACAGGGTGATGCTCCGCTACAATGACGATCACTACGTATTCACCGCCGTGGTAGCGGGCAAAAGCTTGGTAACGCGTTCCGAGAAAGCGTGGCGTGACCTTGCCTACTGGGCATGGCGAAAGAACAGCCGCAAAGATTTAGTTGGCTTCGCCTTCGACAAGAAGGACCGATTGCTGGGGGTGATCGAGCAGCCGATTGAGACGCTCGATGACGAAGAGCTGATTATTTACATCCAAGCGCTCGCGGAAGAGTGCGATCGGTTTGAGTATAAGTTGACCGGGAAGGATCGAGAGTAGGGCAGGATGGTTTTCGCAGGGTGCGCGACCGCTATCCGGTCACGCCCGGGCACACGCTTCTGCTTACACGACGCCACGCGCCGACGTACTTCGATGCGGCCCCAGATGAAGGGACGCCGCGGCATATTCGCTCTGTGTTCGCCCAAGGTCAGCGAAATCGCTCATATTTCACCTGAAACTGGCTGCCAGAGTGTCTCGTTCTGACCCACCGCCAGGTCTAAACCTAGTACCGTACGACGCGACTGGCGGTTAGGCTCTGGTCGCAGAAGCGCGCAACAACCAAAAGAACGAAGACATGCAAACAACCGGCAAAGGATTTCTCTTCTCGTCGACCGATATCAGCAGCTTTGCGGCTTGTGGTCATCTAACCCAGCAGGAACGCGCCGCCGCTTGCGGTGGTCCGAAACGGCCCACGTACGATGATCCGGGCGGCGACGCCCTGAAGCAGCGCGGCGATCAGCACGAGCAGCGCGTGCTCGAGTGGCTCACGCAGGACGGCAACTTGACCGTCGAGACCATCCCGCTTGGCAACTTCGATCCCGATGACCGTCTCGAGCGCTGGAAAGAGGCTAGTGCGAAGACCCTCGCGGCTATGCGCGCCGGAGCCGATCTCATCTATCAAGGGGGGTTCCTGTACGGTGACTATCTCGGGCGGCCGGACTTTCTGCGCAAGGTGGATTCACCATCCGATCTCGGCGAGTGGTCCTACGAGATCATCGACGCGAAACTCTCTCGTGAGCCCAAGGCGCGTGCGGTGCTGCAAACGGCGCACTACTCCGAGCTGCTGGGTTACGCGCAGGGCTCGGTACCGAAACTCATGTATCTCGCGCTGGGGGGTCCCGAAGTTCGTCTCGACAAACACGCTGTGAGCGATTACGCGGCCTACTTCCGCTCTACCAGCCGACGTTTCGAAGAGGCAATCGCGCAGCAGCCAACGACCTACCCGGAGCCTGTCGAGCACTGCTCGATCTGTGACTGGAGTCCCGTCTGTGCCATGCGCAGGCGCGACGACGATCACTTGTCTTTGGTGGCTCGCATCTTTCGCAATCAGCGCAAATGTTTGACCGAAAGCGGGGTTGCAACCGTGCGGGATCTTGCGAGCCTACCTATAGGCAAGTCGGATACGATCGCGGGCATCGAGCATGCTTCCTTCGTGAAGATTCGAGAACAGGCGAGACTCCAGGTCGAAGGCCGCGACGCGGACAAAGTGCTCTATGAATTGCTCGCTCTTGCGGAGGGCGAGTATGGTCTTGGCCGGCTTCCCGAGCCGTCACCGAACGATCTCTTCTTGGATCTTGAAGGTGACCCTCACTATCTCGACGAAGGATTGGAGTATCTTTTCGGTGTCATTGTGTCAGCGGATTCCGAGCTGCCGATAGGTGAGTCCAGCGACCTGACGGCGGTGAAGGCCGGTGGGCACGATCTCATCTATCGGGCGTACTGGGCTCTGGACCAAGCGGACGAGAAGGCTGCGTTCGAGGCGTTTATCGATTTGGTCATGGAACGGCGCGCCGATGATCCGTCGTTCCACATCTACCACTACCATCACTACGAACCCACGGCTTTCAAGCGATTGATGGGGCGCTACGCTACGCGGGAGCGCGAGCTCGATGAGTTGCTGCGCGCGGGTACGTTCGTGGATCTCTACCGCGTCGTGGTAGAGGCGGTACGCGTGTCGGCCGAAAGCTACTCGATCAAAGAGATGGAGCCGCTGTACGACTATGATCGAGAAGTCGATCTCGTCCAGGCGCTGCGAGCCCGGCTCACGTTCGAAGCAGCCCTGCAACTTGGCACCACGGCTGATGACGACGGTACCGAAGAGATCCGAGAGGCGATTGAAGTCTATAACCGCGACGATTGCGTCTCGACCTATTTGCTAGGCGAGTGGCTGGAGAGGCGGCGCGACGAGGCCGAGAAGCAATTCGGCGAATCGATTGCGCGGCCAGAGCCACAGTCCGGCGATGCGAGCGAAAAGCTCGAAGAGCATCTCGAACGCGTTGCACAATTGATCGAGGCGCTCACGGAAGGGGTGCCCGTTGAGCGTGACGAACGCAGCGACGAACAGCACGCGAGCTGGCTTCTTGCGCAGTTGTTAGAGTGGCATCGGCGCGAGAAGAAATCGCAATGGTGGGAATACTTCAGACTTCTCGAGCTTCCGCCGGACGAATTTATCGACGAACGCACGCCGATTGGCGGGCTGGTCTACGAAGGCGTTGTCGACACAATAAAAAAATCTGAAGTGCATCGTTATCAGTTTCCGACACAGGAGTTCGACATCCGAGTCGGTACGCGGGTCGTAGACCCGGCGACACAAAAATCTCCAGGGACGGTCGTCGAGGTCGATTCGGCGACCCGTACGATCGACCTCAAGCGGGCGATCGCGTCGGATGCGCCCCATCCATTCGCTATTCTCCCCAACGATGACGTGAGTACTGCCGCCCTGCAGCAGAGCCTACAAGCATTTGCCGAGGACGTGGTCGAGCGCGGGATGAATGCGACCGGCGTATTTCGTTGCGGACGTGACATCTTGCTACGCACGACGGCACCCGTACTGGCTGATGGCTACGATGAGAGCGAGGTCGTCGCGGCGGCGCGTGCGTTCGCTCCGACTCTGGCCGGCGAAGTTCTTCCGATCCAGGGCCCTCCAGGTGCCGGAAAGACCTATACCGGCAGCCGCATGATTCTTGACATGTTGCGCGAGGGTAAACGCGTCGGCATCAGTGCGACGAGTCATAAAGTGATCGGTAATCTTCTCGATGGCGTATGCGAGGTTGCTCGCGAGGAAGGGGTTCGAATCCGGGCCATGCAAAGCGCGTCTGCCGACAAACGGTGCGAATCCGAAGAAGTCGTCGCGGACGGTGCCAAAAATGTTGCGGCAGCGCTTTTGAACGGCGAGACCGATCTGGCGGCAGGTACAGCTTGGCTATGGGCGCGAGAAGAACTGCGCAACGTCGTCGATGTGCTGGTGGTAGATGAGGCTGGTCAGGTGTCGTTGGCCAATCTCCTGGCGATGGCGGCAGCCGCGAAGAGTGTTGTGCTTCTCGGTGACCCGCAACAGCTCGAACAACCGAAGAAGGGCGTGCACCCGCCGGGGGCCGATGCCTCTGCGCTCGAGCATTTGTTGGGCGATACGCACACGGTGACAAGCGACCGCGGTATGTTCCTTGATGAAACCTGGCGCCTGCACCCGAGCATCTGCGCGTACACGTCAGAGCTCTTTTACGATGGGCGCCTCAAGTCGCGCCCTGGCTGCGAGCGTCAAATGGTGGATGGGCCGGCGCCGTTCAATGGCACCGGTCTACGCTTCGTTGCTGTCGATCACGTTGGCAACAAGAACGAGTCGAGCGAAGAGGTCGCGGTAGTGGCCGCGCTCGTTGACGAACTGCTCGCAGCAAAGGCTCGCTGGCGTGGCCGCGAGGGCGACATGGAGAACATCGGCCTCGACGACATACTGGTCGTCGCTCCCTACAACGCGCAGGTGTCGAGCTTGCTAGAGGCCTTGCCCGAAGGCGCGCGGGTGGGCACGGTGGATAAGTTCCAGGGCCAACAAGCACCGATCGTCATATATTCACTGGCGACGTCGTCGGCCGCAGAGGCACCGCGTGGCATGGAATTCTTGTTCAGTCCCAACCGGCTCAATGTAGCAACGTCTCGCGCACAGTGTGTGGCCGTAGTCGTGGGCAGTCCGCTGCTGTTTGCCGCCGATTGTGCTTCGCCCAGACAGATTAGGCTCGCGAACGCGTTCTGCCGCTATCTCGAGATGGCAGAGGACGCCGATGAACGCGGGTCAACGCAGGCGTAAGCATGGAGGTTGGTTACCTAGACACTGCTACCGACGCCGAGCGCGCAACGTTCGAGGAACTGGCGCCGCAGTTTCTGCGCGCGCTTCCCCAGGCCGTGACACTACCGTTCGCGCTGACTTACGCCGCCGAGGCCCTGAGGGAGGGCTACCGGCGAGCTCATGAACAACCGATGGAGAAAGGCGAGTCGCGTACCATATCGCTTACATGCGAACACGAGTTCCGGTTTTATGGCGTTACTAAAGTCAACCTGAGCGATATGATCACCGTCATTGTCGGCGAAACGAATACGGTGGCCCTGCTACTCACCGAGCGTGGTCATCCCGATCGCGCCCCTGAGTTCTTCTGCTACGTCGGCAGGTACGCCGTTGATCGCTTGCTTGCGGAATGCACCGAAGATGTCGAGCGGCTGGTTGACCGGGCACGGGCGCGCATCACCACGACCGCTACAATAACCGATGCTGAGATCGCCGTGGCGCTGGTCCAGCAGCTCGTTGATGATCGAATGGAGTACGATAGCCGCCAGGCGTTCGCGCTCGCCTACGAGAGTGTGGTCA
>Ga0315336_1007765_pt1 | contig 10037 bp, 7 predicted proteins | sample ASW5metaG_FD_204512 | JGI IMG/M metagenome (GOLD analysis project Ga0315336, IMG submission 204512) | Ammonia-oxidizing marine archaeal communities from Monterey Bay, California, United States - ASW #5 | ecosystem: Environmental > Aquatic > Marine > Intertidal zone | place: USA: California... | reverse complement strand
CAAGGGGGCGACTTTAATCGGTAATGGTCCCGATGTTCTGACCCGGGTCGCGGCTATTGGTTCAGATATGAAACTGGATACAGGCATTGGCACCTGTGGCAAGGATGGTCAAGGCGTGCCGGTTGGAGTGGGTCAGCCGACCATGTTAATTGAAGGGCTCACCGTAGGTGGTACAGATGCATAGCCCAGTCACCCGTCGCTAATAAGCGTATTCTTCGAAAACCGGATCCACACTGCCGTTCCAGCGGCCGCGATAGGCATCAAGCAAGTCTTCAGCAGGAGCACGCCCGGACGCGGCTATTTCTTCCAAAGCTCTTAAGTATTGAACTTCATCATTGCCAGAATTCACGTCTTTACGGCCGCGCCTGCGCAATCCTTTAATCGAGATCGGAAGTATTTGGCGAACGAGGTCGAGAACTGTGCCGTCGCGAAAGGGCGTATGCAGGGCCGTTTTAGGCACCTCGATCCGCATGATCTCCCGCTCTTCCGACGTCCAATCTTTGATCATTTCCCAAACCTGATCCAGAGATGTCTGGTCGTAAAGCAGTCCAACCCAAAACGCTGGTAGGGCGCACAGTCGGTTCCACGGTCCTCCATCTGCCCCACGCATTTCGATAAAACGCTTGAGACGAACTTCCGGAAATAATGTGGTCAGGTGGTTTTCCCAATCCACTATCGTCGGCAATTGACCGGGATACGCCGGCAATTTACCTGCCATGAAATCACGAAAAGATTGCCCGGCCGCATTTATGTAACCATCCCGATAAACAAAATACATGGGCACATCGAGGGCGTAATCCACGTAACGCTCGAACCCCATGCCTTCGTCAAACGCGAAACTAAGCGTGCCGCACCGGTCGGGGTCGGTATCGGTCCAGATATGACTGCGGTAACTCAAAAAGCCGTTCTCTTTGCCATCGGTAAATGGCGAATTGGCAAAGAGCGCAGTCACAAGTGGCTGGAGCGCCAAACCAACCCGCAATTTTTTCACCATGTCGGCTTCCGACGCGAAGTCCAGATTGACCTGAACTGTGCAACTGCGAAACATCATGTCCAAGCCAAGTTTGCCTTTGGTCGGCATATAAGCGCGCATAATGGTGTAGCGATCCTTGGGCATCACCGGCGTGTCATCAATGGACCAGCGTGGTTGAAACCCGAGCCCCATAAATCCGGCCCCCATTTCACCCGCTATTTCTTTGACCTGATGCAGATGAGTGTGAACCTCGTCACAGGTTTGGTGGAGATTATCGAGGGGCGCCCCGGACAATTCCAATTGTCCGCCTGGCTCGAGGCTGACGGAAGCGCCATTTTTCAACAATGCGATTGGATTGCCGTTTTCGAGAACGGGCTGCCAATCGAAACGCTGCAACCCGTCGAGCATGGTCCGGATTCCGCAATCACCCTCGTAGGGCAAAGGACGCAAATCCGACAGCCGATAGCCGAACTTTTCGTGCTCGGTGCCGATCCGCCAATGCGAAGCCGGTTTGGACCCGCTCGCCAAATACTCGACGAGCTGCGCCTTATTTGAAATCGGCGCGTTTAGTTCGGCGGAATCTGCCATGAATACTCCTTTGCCGGCCTGTGGTTAAATGATGCGCGAATTGGGTGCAAGCGAAAAGCCCTTTGGCATTTAGGGCTTGAATAAGACGTATGCACCGTGAGGATAGCCCTGCAGTCATAGATGAGCGGCAAAATCAGAGAAATGGCGACAGATACCAATTCACAATCGGACCCGGAACCGCCTAAACAGAACAAGGGAACTCGGCCGGCCGACGCGGCGGTTAGCTGGGTGGATAACCATGCCCCGGTAGGGGCCCGGCCCTTTTTGCAACTCGCCAGAATAGATCGCCCAGTCGGTGCATGGCTGCTGTTATGGCCTTGCTGGTGGAGCCTCGCCCTAGCCGCCCCCACAGGTGGTAACACTTGGCCAGATCTCTGGCTGTTGTTTTTATTTGGATTGGGCGCCGTGATCATGCGCGGGGCTGGATGCACCATCAACGATTTGATCGATCGGAATATAGACGGTCTGGTGGAGCGCACCCGCGGAAGGCCGCTGCCGAGCGGCGCCGTGAGCGTCACCGCGGCAATCCTTTTTATGCTCGGATTAAGTCTCGCTGGATTGACGATCTTGTTGCAACTCAACCCTTTCGCGATCTGGGTCGGTCTCGCATCAATTCCTTTGGTCGTTGTTTATCCCTTAATGAAGCGAATCACGTACTGGCCACAGCTATTTTTGGGTCTCACTTTTAACTGGGGCGCACTTTTAGGATGGGCAGCGGCGACAGGCGAACTGTCCGCCGCCTGTGCCGTTCTCTACATCGCCGGTATTTTCTGGACCCTTGGTTACGACACCATTTATGCCCATCAAGACAAAGAAGACGATGCCTTAGTTGGAGTCAGGTCGTCGGCTTTGCGGCTCGGCAACAACACACGACCGTGGTTGTGGGGATTTTATAGCGCGGCAATTGTGGCACTGATTGTTTCGGGCGCCTTGGCCGGTATGTCTTGGCCATTTTATTTGGGGGTGCTGCTGACAGCAGCCCACTTCGCATGGCAGGCCGGAACGGTCGATATATCTGACAGTGATGATTGTCTGCGCAAATTCAAGTCAAACGCTCACCTTGGATGGGTGCCGTTCTTTGGAGCCATATTGGGAGCGGTGATTTGATCGATTAAGCAAGCTCGTGAACGGTGGCTCTAAGTTCCGCTTGATACCGCCGCGCAGCGTTCACGAGTTCGGTCTGTAGATTTTCGGCGATCACAAGAACATCATTTTGAAGCTGTCGAAGGGTCGGTTTTTTTGCATCCGCCAGATTTGGCTGCAAGGTATACGTTGCGTCCAGCATGTTCCCAACCGGGGTCACCGCTACTTCCCAAGGGCAAGACAGCTTTTTTTGAAACTGCAGAACTGAAACCGCCTCAGCGACTAATGCCGGATAGAGGGTCGAGCGAGCATAAAAAATTACTCGAGGTGGCCGTGCCTCGGCACCCGGATTGGCTTCATGTCCCTCACAGGACCAGCAAGGGTTCAGTTCCCGCAATTGCAAAAAAGCCAGCACCAATGGAGCGATACCGGTCTCGATCGGGAATCGCTCTCCGTCCGACGACATTTGTTTGGGGGCATGAACGCAATTGGGAGCACATTCACACGCACATGTGGGCGAATTATGGTTACCACAAGGTCTGTCGCAACCACTGCACGGGCGGTCATCTCGTTTTTGGGCCTCCAGAACACGTGCGAGATCGTCGCAATACCCTCGATACAAATCCATATCGGGCGGTAGTTTCTCGATAAGCATAAGAGAACCTCATTCGCTCACGTTTTCGAAAGCGTAATGAGTGTATAATGTGCCGATTAATAATCGGTGTATTTTGGGACAACTCGCGTCGAACCGGCCGGCTGTATATACTCGCCGACCCAATCAGTACTGAAAATTGAGTTATGGCTTACAAGTCCCTCAGAGAATTCATCGCCCGCCTGGAGCAGGAAGGCCGTTTGGTTCGAGTTCAGGAGCCAGTATCGACCGAACTCGAAATGACGGAAATTCAAACCCGGCTGATTGCCGAAGGCGGACCCGCGGTATTGTTCGAAAACCCGATCGGATCCAACGGTGAACCGGCGGACATGCCGGTTTTGGTCAACCTTTTTGGAACTGTTGAAAGGGTTGCCTGGGGGATGGAACGGGAGCCTGAACAACTTCGTGAAATCGGCGAAACACTTGCCTTTCTGCGTCAGCCTGAACCGCCCGAAGGTTGGCGTGACGCCTTGGAAATGTTGCCACTGGCCAAAACCGTCATGACCATGAAGCCGAAAAGTGTTCGTTCGGCTCCCTGCCAGGAAGTGGTCATAGAAGGCGATGACGTGGATTTAGCGACCCTACCCATTCAGACTTGCTGGCCTGGTGAACCGGGACCCCTGATCACTTGGCCGCTGGTGGTCACCAAGGGCCCTGGAACCTCGCGCGAAGACGACTACAACCTTGGTATTTATCGCATGCAGGTCACCGGGCCCAACACAACCTACATGCGCTGGCTGAAGCACAGAGGTGGCGCTCAGCACCATCGGAACTGGGGTAACGAGCGACCCGAACCACTGCCGGTGGCCGTCGTTATAGGTGCCGACCCTGGAACTATATTGGCGGCAGTAACGCCCGTACCCGAGACCCTGTCAGAGTATCAGTTTGCTGGCTTGCTGCGCGGCGCGAAGGTTGAATTGGTAGACTGCAAAACCGTCCCCTTGAAAGTCCCAGCCGAGGCCGAAATTGTGCTCGAAGGGCATGTGTCACTTACAAACTTTGGAGACGAAGGACCCTATGGCGACCACACTGGGTATTACAATGCCGTGGAGCCGTTCCCGGTTTTTACAATATCTGCAATCACGCGCCGAAAAGACCCAATATATTTGTCCACGTATACCGGTCGGCCGCCAGATGAGCCTTCTATTTTGGGGGAAGCCCTGAACGAAGTATTCATCCCCCTCCTCACCCAGCAGTTTCCTGAGATTGTGGATTTCTGGCTGCCACCCGAGGGCTGCTCCTATCGAATTGCTGTAGTTTCGATCAAGAAAGCGTATCCGGGTCACGCGAAGCGCGTGATGATGGCAGTGTGGTCCTATTTACGTCAGTTTATGTATACCAAATGGGTGATCGTCGTGGATGACGACATCGATGCCAGGGACTGGAAAGACGTAATGTGGGCGATCTCGACCCGCATGGATCCCGCACGCGACATAACGCTGGTAGAAGGGACTCCCATCGACTATCTGGATTTTGCGTCGCCAGAATCAGGTCTGGGAAGCAAGATCGGTCTCGATGCGACAAACAAAATCCCGCCCGAGACAAATCGGGCTTGGGGCGAAAAAATTCGCATGAGTGACGCGATTATCGATACCGTGACGAATAAATGGACCAAGCTCGGATTGCCGGGCTCTGGCAAATCGACCTGGGACTAGGTCAAACTTGCGCTTTAACCAGCTTTAAAGGCATCAACGGTAAAATTGCGTATGGCTACACATGAAGTAGGCCCCGTAATTTGACGAGTCCCTAAGATGCAATCGGCGCCCTTAATCAAAAGTCCCGAGATAGTCCAGAATAGCCTGATGGATGTACTCGGCAATTTGGAGCAAGCCCCGCACAAAACTCTTACTGCGGTTTTTTGGGGACATCCATGCGATGTAAAATTATCCATTCCCGATTATCAAAGCGAAATCGCAATTCACTACGCAAGTTTGTTGCGCGGCAAATCCGTTCGATCATTTGCTGCGCGCACCAACGTCCCGTGCAACTTTGATCACTTTGGTGTCGAGATCCGATTTCACCGGCCTTCAGAAATTGTGGTTCACGATCAAGAATTGTCGCTGGACGAAACCCTCCGTCGAATTGTCCAGCGCTTCGGGCCGACAATTTTAAAGAATGCCTTTTTGCCCGCCGCAATTAGGCAAAAAGCGCAGCGGAACATATTTCCTCATCTCCAGTTTCACTATGACCGAGCATCAAACCAGCCAACCCAGTATTCGCTATTTTCCAGAGATCCATTCGATGAAGTTCAAAAGGAGCCGCGGCTGTCTTCGACAGTGTTTATCGCGAATGTTGTCGGCATTCTGCAGAGCAATCTGGAGGGAAACAGTTCTAAGGATCCCAATGTTCTCCAAGCCATTTACAAGATTTTTGGAAGCGAAAATGCACAAGCCCAAATTGGTAAAATAATGCTGGAACAGGCCTGGAATGAACCCGCTGGTACCGGCGAAATTTCCATTCTCGACAACCGAACTGTCCTCCACGCCAGTTACTACCGTGATCGGGTTACAAAAGGGTATCCCATCGGTGTGCGCTATCTGCGCTGACTTCGGCTGACAGGCGCAAATCTAAGACATTGTTCCCAGTGTGGTTCCCATCTTCCGCGATCCACCCTATATAAGGGTAACACTTACGGACGTCTGAATAGATTTGGATAGCCGAATAAACCCTTTGGAGATTAAGACCGAATGGTCGATCGCAAAACGATAGAAGAGAATGCCGTCGCACTGCTTGACCAGTTGTTAGTGGCGGCCAAAGCTGGCGGTGCCGAAACCGCGGATGCCGTATTTTTCGACAGCGCCTCTTTGGACGTTTCCTATCGAATGGGTGAACTGGAAGATGTTCAACGCTCGGAAAGCGGCGACGTCGGCCTGCGGGTAATGATTGGGCGTAAGCAAGCCATGGTCTCGACCACAGACACCAGTGCAAATGCGTTGGACGAACTTGTCGAGCGTTGTGTGGCCATGGCGCGGGCGGCGCCCGAAGACCCTTTTTGTGGTCTCGCCGATCATGACCTTTTGGAAACAGCCCCCCAAGACTTGGATCTTTTAGATACTGCCGAACCTGACGTCGCGGCATTAACCAAGCGCGCTGCGGAAGCAGAAGACGCGGCGCGCTCGGTAGATGGTGTCACCAATTCCGAAGGTGGTGGCGCCGGATGGGCCACAGGTACGGTAGCACTCGCGACCAGCCACGGGTTTCGAGGTGCTTACAGCACGTCACGTCACAGTGTGGTCGCATCGGTGATCGCGGGTGACGGTACCGAAATGGAGCGGGACTACGACCATCACTCGGCGCGCCATCTTGGCGATCTTGATGACGCTGCCAAAATCGGCCGCGCGGCCGGAGAAAAGGCGGTTGAACGCCTGAACCCAAGGAAAATGCCATCTACACAAGTCCCCGTCGTGTTCGACCCCCGGGTTTCAGGCAGCTTCCTCGGCCACTTGGTGAGCGCCATTTCCGGGTCTTCCGTGGCGCGCGGGACAAGCTTTCTGCGCGACCAGCTGGATCAACAAATTTTTGCGTCCGGCATCCAAATTATTGACGACCCTCACGCCATTCGCGGTCTGAGGTCAAAACCCTTTGATGGCGAAGGCGTCGCCAACCCGACAACAACATTTGTCGATAACGGTGTTTTGCAGAGCTGGATTATGGATTCAACGTCGGCGCGTCAATTGGGGCTGAAGTCAACCGGCCACGCGGCAAGGGGCACGGGCGGCCCACCGTCCACCTCGGCCACCAACCTTTACATGGCACCGGGGTCGGTCAACCGGAATGAACTGATCGGCGAGATTGAGGACGGATTGTACGTCACTGAGATGATCGGTTTTGGGGTCAACGGAGTAACCGGCGATTACAGCCGGGGCGCTGGCGGTTTTTGGATTGAAAACGGCGAATTGGCATTCCCAGTGAGTGAGCTGACCATTGCCGGTAATCTGAAAGAAATATTTTTGAAGTTGGTCCCGGCAGACGACCTTGAGTTTCGATACGGCGTTAACGCACCAACCCTGCGTATCGAAAATATGATGGTGGCCGGCACCTGATGGCTTTGTCCACGACAAATAGGTTTTTGAAAGCAGACCACGAGTTGCTTGTTTCCGCGACGCGGGAAGCAGGCGCCATTGCGCTCGAATACTTTAACGGTAGCGTGAAGAGCTGGGAAAAGAAGCCGGACGACCCTGTCAGTGAAGCCGACCTCGAAATCGACCGTCTGCTGAAAGAACGTTTGTTGAGCGCACGCCCGGATTACGGCTGGCTGTCAGAAGAAACTGAAGACGATTCCAGCCGATTGGAGCGCCAGCGCACGTGGGTTGTCGATCCGATTGACGGGACCCGGGGATTCCTCGCCGGAAAAGCCGAGTTTGCCGTTTGTGCAGCATTGGTGGAAGAGGGCATTCCCATCGCAGCTGTTGTTTTTAATCCCGCCACTGACGAGTTTTTCGATGCCACCACAGGCGGTGGGGCGCGTTTAAACGGGTCCACGATCCAAGTCGGCTCGCGCTCCAGCCTCAAGGACACTCGACTCCTGAGCACCGAGAAAATTCATAGTAAATTGGGAGAATGGTCGCCAGAAGGCAAATCCGTCAAGCGGACGTACTTCAACTCGATTGCCTATCGGGTCGCTCTGGTCGCCGCTAATAGATATGACGCGGCGATCTCCATTCATTATCTGAACGATTGGGATCTGGCGGCAGCGGACCTGATAGTCCGCGAAGCGGGTGGCCTTGCAACTGACCATGCGGGCAACGAATATCGCTATAACGGCCAAACCACGCGACAGCTATGCATGGTGGTCGCAAATCCAATACTGCAGCCGCCGCTGGTCGATTTTGTCGGTTACGCTCGCGCCAATTGGTAGCCCGCGCCAACTACGACATTACCCAGCAATTCCCGTTATTTGGTCAACGCACAGCAGCCGTTGGCCGGGCCGCGAACGCCGTGATACTGTCCCTCGAGTATTGAGGACTACTAAATAGTGACGGCTGATAAACCGAACACCCCAGAGGCTGGCCTCGAGAGGCCGTCAGACACCAAGGTCCTACTGGGCCGATTGGCGCGCGAACACATGCGCCCACACGTTCGGCGGCTAGTTTCTGCAGCCATGCTGATGGCCGTCGTAGCAGCGGCAACCGCAGGAATAGCTTTGTTGATAGAGCACGTGATCGATAATTTCGGCGATCCGTCTGACAAGATGCTGGTTCAATTGCCGCTCGCGGCCTTGGCAATTACTGTGATCAAGGCGTTCGCCGAATATGGCCAAACCGTTCTCATGAACCACGTGGGTCAAAGGATCATCGCCGACACGCAAGTAAAGATGTTTGACCACATCATCAATGCGGACCTGTCATGGCTGCATAACACTCACACCGGTAACCTGATTTCAAGCTTTCTCTATGACGCAACATTGCTGCGGGATACAGTCACCAGGGCGATTACCGCAATCGCCAAGGATGTTCCGATGGTCATCTTTTTGATCGGGGTAATGTTCTATCAGGATGCCATGTTGGCGTTGATCACGGCCTTTGTGTTCCCTGTTGCCGGGGTGGCGATGCGCAAGATCGGCCGCCGCATGCGCAAGGCCTCGACCGCCGCCCAGGAAGAAACCGGATCACTGAGCAAGGCCCTGACTGAAGCCTTCCAGGGGAGCCGTTTGGTCAAAGCCTACGGCATGGAAAACCAGGAATCCCAGCGCGCCACCACTTTAGTAGAGCGCCGCCTCAAACATCTCATGAAAGCAGTGCGCACACGCGCGGCGGCTTCCCCGGTGACCGAGGCAATAGGTGGAATAGGCATTGCTGCAGCGATCTACTACGGAATGTTGCAAGGCCTTGCACAAACTATGACCGCCGGTGAGTTCACATCGTTTTTTACTGCCATGATGATGGCTTACAGGCCCTTGAAAAGTCTTGCTAATACAAACGCAACGCTTCAAGAGGGATTGGCCGCAGCCCAACGCGTTTTCGGTTTAATGGACGTTAAGCCAGAGATTACTGACAGCGTTAGCGCTCAAGAGCTGGAGCCAAAGGGTGGCACCATTGATTTCGATAATGTCGGTTTTGCCTATAGCAATGGGGCAACCGCGGTCCAAGGGGTTTCTTTTACCGTTGCGGCAGGAACCAAGGTCGCGCTAGTCGGCCCCTCGGGCGCCGGTAAATCCACGGTCCTCAATCTGGTCCCCCGTTTTTACGATGTGGGCAATGGGCGGGTTTCGATCGATGGTCAAGACGTGCGGGACGTTACTTTATCAAGCCTGCGCGCGAACATTGGCTTGGTCAGTCAGGAGGTCGCTCTGTTTGACACTTCCGTGCGCGCAAACATCGCCTACGGGCGCCCGGACGCAAATGAAACCGAAATAATAAGTGCGGCGAAAAACGCTGCCGCGGACGAGTTTATCCAGGCATTACCCCAGGGATACGACACCATTGTCGGCGAAGCAGGTGTCAAGCTGTCCGGCGGTCAGCGGCAACGCATCGCGATCGCCCGCGCCATGCTGAAAAATGCGCCGATCCTGTTACTGGACGAGGCCACATCGGCCCTGGACGCAGATTCAGAACGGCAGGTGCAAGCGGCCTTACAACGATTGATGAAAGGCCGAACCACAGTGATCGTGGCACACCGCTTATCCACGGTATTGGATGCGGACGAAATTTATGTGCTGGAAGCGGGTAAGCTGGTCGAAAAAGGAACACATCAGGAATTGCTTAAGGGGGGTGAAGCCTATGCCAGGCTGTATGCTCTTCA
>Ga0315336_1007764_pt1 | contig 10037 bp, 4 predicted proteins | sample ASW5metaG_FD_204512 | JGI IMG/M metagenome (GOLD analysis project Ga0315336, IMG submission 204512) | Ammonia-oxidizing marine archaeal communities from Monterey Bay, California, United States - ASW #5 | ecosystem: Environmental > Aquatic > Marine > Intertidal zone | place: USA: California... | reverse complement strand
GAACATCCACTACCTCCGAGCATGCAGGATACGCCGAAACGCTGTTGGGTCAACCTGGCCTGCGGTACGATGAGGGGGTGAGATTCGCGTGGATCATTTTCTGCCTCAGTGGGTGCGGTCCCAAGGAAAGCCCGACTGCGCCTGACAAGACCTCGGAGACGCCCGCTGTCCCCGGTTCTGACGCGTCGCTGGCTGATTGGAGGTTGTCCGAGCAAGCCATCCAGCCGACCTTCGCCTCAGACCGCGTCTGGTATGCCGCCGATGCCGGCTCCACCGAGGAGGTGACGGCGACCCCCACAGACCCACTGGCCACCGTTGAACTGGTCGTGCGCGATCTCGACGGTACGGAGCTCGAACGCTTCGATTCGCCATCCGCTGACATCGCGCTCGACGGTGGAGAGCAGATCATCGCGGTGGTGACCTCTGCAGACGGTACCGAGACGAGCGAGTACACCTTGACGGCGCTACCCACCGACTTTCCCGAGCTCGAGGTGTGGAACGCCGGCGAGCCGGGGCCGGGGTGGTACTTCCTCTGCAATGTGGACTTCGAGCCGCTGCCCAACGGTAAGGGCACCTACCTGATGATCATCGATTCCCTGGGGATCCCCCGGTGGATTCGGCGGAAAGAGGTCATTACTTTCGACTTCAGGGCCGGGCCGGGCGACAAGACGACCTGGGTGGAACTGGCCGAGGATGATTCCGTGGGGACCATCCGTCAGCCCGGAGGTGCGCTGGAGACCTGGGTCTCTGTCGGGGGAGGTATCGACGCCCACGAGTTCCAACTCCTCGAGAACGGCAACATTCTGTTGATGGCTGGGCGCATCTCCCTTCAGGATCTGAGCCAATGGGGCGGACCGGCGCAGAAGCCCATTCTCGATCAGGTCTTGCAGGAACTCAGTCCGGCCGGCGATCTCCTCTTCGAGTGGTCGACACAGGGACAGGTCAATCTGGGCCACATTCCATCCGTGTCGTTCCTCCCGCCGATCATGGACATCGCTCACGCGAACAGCGTCACCCACGATCCCGCAGATGAAAACTGGATTGTGTCCCTGCGGGTACCCTCCCAGGTTCGCAAGATCGATCGCGTCACGGGCGAGACGATGTGGATCCTCGGTGGCCCCGGCTCCGACTTCGAGTTCGTCAACGACACCCGGCGACCGGATTGGGACGGCTTTTCGACCCAACACGCAGCGCGGGTCACGGGACCAAATACCATTCTGGTCTTCGACAATTCGGTCTACAGCCTGGATGAGCCCACCGGGGACAGCCGAATGGCCGAATACGAGCTCGATCTCGACGCCATGACAGCCACCCTCATCAACTCCTGGGAGCTGTACGGTTCGGGAGCGACAGCAGTGGCCGGCTCGGTTCAGCGGACCCCGGATGGTCACACCATCGTCGGCTTCGGAATCCTCGAAGAGGCCGATGGTGCGCGCGCTCCAGCCATCGTGGATCTCGACGAGAACAACGAGCCGGTGTTCGAGCTGCGGTTGCCAGCCGAACACTGGAGCTATCGCGCCTATAAATTCGACCGCGACGAGAGCGGGTGGATCGTCCCCTGACCTTCGACCGCGAGCCCGCTCATTCGCTACCTGCGGCGAAGTCAGTAGCCGCCCGCCGACTCGCCGCTGCGATGTCGATCGCGGTGCCAGCCATGGTGGTGGGCGTGGCGTTCGGGGCACTGATCGCCGGTGGCGAGTTTGCGCCCAGCGAGCGCGCTATCGAGCTGGACGAAATGCTGGCAGAGTCCCCACCCGATGTGGTGATCCTGGGCAATTCGATCGCCCACACGGCTATTGATGTCGAGGAACTTCAGCGCCTTCTGGACCAGGTGGAGGTGGCGTCAGCGCACATGAAGAACTCCCGGCAGCCGGGGTGGTACGCCATCCTCGACAACCGGGTGTTCGGCGGCGGGCATCGCCCGAAGTTGGTCGTTGTGGTCGATGGTGCTGCCCTGTTCGATACAGCGCCGACGACGGAAACCGCCGAGCAGGAGCTGTTGGGGCAGATGGACGCCGACGACGCGCTCATCCTACGAAAGACCTTCGGCGAGCGCCACAATACGCCCCTCTCCCGACGGCTGCAGCGAGGGAGAGGGGCCGCTCGCGCCTGGGTCGTCGACAACCTGAAGTGGTACAGCGTGGGACTGCTCTGGGCTCCAGACGGGCAGGGGACCTTGGCGTCTCGTGGCCGAGATGAGGCCGACGCCTCGTTGGAAGGCGTCTTCGGTGTCGACGGGAGCGAGGTCGATTTCGATCTCTACCGGCGGGTGCTTCCGGTCGTCGAGTTGGTGCCAGAAGAGGTGGAGCCCGAACCGGTCGATCCGGCAGCTGTCGCGGAGGAGACCTACTTTTCGGATCTGGCTCGCCTGGCGGCCGCCCACAATGCGAACTTTGTGGTGGTCCGTGTGCCCGCCGCTCCGAGCAACGCCTGGGCAGACAGCGCCGTGAACGTCGGTGAGCCACAGCTGATCACGCTCCTCAACGAGGGCGGCGCTGGGTACATCGACTTGTCGGATATGCCCGTTACCGAGAAGGACTTCGCCGATCCTGTGCACTTCAGCGACACCGGACGGGTCAAGATGACTCGCGCGATCGCGTCGGCCCTCATCGAGCTGGGTGCACTCGGCGATGAGCCGATTGTTCCTGCCGAATTGCCGGCTCGCATGGTAGGTGCGCGACGTACTGGGGCGCTTCGGGGCCCGTACCCGACGGGGATGCTCAAGATCCATATCGACCCGGGCCGGGACTGCGCGGCCTTTGTCATGGCGCCGGAGTGGGGCGAGCTGTCGACGACCGCGGTCAAGGAGGTCGGCCCGCACCTGTTCTCCCCCCTGCTTCTGCTGCAGGGTGGTGTGCCGCTGAAGGCAATCACCCGCGTCCGAGACGGGTGTGACGAGGCGGCGTTCCACGGGCAGCGCGGGTTCAGCTTCAGTCCGCGTGGGAAGGGTCCACCCGTGCCGGAGGACCTGGAGGTGGCCTACTCGCCGGCGTTTCCGCTCCTGAACGACCTGAATGTCAACGCCTACTGGGTCTACCCCAACACCCAGGCCGAGCTGGTCGTCGCCGCTCCCGAGGGGTGGAGTGGGGGAGAGGTCGAAGTCGCCATGTGGCTCGATTTGTTCGGCAACGACGACGTGCCCATATTGCGGGTGGGTGGCCGCTCGTCACAGTTCGAGGTCGTGCGCGGACTGGCGCAAACGAGATTGACCTTCGAGACCGACGACCCCGAGTGGACGCTGACGCTCGAGAGCGCCCGGGCTCACGCCGCGATCCGCACCTTGTCCGTAACCACAGAGGGTGACACCACCTACGTCATCGGCGCGTCCAATCTGGAAGCGGGCTCGCCGGTCCGGTTGATCGGTGCCAAGGGCTTGTTCCAGTCCGAGGGGAATTTCCCGCTCTTGTACGACCTGGAGCCGACCCTGCTCGCGGACGGGACCGGGGTGTTCGACATCCAGGGCTTCGACTACCTTGGCCCGGGGCCCCTCTCCGAGCGCGGCCTCTACGGAAACATGGTGCGATGCAGTCCCTTGCGCGTCGTGCGAAATGGCGTGCCGATTCCCGAGACACCCGTCGTTTGCGGGCTCGAGGCTTCGGGAGAGCACGAGGTCTGCGTGGGTGAGAACAATGACCTGCGCTTCTCAACGCGTGACGCGACGAATGAGGATCGGTGGCAGCTGGGGTTGACCGACACCCGGGAGTGCGGAAATCTCCGCTGGTTGTACCCGGGCGATGTGCTGACGACGACCCTCGACAATCCAAGACAAAGGGTGGGGGCCGACCGATTGTCCCTGGGAGCCGCCACTGTCGGACCCGGAAACGCCAGAGTGAAGGTCGTCCTCAGCGCGGACGGCGACACCTTCGTCGATGAATTTGTGCCGATGCATCTGTTCCAGGACGGCGATGTCTTGTGGGATTTGGGCCGAAGAATACCAGCAGAAACCTCGATAATCGAACTGCGGCTCTCCTCGCGAGACCACGCGGCGATGTTCCTCGTACACGTCGCCGTCCTTGAGCAACTGCGCCCGTTCGAGGTCTTCGACGACGACGACCTTCCCCACTGGCAGCTGCTCACGACGGGGTCCGAGGACGGCTAAACGACGGGTGGTCGCGGTTGTTCTCCTTGTTAGAGGCACCCGACACCCATCCACCCGTAAGCAGGGAGTCTCGTGGACCAGCGCAAGATCACCATTGCCATCGCGCTCGCCGCAGTGTCGTTTGTCGCAATCGGCGCCTCGATGTACGCCTTCCAAGGACAAGACCAGGGCAATCGCGTCTTCCTGATCGGCTGGGACGGCGTCGATCCCCGGGCATTGGACGAGCTGCTCGCGGAGGGCAAGATGCCGAACACCGCGGCGCTCATCGAGCGGGGCACCTACGGCAGGATTCAAAGCCCGAAACCCTCTTTCTCACCTGCAATCTGGACTTCAGTCGTCACCGGCGTGCATCGCGACGTGCACGGCATCCGGCACTTCTGGAAGGGAAAGAAGGGCAGTGACGATCAGGACCTGTACACGTCCAGAGACCGGCAGGTCGCCGCGATGTGGGACATCACCACCGCGGCTGACAAGTCCACCGATGTCCTGGGATGGTGGGCGACATGGCCCGCTGAGACCATCAGTGGCACCCTGGTTTCCGACCGGTTCGCGTTCAACCGCATGGGGGTCATCGCCAACGTGTTGGGCGACTACGAGGACTCCAGTGGCGATGTCGACGGCCTCTATTCTCCGCCCGAAGACGCGCGCATCATCGAGCCTTGTCGCGTCGCAGCGACGGACGCAAAGGCGCCGATTCTCGACCGTCTCCGTGCCCTCGATCCCTCCGTCTCGGGCATCTCGGCCGAAGCCGTCGGGGCCGTGGAGTCCTTCGTCGCGCAGGACGAAACCAACCATTGCCTCACCATGGCTCTCCTCGAACGCGGGGTGCCCGAGGTCATGCTCGCCTTCTACGAGAACACGGACATCGCCGGACACATGGGCTGGGGCTACCGCTACCCGCAGGAGTACCGGAGGCGGATCAGGCAACCGCCACCCCCCGAACGCGCCGCCGCCATGAGGGGCATCATCGAGGAGGCCTACGTCCTCCAGGACCAGCGCCTGGCTGAAATCCTCAAGTACGCGGACGATCGCACGACCATCATCGTCATGTCCGACCACGGCATGCATGTCGGCGCCGACCACATGGGCCTGCAGTACACCGGCCAGCACACCGCGGCCCCAGACGGCATCTTCATCATCGCCGGTGCCAGCATTCGTGAGGGATCGATCCTCGAGGGTGCGACCATGTACGACGTGCTGCCCACGATGCTCACCCTCGCTGGCCTGCCGGTCGCCGCGGACATCGATGGACGCGTACTCGACGAGATCCTGCTCAGCGAAGAAGCGGGCGGTCCCGTTCGACTTCCGATGGTCGCGAGCCACCCCCGCGGTCCCCTGGCCGACCTGCCGGCGTCCGGAACCGAGGGCGATGACCTGCGGAGCGAACAGCTGAAGCAGATGGGCTACGTCGAAGAGGACTGAACGCCGCGCGACTACTCGTCGGTCGGCTGCTCGTCTTTTTTACCCATGAACAACTGGTACTTGGGGAATCCGTCCTCGTCGATGACGTCGAAGGGTCGGCGCTGCTCGAGGACCGCCACGTGGGCGACGAAGAAGGCCCCATCCGAGGTCGAACTGAGCTCCAGCTCGATCACGTTGGTGTTGGGAGGGATTCGGCGTTTCAAGTCCCAGACCACGTCCCCCGCCAGGAAGGAGTGCATGGGCACAAGATCGTCGATGAAGGCCTCTCCGTTCGCCCACAGGACGACCCGGATGAGCGCTTCCTCTCCCGGGCCAACGGGGACTCCAGACAGGGACAGACGGTCGGCTCCGATCCGCTGGCGAATCTTTGTGTTGGTCGCCGACAGTGTATCGCCCGGGTACATCCAACGGATGTTTCCGCACTCGCGGCCGTGGTCCAGGACCAGGCGCCAGGTCTCCAGATCCGGGTTCTCTCCAGCGGGGAACCTGAGATTCCAGGTGTCGACGCAGACCCCCGGCTTGTCCTTGGGCTGTTGGCTGCACGCAATGGGCACTTCGGGAAGATAGGCCTCGCCGTTCTTCAGCACGCGCAGGGGGCTGCAGCGCGCCAGGCCATGCTGCTTGTAGAGCTGCCAGGGCCCGAGAAACCGAGCGGACCGGATGTCGAAGTGGCCGAAGTTGTCCAGGTCGAAGGTAGGCTCGAGGTCATACGCCAGCGGCACGTCGTCGCCGTGAACGTTGAAGATCGCGCGGGATTGGCCGCCGAACATCCGCAGTGGTGATCCCGCTTCGAGGGCGGGAGCGCCGATGAGGTAGGACTTGGTGTCCTTGGTGGTCACCGAAATGGTTCGGATTGCCGCGTAGGCCTGGTGGGGGAGGCTCTCGATCAAGACGGTCCACTCGCGGTCGTCGGTATCGATGGTCACCGACGACCTGGCCAGCCCCGAGACGGCCTCGAACTCGGCCGGGACCTGATCGACCGACAGAGAGGGCGGCGCATTGATGTCGCCGAACAGGTCGAGCCACACCTCGATCTCGACTTCGCCACTGGTAAACCCTTCGGGCGCACCGACGACGAACTCTCCCGTGGTGCCCGGGTAGAGCCAGTACGTATTGATTCCCATGTCGCTCACGGCGGGGAAATCTGGGTTGTGGCCGATCGTGAAGTCGGACCGGACCAGGGCTTCGTCGCCGGTGTGGCTGAAAGTGAATCCACGTCCTCCGTGGTAGGCCGACCCCTCGCACTGGGTGTTGACGCGCGTGACCGACGTGAGCGGAACGCCGTCTTGCAGGAGCATCATTGGAGAGAACAGGTGCGCACCGGCGTCGGCGATGATCGGTGTGGAGAGGAACCACCAATCCGGGGCCATGGCGAATGACTCGCAGTGGGCTCGCCGCTGCTCGAGAACCTGCCCTGTTGAAAAAGGGCCTTCCGGTGTGCCGTGGCGCTTTGCAGAGTGCAGGCGAGCTGGTACCTCGGCTCGCACCAGCGGGCCATCGTTGAACGCGCCGAGATCGTGCAGTGCATCGGTGACGGCCTGGGTCATCTTTTCGCGGCCGGTGTTGCTGAAGTGCACCGGATCGGCGAAGTCCTTTTCGGTGAGGGGCAGGCCCGACAGGTCGTAGTATCCGGCCCCGAGCTCGTTGAGCATGGTGATCAGGTCGGTCTGAACGGCGACGGCGGTGTTGTTCTGCCAGGCGTTGCTCGGAGCGGTGGGGGCGCGAATGATGACGAACTTGGCGTCGTGCTCGTGGGCGAGCTTGATCAGGTCGGGCAGGTAGCCGTCCCTGGGCCCCGCCACGGGCGCCTGGGCGTCCGGGTCAGGTAGCTCTTCTTCTGGCATCAGCTCGACCACGGGCATGACCCGAGCGTAGAGGTCGAAATCGACCTGCATGCCGTCTTCGCCGAAGACCTTGTCCAGCTCGGCATCGGCGTGGGCCGCGCCACGCACGGGTAACGGGTCTTCGCCTTCGGGCGCCCACAACAATCCGATGCTGTACCACTTGAGGCCGTCCACGACCCAGGACCGCGCGCCGGCGCGTCCCCGCTGCAGTCGCTTCAGGCTGGAGCTCTCGGAGTCCTCGCCGAACGTCTTCTTCAGGATGAGCGCGTCGTTGGCATCCATTTGGCCCATGAGCGCCTGAACGGCGGCGTCGGTGGCCGGGTTCGGGTCGAGCAGATTCAGCAGCTGATCGACGATGACGATGAGCTTGGGTCGATGGCCAGCGCTGAAGACGCGGTTGTCCAGGACGGCGTACCACGCGGGCTGGCGCGAGTTCTTGATGTGGGCCATCGCCACCGTGTTGCCATCGGTGAGGCGCAAGATCCCGTCCAGTTCCATGGAGGTGCGGGCGACGGAGTTGCCGAGAATGACGACGTCCGGAGACATGGCCATGTTTTCGTCTATCTCGATGGCGCGCTGACTGAGGGTGTACTCACCGGCTGAGGTCAGGCCCGCGTAGGCGGTGCTCAAGACCGCCAATGGCATGGCGATTGCCAGTGCACCTGCGAGGTATCGAACGGCTGTTGGCGTAGACATGGCGCAGGAGATAACACGGTCTGCCATGAATTTCGTACAGTATGAATTCCTGTGGTTTTTCTCGATTGTGTTCGTCCTGTATTGGTCGATTCGCGACCGAATGCTTCAGAATGCTCTGCTGGTTCTAACCAGCGCGATCTTCTACGGTTGGGTCCACCCCTGGTTCCTGCTCCTCGTCTACGCATCGGCATCCCTCGACTTCATCATGGGCTTGTCCATGAAGTGGTGGCCGGAGCGAAAAAAGCAGTTCCTCATTGCCTCGATGGTGGGCAACCTGTCGATGCTCGGGGTGTTCAAGTACCTCGACTTCTTCGTGGTCGAGTTCGGGCGCGTTCTCACCAATGTCGGCCTCGCCGAAGACGGCGACTACACGCGGCTCGGCATCCTGCTCCCGGTCGGAATCTCGTTCTACACGTTCCAGACCATGAGCTACACGATCTCGGTGTACCGCGGCGAGCTGACCCCTCGGCGCAACTTCATCGATTATCTCGTTTTCGTCTCGTTCTTCCCGCAGCTGGTGGCGGGTCCGATCGAGCGCGCCACCCGGCTGCTCCCACAGATCGAGACCGATCGGGTGTTCTCCATCGACAACGTTCGATCCGGGTTCGCCCTGGCGATGTGGGGCGCCTTCAAGAAGATCGTGATCGCCGACACGCTCGCCCCCTATGTCGACAAGGTCTTCATCCACCCGAACCCCGAGTTTCCGCTGATCTGGGCGGCGACCATGGCGTTCTCGGTTCAGATCCTGGCCGATTTCTCCGGCTACACCGACCTCGCTCGCGGCACGGCGCGAATGCTCGGTTTCGATCTGGTGCGAAACTTCGATCGACCCTATATGTCGGCCTCCACCCCAGAATTCTGGCGACGCTGGCACATGTCGCTCTCGTATTGGATTCGCGACTACCTCCTGGTTCCCTTGCTCGGACAGGGGCGGACGATCCCGTTCTCTCGCTACCTGTTTGCGACCACCGTGACGTTCATGTTGCTGGGTATCTGGCACGGTCCGACCTGGAACTTTGTGCTCCTCGGTTTCTGGAATGGGGGGTGGATGATCTTCTACCCCTACGCCGCATCCGTCGTGCCCGAATCGGTGAAGGCCATGCGGGGGTCCCGCAAACTCGCCATCCTGTTCCATCAAGCGATTCCAGGCCTCGTAGGCGCGATGATGTTCCGTGAGACCCACCTGTCACGCATCGTGCAACACCTGACACAGAACCCCTTCACCGCCTCCCACGAACAATGGGTTGCAGGCACTGTGGTGTTTGTTGTCACGATCGCCGCCGGCACGCCGATGGTGCTCGCCATGTTCGCCGAAGACACCTTCCTGCCTCGACTTCGCAAGACGGTGTGGTGGCTGCCCGCCCAGACCGGGACCTGGGCTTGCTTTGCGGTCGCGATGTACGTGTTCTTCCGCGTCACCGTACGGGACTTCGTCTACTTCGCGTTCTAGGCGATGGATGGATGGGCCGCCGCCGGTCCTAAGACAGGGTGGTCCACCAGCCGTTTAGCAGCCAGACACCCACCGTGACTGCGACGCCGCCCAGACCTGCGAAGAAGTAGTTCATGACATCGGGGAGTGCCGGCGGAATCGCGTCGCCTTTGCTGTGGAAGCCGGCGGTCGCGCCGTGTACCCCCGTGCCGTGAACGCCGACGTGGAACGGCGCGTGGAGTGGGCCGACGATGCCATGGTCCTCCTGGTCGGGCATGGCGGCGGCCGTGGGGGCAGGACCCGCGGCCTGCGGTGGGGCGGGGAGCTGCTCGAGCATGACGTTGACGACCTGATTGAGGGTCGGCTGCTGCGCGATCAGCTCCATGGGAATGTTCACGTCCGCGGCGTTGTTGATGCGGTTGCGAAGCTCGATGGCGGCCAGGGACTCGAGTCCGAGCTCGCCGATGGACTGATCGGGGTTCACGGCGCCTTCAACGGCGAGCACGACCCGGACCTGCTCTTCGACGATCTGCATGGCGGCCTGGCG
>Ga0315336_1007763_pt1 | contig 10042 bp, 7 predicted proteins | sample ASW5metaG_FD_204512 | JGI IMG/M metagenome (GOLD analysis project Ga0315336, IMG submission 204512) | Ammonia-oxidizing marine archaeal communities from Monterey Bay, California, United States - ASW #5 | ecosystem: Environmental > Aquatic > Marine > Intertidal zone | place: USA: California... | reverse complement strand
CGGGTCGAGATCTCAAAATTAATGTTGTCCAAGTCCTTGTTCTTCCACACGTACAACGTGGGATAGGCATACACCCAATACCCAGCCGGCACATCCTTTCCTCGGTAGCGAGTGGCTTCATAGAACCCATCGTCGACATAGTTCTGGTAGCCGCCTCCTTTGGTGAGGTCGAACGTCGTGATCAGTTCGTTGTACTTTCCGCCGGCCGATGATTTGTCGAATGGGGTTTCGTCTTTGCCGTCGGTCGCGAACACCGATGCGGACATGCCGAGACAGGTGATGGTTACCGCGATCACAATACCGTAGTTCTTAAACACTACTTATCTCTCCTAATGCTTCATACGACGAGAACCAGCGCTCAGTATAGACAACGGCGCAGCCCTTATCCTAGGACTACGCCGTTGTGATGCTTCGGAATTCGATCCGTGAAGAACTAAATTAAGCGTTGTTCTTTTGAAACTCCGCCATGAAATCGCTCAACGCTTGGGCACCTTCAACCGGCATGGCGTTGTACACCGACGCACGGCAACCGCCGACGCTGCGATGGCCTTTAAGACCGGAGAAGCCCTTTGCATCGGCTTCCGAAATAAACTGCTTTTCAAGGTCTTCGCTGGGCAGACGCCAAACGATGTTCATGCGCGAACGATTCGCCGCTGGCACCGGGCTACGATAGTAACCATCCGAGTTCTCAATGGCCTGATAGATAATGTCGGATCGTTCTTGCGCGAGTTTGTCCATCGCCGCCAAACCGCCTTGCTCTTTGACCCATTTCAGCACCTTCTGAATCATGTAGATACAGAAGACTGGCGGGGTGTGATAAAGAGAGTTTGCATCGGCATGCGTCTTATAGTTAAGAAACGCTGTAATTCCATCAGGACACTTCTCGAGCATATCGTCTCGAATAATGACGATACCCACACCCGCGGGACCAAGGTTTTTCTGTGCACCGGCATAGATCATCCCGAATTTTTCGACCGGGATTTCGCGGCTCATAATGTCGGATGACATGTCACAGATGATCGGAACGTCACCCGTCTCCGGCCATGAATGCCATTCAATTCCACCGATAGTTTCGTTCGAGGTCATATGCAAGAATTCAGCGTCTGAACTGATTTTGAGCGAGGAAGGATCCGGCAACTCAAGATAGTTAGCATCTTTTCCATCGTATAGAACATTGACCTTACCGATTTTCTTTGCATCGGCGTAAGCCTTCTTCGCCCATGAGCCGGTAAGCGTGAAATCACAACTCTTTCCTCCGTGGAGGAAGTTCATCGCGAGCATGGTGAACTGCAACGTCGCGCCGCCGCCTATAAACAGCACTTTGTGGCTGTCCGGAATATTGAGCAGTTCCCGAAACAACGCGAGCGCTTCTTCATGAACTGCATCGTATTCTTTGCTTCGATGGCTCATTTCAATTAAGGACATTCCAGTGCCCTGATAATCAACAAACTCAGCGGCGGCACTTTCCAATGCTGAAAGCGGCAATGTGCAGGGGCCAGCGCTAAAATTAAATATTCGACTCATTTCTTAATTCCTTTCCTTGAAACTCTCAAGAATGGCAACGACTTCATCACCAATACGTCCGAGATTCTCCTTCGTACTTGCACCCAAATGCGGGAGCATGACTACATTCGGCGCCTTCAAAATGGGATAATCTTCTGCGGGTGGATCAGAAGGCCACACATCCGTCGCGTAGCCGCGTAGTTTACCACTCTCCAATGCCGCAACTACATCTTCGGCAACGACACAAGCACCGCGGCCCGTATTCACAATCACAGCACCATCTTTCATGCCATTTATGATCTTGGCATCGAACATGCCGCGCGTATCATCGGTTAACGGCGTGTGCATCGAGACATAGTCTGCATCTGCCACTGCCTGCGCGAGGTCTTTGATGACTTCCGCATGTTCGTACGGTTTATCTGATTGGCGATAGGCCTTCACCGTCATCCCAAATGCTTTGGCTCGAATTGCCACTTCGGTCGCAATATTGCCAACACCGATCAAGCACAGGGTCTTGCGGTAAAGTTCCGTGCGCTCAAGTTCTTTCTTCAGCCATTGACCCTCTGCCATACCATTGTGGCCCTTGATCAAATTGTTGGGTACGGCGATCATCAATGCGAAAGCGGCTTCCGCTACCGCGATGGCCGACGCCTTTGGCGTGTTGTTGACCTGAACGCCCTTCGTTGCCGCGTAATCCCGATCTACATTGTCCAATCCCACGCCACCACGAATGATGAGCTTCAAGTTCGGGGCGCCATCAATATATTCTTGCGTGCATTTCGTCTTACTTCGAATCAATACAACGTCTGCTTCAGACTCACGACTCTTGTCGTCGGTAACGTCTCCAAAAGCGCGCAACCTATCAGGGAGCCCCTTGTCAAAAGCATCAGAAATCAAAATCAACATCGATTGTACCTTTCCTCCTGCAGCTTACGCCGCGCTGTTCTATCATCTTGGGCGCCACGACTAGATATCGTGAACGACAACACCAGAACGCAATTTGGGCTCGAACCACGTAGATTTGGGCGGCATAATCGCATCGTCATCCGCAATCGCCATCAACTGCTCCACAGTGACAGGGCCCACCGAAAATGCCACGGCCATGTCCTCTGCCACTCGACGTTCCAATTCCTTTGTCCCGCGAATTCCGCCGACAAAGTCTACGCGGGTGTTCGTACGCGGGTCATCAATGCCTAGGATAGGTGCCAATAGATTGTCCTGAAGAATCGCGACATCAAGACTTTTGACGGGATCGTCCGCAGGGCAAATGGAATCCTTGGCGGTGAGGCGATACCACTGGCCGTCAAGATACATTCCAAACTGATGAGGGGCCTGCGGTTCGGCCACATCGGTAGATTCTACGGTGAAGGAGTCGGCCACTTTGGCCAGGAATTCTTCACTGGAGTTACCGTTGAGATCTTTAACCACACGGTGGTACCCCATGATCTTAAGTTCATCATGTGGAAAAAGAACGGCCAGGAAATAATTATACTCTTCATCGCCCGTGTGATTCGGATTCTTGTCCCGCATGATATCGCGCACGCGATACGCGGAAGCACTGCGGTGATGACCATCCGCCACATACAACGCATCCACCGATTCAAAGCCCTTTTGAATCTGATTAACAAGATTAGAATCATCGATAACCCATAAGACATGACCTACGCCGTCATCTGCTGTAAAGTCATACACCGGTTTAGAACTCGAACACACCTTATCGATGATCTGATTAATCTGATCGGCCGCTTTGTACGTAAACAATACGGGGCCAGCATTCGCTTGCAACATCTCAACGTGCTTCGCACGGTCGTCTTCTTTTTCGCGGCGCGTTAATTCGTGCTTCTTGATCACGTTGTTTTCATAGTCACTAACACTGGCACCCACGACCAAGCCCTTCTGGACATGATCGCCCGAACTCAGTTGATAGACATAGAAGCACGGCGTTGTATCTACAATGAAGACCCCTTCCTCACGCATCGTCCTGAAATTATCCGCGCTGAGTTGGTAAACCTCGTCGGAGTGAACATCCGCGTCTTCAGGCAAATCAATTTCAGCCTTTACGACATGCAGAAAACTGTGCTTGTTCTCACCCGCCATCACCCGGGCCTCGGCCGAGTTGAGAACATCGTACGGTGGGCTGGCGACCTTCTCGACCAGATCCGGTCGAGGACGCACCCCCTTGAACGGTTTAACATCTACCATGGACAAAATCTCCCTGTATGCGAATCGTCAGCTGACGAGTCTGTAAGCCTTGAAATATCCCATACGGCCCAGCCACTGACCGATATAAGCAAGACGGCGCATATCGTACGGACTACCGCCGCCGTTTTCCAGATCAAATTTCGGCCTAAAACGACTGAATTAGTAGCCAATGCACTATTTTGCGACCGAAAACAACGCAAATTAGGCAAATAAATGCGTATTTTTGCGTTTTGAGGTTGACCAAATTGCATGAAATGTACTATCGTCCGGCCTCGAATACCAAAACGCACGTACGCAATTCACAGCAGTGGAGACTTTTTCATGACGTTGAAGGGTAAAGAATGGCTGGCGCAAGTCGTCGAGGAGCCGATTGAGCCAGAGCGCCCGCTTTGCGATCCGCACCACCATTTGTGGGACAAGCCGGATAGCCGTTACCTTGCAGAGGAATTGCTCGCGGACATTGCGGATAACAACGTGGTGAGTACGGTCTTCATCGAACGAATGACGGAATGGCGCCAAGATGGCCCGGATGAAATGAAGCCGATTGGTGAAACTGAATTCGTGCAGGCGATCGCAGATAAGCATGCAGATGGAGAAACGAAGGTCTGTGCAGGCATTGTGGGGATGGCCGATCTGTCACTTGGCGACTCGGTTAAGCCGGTACTCGAAGCACACCTGAAAGCGAGTCCAAATCGTTTTCGCGGCGTTCGGCATGCGACCAGTTATGATGCGAATGAGGAAGTAAACAATTCGCATGTAGGCGCCCCCGAAAAACTGATGATGGATTCTAAGTTTCGAGAAGGCGTCGCTTGCCTGCGCGAATACAACCTCACCTTCGATGCGTGGTTGTTCCACCCACAGTTACCCGAATTGATTGACCTTGCGAAAGCCGATCCCGATACGACCATCATCCTCAACCATTTCGGCGGGCCGTTGGGCGTTGGTACATACAAGGGGAAACGTGCCGAGATTTTTGATACATGGCGCGACAGCATAAATGATCTGGCCCAGTGTCCAAACGTCCACGTGAAACTGGGTGGTTTGGCCATGCCGATTAACGGGTTCGGTTGGAACGCGCGACCGAAGCCGCCGACGTCCACAGAGCTCGCCGAAGCGACTTCAGCATATTACCTCCACACCATCGAAAAATTTGGTCCGGATCGGTGCATGTTCGAAAGTAATTTCCCCGTGGACAAAATGTCGTGTCCGTACACCGTCATCTGGAATTCGTTCAAACGAATTGCTTCAGGTTTCAGCGACGCGGAAAAAGATTTGCTGTTTCATGATACCGCGGCGCGTCTCTACCGGTTACAGGATTCTGCGACTCCCGCGTAAAACGCTGTTGTCCAGTACACGATTTCTATCCTGTCGTTGCGGGGTAGCGGTAGCGACCGCGGCACTCTCATCAACGGGGAAGCCCCTGCAGCAACGGGATTGCTCATTCAGGCTTTCGGCCGCGACAATATCCCTGTCTCATTTCGCCATTGTCGATGACAACAACGGCAGCACGCCAGTTTTCGAGAAAATGATCTGCGTCTTCCCGCCCAAGCAATTCTTCAGCCTGCACATACAGATCGGTTTGGATCATCTTGTATTCACGTCGCGCCTCCTCACGATACCAGTCCGTCGCGTCTTCGGCAGCAATATCAACAAATCCTGCTGACGAAAAGATTTCACGATAACCGTCGAGCGTCTCCATTTCATAGGTCAATCCTTCAAGTTTAAACCAGTAGTGCATATCCTCCGAGAATTCGTCACCGGATGTCATCCATTCATAAGCGCTAAGACAGCCACCGAGCCTCAGTACACGCAGTGCTTCGCTTAGTAAGCCTGCCTTGTCCGTTGTCTGGGTAATCGCTCCGCAAGACGTGACAATGTCAAATGACTCGTCTTCGAACGGCAGCGGTCCGGGTGTCACCGTTTTGAAAATGCATCTGTCGCTCACACCCTTGTCCTCAGCGTCTTTGTTCGCACGCGCGACCAATGGCGCTTCGATGTCGATACCAACGACGGTCGCGCCATGGGTCTTCACCATTTCAAACGCGGGCCCTCCGATACCGCAACCAATATCAAGAATACGTTTATCGCTGGTCTCCAGGCCTCGCAGTATTTTCTTAACATTTCCAGAACCACCCGGCGACATATAGCCTTCGCCCCAAATCAGCTCCAAGAAGGCCACTACATTTTCCGGGTATTCATTTTCGTGGGTCATCTACTCGTTCCCTACACGGAGATTGTTCGTGCGATTCCGGCAACGGTGATGACATCGCTATAGTTTCTTTATCGCAATGTTGCGGAACATGACGGGGTCGTTGTGGCCGGCGAAACCAAAGTGACCTTTCTTTAAATCCTTACCGGGATGAGCAGTGTCTCCCATGAATTCCGTCACTTCGCCTACATCCGCATCGACGGTTACGGTTCCGTTCAATTCGACTTTGATGGTCGACCCTTTTACGGTGACTTCCTGATAGTTCCACTCTCCGACGAGTCGGAGGTATCCGCGATGGGCAGGCACCATGCCATAAACGGAGCCATGATATTGACGCTGATCGAGCGCCTTGTACTTGTCTGCGGTATCGTCTAGCACTTGAAGTTCAGTCATCCCGTCATGTGCCGGATTACCGGTGCCAGGATACCGGATGGCTAGGCCGTTATTACCACCAGGCGGCAGTTTAAATTCAAGGCGGACCATGAAGTCGCTGAACTCTTGTTCCGTAAACAAGTTACCGCCGTGATCCTTTTTGCAGACAATCGCCCCGTCGATCACTTCATAGTTGTCCGTGGCACCGGCCCATCCTTCGAAATCCTTTCCATTAAAGATGGACGTAAACCCGTCGACTTTATCGTCACCACGAAGCAAGGCGTTCGCTTCGTCCGCCGGAATCTCGCGGATGTAGATGTTGCGCCAGCGTATCTCGCCACCGTGGGTCTGCAAGTGGATGGGCCCGCGTGCCGGTAGCGGCGTGAGACGTTTTGCGTCCCAGTAGTTCTCCATGATGGCGTTATCAACCACGAGTTGATCGTTGAACACCACCGAAGTTCGACTGCCGAGTTGCGTAATTCGTAATGCGTTCCACTCCCCAAACGGTTTGTCCGCAAGGACGAGCGGAACTCGACCAGGGGTGCCTTGCGAATTGTTCCACAACGCGCCCGACCCTTTGTCCGCATCAATATCCCATTTCCCGCCCGCTTCAGTGGTATCCCAAATTTGCACTTGTGGCGTTCCGCGAAGGTAGATGCCGCTATCGGCAAGGGCAACCGTTTTATAATCGATAACAAATTCGATGTCGCCGTATTCTTTCTTGGTCGTGCAATACGGCCCGTGTCCGTCGTTGACCAGTTCCCCATTGTCCACACTCCAATGCGCGAGAAATGCTTCCTGCTGAGCCGCGATAGCTTCATCCCGCTTTTCATCAGCGGCCTTGTTCGTGTTGTGCGGATCGTTGCCGTACCAGCCATCAAGATTTTCGCCATTGAACATGACGTCGAAACCTTCTGGGGGCTCCGCATCAGCGACAAGACTGGTCAGCCCCAGTGCGGTGGTCAATATTGCAGTCGCTGCCAGGCGGCGAGTGCAATTCGATGTTAGATTTCCGATCGAATACATGATTCCTCCTTATCAACTAATTCCACGCACGGCGCAGAATACATTCTACTGGCGATCACGCGCGGTGTGTACATAGTAATCAACCACTTCCCCGGCGGCATCAATCACGTGGATGCCGGGGTAGCGGATCGTTGTGGGGCAAATGTGGCCCGGCACGGCTAAAAGGTAGTCGCCCACTTCGGGCAGGTCACCCGGTAATTGGAATACGCCGTGCTCTTCACTCTGCGATACGAGAACCCCGCCGTCGTGCCCTAGAAGGTACGCCCTCTCCCCAAGCGGAAGATCTGCGCTAACGCCCTTATTCCCCAAGTCCGTAGTGATCGTCCCGGCGCCGGGAAAGCGATCCACGACTTGAGTGAGGATTAGAGCCGCAGGGCGAAATGGCATATCGGGCATGTCTCTTCGATAGCCCTCGTCCCAGTAAACCGTGGTCCCCGGCGATCCATACATACCTTCGGTGCGTGCGTAGTAGGCGAACGAATAGGTTCCACCGGCGACCACACACGGCACAGGTATGCCTTCCGCTTCGATTTGTTGTTGAAATTCTTGCAGCGACTCAATGTGTTGCTGGGCCGCCGCCTCACGCTCAACAAGGTCGCTAAAGTTTTCATGACCGTCGTATAAATGAAAACCCGATGGCTGCAAGAACGGATGAGCGTGTAGGTCCCGATAGAGTTGCATCGCACCCCGCCCCATTTCGATCCCCGTGCGCTGCATACCGGCATCCAAATCCAACATCACGCGTAGTGACTGCTTTTGGCGTGTGGAGACCGTGCCCAGCACATCGAGATGAAACGGAGCACTGACGACGGTAGCGATCCACGCGTCGGGATACGTGGAAACCAACTCACACAGCCGCTCGACCTTGCTCTCCTGTCCCTGAGGGTATGCCAAAATCGCTTTGGGTGCTCCGGCCTGTAGCACCATTTCCAATTCTTTTAATGTGGCGCATTTGAACCCGTGAATCCCACCCGCAAGCTGTCGGCGCGCTACAGCTTCCGATTTATGCGTTTTCACGTGGGCGATCAGGTTCTCGCCACCGCCCACCATCTCGCAAACGCTTCGAATATTGTGGTCCATCATGTCCTGAAAGAGCAGCATGGCCGGCGTTTCCAGTGCGTCGGGGTCGGTGACGTTATAGTCTTGCCACGAAATCACAGTGTGTTTCCTTCTTCCCGTCATTGCAAGGGAGCCTCCGGCGACCGCGGCAATCTCCACCTAGCAGGGTCTCTTGCCTCTACGAGATTGCTGCGGTCGCTACCGCTCCCTCGCAATGACGGGGATAAATATCATGCTAGACACTAGTGAGAAATAGCCACAATCGATTGTCATCTTGTCACGATTCGCGTTGAATCATCAACCAATTTGGTCTTAAAACATCCAGGTTGGAATTTGGTGGATTTCGGATGGCCTAGATAGATAACCAGTGGATTACACATCTCTTTTTGTTTAGGGTACGCGTTCATTTGGGATCCGCTAGCCGCATTGCGTGAATCTCGCCGCCACGGTGAAGGAGAAGGCCGATGTTGCGTACGTGGGCGAATGTTGTGAGGAGAAGATGGTGATGACTGCGATTCGGAGGGTCGCTCTAATCAGCTCCAGCGCAATACCGGCAATAATATTGTTGGCTCTTCTTCTCCTCTCTGGATGCTTTGCCAACACCCGTGCAATGAACACAGAACCATTCGCATTCTCCGGCGATGTCCGAGTGGATGACAGCTTTCTATCGGCACTCGAATGGCGCTTCGTCGGACCATACCGTGGAGGGCGCGTCCTCGCAGTGGCGGGCGTGGTCGATGACCCGCTCACCTACTATTTCGGCGCGGCCCATGGCGGCGTGTGGAAGACCACCGATGCCGGCATAAACTGGAGTAACGTATCGGATGATTTCTTCAATTTTCCCGCAGTGGGCGGTCTCGATGTCTCGCTTTCGCATCCCGAGGTAATCTACGCCGGAACGGGCGAAGGAGTTCAACGCCAATTTATTTCGCCCGGTGACGGCGTCTATAAATCTACCGACGCAGGAGAGACCTGGACGCACATCGGCCTGAAAGAAACGCGGCACATATCAAGGGTACGTGTTCATCCAACCGATCCCGACATCGCTTACGTAGCTGCGATGGGAGATATGTTTGGTCCGAATCCGGATCGCGGCGTCTATCGAACTAAAGATGGCGGGAAGACATGGGAACAGATTCTGTATCGGGGCGAGACGGCCGGTGCGGTGGATGTGTGTATTGATCCAACAAACCCAAATGTTGTCATGGCAGCACTGAATCACCACGTGACGTACCCCTGGGACGAGGAGAGCGGCGGCCCTACCACCGGTCTATTCAAGAGCACGGACGGTGGCGACTCGTGGACGGACATCACACGCAACTCCGGTATGCCGACCGGTCTGGTCGGAAAGATCTGCATTGCAATTTCACCGGCACGATCAAGCCGCGTGTATTTGTTTGTTGAAGCCGACAAAGGCGAGGGCGGGATCTATCGATCCGATGACGGCGGGGCCACATGGGAATTGACGCATCAAGACCCAGCCAAAATGGAAATTCCCAATTCGTACAACCACATTACGGCGGACACTCAAGATCCTGACCTAGTGTATATCCAGCCCATTGCCGGTTTACTTAAGTCGACAGACGCGGGCGTGACTTTCAACCGTGTACGGTTGGAAAACTGGGATCCTCATGCGTTGTGGATCGATCCAAACGACCCGCGCCGGATGAT
>Ga0315336_1007761_pt1 | contig 10043 bp, 6 predicted proteins | sample ASW5metaG_FD_204512 | JGI IMG/M metagenome (GOLD analysis project Ga0315336, IMG submission 204512) | Ammonia-oxidizing marine archaeal communities from Monterey Bay, California, United States - ASW #5 | ecosystem: Environmental > Aquatic > Marine > Intertidal zone | place: USA: California... | reverse complement strand
TCTATCGTGTTGATCCCAGTTGAAGGTCCGAAAACTGTGCAGAAGCGTATGTCATTGGATGCGTCGCGAAATCGATTTCCGCAGCAACCGCATCGATGGGTTCCGGAATAAAGAATGCGGCACCCACCAAAAGCATCAAAAAGGCCAGATTGTTGATGCCAAGCATCAGCATGATGTCGGTAACCCTATCTACGACGTCAGCCATGAAAGTATCTCTCCAGTTCATAATTCGAACGCAAATAGGAGGAACTAAAATTCGCCATATGCGGGAACTGATCTAAATCTGTTGGCGGAACTCGAGGGCGGGATTGTTGTCAGGTATTGTGCAACAAAATTGGATATCAAGTGCTTCAGAAGGCAGGGCATACGTTAACCTTTAGACCTAAAGGTCTGGTTAATAAGTCTCTGAAAATTAGTTAATTAAATTAAGAAATAAGTTAACTATCACCTGAGGTGTCAGATGCGGCCATTCGGCTTCCTTCTCGGGTCACGGGAGAATGGCAGTGCTAGGAGTGCTAGTCGAAAACTCTTTTATTGAAGGCCGGTTTCGACTATGTTCCCTTGCGAAACGGCGGCCGGAGCCCTGGGGGGGCGCTCTGACCGCCGATTTTATTGAATAATGCCTTTGAATTTTAATGTGCGCTGATCTGCGAGAAGGAATTGTCGTTATGTTGAAAGATAGAATTGGAATTATTTTGTTGGGCATGTGCATGGCGTTTGCCATGGGCCTGGTGTTCTTTAACTCGATGCTGTCCTAGTAAGAAAGATTTCTACCTCGTTCTTGAGGTAACAAATGCCCGTTCGGGCGTTTGGATAAATCTGACAAACAGCTGGGCTATCGCAGGCTTTTGGAAATAAGGGCCTGGAGTTGGCGATTGCTGAATCTTACGTTCCCCACCTGGGCGCGAGCGGTTGCCGCTTTGCGCCCTATTTGTTATGCTCAAACGGTCCCCCGTTTTATTGGTAGCGTGGGTGCAGATTTTGACCCGGGTGTTGCCTTACAGGGGGATTACACAGGGGTTTGAAATGGATAAAGAACGTATTGGTATCGTCGTGCTTGGCATGTGCTTAGCGATTTCGATGTCCATGGTATTTTTCGCCGGGCAATAGACCGAATACTAGCGTTTTAAAACAGCCAGTTCGTAATAGGTGGTGTGGAATTGGCTGAAATGCTCAACTATCGCCAGAAATCGTTCTGGTAACAGGGTAAGTCGCGCATTTTCTTCAAGAATTCTGGTGTATTAAGAAGGGCTATTTTTACTAGCTCCGCCAAAAGTCATGCGCCTTTTGCTCGGGACAGACTTTGAGTAAATAACTATGATCTGTGTTCTAAGGTAAGTGGAAGAAATTGAACGAACTGATGTGGAGGCGAAAATGGTCGACTGGAAGATAAGCGGTGAGTACATGGAAAGCTGCAATTGCGACTATCTATGTCCGTGCCTTTACACAAACTCGCTGGGCGAGACGACAAACGACAATTGTACGGCCATGTTGATTTTCAGAATTGATGACGGAAGTTACGACGGAGTCACTTTAAACGGGCTGTCGTTTGCGATGATAATCAAGTCGGGCAAGGTTATGTCTGAGGGGGGCTGGGCTTACGCCGTTGTTGTCGATGAAGCTGGTGACGATGCTCAGCGAGCGGCGTTGATGGCAATTGCGGGTGGTGAAGCGGGCGGAGTACCGGGTATGATCCGCGATAACTTAGTTGAGGATTATCGCGGTGCCGAGATCAAAGCGATCGAGTTCATAATGGACGGATTGAAACGTTCAGTTTCGATCCCGGGTGCCTTGAATTTCGAAATTGAAGGCGTCGCATCGGGACTTGGCAACGGCGAGCCTCTTTATGCGGATAACACTCCCCATCCGGCCAATGCCAAACTCGCATTGGCCCGAACCCAAGAAGCCCACGTCCATTGTTTGGGTATCGACTTGGATATGTCGGGCGAGGGTAATAATGGTCACTATGCTCCGTTCTCGTGGGCAGCTTAAGAACATATCTTGAGTTACGACTAATGAGGTGCTTCGATTTGGGAGCCACCTTTTCGGGAGCCCGGCTATTTGCCCTGTGAGAAGCGGTAGTATTCAGCTTTCTAGATACCCAACCCGATAGAATAATTAGCTTTCCAAGTTTGAACTGGAATGGCGGGCCAGAAAGTTTTGTGCTAAGTTCCGCGCGGCGCGAGATCCTGCCCGGCATCGATCGTTGACAACGAAAGTTTACGGGCTCCGTGGTGGATGGGATTGGAGGCATTTCAATCTAATATCCACTGCATGCAGCAAAATTTTGCGTATTTGAAGCCCGTTTGCTAGTTTCCACGGCCCAAAGGCGCCGCGGGGGCTGCTGCCGACGGTCTCTCGCTCCCGAAGAGTTTGAACGGAAACGGTTTTTTGTATGACTAAGCCCGCCACAATGACGACCTACGGTCTGCCGTCGCGACAGGGTATGTATGACCCGCGTAACGAGCACGATGCCTGTGGTATAGGATTTGTGGTCAATATTAAGGGCCGCAAAAGTCACCAAATCGTCGCTCAAGGTATTGAAATCCTGGTCAATCTCACCCATCGTGGTGCGGTTGGCGCGGATCCGATGGCGGGTGATGGGGCCGGATTACTAATTCAGATTCCGGATGAATTTTTCCGTGCCGAATGCTTGGGTGCGGGAATCAATCTTCCCGACCCTGGAGAATATGGCGTAGGGGTAATTTTCCTGCCCCAGGATCCTGAGCATCGGACTAAATGCGAAGAAATTACCGAACAGGTTGTGGTTGCTGAAGGGCAAACAGTATTGGGCTGGCGCGACGTGCCGGTGGACAGCAGTTGCCTCGGTGAAAGCGTCAAATCAACTGAGCCTGTCATCCGGCAGGTATTCGTGGGGCGGGGCGAAAACTGCCCCGACATTGATGCGCTGGAGCGCAAACTTTTCGTCATTCGGAAACAAATGACACGGGCTGCGCTTTTGGCGGGAGAAGACTCGAAAGGCTTCTATGTACCGTCCTTATCCGCGCGCACGGTCCTTTATAAAGGCATGCTTTTGGCCAATCAGGTCGACACGTATTACCACGACCTAAACGACGAAAGTGTTGCTTCTGCTTTTGCTTTGGTTCACCAGCGGTTCTCCACCAACACGTTCCCCACTTGGAGTTTGGCGCAGCCGTTTCGCATGATTTGCCACAACGGCGAAATCAATACGGTGCGGGGCAATATTAACTGGATGGCGGCTCGCCGCCACACCATGCGGTCCGAGTTGCTCGGCGATGATCTGGACAAATTGTGGCCTCTGATCCCCGAAGATCAGTCAGACTCTGCGTGCTTTGATAATGCTCTTGAACTGTTGGTCGCGGGTGGCTATTCGCTCGCACATGCAATGATGATGCTGATTCCGGAAGCTTGGGCGGGCAATCCGCTGATGGATAAGGAACGACGCGGGTTCTACGAATTTCATGCAGCATTAATGGAACCCTGGGACGGGCCTGCTGCTGTTGCTTTTACCGATGGCCGACAGATCGGTGCGACGCTTGACCGTAACGGTCTTCGCCCCGCCCGCTATTTAATTACCGACGACGATACCGTTGTTATGGCATCCGAAATGGGAGTGCTCAGCATTCCCGAAGAAAAGATCGTTAAGAAGTGGCGACTACAGCCTGGCAAGATGTTGCTGATCGATCTTGAACAAGGACGCATCATCGACGATGCGGAAATCAAGGCCGAACTTTCTGGGATGCGTCCCTATCAGCAAACACTCGACCAAACCCAAATGCACGTCGAAGATTTGCCTGCGGTTGGCGGGGCGCCCATGGCGCCGGATCCAGCAACATTGTTGGATCGGCAACAGGCATTTGGGTACACACAAGAAGATCTGAGCGCACTAATGACGCCAATGGCGTTGAACGGTGCCGAGGCTATTGGTTCCATGGGAACCGACACACCTATTGCCGCCCTGTCGGCACGACCAAGGCTGATGCACAGCTACTTCAAGCAGCTGTTCGCGCAGGTCACCAATCCGCCGATCGATCCGATCCGCGAAGAGCTGGTGATGTCGCTGGTAACTCTCATTGGACCGCGTCCAAATCTGCTCGATTTGGAAGCCGCCGGCATTCATAAACGGCTCGAAGCCCAGCAACCTATCCTCAGTAACCAAGATCTGGAAAAGATCCGGCACATTAACGATGTCGACAGCCACTTTAAGGCGGTGACGTTGGACACCACTTATTCCGCCGATCTGGGCGCCGTCGGTATGCCGGATGCACTCGACAAACTGTGCCTGCGGGCACAGGAAGAGGTCGAGGCGGGTGACAACATTATTATACTATCTGACCGGAAAGTGGATGTGGATCGCATTCCGATCCCGGCGCTGCTGGCGACCTCTGCTGTTCATCATCACCTAATCCTGGCCGGATTACGGACCTCGGTTGGATTGGTGGTTGAAACCGGAGAGGCCTGGGAAGTGCATCAGTTCTGCACCCTTGCCGGATACGGTGCCGAGGCAATCAACCCCTATTTGGCGTTCGATACCTTGTCAGCCATGCTGCCCAGCTTGCCTGAGGAATTATCTGAGGAAGAGGCGCGTTTGCGTTACGTCATGGCGATTGGTAAGGGCATACACAAGGTCATGTCCAAGATGGGCATTTCCACTTACCAGTCCTATTGCGGTGCTCAGATATTCGACGCTGTCGGCTTGTCATCAGCTTTCGTTGACAAGTACTTCACAGGTACAGCGACTAAGATTGAAGGTGTCGGATTGGATGAAATTGCAACCGAGACCGTGGCTCGTCATCGCCAAGCCTATGGTGATGCGCCCATATACCGGAATGCCCTTGATGTTGGCGGCGAGTACGCTTACCGGCTACGTGGTGAGTCCCACGTCTGGACGCCTGATACTATTACCAAATTGCAACACGCGGTGCGGGGTGGTGACGCAGAAACATACCGCGAGTTTGCCAATGCCGTGAACGATCAAAGCGCCCGCTTAATGTCGCCCCGCGGGCTTTTCGCGATCATCGATGCAAAGGAACCGGTGCCGTTGGAAGAAGTGGAGCCAGCGTCCGAAATCGTCAAACGGTTTGCCACTGGTGCTATGTCGTTCGGATCAATTTCTCGTGAATCTCACACGACGCTTGCTGTTGCCATGAACCAGATTGGCGGCAAATCGAATACTGGTGAAGGCGGGGAAGAACCCGACAGGTTCACGCCTAAGTCTGATGGCACATCCATGCGATCGGCGATCAAGCAAGTTGCTTCAGGCCGGTTCGGAGTTACTACCGAGTACCTGGTAAACGCGGATGATATACAGATCAAGATGGCCCAGGGCGCGAAACCGGGCGAAGGCGGGCAATTGCCCGGCCACAAAGTTGATCAGGTAATCGCCAAAGTGCGCCACTCAACTCCTGGTGTTGGTTTGATTTCGCCGCCGCCCCATCATGATATTTACTCTATCGAGGACCTGGCTCAGCTTATTTACGATCTTAAAAATGCCAATTCCCGAGCGCGCATCAGCGTTAAGTTGGTGTCTGAAGTAGGTGTTGGTACGGTTGCCGCAGGTGTGTCAAAGGCCCGTGCCGATCATGTCACGATCTCTGGATTTGACGGAGGTACCGGGGCCAGCCCGCTAACCTCGATCAAGCACGCAGGTTCGCCCTGGGAAATTGGGCTCGCGGAAACCCATCAGACCCTGGTTATGAACAAGTTACGGGGTCGCATCGCGGTGCAGGTTGACGGCGGTTTACGCACCGGGCGTGATGTGGTGATCGGTGCCTTGCTAGGGGCGGACGAGTTTGGCTTTTCGACGGCACCTTTGATTGCTTCGGGCTGCATAATGATGCGTAAGTGTCACCTAAACACCTGCCCGGTCGGAATCGCCACCCAAGACCCCGAACTTCGCAAACGCTTTACCGGCCAGCCGGAACATGTGATCAATTACTTTTTCTTTGTCGCGGAAGAAGTGCGTGAATGGATGGCCCGTCTGGGCTTCCGCAATTTCCACGAGATGATTGGTCGTTCGGACCGATTGGACAAAGCGCACGCGATTAACCACTGGAAGGCCAATGGTGTTAATTTTGCGCGCTTGTTCTTCCGGCCCAGCGTTGGTCCTGACGTTGCGGTTTACAATTGCGAAGAACAAGATCACCAACTGGAAAATATCCTCGACCGCCGTTTAATCGAGCAGGCGAAACCCGCCCTGGATAACCGGACACCGGTCCAAATCGAAATGCCAATCACAAATGTTGATCGCACAACGGGAACCATGTTGTCGGGCGAAGTAGCGAAAAAATATGGCTTCGCCGGATTGGCTGATGACACTATTCATATTCGCTTGAAAGGAACATCGGGCCAAAGCTTTGGCGCGTTCCTCGCGAGCGGCGTAAGCCTCGAACTCGAAGGTGAGGCAAATGACTATGTCGGCAAGGGTTTGAGCGGCGGCCGGATCGTTGTTTACCCGGCGCCAGAGAGCAAAATCGTTCCAGAAGAATGCATCATTGTCGGCAACACAGTGCTGTATGGCGCGGTCGCGGGCGAGTGCTATTTCCGTGGTATCGGTGGCGAACGGTTTGCAGTGCGCAACTCCGGGGCGCGTGCAGTAGTCGAAGGACTTGGCGATCACGGGTGCGAATATATGACCGGTGGTGTTGTGTTGGTAATTGGCCCGACCGGTCGTAACTTTGCCGCCGGCATGAGCGGTGGAATCGCATATGTACTTGACGATGAAGGCGATTTCGAACGCCGGTGCAATCATTCCATGGTTGAACTTGAACCGGTTCTCGACGAAGAAAGTTCCCGCGCTGATAGTCAGATCGATATTATGGCGGACATGACGCGGGATGATGCCGCGCGCATTCGGCATATGTTGGAGCGCCACGCTCACTACACAAGCAGTGCACGTGCTCGCGAAATATTGGATAACTGGAGTAAATATCTACCCAAGTTCCTCAAAATCATGCCCGTAGATTACCGCCGGGCTCTCGAAGAAATGAAGCAAACTCAGGCTCTCGAAGAAGCCGTAGTGGCAGGGGAGTAGATGGTCGCGTATGGGTAAGCCAACCGGATTTATGGAGATCGCGCGGCAGGATCGCACTTATGCGTCGGCCGAAGAACGGGTTCGCGATTACAAGGAATTCGTCATTCCACTGGATGATCGGTCCCTTGCTGCGCAGGGCTCGCGTTGTATGGACTGCGGAATTCCGTATTGTCATAACGGCTGCCCGGTCAACAATATCATTCCTGATTGGAACGACTTGGTTTATCGCGGCCAATGGCAAGATGCGATCCAGGTCTTGCATTCAACCAATAATTTCCCAGAGTTCACGGGACGTATTTGTCCGGCACCATGTGAAGCCGCATGTACGTTGAACATTGATGATTCACCAGTGACCATCAAGACCATTGAATGTGCAATCGTCGACCGGGCCTGGAAAGAAGGTTGGATACAACCCCAAATACCCGAGCACAAAACTGGGCGTAAAATTGCTGTGGTTGGCTCTGGTCCAGCGGGTTTGGCTTGTGCACAACAACTTGCCCGGGCAGGGCACGAAGTAACCGTGTTCGAGCGGCACAACAGCATGGGCGGTTTGTTACGCTATGGCATTCCTGATTTTAAGATGGAAAAACGTCATATCGACCGTCGCGTTTCGCAAATGCAGGCCGAGGGAGTGACATTTCGGTCAAACATCGAGATTGGCACTGATATCCCGGCCAAATCATTGGTTGACGAATTTGATGCCGTGGTTCTGACGGGAGGGTCGGAAAAGCCGCGTGATTTGCCGGTACCCGGCCGTGAACTTGACGGCGTTCATTTTGCTATGGATTTTTTGCCCCAGCAAAATCGCCGGGTTGCGGACGAGTCGCTGGGCACTAACGAGCCGATACTGGCCACCGGCAAGCATGTTGTGGTTATTGGCGGCGGCGACACCGGTTCAGATTGTATTGGCACGTCCATTCGTCAGGGTGCGCTATCCGTGACGCAGCTGGAAATCATGCCGAAGCCGCCCGAAAAAGAGGATAAAGCCAATGTTTGGCCTCTGTGGCCCAATAAAATGCGTACTTCATCCTCGCAAGAAGAAGGGTGTACGCGCGATTGGGGTGTAGGGACGTCGAAACTCACCGGTGAAAATGGTCAGGTTACAACTCTTTATGGCAATCGGGTTGATGAGAGTTTTCAAGAGATCCCAGGCACAGAGTTTGACCTGAAAGCCGACTTGGTATTGCTTGCCATGGGTTTCGTCCATCCGGTTCACGATGGCATGCTTGAAGAACTGGGTGTCGATCTCGATCCACGCGGTAATGTAGATGCGGATACCGAGCGTTATCAGACGTCGGTCGAAAAAGTGTTCACTGCAGGTGACATGAGACGCGGCCAATCTTTGGTCGTTTGGGCCATCCGGGAAGGCCGCCAGGCGGCCCATGCCGTCGACGTGTTTTTGATGGGTGAGTCGACACTTCCCCGATAGGTTTGATTGCTGTCATATGACACGGCGCTCTGAATAAGCTAGATTCACCCGATACTGGCTGATCCGGGAGGGGCTAATGGCCATGATCGACAAAGACGCCTTCGTCGCGTCTGTGAATAGCGATCCAGAATTTGCGCTCGCGTGCCGTTATTTCAACGGCTCATTGAAGCTGGACATGGGAGACGACCCAATCCTGCTCACATTTCGTGACGGCAAGCTCGCCAATTTGAGCGAAGCTACCATGTTCGACAGCGCTGACGTCGCCATAAAAGGCAGCGGCGAAAATTGGCATGAATTTTTGCAGCCGATACCCAAACCGTTTTTTCATGACATGTTTGCGGCCGTTGTGCGCGAGGGTTTCGAGTGGTCCGGCGACCTGGTGACCTTTTTTGCATACTACGGTGCATTCCGGCGCATGTTCGATGTCATGCGCGAAAACGCGACAGTTTAGGGCGGAGGAGAAGACCATGGCTCGTTTTGACACCACCGTTGGAAAATACGTCTATGTCACCGTGGACGATCTGGAATATCGCGTGTATTTCGAGGAAAGTGGCAGCGGTACACCGCTATTACTGCAGCACACTGCGGGATCGGATTCACGGCAGTGGCGGCATTTACTCGAAAATTCGAACATCACTGATGACTATCGAGTGATCGCTTACGATCTTCCCTATCACGGCAAATCGCTACCGCCGCTGGGCAAGGAATACTGGAAAGAAGAGTACCAACTGACGCGCGACTTTTTCTTGAAGTTCATTATGGCGCTCAAAAATGAACTGGAACTCGACAAACCCGTGTTCATGGGTTGCTCCATGGGCGGGCAGGTGTGTATCGATCTAGCGATTGAACATGCGGAGGAATTCAAGGCTCTGATCGCGGTTGAAGCATCGATCAGTTGTCATGGATTTTATCTGGATCTCTACCATCATCCGCGCATCAGCAATGAATCAAAGCCGGCCTCCATGCATGGCCTTTGCTCGCCGACCAGTCCCGAAAAATATATCCGCGAGACGGTTTGGACATACAGCCAGGGCGCTCCAGTGGTCTTCAAAGGTGATCTGTTCTATTACTCGGTCGAATACGATGTGGAAGAATTGACAGACCGGATCGACACTTCAGTAACGCCACTCTACATGCTGACCGGCGAATACGATTGGGCCACGAGGCCGGCCGATACTGAAGAGCTTGCAGCCCGCATCCCCGGCGCCAAGTACACGCTCATGAAAGACATTGGGCACTTCGGCATGATGGAGAATCCGGAGGTATTCATAAATTACGTTTTACCAGTACTGAATGAAATTGCGGACGTTCCAGTGCCGCTCCGGGAAGCGGGGGAGTAGCTCCAACCGGAGCCGCGTATTATGGATGATCTGACTGCAAGGGCACGTCTCGTTCCCAAGGGTAACCGGTTTGAGGATTTCGAAATCGGGCGGACCTTTGAACACCACTGGGGGCGAACCATCAATGAAGGTGATAATTCGCTCTTCACGACCCTTACCCTTAACTATAACCCTTTGTATTTTAATGCAGAATATGCGGCGTCAAAAGGTCACGACCGGGTCGTTGTAAATCCCTTGCTAGTCTTCAATACCGTATTCG
>Ga0315336_1007760_pt1 | contig 10045 bp, 6 predicted proteins | sample ASW5metaG_FD_204512 | JGI IMG/M metagenome (GOLD analysis project Ga0315336, IMG submission 204512) | Ammonia-oxidizing marine archaeal communities from Monterey Bay, California, United States - ASW #5 | ecosystem: Environmental > Aquatic > Marine > Intertidal zone | place: USA: California... | reverse complement strand
CGTGTAGTGATCGTCGACAGCGGATTCGATCTCCGCGTTCCATATCGAATTGATCGCATGCGGATAGTCAAATTCCAGGACCCAGTCCTCGAACGTGCGGGATGTGTCGTTTTCGATGGTGATTTCCGCCTGATAGCCGCTGTTCCATTCGCTGATCACTTCGTAGGCCAACTGGACCGAGAGCACCAGTCGTGGCTCCAGGACTTCCAACGCGGTCAGGTCGCCGGCGTCCAAGCGTCGGCAACTCCGTCGACGAGGACTGGCTGCGCCCATCAGGCTGGCCAGCGGTGAGGTGCCCGAGCGTAAGACCCGTTCGCGTTTTGACGATGGCTTCGGTCGTCGCTGGGAATGACTGGATGCCGTATTGGGAATTCCCGATACACGCGTCGGTGGTTTGATTGATTTCTTGTCCCGCTGCAGAAGTGACGCAATCCATGTTCTCCAGATTGGATTTGACCGGCGGCTGTTTCGGGTGATGTGTGTCAAGACGGGCCTCGCTCTGAAGGGAAAGGGCGGATGTGTTTGACCGACGAACGACGAGAGTTGACGTACGTCACCATGTCATGAACTACAGAAACGAAAGAGTGAGCGTTCTCTCCACTGCCAATGACAAGTTTTCTGGTGAATTTCAGATCCTCATCCCGCAACAGGTACGCAGCGGGTCGCTTCATTGTGGGCTGAATGTCCTTTCGGCGCAACGTGCGCAGACTTCCATCCCCCCCGAACTTTGTTTGCCGTCGGCATCGATTGTGCTGACATGCGGCACAGCGCGGACAGCGTGTTGCACCTGTGTTGTTCTGATCGCAGGTGCTGCTGGACCTTTACGTACAATACCAGCGGGTCACCGCGGAACTCCGCCGTCACTTGGAGCGGACGGCTGCCAGTCAACCATCGAACAACCACTCCGCATCTTGCAACGCGCATTTTGAAACAGTGTCGCGCCCTGCAACAATTGTCGTGCGCGCGGAGTGTCGTTGGACACCGCGTGGAAACCCGCCGCGTTTGCCCAGGTCCGAAAGAACTTCGCGGTCTATTTCTTCGCGGCCTGTTTCGCGGTTACGCTCTCAGCGGCGATTTGTGAGAACCGGTTTCGAGTCGGCCACTCTGGCGGTCAAGCAGCGCGGCCACCTTGGTTCTACCGGACTTCAGAGCTGACACTGCGATTGTGATCTGCCGGAATTCGGCGATGCGTTGGACGATTCCCCGTGTTTCCGGCACGGGACACCCCACCGGCCGACGACAGCGATTGCCGCAAGTTCCTTGAGCACCACTGGAATCACTTGCCCGTATAGGCATTGATCGCGGTTTCCACCGTCTTGCCGTCCACCAGCAATTGAATTCGGTAGTTGCCGTTGTTCAAACGAGCGGCATAGGGACGCCCGAACTTCACGGCCTCCATGGCGGTGTCGAGAGCGTACCACATCGTAATTCGGGTGGCTCCCAGCGCCCGCTGCGCCTGCAGGATCTGCTGCCGTGTGTACGCAATCGAATCCCCTTCCAGAACCTCTCCGCTGATCGCGTCGATGTGTACGGTTTGCAAGCGATCCCCTGCGAGTATGTCGACCTGATAGGTCTTCCCGTCGAGACGTGCCGAGTAGACACGACCACCCGCCAAGTGCTTCTGGGCGTTGCGCACAGCTTCGACCAGAATGATAATCGCCTGATCGAGGGCCTTCTTGATGTCGGGTTGCTCGGTCCCACGAGCCACCGGCTGGGAACTTGTCCGGACGGGATCCGGCAGGGACGATGCCAGGTCGAGCACTGCCACATGTCTGCTGGCAGTCGGATCACCGGCGGCGTAGAACGTGCCCGTCTCACGATCGCGATAGATCATCACCGGATGTGCGATGGGGCCAGTGGTCGTCGAGACTTTATGTCCGCGACTGGACAGTGCTGAGCGGACCTCAGCCGGCACGCGTCGGCTCAATTGCAGACCACCCGCCGTACCGAAGGCGGCGGATCGATCGGGATTGGGGTCGAACGAGTTTTCGCGGTGGCTGGTGCTGAATCGCGGAGCCGATACCGCTTGCGCGGGCCGCATGTTGAATTCGATGTGATTCAGCAGCACGTTCAGCGTCGTCTGATCCTGCAGATCACCGCCGGCCACGCTGATACCCAACACCGGCTTTCCATTTCTGGCCACAAGTGTCGGCGTGAGCGTGATGCGGGGTCGTTTCCCGGGTTGAAATGCGTTCGGGTGCATGGGCATCGTGTTGAGACAGCGAATCCGATTGCCCTGTGTGACGCCCGAAGGTCCCGGTCGATTGCGCACCAGATTACAGCTCGGCGTGGCCGCCACGAAATTGCCCCAGCGATCGGCCACCACGCAGGTGGTCGTGTCTTGGATGGGTATGTCGGAATCCACTCCGTCTCCCGCAGCACGTTTGTTCCGCGGACGTTGCCGGGACGGATCACCGGGGCGCCGCTCGTGTGATGCGCGCCGCAGATCGATCAGTTGGCGACGCCCCTGGGTGTACTTGTCGGACAACAGGGCTTCGAGTGGGACAGGCGTGAACGCAGGATCGCCGTAGTGCGCATCCCGATCGGCAAACGCCAGCTTCAAAGCCTCGGTCGTGACATGAATATAGTCCTGGGACAGATGCCCCATGGTTTTCAAATCAAAACCCTCCAGGATTCGCAGTGTTTGCAGCAATGTCGGCCCTTGCGTCCACGGACCGCACTTGTAGATCGTGTAGCCACGGTAGTTGACTTGGACCGGGTCTTCGATCCGTGTCTCGTGAGCCATCAGATCCGACTTCCGCAAGAATGCTCCGCAGGCGACATACCACTTGTGCAATTCGTCGGCCACATCGCCTTTGTAAAACCGATCGCGGGCAGCGGTCAGTTTCTGCTCCCGGCTGCCGGTCGCATCTCGTTCCGCCTCGACCAGCTTGCGCAGAGTGATTGCAAGTTCGTCGTACCAATCACGGCCACCTTGATCCAACAGCCTCAGCACGGGTGCCACAGCCTCGGCGAACGTCTTTGTTCCATAGACCTTCAGCAGAGTGACACAGGCGTCAACGGCGCCCGGTACCGGCGCCGCCTTCATGCTTCCGTAAGCGGGAATTCCTTGAGCGAAAAACCACTGTTTGGCGCGGGGGTCACGCGGTCCTCGTCCCAGGCCGCACAGCACCTTGACTTCGTTCCGTTTCGAGTCGTAAACCAGAATCGGCACTTCACCGCCAATGGCAAACAAGCCGTAATCCGTGACCGACAGCGCCAGCAACGTGGCCGCCGCGGCATCGGCCGCGTTGCCGCCACTCCGCAGCAGTTCCAGACCGGCGGCAACCGCCGCAGGGCTGCGACCCGCCGCCACGGCACCTCCGCTGCCAACAGCGTTCCACGAAATGCGTTCCGCGGTCCAGGCCCGCCCGGAGCTGATCGCAATGGTCACAACTGCCACGAAAAAGATGTGCCGCATGATAATCCACTCCTCGAACGAGAAACGCAGAGGGCAATGCCTACAGCATCCTTGGGACAGGCAGCCACTCGGGACAGACCGGCGGATGCCATGGCGAACTCAACCTGTGCACCTTTCTTGCTCTGGAACGAGCGCTGCGGTCCGACGTGCTCTACCAGGCTGACCAACCGGCCGCGTTCCTATGCGGCACACAGCGCAACAGCTATTTCGACTTCGAGATAACGGCTCGACGGCTGCGCCCGCCCGTGGCGGGCCATTCCGTTCCAGGATCACATCGTGCGGCCGCGGTCGACCGACGATGTTCCGATCACCAGCTGTCGGTGCGAAACGGAGAAGCTGGAATACCTTCCTTGTTGTACAGGTTGGCCCCGGTCGGATTCATCGTGTAACCATAGCGGACGGCGACAGGTTGAGCGACTTTGGGAGAGCTGACGACGACGACGTCTCCATCGATTTTCGCATCGGCCCAATGCCACTGCTTGTCGGCGCCGGCGATGGCGAACCGAGCCAGTTTTCCGTTCGGTTCTTGCTTCGTCGGAGCCAGGCCCTGTTTACTGCCGACGATCAGTCCGCCGCCAACGTTGTCGAATTCCAAGCGCAGCGTGCCGCCATCCACTTTGTGACCCCGGTAGAGCGGGCCGCTGGGAACCAGGCTCTTCTGGCCGTAAGTCTGATGCAAAGCCCATTGTGCAAGTCGCCAGCCGACGTCCTGCTTGTTGCGAGGATGGATGTCACCGGCTTCTCCGATGTCGGTAATCACGGCCATCCCGGTGTGTTTAATGTCCAGTGCCTTACGTTGCGCTTCGCGCAAGTTCGCCCAGCCGTCGCCGCCGGCAGGATTGTCGTTCGGCTTGCGGAAGTTGGCCAGTTGCACCCAGTAGAACGCCAGGTCGGGGTTGAACAGTTTCCGCCAGCCGTTGACCAGCGCATGCGTCTTGTGATAGTAGGATTCTCCCTCGTTTCCGTTCGACTCACCCTGGTACCAAATCGCACCACGCATGGCAAACGGTGCCAGTGGATGCACCATGGCGTTGTAAATCGCCGACGGTGAGCGGCCGTTGACCTTGCTGGTGGCATCACGACCGGCGACTTCATCGGCAATCGATTTGAGTTCCGGAACGCTTTGAAAACCGGCTGGCGACGTCCACGGTTCGATCCGAGTACCACCCCAATTCGATCCAACCAGACCGACGGGCACCTTCAATTCCTGCTGCAGCCTGCGACCGAAGAAATAGCCCACCGCCGAAAAACCTCGCGCGCTGTCGGGCGTGCACAGGGTCCACTGGCCTGGACATTTTTCCCGTGCAATGGGCGCCGTGATATGGCCCGGCACGTTGAACAGACGGACCTGCGGATGGTCGGCCTGCGATATCTCTTGCTTGGCGTTGAGTGAACGCGTCAGCGGCCACTCCATGTTCGACTGCCCGGAACAAATCCAGACTTCGCCGACCAGAACGTCTTTCAGTGCCAGCTTGTTCTTCCCGGACACCGTCAGCATCTGCCCCGCGGCGTTTGCTTTGAGAGGACCGAGCTTGATCTGCCAGCGCCCTTCCTTGTCGGCAACCGCTTTCTGAGTTTGTCCGGCAAAGGAAACGCTGACTTCTTCTCCGGAATCGGCCCAGCCCCAGACCGGCACAGGCAACTCTCGCTGTAACACCATCGAATCGCCGAAGATGGATGCCAGCTCCACATCCCCCCGGGCCGGTGTGCCCACCGTGATCCAGGCCAGTGCCAACAAGCCAACTCTCAGACAAGGTCGAAATCTCATGTCGTACTCCTGGATGCTCTGACCAACACCAGCGTGCAATCGTCTCACTGGCTGAGGAATCCGTGTGAAATGTTGAGCGACCTTTTCCAGCGGTCGCCAGCCCATGGAACCTCACAGGGTACAGAACCGAGGCGTTGACGTCACCTCTGCCGGGTGGGAGAGGACGTCGAGACTTATCAGAAACCTCGTCTGGAACCGCCGCACAGGGCGTGATCGAACGGTCACGCTTTCGACGCAGAGTACGCCGGAGTACCATCGCCGAATCGTCCGTTCCCAACCCCTCACACCTCTCCGCCCAGGCCTCACATACACAGCCCTCGAACGATCATCGATGGCCTTTCCGTACATAGTCTTGCCATCAGCCTGATCTGCATCTCCGCCGCGGCGGGGCCTGTGAACGGCTGCGGCGGGCGACAGAGCGCACGCGTCCGATCGCGTCAACCAGCCCGCAGCTCGCGTTTCAACTTTCTCCACGCCTTTTTCGGAGTCAACGGCAGCGGGATCGACTGAGCCAAGCGCGTGGCAACCTTGGCAAATTGCGATTCCACACCGCGCAAATCAAGACCCGTGCGCTGCATGGCCTGACTAACGCGGGCAATCACGCCTCCAGCCAGATCGCTCATTTCGAGGTCAAACGGGGGGAATGCGTCCGACAGGTCGAATTCGCCGTCACCACCACAATTCCGGGGACCATTCAGGTCCACGTAACAGACTTCCAGCAGCAGTGCCAAAGCCCGCTCGTGCTGGCCTTGCTTTGACAGCAACTCGGACATGTCGAAACGCGCATTCCGATAAAGACCCCAGTTCTTTTGCCGGACATGATCCGCTGCGGCTTCGCCGAGCAGGGCCCATTCCACCTCGTGTTCGGTCGGCACCCGGCCCAGACTGCGCTGGAGTTTCCGCTTCAAGGCGTTCCGCTCTTTTTGGGCGGCCAGGAATTGCGGATGCGTGCCATTGACGATCGCCCGCTGTTCCTCGACAGCCTCGATCTGATCCGCGCGGATCAAGATCCGTTTCTTGTCGCCGGGGCGTGTGCGGACATATATGTCTTCCTTGCAAGACGGGCATTTCTTTTTCCGGGACGGCATCTTCTCGAGCCGTTCACTGCAATGCGGACACACCGGATCGGTGTTGCCCACTTGCGTGGTGCTGGACGCGACCAGCCCGACAATCTTGGAAAACAACGACATTCTCGTGTGCCATGACCACCACGTTCAGCGGGCGGGCGAATCAAGGAAATTCGTGAATACACCGAGCCGTTGCCGGCGATCCCCGACTTCTGTTTACGTCGCACCACCTTGCAAAACGCAGCTCTTGAATTCCTGATTTACAATGAACGTCATCCGCAATTCGTGCGCATTGACATGAATGGGATCCGGTATCCCGCTCTCAGAACAGATGACACATTGCGGCATCTGAACCACCACTTGATCCCCAATCCGTGACCGAAAATCGCCGCGAATCAGCGCGATCAACCAGCCGATCCAGCTGAAAAGCGACCCGATGTACGACAGCAGATCGTCTGACGGCTCGAGGTCTGCTTTCCGCGAGATGTTGCGTGTAATTTTCACGGTGCGATCGGTGGCACAGCCACAATCACAACACATGGTCGGTAACGGCTCCAAATGGGCAACCGAGATGGACGCTTTGGAGTGGTCCGCGTCGGTCGCCTCAAACACACTCTGACGACAAGACGGGCACGCACCTTCAGATGTTGGAACAACGCGGGTGTAGCAATGGGGGCAGTCGACAATCACAATCGCCGCCTTGAATCGGCTTCAGGACACCGCAAATGCACCTCGGTTCACAGCTCAACCGACGCGCTGACCGTCTCAATCATACACAACCACCCTTGTGGAAGCACCTACTGCGGTCACACACGGGATGACCTTACGTAGAATCGAAGGATCGCTGTTTGCGCTGGTCGTTGCCCGTATCCATCGATGGCCCACGCGACGTGCAATCGTTTGGCGGTTGTCCGGTGACTTGCACCGCCGAACGGGATTCCCGCTCGAGGGCACTTGCAGCTCAAAGTCGCACACAATCGGTTGCAACCCTGATTGCCAACTACAATCTTCCGCGTGTTCCGAGTACGCTGGCGTTTTGACTGTGGGTCTCAGTCGAGGCGTGCCTGCGTGAACACGCGCTGGTGGATGGCCGGACGCACGACACCGCGTGTGCGCGGAACCGCTGGCGTGAATTCCGCCAAAACACAGTCTCGACGCCCACCCGTACGGTGACCCGCCAAACGGAGATCACAACAGATGACGAGATCAGCCAACATCGCCGCCGTCGCACTCTGCCTGGGCCTCATTCCAGCGGCAATCGAAGCACAGATTCACCTGGGCCAGGGCGGCATGGTCGGCGAAGTCACGCAGACCAGCGCGATTTTGCAGTCCCGCTTGACCGCCAGCACACAATTGGTTGACGGAGACGTGCGCGGGGCGGCGGGGGTCGGCCGATTTGAAGTCGCTGACAACAACCGTTTCCGGAACCCGATCGTAACCGAGTGGATGCGGGCCACTGCGGCGAACGACTTTATCCTGAAAATCAAGATCTCCGGTCTGAAACCCGACACAAACTACACTTACCGCCTGGTGTACGGCAGTTCGCGGACCGAGACCCGGACGGGCGGATTGGGCTCGTTTCGCACGTTGCAGACACAGGACGGAGTGCGGCAGGTCAGCTTTGTTGTTGTGACCGGGATGAACTATGTGTCGTTCCATCATGGCAAGCTGAGAAACGGCAAGCGCGACTCGGCCAGCGGCTACCAGGGCGACGACAAACCGCTGGGATTTCCGGCCCTGGAAACGATCCGCAACATGCAACCCGACTTCTTTGTGGGGACCGGAGACAATATCTACTACGACAGCCACGATGACATGGAAGCCACCACGCTGGCCGGCATGCGCCGCAAGTGGCACGAACAGTTACGGCAGCCGCGGTTCATTCAGTTGTTCAGTCAGGTCCCGACCTATTGGGAAAAAGACGACCACGATCATCGATTCGACGATTGCGACCGCTCGGGCAATCGTCCGCCCAGCAGTCAACTCGGAATTCGGACGTTTCGAGAACAGGTCCCCATCGTCGACCCTCGACAGCCGGAAAGCCCGACCTATCGTACGCACCGCATCAACCGGCACTTGCAAATCTGGCTGGTCGAAGGCCGTGACTATCGCAGCCCGAACACGATGGCGGACGGGCCGGACAAAACGCTGTGGGGCGTCGAGCAGATCGCGTGGCTGAAGCGGACACTGCTGGCCAGCGACGCGACCTTCAAACTGCTGATTTCGCCCACACCGCTGGTGGGGCCCGACGACGCCCGCAAGAAAGACAACCACACCAACATCGGTGGTTTCCAGCACGAAGGCCGGGCATTCTTCAAGTGGATCGTCGCCAACAAACTGCATCAGCGGGGGTTTTATACTGTGTGTGGCGATCGGCACTGGCAATACCACGCTCAGGATCCACTGGGTATCGAAGAATTCTCGTGCGGGGCACTGGTCGATTCCAATTCGCGCCTGGGCCGCAAGCCGGGAGACCCGAAATCAACGGATCCCCAGGGAATGATCCGGCAAATCTACACACAGAAGTACCGTTCCGGGGGCTTTCTCCGCGTGGTCGTCACAGCGGCGGCCGTCGCGCGTTTCGAGTTCTATGATGAACATGGAACACAACTTTACCGGGCTACGAAGTCGGCACCCAGCGGTTTCAAAGCGGCGCGCGCCGCGACACGGCCACAGCACATCGCGCAGCCGATCCGGGTTGTCGAACCTCTGGCCGCGCGGCGGACAATCCGCTCGCCTGGCGGACGTTGATGCCCAAGAACCGAGTGGCGTGGGCGGACTTGTTCAGCCGGCTCAATAGGTCGTTGCCGCGTGGGCGGGAATCCAGCCCTCGCCGGCTTGCGCAACATGGATCCGCAACCAGTCGCCGCGCCGTTCTCGAACTTCGAACTCGGTGCCGTCACGCAATGCGGAGGTAAACGCGGGCTCGTAGTTCTGCGAATTCCCCTTGCGGGCAATCGTTTCGGACTGCACCACCACGCCATGCATCACGAAATCGTAGCGGTACCAATCGCGGGCCGTGGAGATCCCCGTCAGCAATGTCCATGCCAGGCAAGCCAGTCCCAGTCGTTTCCAGAGTCGCGGTTGGGGCAGCAAACGACTGACGATTCCCAATAGCAATGTGAATCCCAAAGTGATCGTGGTCAGCAGAAATTTTTCTCTGTAGCTCAGCCAGTCCTGCCAAAACAAAATATAGTCCATCGGAGACGAGCGTGTGCTGTCTGTGGCATTGGATGCGAGTGCGTTGTTCAAGTTCGCGTCCAAGTACGGGTCCCGCGGCTTCCAGCGTTGGGCCTGCCGATATGCGGCAATGGCCCGGCCGCGCTGGCCGGCCCGCATCCAAGCGTTGCCTTGATTGAACAGCACGGTCCCGGAGACGAATCCGCGATCGAGAATTTCCTGGTACAAGCCGGCGACTCGCAGAAAATCCTCAGGACGCGCCGCGTCGGCGAACGCCTGCTCGGCCTGCTGAAAATTCCGTGACGTTTGCAGATCCGCCGCCCCCCCGCAACCGCTCGTCACTGCCGCGACGGCGGCCACCACTAACGGAAACGCTCCGTGTCTTGTTCGCGTCAAAACTGAATTCGTCATTTGACTTCGTGGGGGTCTGTTGGCTGGGTCTGGGACCGCGATCAATCGGCTCGCTCACGTCGATGTGCGGATCCGCCACGGCGGTTGCCTGTCAGCGAAAGGCCTTGTTCTCCTTCAAGCTTGTCAGCAAGTGTTCCAACAGGCTTTCGGCCTGTTGGAACAACGGTCCGGCTTGATCACTTCCCGCACCATATCGCC
>Ga0315336_1007759_pt1 | contig 10048 bp, 6 predicted proteins | sample ASW5metaG_FD_204512 | JGI IMG/M metagenome (GOLD analysis project Ga0315336, IMG submission 204512) | Ammonia-oxidizing marine archaeal communities from Monterey Bay, California, United States - ASW #5 | ecosystem: Environmental > Aquatic > Marine > Intertidal zone | place: USA: California... | reverse complement strand
GCGGCCAGTCCTCGGCCCGCAACGGGACCAGCGGACACACAACACACAGAACGAGAATTCCAATCGCTGACTTCCCTCGCATCAGACTCACTCCTGTTCACTCGGCGGTTGCGGGAGCAACAGCTCCCAAAACCCGCGGCATCGGGGCGTTTTCATCGACAATCCTAGCCAATCCAAAGGCATCCGTCACCCACGACAACCCAGTCCCGCGCCGACGATTGCCGGCACCAAACACCCTGCGATCTGGCACTCCGAGGCCCACAACGTCCGGGCTACGCGCTTGCCACACGTGGCGGTCTGCTGAACAATGGGTAACTGAGGATATCTGCGTCAACTCCACGCAGGCATGGCCGCCAGTCAACTTCCAGAAAACCGAGACCAACCAAGGGCACGCATGTTCCGCAAACAGCATCCCACAGCATTTGTCACTCTGTTGCTGAGTGTCGTCGTGTTCACGCAATCGGTACCGCAGTGCCTGGATGTGGCTCGTGCCGATGACGACGCGTCGGCGTTGTGGATCCGTTATCCGGCCATTTCTCCGGACGGTGAACAGATCGCGTTTTCATTCCGTGGAGATCTGTGGACCGTGTCGAGCGGCGGCGGCACCGCGCGCCCGTTGAGCAGCCATCTGGGCTACGAGAGTATGCCGGTCTGGTCAGCGGATTCACAGCAGCTCGCGTTCGCTTCAGACCGTCACGGCAACCTGGACGTGTTTGTGATGGACGCCGCTGGGGGGCCGTCGCGGAGATTGACATTCCATTCGGCCAACGACCTTCCGACCGCCTTCACGCGCGATGGTGCGCGTGTGCTGTTTGTCAGCCGCCGGCAGGACGCGCCCCGGGCCACGATCCCCCATCCGGTGATGTCGGAGTTATACAGTGTCTCGACACAAGCAGACCGTCCCCGCCAGTTGATCACCACTCCAGCGGAGCGTGCGCGGTTTGCGCCCAACGGCAAGCAGTTGGTGTATCAGGACTACAAGGGGTTTGAGGATTATTGGCGCAAGCACCACACTTCGTCGGTGACCCGCGACATCTGGTTGTGGACCGCCAAGTCGGGCAAGCACCGCAAACTGACTCGGTTTCCCGGCGAGGACCGCGACCCGGTGTGGTCACCCGACGGCAAGACGGTTTACTACTTGAGCGAGGCCAGTGGCAGCTTCAACGTCTGGCAACTCAATCCACAAAAATCGAAGCAAGCCCCCGTGCAGGTCACGCGGCACGAACCGCATCCGGTGCGGTTCCTGAGTATCTCCAACGCCGGCACGCTGACTTACACCTACAACGGAGAATTGTGGACCAAGGCCGTCGACGCGGATCCCGCACAAGTCAAGTTCTCGGTGGTCGCGGACGAGCGGCGCAACCAGGTCGAACAAGTCACGCTGCGGGACGGAGCGACGGAATTCGCTGTCGCTGCGAACGAAGCCGAAATCGCCTTGATCGTACGTGGCGAATTGTTCGTGAGTTCTGTACAGCACAACACGACACGCCGTGTTACGAACACTCCCGAACAGGAACGTTCGGCAGGCTTCTCGCGGGATGGACGCACGCTGTACTACGCAGGTGAGCGCAACGGATCGTGGAATCTGTACCAGACGACGATCACCCGTGACGACGAACGTGAATTCTCCACGGCGACGCTGTTGACGGAAACTCCCCTATTGACTTCGGAGCACGAGACCTTTCAGCCCTTGCTGTCACCCGATGGAAAACAGTTGGTCTTTGTGGAAGACCGGGACACAATCCGTGTGCTGGACTTGTCGACGCGCAAGACCAGTACGCTGGTTCCCGCGCGGTTGAACTATTCCTATACCGATGGCGACGTGCGTTACGCCTGGTCGCCGGACAGCAAATGGCTGGCGTTCACCTTCAACGCCAACAACCGCTGGCTGCAGGATGTGGGCGTGGTCAACCTGGCTTCCGGCCAGATCAGCAACATCAGCAACAGCGGTTATTCGGAAAATGCGCCTCTCTGGGCCCCGAACCGCGATGCCCTGTTGTTCATCTCGGATCGCCGCGGCCGCCGCAACCACGGCAGTTGGGGCTCGGACGACGACGTCTTCGCTTTGTACTTGACGCAGGACGCCTTCGAACGCGCAAGTTTGAGTGCTGAGGACTGGGAGCGTCGCAAGAAAGACAAGCAAGACGCCGCCAAAGCCAAGAAATCGACCGAGGGTCAACCGGCGGACAAACAGCCGGAAAAATCGGCCGACAAGAAACCAAAACCGATGCCGTTCGACCTGGATGATCTTGCCTTTCGTCTGAAACGTCTGACACTCCACAGTGCACCGATTGGCTCCTATGCTCTGAGCCCTGATGGAGAAACTCTGGTCTACCTGGCCAAAGTCGAAAGCGGCTACGATTTGTGGGTCTGCCGTGTCCGCAAACGAACGACCAGCAAGGCGCTGTCGCTCAAGACCAAGTCCGCCGGCGACGTCATCTTCGCCAAAGACGGCAAGTCGGTGTTTCTGCGGACGGGCACCGGCAAGATTTCCAAGGTCACGTTGCCGGCAAATGGTGGCAAGGCCACTTCCAAGCCGATCGCGTTCGCTGCGGAAATGACGATTCACGGCGCGGCCGAACGGGCCCACATGTTTGAACACGCCTGGCGGCAGGCTGGCCAAAAATTCTACGATCCCAAGCTGCATGGCGTCGATTGGACGGCACTCAAAGCCAACTACCGGCGGTTCCTGCCCAGCGTCACCAACAACCGTGATTTCGCCGAGTTACTCAGCGAGATGCTGGGAGAGCTCAACGCCTCACACACGGGGGCCCGCTACCGCGATCAATCGAAAAACGGCGACAAAACCGCCTCGCTGGGCGTGTTGTACGACGTGTCCCACCAAGCTGCCGGGCTGAAAGTGGCCGAAGTCTTGAAACGGGGCGCTGCCGACATGACGCACACCCGCATGCAAACGGGAACCCTGATCACGCACCTCAACGGCATCCGTCTGACGCCGGACGTCAATCCCTGGCAGCTGCTCAACCGGCAGGACGGACGCCCGGTCCGATTGACGCTCAGCAATCCGGACAAGGACGGCCAAAGCTGGGAGGAGGTCATCAAGGCCCGATCGACGGCTACGGACACCGACTTGCTGTATCGTCGTTGGGTCGACAGTCGCCGAGCCGAGGTCCACAAGCTGTCCGACGGTCGTGTGGGTTATGTGCACGTGCGCGGCATGAACGACGCCAGTTTCCGCCAGGTGTACCAGGATGTCCTGGGCCGCAATAGCGACAAACTGGCCCTGGTGGTCGACACGCGATTCAACGGCGGCGGCTGGCTGCACGACGACCTGGTCACGTTTCTGCAGGGTCGAGACTATTTGTATTTCGTGCCCCGCGGCAAGCAGAAGGGGCAGTTGGGCGCCGAACCCTTCGCCCGCTGGACGCGCCCCGTAGCCGTCGTGCAAAGCGAGAGCAATTACTCGGACGCGCACATGTTTCCCTACGCATTCAAGAAATTGGGGCTGGGCACGCTCGTCGGCGCGCCGGTACCGGGAACAGGCACCGCCGTGTGGTGGGAGACCATGATCGACCGATCGCTGGTATTTGGTATCCCCCAGGTGGGTATGGTGACACCCGAGGGGCACTACCTGGAGAACACCCAGTTGGAACCCGACGTCGTTGTCCTGAACGATCCCAACGCCATGCAATCGGGCCGCGACCCGCAACTGGCCAAGGCTGTCGAGGTGCTGTTGAAACAAATCAAAGCCAAGTGAGTTTCGTTCAGCGATCCACTCGACCCCCGACTGGAATTCAAGCCTCCAATCGCTGGCGGCATTCCGCAAGCAGTTGCTCGCTACAACTCGCCCCCACGCGCGTGGCCCCGATTTCTCGCGCCGCCAACAGTGTGTCCAAATCCCGAACACCGCCGGCCGCCTTGAGTTGCACGTGATCCGGTGTGTGTTTCCGCATCAACTTCAAGTCTTCCAGAGTCGCACCGCTCGTACCAAAACCGGTGGACGTCTTGACCCAGTCCGCATCCAGTTCGCCACACAATTCACACAGTCGAATCTTGTGCTCGTCCGACAGGTAGCAATTCTCGAAGATGACCTTGACCTTCTGGCCCGCGCAGTGGGCCACGTCGATCACCGCCCAGATATCGTCGCGGACATAATCCCAATGGCCGCTGAGCACCTGGGAAACGTTGACGACCATGTCCAATTCCTGGCACCCGTCGGCCAAAGCCCACTCGGCTTCGGCGCGTTTCACATTGGTCGTATGGGCGCCATGCGGAAAACCGATCGTGGTACTGGTCATGACGCCACTATCGCGCAGTATCTCGGCGCACAGTTTGACGGCGCTGGGAATGATGCACACGCTGGCCACATCGAGTTCGACGGCCAGCCGGCATCCGGCTTGCAATTCGTCAGTCGTCAAACTGGGTTTGAGTAACGAGTGATCGATCATCTTGGCAATGTCGCTCAGCGTGTAATCCATTTTGAAATCCTGTTTGGCTGATCCGACCGAGCGGGACCTGCAGCCGATCTGCGTCAGACAGCTCCACCAGCACGGGTCATGGCGCGAGGCCCATCGTATCGTCAGGCACGGGCGGTCCCCATGCACGATGCAAGACTGAGGCGACCGGCCCTGCGCAATCCGGCGTCATTTGTTTGGTGGTTTCTTGTTCTTGGCCCGAATCTTGGTGGACGTGGGATTGTCCTTGCCGCCTCCCCGCGAGGCGGCCGGATCCTGGGCGGGTACGTCGTACTGATCACGCAAGCGTGCCAATTCCCGTTCCAGTCGCGCTCGCGTGCCGGCCAAAGCCTGGTCGTCGTGGCGGCTGTGCAATTCACGGGGGTCGGACTTCAAATCGTAGAGCTCCCACTGATTCACGTCGGGCTCATAGAAATGGATCAGCTTGTATCGCCCATCGGTGACACCGTAATGCCGGCGCACATCGTGCCAGCCGGGAAACTCGTAGTAGTGATAGTAAAATGACTTGCGCCAACTCGGAGGTGTCTGGCCTTTGAGAACCGGAACCAGGCTGGCCCCCTGCATGTCCCGCGGTTGCTCAACACCGGCCATCTCGAGAAATGTCTGCGCAAAGTCCAGGGGCGAGACGATATCCCGGTCGTTCACCTGGCCCGGATCGACAACACCCGGCCAGCGGACGATGAACGGAGTCTTGAGCGACTCCTGGTACATCCAGCGTTTGTCGAACCAACCATGTTCTCCCAGATAAAACCCCTGGTCGGAGCAGTAGATCACGACGGTGTTCCGGGCCAGCCCGCTGGAATCCAGGTAGCCGAGTACGCGGCCCAGATTGTCATCCACACTGGCCACGCACCGCAGATAGTCTTTGATATAGCGCTGGTACTTCCAACGAACCAGGTCTCGACCTTTGAGAGCCGCCTGCCGAAAGGCACGGTTCTTGGGACCGTAGGCGGCGTCCCAACGCGTGCGTTGTGCCGGCGTCAGGTTTCGGGGTGGCTCGAGTTTCAAGTCGTAATCGGTCATCGTCTTGGCAATCGACATGTCTTGCGTCCGGGCCGGAGTCCCGCGATTCGCATAGTCATCAAACAGCGTCTCGGGTTCCGGAATCTGCACATCGTCGTACAGCCGCAGATGATCGGGCCCCGGTTGCCAATTGCGATGCGGTGCCTTGTGCTGGTACATCAACAGAAACGGCCGCTGGGGATCTCGCTGATCCTCAAGCCACTTCAACGCCAGGTCCGTGACGATGTTGGTTGTATATCCGGTGTGCGCCACGCGTTTGCCATTGCGGAGCATCCGCGGGTTGTAATACGGCCCCTGACCAATCAGCACTTCGGAATAATCGAACCCCTGGGGCCGCATGTGCTGACCCAGATGCCATTTCCCGATCACCGCCGTCTGATACCCGGCGGCCTGCAACAGCTTGGGAAACGTCTGCTGTTTCCCGTCAAACTTGTTGCCGTTGACCAGGAATCCATTGCGGTGCGAGTACTTTCCGGTCTGAATCACCGCACGCATCGGACCGCAAATGGAATTGGTGACATAACACCGCTGAAACAACATGCCCTCCCGCGCCAGCCGATCGATGTTCGGCGTGCGATTGATCCGCGAACCATAGGCCGAGATGGCCTGATACGCGTGATCGTCGGTGAACACGAACAGGATGTTGGGCCGCGCACACGCGGTTTGGCCAATACTCACGGAGACCACCACCGCCAACGCGGCGAGCCATGCAACACGCGTCCGGTTTCTCAGACTCTTCACAAGCCGTCTCCCTTCGCCGCACTCGAATAACTCGTGGATCGTTGAGCGTTCCACCCGGCGCCCGGCCGTCTGCGATCGCATGCGCGATCCCGCTCTCCCCACACCAGCCATCGGTTCCCGGCTGATCTCAATATCTGTGATCTGGAAGGTAGGGATTCGGCCTCGGCCAGAACGCCCAATCCAACACTACACATCCGACCATCGGTATCCAACCCCACCCGGACCTCGGCGTGAATACCGACCGGCTTCAGCCGCCCGTTGCCTGGCCGCGGACCGCGGGCGACGACGATCAATCATCATCCAATTCACGCGGCGTCCACATGCCGGCCATTTCGCCGCGCACACCGAGCCGCAAGAGACTCCAACTGTCCAAATCCAGTTCCACACGGGCCAGCGCGGCTGTGACGAAATTGACACCACTGCCTGTCAAATCAAAGACCCACTCTTCGAGTCCCGGATTGTGCCCGATCACCATCACGCACCGCTCGTCATGGCACGTCTTGGCCACGCAGTCGATACAATCCTCGGGCCGCGCGTGATACAGCTCGTCCAGAAAATGCACCGCCGGCCGCGCGGCCAATTCCGCCTGCAGATGTTCGGCGGTGCGGCGGGCCCGATTGGCTGTCGAGCACAGCAAAGCCGTAACCGCCAGTCCTTGCCGCTCGAGCAGACGCCCCATGCGTCCCGCATCGCGCTGGCCACGGTCGTTCAACGGCCGCTGGTGATCATGCATGCCCTCCTCAGCCCAACTCGACTTGGCATGCCGCAGAATCAGCAGTGTTTTCAAGGTCATTTTGCCGCACGAGCCTCACTCAGCCAACGCGCTGGAAATCTCTTCGGAATATCAGGCGTGTCGGTTCCAGTCCGCGGCGCCCCCCGTGTCGCTCCCCGCGGCGCCCCCCGTGTCGCCCCCCTGTCGCCGACCGCGGACCGGGAATGGCGGACCGGGAACGGCGGACGACCGCCATGGATTCTCGCGAATCGACCTAGTAGTAGGAATCGTCGTTTTGACCGTAGCCTGCCGCCCACTCGGGATACTTCTGTTGCAGTTGCTGATATTGGGATGACGTGGTCCCTCGAGTCCGGTGCCGGGTCAAGACACGCTTCTCATTCGTATTTGGCTCGGCCGGAGTCGCCTGCTCCACTTCTGCGCGATTCTGAATCCGCTCGGCCTTCAACGCGATCCGGCGGGAGGACGGCCCCACCCGCAGCGAGTAATGCGCGTTGCGTTTCCTGAGCGTGCGTCGGTCACCCACAAAGGTTTTATGCTCGCCCTCGAAATTCACGTAACTCACACGAATCGTGTGGGGGCCTTGTTCGAGTTCGAGCGGTGGCATGGCGGTGGACTTCGCAGAGGATGGCCGCCGCGACGGTGATGATCGGTCCGAAAACCCGTCGTCCATGCCCGCCGACTTGTCCAGGCTGAAATCATAGTACATACAACTTTCCGACGGGCATTTCAGTCCGCTGAAAATCCCCTGGCGTGCACCGGGGGTCCGGCATGCCGGACAGTCGATCGAGCGTCCAAACAACAAACCCAACAGTCCCATGGCTTTCTCCTGCCGGCCGGTGAAGCTGTCAATGCGTCCACAAACACAATTCAGAGCCAAGGGCTACGCGGATAACGGGGGGATGGCTCGTTTAACGAAACCGATCAGGGCAATTTGCCCTGCGCGGTTTATTCAATGACACCCATATACAGGCGACGCCTCTCCCTCACGAGGACGCATTTGTCGCTGCTTCTGGGCTTTGAGAGAAAGCCGAATTGGTTTTCGGCCTGACAGCCGTCCCCCCGTTTCTCCGTCGTAGTCGCTCCGATTGCCAGATAAAAAATGGGGACTCCAAATGTCCGTGTACGATCAACCGACGTCGATGCACCAGCGACGGCAACCCCATCTCACGTAATCTACTATAAGGCAGGCGGCGAAAGTAGCTTTTTTTGTGCCCGCCGCCGAAGGCCAGCGACAGAACTTCTTCGGCCAACCAGCGATCCAGTCGCTTGAGCTGGGCCTCGTCGTTGACGTGTCGCAAATAATAATCGATCAGAGCCACATTGCGAACCCCATCCGCAATCGTCTCCTGGGCGATGTCGATCGCCGCGCGGGCCCGTTTTTCTGGAACCTGCGCGCGGTCGATCCGGGATTTTTTGCGGCGGAAGGCAAAGCGAAACAGATTCCTGAGTTTGCGAAATTTGTCGCGAGCCAGTCCGATCGAACCGTCGCTGCGGAACTCCAGTCCCAAATGACGAAACCGGGATTGGACCGGCAAAGCGGCTTGTGGCTCCCCGGTATGCAACAGCTGAAAATTCTCGTGATGGCTCAGCTTGCTCCGCAGCTTCAGGTCCGCCAACTCGTCGTCAAACACCGTCGCGGCACGTTCGAGAACTTCCGACGACTCCGACAGGCCCAGCAAATCGTCGGCGTAGCGGAAAAACGTGAAGCCCGGCAAGTCGGCCAGACGTTCGTCCAGACGCATCAAATACAAGTTGGCGAACAGACAGGCCACCGCGGAACCAAACGGCACGCCGACCTCCGCGGTTCGCACGCGACCGGCCAACTCGTAGTCGAAATCGACGCAGGACGACAGCAGATCATACAAATAATCATCGGGCTCGACGAAGTCGCGCAGTTTGTCGAGCAACACACCGTGATCGATGGAATCGAAGAATCGGGTGATGTCCCGTTTCATCACGAACAGCGGGCGCCGCTGGCGGCGCAGCTGCGCCGCAATCCGCCGCTGGCAACAATCCACACCAAATCCTCGCTGACGATAGGCGTAGCTGTTGTTCGAGAATTTCGCATCCAGAGCCTGGCTCAGCCTGCGATACAACAACAGACTCACCAAGCGTTCTTCCCAGGGAAAGATGTACAACGTCCGGTGTTTGCCGTTGAAGTTGCGGGGGACTGCCAGACAGGGACGGAACTCAAACTCTCGGTGGCTCAACTGTCGGTGCAAGCGATGGAGATTCTGCAATCCTTTACGAGCGAAATCGTAGAGTGTTCGTTCATCGGTGGACGTGGCCAACGCCTTCCGCCCATTGAACAAGGGTTTTGTGTACAGGCGAACGGCCGCCTTGTACAGATCCGACTCGCGGTAAAGCCCCTTCCACGTCAGCCGCCCGTCTCGCATGACTGCCTGCTCCCTCCGGTAGCCTGCCGGACGTCGGCCTGTTCAGGTAAATGCCTAAGATCGATGGTTGCCATCGACCAAGCGTCGCGCGCCAAACGGCTGGCGACCACATCTCGATAGGGACATCGTACCGCAGCATAACGAGAACCCATCGGATGGAACAAGACACTGTCCGGAAACCCTGAGCCGTGGCCGCGACGCCATCCGACGGCGATCTGCCGTGGCGCGCGCAGGCGGTTCCATATTGCGACGCATCGCTTTCCTGTCTATTTTCCACAAACCGATGCGAGCGGTCCATGCGACATGGGTCGCCGTTCCCGCACAGGGACCGCTGGCTCTTCAAAGCGTCATTCGTGAGGATACCGACATGCACGAGGCCGCCCGACAACACATGCTCGAACATCATGTGTGTGGCCGCGGGTTGACAGACGACGCCATTCTGCGGGCCCTGCAATCGGTGCCGCGGGAAGAATTCGTCGATCACACACAGCGCGAAGCCGCGTATGCCGACACCGCGCTGCCCATCGACTTCGGGCAGACGATTTCCCAACCCTATACCGTGGCCTTCATGTGCGACGCACTGGAGCTGAAGCCCAGCGACCGGGTTCTCGAAGTTGGCACCGGAACCGGCTATGGAGCCGCCGTTTTGGCTCAACTGGCATCCACCGTGTACTCAATCGAGCGCATCCCCGAATTGGCCGACTCGGCCCGCGCCCGGC
>Ga0315336_1007758_pt1 | contig 10048 bp, 4 predicted proteins | sample ASW5metaG_FD_204512 | JGI IMG/M metagenome (GOLD analysis project Ga0315336, IMG submission 204512) | Ammonia-oxidizing marine archaeal communities from Monterey Bay, California, United States - ASW #5 | ecosystem: Environmental > Aquatic > Marine > Intertidal zone | place: USA: California... | reverse complement strand
GCATGGTGAAAACGGTCATCCGACCGTTCAAACCCTCGCTCTGGAATAACCGCTGATCGGTAGAATCGAAATCACTGCCCCGGGGATCGTGGAGCCGGTCAGGGTGATTGCGGGGATCGCCCGGGCCCATCTCCACACCATCAAAACTCCGCTCACCGATGACCGCAACAGCCTCAGGAAGATTTTGGGTGTTAGCCGGGTTGACGTTGTATACCAACACCCGGTGGTTGTACTTGTCAGTAACAAAGAGTTGGTGGTTCTTGGTGTCGTAGGATAGTCCATCGGTCTGGCGGAATTTTGCGCCGGACAATCCGGGCTCGGCAGTAGTAAAACTGCTCTGACCGATGACGAAAGAAGCTGCCTTACCGTTAGAGAGCCGGTCCGGATGCACGTCAAAGGCCAACACCCGGTGCTGCCAGGCTACACCCACGAAGAGCCGCTGGTTTTGCTCATCCAACGCAAGGTCCCCCGGCAGCTCCCAGCGAGTGTCGGAAAGCCCCGTCTCATTGGACGTGAAGTCGTCCTGGCCGAGCACTGCCAACGCGTCGGCACCGTTCTCAATTCGATCCGGGTGGACATCGAACACCAGCACCCGATGATTCCCACCGTCCGTTACGAACAAACGCTGGTTTTGCTCATCCAATGCAAGTTCAGCAGCCCTTGCTTCGGTTGTGTAAATACCGCGCCCTGCACGGGAGCCAAAGTAAATACGGTCACGCGCCGAACGTGGGTCATAGGACTGAAAATCTTGCTGTCCCAGCACATAGGAAGCTTCCATGCCGCTCTCCACCTGGCCTGGTGTCATATCAAATACCAATACACGGTCACTCCAGGTATCCGCCACGAACAGACGCTTGTGGGACACGTCGTATTCGACTGCTAGAGGTAATTTGACGGTCGTAGCATCTCTATTTGACAAGAGCAGGCTGGTAGCACCGTCCGGCTGACCTAAAACCCAACGGGCACCACGCTCCAGAATGCGGTTCATCCGATCCAACTGAAAAATCATTACCCGATGGCCATAGTTGTCACTGACAAAAAGCCGATGATCTATGGTGTCCAGAGAAACGTCCCGCGCCTGAGTCCAGTAACGCGGAGAAACCCGGTCATTGGCAGAACGGGCCAGAAAATCGGGTTTTCCCTCGGGGTTGATATGACCCAATTGATCTAACAAAGGTTGTGAAGTGGCCTGCATCCGATCAGGATGAATATCGAAGATATTGATGTGATTACCAGCTGGATATCCGTCCGGAATATAAGCTAGCTGGCGTTCGGTATCGACAGTGACCCGTGGCATTGTAAGTCGAGTTTGCGAGACTACGGGCTCAGTTGACTGGAAGTCAGGTTGACCAAGCACCGCAATCGCGTCGGGGTTTAGCGCGCCCTGTAATATGGTCGGATTGACATCAATAACAACCATCCGGTTGCCAAATGCCTCGCCTACAAAAAGTCGGTGGTATTGGTAGTCAAGCGACATAGGGCCCACGCCAATCTTGCTCAGATCAGTACGCGGCGCATTCGAAGTGAAGTCCTGTTGGCCAATGACTGCAAAAGCATCAATTCCGTTGCTCAAATTTTTGTCACTCACATCAAATACGAGTACGCGATGATTGCCACCATCCATGACAAAAAGATGCCGTTCAACTGGGTCATAAGCAAGGCTGCCAGGCCTAGAAAGTCTGTTTGATCCAGTCCCAGACTCCACGGCATCAAAATCCTGTTGGCCAAGCACAACCATGGCATTCATGCCGGTTTCCATCCGATCCGGGTGGATATCCCAGATCAGCACGCGATTATTGAAGAGGTCGGTAAAGTAAAGCAGCTGTCGTTCTTGATCCACCAGCGCTGTACCACGGCCACTGATTTTGGCCGGCCCTGTGCCGGGCTCCCAGGTATTAAAATGAGGCTGACCCAAAACAGCGATTGCTTCTGGCAACTCGCCACGCCCTAGTTTTTCAAGGCTCTCCGGGGCAGCATCAAACACCATAATACGGAACCCCGGGGGACCTAGGCTGGAATTATCTGGAACAAACAAGCGCTGATAGACAGAATCGAACGAAGCGTTACTTGGAAAATTGAGATACGTCCTGCCCAAAGGTGCAAATGCAAACCCGCGGCCAATTAAATTTCTGCCGATACCATAGTCTGCGTGACGCTGCTCAGGCAGTCCGTTGCTATTTAACTGATAGACGTCGTAGCGGGAATTACCGTGATGCCCTATAAAAAGTCGGTTATTGACCTTGTCCAAGGTCACAGAGCCGGGTCACCAAACTCCGTGTGCAGTACTTCCTCCATTGGCCACGCCACCAATAAACGTCGGGTTGCCCGCGAGATCATCTGCCCCTAGCGTATCACTCGCAGGAATCCCTGTTTGTTGTGCATTTACTGCAAAAGTCGCCAAAAATCCCATTATGCAATGACCCAACGACCTCATAACTCTCTCCTTTTCCTCAACATAGGGATACAAAATTCTCAAAACAATGTATGCAAACAGTCCGCTAGAATCAAACAGTGCAGATAAAAAGTCTAGTAACAACTTTAGTGTTAGTCATGACCGGGCAACACACCAAAAACTAATTCCATCCTAACCACCTGGAACAGCGCCGCGATAATATTCTCTTAGTTGACCTGCAATGTTTGGGAATTCACCCCACTCCTCACCCCTGCGCCTGATCTCCAATTCAATTTTGTCGAGTTCATCCATCAATCGTTTGGCGTCCTCAAAACGACTTAGTCTCAAATATGCATCCAATAACCAATCCAGTGCATGAAAATCCCGCGCATGCAAGGGTCGTCCAGTATGGTCTTGCCATCGAACCGATGCTTGATAGGCATCTTCATTAGAAGCAGCCACCTCTGACCACATCCCAAGGAATCTAAAAATATGACTCGGCATATGCAAAGCATGGGAAGACGCCGGTGCAATTTCGGCGTAGCGTCGGGCTTGACGCAGACCCATCAATGCAAATGTTTCTGTGTCGTAGACATGAATTAAATAATGAAGCACTCCCGGGTGTTCTTGGTTGCGCTCATATATTTCCTCAAGCCGAGAGGCAACGGTCACGGTGTGTAATGGATTCTCTCGATCAAACCCTGGTAAAGCCATCAGAGCCAATGCTGCAAAAACAGTAGCCTCATTGTCTTCTGGGTAACGAAGTGATAGTTGTTCCATGGCTTCAGCATAGTCTCGGCGACGAACCTCGAAAGATGTCGCTGCAAACCGCCAGCGAACTGCATTAGCGTAGCCCTGTTCACGTTCTGTCCATGTAAGCTTACCCTCAAAATCCAACTGATCCATACGGGCAACCACCGCGGCGCCCAGCTCTTCATTTTCATTACCCTGAGCTGTTCGAAACGCGTTGTCATAGGTCATGGCCTCGCCCCAATAGGCCATCCCAAAACCAGAATCCAAAACTTGGGCTTGAATAAAGTGATCGCGGGCCTCTTCATACCAAAAACTGTGCAGCGCCAATACACCGACAACAAATTCTTCCTGTGCTTCCTCAGACCCGGATGTAGGAAAGTCCAAACTACCAAGCACTAAGTTCTCGTTTGTGATCGTCTGGGCAAAAACTGCCTGCCCGATGCCAACTCCTAGAACAACTATAAAAAAAAGAAAAATAACGCGAACAATCATAAATCATGCCAAATATCTAAATTTAGAACAGGAAAAATACCCTTCCCCTCTCACCTATTACCCGCGGCGTTTACTATCTCAGTATTATTTCTTCCCTCTGGCCTTGCGCCGAAAAAAACTGAAATTCTCCATTTATCATCTCGTCAGTAGGATTTAAAAGAATAACCTCGCTGGCAACTCCATCTCCATCCAGCAATAAAGGGTTTCCCAAAACCGTATTCTCTGGATCAATAACCGATAACTCCGCTTCTATCAAACCTCCTTCTACATTCTCTGTGACTTGGGTTGCACTGATGAGAATCGGCACATCGCTCACTATTCTTACGTTCCCACGAAAGCGATCGCGTCTGGAAAGCTCCACCAATGATGTCTCCCATTGAGCATTAATGGGTAAATTTTGCTCATAACGCTCTGCGAACTTGCCATCAGGCGAAAAAAGATTAATCCGAATATTGGCTGCCGCCGGCGGATCAGCGCCCTGGTTTACAAAATTGAATTTCACGTTGATACGACCGTGTCGAGTCGTAGTCGGGTAAGTGTCTACGGGAATCCACGCCCGCTTCGATGCCTCGCGTCCCGGAACATATGTACGGTTCACCAACTCATCATCATCGAGCAAAGTCACCCAAGCCCCACCGAGAGGAGCAATTGTGCCCTCTCCGCGGACCATAATGTAGGCAGTCCTAGAAAGCCCAAATGAAGGTTCGCTACTCCATACGTAAGCTCCTCCTGGGGCGATCTCGTAGCGCTCCGTCAGTTCACCGCCTTTTAGGCCATAAACACTGAGCTCTCCACGCATCACCTGATCCAGCGGATTCACAAGTATGACTTCACTTTGGTAGCCACCACCAACCTCAATGCGAGGAATGTTTAAATACCTAGCCGCCTGGTCGCCCCGAATAGTAGGGCTTTCCGAAATAACGACAGGTCCTCTCATTACTAACCCCTGGATACCTACGGGTTTATCACTTTTTATTTCAACGACGTGAGACCCCTGCGCGGCTCCCTCCCAGAGTTCCTCCACCGTGATGATTAGCTGTTCCCCAGACTCAATGTTACGTCTCACTGGACGTTCCCCAGCGTGACCGGACAGATCAGATAGCGTGATTTCAAGTTCTGCAGGCTCTTGAGCAGAATTATTAATTACAACACGAGTATCCTCATTAGCTGCTGCATAAATCCATGTCGTTCGACTGAATGCAGAAGGTAAAAGCGATAGTTCACCTCGCAAAATTCGACTCTCACGCTCCGACACTTTATCCATAACTTGCTCACTTGAAGTCAGCATTAAAGACGCAATAACGCCTTTCCCTTCATCCTGGAGAACTGACATATAGCCTTCACTCCGCGTTGTTGACTGCTTCCAATCAAGTGTGGAGTAACGCTTTACACCATATGGTGGGACCTGGAAATCGCGTCCGGGCGCAGGCATATCAAAACTAACGATTCGTGTTTGGTATGAATCGGCTACAAAAAGTCGTTGATGTCTGCTGTCAAACTCGATATCTCTGGGGTCTGAGAGTTGCTCCTGCTCAGGACCAGCCCACCAAGTATCAAAGTCCATCTGGCCTAGTACCGCGACAGCATCGGGCCCATTGCGAAGCCGATCTGGAGCTACATCAAAAACCAGAACACGGTCATTACCCATATCGGTTACATAAAGTTGATCGCGTACGCTGTCATAAGCCACTCCATCTGGCCATTGAAAACCGCTCTGACCCGCACCAGGACCATTGGAAGTAAAATCTGGCTGACCGATAACTGCAATAGCAGTAGTACCACTCCGGAATGCCATGGGATCTGCCTCAAAAACCATAACACGATTATTAGACCCATCAGCAACGAACAACCGCCCATGACGTGCGTCATAATCAAGCGCTGCTGGCCAAAAAAGTTGGTCCACTTGTGCGGTGCTTTGTTCTCCAGCCCCGCCCCTGCTGCTTTGGACCAGCGCCGTCAGGGCAGTCGAGTCAACTGATCGAGCCCCAGGTGCAGGTCCACGTCCAGAGGTGAAGTCTGGTTGACCTAGTACCCCGATTGCTTCGGGATGGTTGTGTAATCGACTTGGGTCTACGTCGTAGACCATTACCCGGTGATTTGCCCCATCTGAGACAAACAGTCTCTGATGCTCCACATCGATGGCAAGGCCTGTGGGCCTCGGCCCACCCGAGCCAATGCCATGGCCCATGCTGTCGCCTAAGAAAAGACCATTGCCCGTCCGCTGCGGTAACCGAGTTGTAAAATCCCGCTGTCCGATGACAGCGATAGCCTCCGGATAATTGCTAATCCGCTCTGGATCAAGATCCCAAACCGTGACACGATCGCTAAGCGTCTCAGCAATAAATAGACGTTTGTAGCGGTCATCGTAAGCTAATGCATATGGCTTTTTGAGGTTCTTTGCGGAACGTTCCCGAAGGAAAGAGCTATCCAAGTCCGGCTGTCCAATAACCCATCGAGCCGTGCGATCCTGGATGCGATTATCCTCATCCAGCTGCCAGATCAAGACACGATGATTATATTGATCGCCCGCTATCAGGCGGTGGTCCACAGCATCTAGTGCAAGACTTCGAATTTCAGCACTAAACCGACCGTTAATAACATCATTTGCAGCGCGGCTTTCAAAATCCGGCTCACCTGCATCGCTCAGCTTTCCCAAAACATCCACGGCATCAGGCTGATCTTTAAGTCTGTCCGGATGGATGTCAAAAATGGTCACCCCATTGCGGCCACTAAAGCCATCTACCATATAGATTAATTGGTTTTTGGAGTCCACGGCCACCTGATGGGGAGACCGAGTTGTATTCCTCGATACCGTCGGATCAAACCTTGTGTAATCAAAATCAGGCTGACCAATTACGTTGATAGCGTCCGGGTTATTTTTCAAACGATCTGGATGAATATCAAAAATCAAGATGCGATTGTTTCCAATTTCTGAGACCATCAGCCGCTGCGTTTCAGGCTCGACAGCAATGTCAGACGGCGCCGCCTTTTTAGGATCTGTACGCGACTCGCGGCTATTAAAATCTACCTGCCCGAGTACGATGGTAGCCTCTTGGCCGTTACGCAATCCAGATCTTGAAACATCGTAAACTAAAATACGCTGATTACCGGCATCCGTTACAAATAAACGTCGATAAGCGGAGTCATAAGCAACAAAGGCTGGCCGTGACAATCCTCCTCTACCAATGCCAGCTGTGTTGCTATTCAGATCTGGCTGCCCAAGAACAGCAATAGCCTCTGGTCCACTCCTTAGTCGCTCCGGGTGCACATCAAATACCAGCACTCGATTGTTAGCGCCATCCACAGCGAATAGCCAATCATCTTCTTCGTCGATGGCCGACCGACTTCCACCACCAAACTTTGCGGGACCAACACCCACTGTGTTCGTCTCTAAATCTGGCTGCCCGATGACGGCTACCGCCTCTGAATGATCCCTCAGACGATCCGGATGCACATCAAACACCAACAACCTGTTGCGCTGCTCATGGCGGCTTACCCGGATGCCATCACCCACAAAAAGCCGTTGGCGGCGGTTATCCATTGTCACAGAACCAACGGAGGCCATATCACGCCCATTGGATGGCGGTAATGGCTTATTAGTGGCAAGGCTCGACGTTTTTCCTAAAACGAAATCCATATACCGGCGTGCAGGGCTCCCATCTTCGTTAAGCTGCCATATTCCAACCCTGCCATTTCCGGGTTCAGACTGAAATAAACGATGGTAAACGCTGTCCAGCGCTGCTGAGCTAGGTCACCATACGCTATGAGAATGCGGCCCTCCGTTTGTCACTCCTCCAACAAATGTCGGGTTGGTCCAAAGATCCTCTGACGAAAGTACATTGCTTGCGGGTTGGCCAGTCTGCTGAGCCTGCCCAGTAGAAATGCTGGACAAAAAAACTAGGGAACACCCCAAAAACCTAAACGCATTCATCGCTCTCCCCTGCACGTTATTAGAGAGTTTACGCCCTAGCAGCCTACCATGACGTACCATTTATGCACACCTAAAGTTAAGTCATTGTACGGTCCGTTGTATAAACAACAGCAATAACAGGTATAAGATATGGCCCAATGCAGCCGGTATAACAATAATGGCCCAAAAACTGCTCCGACAACTCCCTTCAATCGATAAATGGCTCAGCTCAGAATCAGGTAGCGCGCTGTGCACAGAATTTTCGCACAGCGAAGTAGCGGATGTTATGCGAGAGCACCTAGCCAACCTCCGAAAGAATCTCGAGAAAGGTCTTAAGAAAATCCCGGCCCTACAAAGCAATGAATATTTTGCTCTGTTGCGCGCCGATTTGTTTGCGCGTCGCCAAAAAAGTTTACGTTACGCTATTAACGCCACCGGAATCATTATTCATACGAATCTGGGACGTGCGCCGCTTGCACGCGAGGCACTCCAAGCGGTCAATGAAGTGGCTCGTGGTTACTCTAATTTGGAGCTTGATCTCGAAAGTGGTAAGCGTGGCTCACGTCACGAACACGTGGAATCTTTGTTAACACAACTCACGGGAGCTGAAGGGGCTCTCGTAGTAAACAACTGTGCAGCAGCTGTCCTCGTGGCGCTAAATACTTTCGCGAGAGCAGGTGAGGTACTCATTTCCCGGGGAGAATTGGTAGAAATAGGCGGTTCGTTTCGCTTACCAGACGTAATCAACCGCAGCGGGGCCCGTATGATCGAAGTTGGTACGACAAATAAGACTACCCTTCATGACTACGCTGATGCGCCAGGTGAAGCCACACGTGTCCTGCTTTCAATTCATCCGAGCAACTACAGAATCGTTGGATTCACCGCCAAACCGTCTCTTCATGAACTCGCTAAATTGTCCAATAAGAAAAAAATCGTACTCATCGAGGACCTTGGCAGCGGAAAGTTAATTGACTTCAAATCCCCATTCCTTGCGTCGGAACCCACAGTTGCGTACAGCGTGGCTCAGGGCGCTGATCTAGTAACCTTCAGTGGAGACAAAATACTAGGTGGCCCCCAAGCAGGAATCATAGTAGGGCGAGCTGAGCTTATCGATGCCATTAAGCGAAATCCTATGTCCCGGGCTATACGTATAGATAAACTCTCTTTGGCTGCACTAAATGCAACGTTGCAGCTCTATATGTCACCTAATGATCCATTAAAAAGAATACCCGTGTTACGCATGATCAGCGAAGACAAGGCAAACGTAAGACGACGTGCCATAAACGTGCTAAAAAAACTAAAGAAACACCCAGCCATTAAATGCTCTCTTGACGATGATGTCAGCTATGCAGGCGGGGGTTCTTTGCCGATGAACGGAATCCCAACCACGGTGATCCGCCTGCAAATTAAAGGATTAGCACTTAATGATTTTGCAAAAAGGTTGAGGGAAACAGAACCCCCAGTCATTGGACGCATTGCAAATGATAAGTTTGTTCTGGATTTTCGCACTGTATTACCCAGAGATGTTGCAAATTTGATTACTTCGATCGAAAACGCTATCCAGTGAATGATCAGCTTACACTCGGCGTGGTTGGCCATGTTGACCATGGTAAAACGGCACTAGTTCGCGCAATGACGGGAATTGAAACTGACCGCCTCCGGGAAGAACAGGAGCGCGGCCTTTCCATCGTACTTGGCTTCTCGTACCTCGAGACAACTCAGGGCCTCATTGATTTAATTGATGTGCCCGGACATGAAGATTTCATTCGCGCCATGATCTCAGGTGCCACAGGAATTGATGGAATCGTTCTGATAGTGGCCGCTGATGAAGGAATCATGCCCCAAACACGGGAACATTTTGACATCGCACAGATTCTTAAAATCGAACGGGGCGTTATCGTGATCAGTAAAATCGATATCGCGCCCGCCGATCAGATCGCTATCGTGGAAAAAGAAATAAAGGCCTTTGTGCGCGGTAGTTTTCTAGAAAAAGCCCCTGTTATCCACGCCTCCGCTAAAACAAAAAAGGGTATCGATTCCCTTCAAAAGGAATTGGAACAACTTGCTAGAAACCCTATTGCGAGAACGCAAGAAAAAAATTTCTACTTACCAATAGATCGTGTTTTCACTATGCACGGCTTCGGGTTAGTGGTGACTGGAACGCTGCGTGGCGGAAAAATATGTGTTAATGACAAGGTACAAATCATGCCTGGCGGTCAACCGGCAACCATCCGTGCATTACAGAATCATAACCGGACTGTTGAAAGTATATATCCAGGCCAACGGGTAGCTGCAAATTTGCGCAACATTAAACGGGAAGAGGTGCGAAGAGGAAACACGCTTGCTTCCCCGGGCTTTCTTAAACCCACTAGACGTATTGATGCTGAACTACATCTGCTAACTAACCATAATGAAAAGATCACGAACAATGCTCCCGTGCGTCTACTGCTTGGTACAACGGAGGCCGTAGCAAAAGTGCGCCTTTTAGATCAAAGAATCTT
>Ga0315336_1007757_pt1 | contig 10049 bp, 4 predicted proteins | sample ASW5metaG_FD_204512 | JGI IMG/M metagenome (GOLD analysis project Ga0315336, IMG submission 204512) | Ammonia-oxidizing marine archaeal communities from Monterey Bay, California, United States - ASW #5 | ecosystem: Environmental > Aquatic > Marine > Intertidal zone | place: USA: California... | reverse complement strand
CGTGAACACCGGTGCCCAGGTTGGTTTAGCTCTACAGCATTTGCACGGGGTTATACAGATCGCGTTCAGCGCGAGTGGAAAGAGCCTGGTAACTGCTGCGGGTGACAATATGGCCCGCATATGGGGTGTCAATACCGGGAAGAAAGTATGCGAGTTGGTACATCGTAGAGATGAGTCAGTTTCCACAGTCGCCTACAGTCCGGACGGAAGTATCGTGGCGACGGGTACTGGTCAAGGAACACTTCAGTTCTGGAATGCTGCAAACGGCAATTCCATTGGGCGGTGGAACGCGCATCAGGGTCAAATTAACTCGGTCGTGTTCTCGCCCGATGGCACGACAATCGCTACCGCCAGCAACGATCAGACAGTCAGGCTATTGACCGTGCCGGAAGGTAAAACAATTGGTACATCGATGGAGCATGCTGGATATGTACTCGATGTTGACTTCAGTCCCGACGGGCAGACAATCGTCACCGGGGGTAACGATCAGACAGCCCGACTTTGGGACGCTAAAACGCAAAGGCTGCTTGGCCGACCCGTGTTGCATGAGTTCAAGATTAATTCTGTCGCCTTCGCGCCAGATGGGCGGAGCGTCATTACTGCCCTTCAAACTAATAGCACCAACAATCTACATTGCTGGACGGTTTCGGTAGCAATTTCGGGCAGCCCAAAGCAAGTCGAGCTGTCATTGCAGGTCGCAACCGGAATGGAACTCAGAGAGAACGGTGCCGTCACCTTTCTTGATTCGCAGACTTGGAACGAACGAAAACAGCGCCTTGAACAACTCGAGGGGCGGCCGGAGCCGTTTGATGTCGACTGAAGCCGGACTCCGCCATCAAGCATCCCGGAACGGCATCAGCGATTGTTGCATGCTGCGCGCATCAGCAAACCGGTCGTGCTGGCTGCGGGCGAGTGAGCGGTGGATGACCTCGGCTACTTCGTCAGGGACATCCGCGCGGCGGTCCTGGATGGGGACGGGATCGTTCCGCAGGATCATGATCAGTTGCTCGCCGACGTCGCGGGAAAAGTTGTAGACGTGTTTTTTGTTAGCAGCGGGTGAGAAAACACGCTTTCCGTCACGGCAAAGGGGACGGGGCTTCGCGCCAGCGAATTGGCGAGCCCTACTCGGAATCATTTCGACTTGGAAGCTGATCCGCCGACAGTTACGATTCTTGCCGCTGATGAAGAATCACGAAGAGGCGACGTGTTACCTCTTCCACCGGATTCGGTCAATGTTCTGCAACCATGGCTTGTCGACGATGCGGCCGACGACCGCCTTTGGTCAGGAACGTGGGCTTCAAACCACAACGGCTTCGAAATCATGAAGTACGACTTGAAACGAGCTGGCGTGCCCTACAAAACAATCCAAGAGTGCGGCAAATTGGCCGGTCCTTCCGCAGCCGATGGCAACAAAAAACCCCGAAAGACCCGTAGGAGAGCGGGCATTCGGGGTTCAAGCGGGAGTGGATGGGAATCGAACCCACCCGGCGACTTTTCAGCCGCCACACTGGGTTTGAAGCCCAGGGCGGTCACCAGATCCGCGTACACTCCCGATCCGTTTGATCAGGTAAAATCGTAGAAGTGGGGAGTAAAGAAGTCAAACCATGCTCATGAGCCGTCGAGGCTGTCGTCACAATCCGCAAAATCGGCATTGTCGTCAATGACTTCTCCGCAGATACGTTCCAGACGATCCGATCAACAAGTCCAACCGGTAGTTACGTCGATAGTGGAAATATTGCTCCCGCGCGGTCCCAGGTGAGCTTGCTGGCCCAGCGAAAGTCGACTTGCGAGCGAGTCTGGGTCACATGCGACTCCTTCACCGAAACGGAACGTCCGCGCGAAGCGACGAAATTGGCCATAGGTTCGCTGTGAAACCTACGTGATGGGGTAGAGCCGGTCGGCCAGCTTGATTGGCTTTCTGTGTAGGCGGAAGGATACTGACATTGTCTGCTGGATGGCACCCGGGAAGATTCTGGTTGATCGGGATCGCTGCGGCGGCCGGCCTGGCCGGGCCCGTGCTGGCTCAGCAATGGCCGAGTGGTGAAAATCGGTCGAATGCCGATAAGCCAGCCACGGCGCAACAGACCCTTGAATCGTGGATGAATTCGCCGGAGATGACCCGGCAGCGTTCGCAACGCACTGGTGGTAACGAGACGTCCCCGAATGGGCCCAGGTCGGCGACAACGGTGCAACCGGTCACCCTGCTCCCACTCGAACCTGCCTCGACGCCAGCCCGGGACACCGCGCCGCCTGTGCGGAACAACGCGAGAAGCGGTCGTGCATTGTCAGCGGCCAATGGCCCGGCAGCGGTTCGTATCAGCACTCCGGCTTCCCCGCACGCGGCACCTAAGAATAGCCGAGTGCGCATCGAGCCGGTCGCTTCGACACCACGGTCATCCGTCCCGGTACGACCCCTCGCCGCAGCTGCCGAGACGACGACGCGTGAGCCAACCGCAACAGTGGCGGGCAGCAATGATTGTTGTGCAGTTCAAGCAACTCCGTACGAGAACTGTTGTAGTGCTTCGCCGCACGATTGGACCTACCGACTGCTCCCAGAGGGATTGCTGTACCGGTCGTATCTGGCTGGGGAGAAAGAGCCACGGATGTCGGCAGTCTGGTTGAATTCGACAGAACGCGGCTTGATTTGGGAAACATCGATTGGAGCCCGCGTCGGGCTGTTGCGGTATGGAACGCAGGATGACGTTCAGCCAATTTCCGCGTGGCAAATGGATCTGGAGGGAGCCGCCTTTACACGGGTCGACCCGGAACAGGAGTCTGATCTCGAGGCGGCTGATTTTCGCGTGGGCTTGATATCGACGTGGCGGCGAGGCCCGATGGCCTGGAAGTTCGGTTATTACCACATCAGCTCACACGTTGGGGATGAGTTCTTGCTTGCGAATCCCGGTTTTCCGCGTCGCAACTACGTGCGAGATTCCGCGATTCTTGGTGTTTCCCGCGACGTCACTTGCGACTGTCGGATATACGGCGAGGTTGGTTATGCTGCGGGGACCAGCGGCGGTGCCGAGCCGCTGGAGTTTCAATTCGGCGGAGAGTACAACCCTATCGCCGCCAAGTGTGCCCGCGGTGCCCCTTTTGCAGCCGTCAACGCACATTTGCGCGAGGAATTCGAATTCGGCGGAGGCTTGAACGCGGTTGCGGGCTGGCAATGGCGGGGTGACTATTCTGATCGGCTGCTACGCGTGGGAATGCAGTACTATCGTGGCAAAGCACTGCAATACTCCTTCTTCGACCTGCATGAGGAGTTGCTGGGAGCAGGACTCTGGTTCGACTATTAGACGAAAATCGCCTGTCTCGAACTAGTGTCGCGCAACTACCGCCCGTTGCGCCATAGACGAACGCGTGAATCGAAGCGCCTCTGTGGGTTGCACTCAACTTGCGCGAACGCAACCTTCTCGTCCACCCATGGCGTGCGGACATCCGTACTTGACTAGGGATTTGCCCTCGTCACTACCGCGTCTCGGCGGCTTCGTCATACACCGGCAATACGATGTGAGACGGATGCGTCGCGGAGAAATGCAAGTTATTCGTGGCGATGCGGGCTTCTTCGTCACTCATTTGATTGCCACCGGTGTTCGGATTTGGTTCGAAGCGAGGGGCGTTCGACGAAGAGACCGCAATGCGAATTCGGTGTCCACGGTTGAATACCAGCGATGTGCTCCACAGATCGACGGCAAGCGGACAGACCTGCCCCGGCTCGAGCAGCTGATGATGCTCGAACGACTTTCTGAAGCGCGCCCGTAAGATACCGTCGGTAACGAGCATGGAGCGACCGTCTGGATAAACATCGCTCAGCTTGACGGTAAAATCGGTATCGGGGCAGTCGGACGAGATGAACAAGTTGGCAATGATGCGCCCCGTGACTTCAACCGGCTCGGCAAGCGTTTCGGACGTAAAGAGCAACACGTCGGAGCGGGATTCGACTTTCCGCTGATCCATCGGGCCTTTCGGCAAGCGCAGGTTTTGCCCCCCGACGGTTGGCACAGGATTCCGCGGGTCGTAACGGTACGTCAGCATGGCTGCTTCGCTCGGCGGTTCTCCGCTTGCAAGCCGGCCATCGGCGTGGAAGTAGAACGGTTCGTTGCGCGACGGGGGTGGCCAAACGTTCACTTCGCGCCAATAGTTGCCGGGAGCCTGCTCGTCGGTGGGGTCACCCATCACGTAGTAGCGAACCGGTTTTTGCTGGGTGATACCGTTCTGCTTGCCTTTGAGCCAATACTCCAGCAAGCGCGTATTGAAATCGCCAAGCTGCATGTTCGCGTTGGGCGGATACTTGAGCTCTGTGAATGGACCGTGGGCAATGGGGCCGATGACCAATTTGCAGTTTCCCCGCGCTTTGGGTCCGCCGTTATTCTGCAGCGCTACATAGGCGTTGATGGTTCCCTGCAAGAAAATGTCGTACCAGCCACCGACAAAGGCGGCCGGGGCGTTCGCGCGGTGTGCCTGCGCTTCGGGATTCAACTCGGCCCAGAACTCATCGTAGTTGGGATGCGCCCGGAAGGTTTCGAGATTGACATCCACCATTCCGGTCGCCGTTAGCCAACCTTCCAGTAATGACTTCCGCCAAACGCCCCCTTGGTAGGCCGCCTGGTTGTACATGTTGGAGAAGGCTACGAAAGGGATCTGGCCGCAGAGCACATCGGGCGCATCGGGCGCCAGCATGTTCTGCGTGATTCCCAAGGCAGAGCCTCCAATGGTCGCGACCCTTCCGTTGCACCAGGGCTGCTCCGCAATCCACAGAAGCGAATCGTGGCCGTCGCGGTTCTTGGCCCAACCCCCGTGGTGAAAGATTATGGCATGATGGCCTTCGGACTGGTGCCGGCCGCGGATGTCCTGCGCCACCAGGGCGTAACCTTGCCGGCAGTACCGCTGGCCATGGCGTTTGAGCCCTCCCTTCCCGTATGGACCACGCGCGAAAATTACGGGAAAGGGAGGTTTGCCCTCGCTTGGGAGATAGACGTCGGTGGCGAGTTTCGTTCCGTCGCGCATGGGGACCATGTGCAACTGCGGCTTGATCTCCGCGACGTCGTCGGCAAACGCCGTCGTTGCGGCGAGCAGCAGTAGGAACATAAGGTTTAGCGGACGACGCTTCACCGGATGAATCGAATGGGCTGACAAGGCTGCTGCTCCTGTGATGCCAACGAGTGGGGGGGTAGTGGTTAACACATGTCGGTCTTGGTTATCTTCCGCACTACAGTATCATACCAACAGCCGCACCGACTGCGAGCCGATTCGCTCATGCGAACAAGTGCACCATACAATTTGTACGATCTGCTGCGATCGTCCTGTTTTGGATGGCGGCATATGGTAAAATCGCAGGCAGGCTTGGCGGCATCAGAGCGAGAAACCAGTTTCGCTTGGGAAAATTTCGCCGAATGACGAGCACGCGTCAATTTACGCCCCCGTCCGGGGCGATGCTGAGAGGGAGATTCGGAACAATCACGCTGTTCAAATCGCAAAGGCTCCAACCCCAAACCGCCGCGTTTCCGGCTGGTCCCGGTGTGCGAAAGCGGTATGGATTCATCCATGGAGTTACGAACGGGCTGATCGTAGTCCTCCTGCTGGGCGGGAGCGCACCTACTGTTCGAGGTGCGGCGCCTGACGACATCACCTCATCGGTATTGCGGCTTCTTAAGTCGAAGTGCGTCAAATGTCACGGCCCAATCAAGTCTGAAGGTCAGCTAAATCTTGCGACGCCGGCGGGGGTGGCGTACGGGGGCGAGAGTGGCGCGGTGGTTGTTCCGGGCGACGCGGCTGAGAGCATGCTGTGGCAGCGAATCGCAGACGACGAAATGCCGCCAACCGAGCCGTTGTTGCCGGAAGAGCGGCAGCTCATCAAAAGCTGGATCGAGCGGAAGGCTCCCGGACTCCCGGAAGAAGTGTCGGCTGCGGATCTCGAGCATCACGCGTTTTGCAAGCTGCGCCGTCCGCCGATTCCGTCCCTGTCGAATGCATCCTCGCGCACGCCAATTGACTGTTTCCTGACCCACCGATTGCAGCAAGCGGGATTGACCTTGAATCCCGAGGCCGATCGAAACGTACTCATTCGGCGAGCAAGTTTGCTAGTAACAGGGTTGCCACCCACTCCGGAGGAGATTGAGCTATTTCTGAACGACGAGAGTCCGGATGCCTACGCCCGCATGGTACAGCGGTATCTGGCGTCGCCGCACTACGGAGAGCGTTGGGGGCAGTTCTGGCTCGATGCGGCTGGGTATGCCGACAGCAACGGCTATTTCAGCGCCGATACTGACCGGCCGCTGGCGTACCGCTACCGCGATTACGTCATTCGCTCCTTCAACGCGGACAAGCCATTCGATCGCTTCGTCACTGAACAGTTAGCCGGCGACGAACTGGCCGGTTTCGTTCCCGGTCAAGACGTGACCCCAGAAACCGTCGAACTCCTCGAGGCGACGCATTTCCTGAGGAATGGCCAAGATGGAACCGACAGCAGCGACGGCAACCCGGATGAGAGGCGCATCGATCGATATTCTGCATTGGAATCGACCATGCAGATTGTGGCCACGTCGCTTATGGGTTTAACGGTTCAATGCGCCAAATGCCACGACCACAAATTCGAGCCGATTTCGCAACAGCAGTACTACGAGTTTCAGTCCGTTTTTTACCCCGCCTTGCCCGCCGCGCATCGAGACCGCTGGGTCAAGCCGGGCGACCGGTATATCTACGCCGCCCTTCCCGGAGAATTTGAACAATGGCAGGCCGCGCGTGAGGAACTCGAACAGCAGCTCGCTGCAAGCCGAAAGCAAATGCGTACATGGGCCGATCAAAATCATCCGGTTGGAGACATTCTCTTCTCAACTGCGTTCGATGACCGAAGCGCTACGTTATCCTCAGACTGGAACATTGCCGCACACGAAAACGCCCCTCCCCGCGGGCGTGCCTCCATTCACGATGGAGCCACCCAACCACCCAAAATACGGCTCAAAGACGGCAGACTTGAGATCCTGGAACGTGGAACCGAAGGAGAATTCTGGCTATCAACCCGCCAGCGTGTCGATTGGACACCCGATGTATCGGGAGCCTGGGTTCAGGCCACGTTTGAGTTGGTTTCTCGAATAGTTCACAAGGAAGACGAGCCAACGCAGCAAATCGGCTACGCGATTGCCAAGCACAATTCCGACGATGGCGCTCAGATCAACGGCAGCCATATTCTCATCGAGGGAAAAGCGAGCGGAGGGGGCGCACAAGTTCATGTTGCCTCTCCGGGCGAGGGTTCGCGTTCGCTCGGGAAGATCGGCAAGCAGGTGTACGAACCGGGCAGAATCTACGGGGTGCGTATCACTAACAAGGGCCAGGACAAATTCCTGCTGCAGCATCTTGTTGACCGGCAGTTGGACGGGAAAGGAATCGAGGTCGCCCGCGAGAATCTTCCGGACGGCAGCTTCGGATTTGCCGACTGTTCCGGCAGCAGCTTTGTCGTCGACAACGTCGTGATCTCGCGAAGTCCTACAGACAATGCGAACGCCTTTGCCGAGATAGCGGCGCAGTTCGAGAAAGAGGCGGTCAAGCGTCGCGAAGTTGTGGACAAACAAGCCGAGCAGTTGCAAACTCACGTTGATCGTCGCCCAGGAAAGCTTGCCTGGGTTTCCGATGTTGCAAACGAGCCGCTGGATGTATTTCGCTTAGAACGTGGCAATTACAATTCACCCACGGAGAAAGTCACACCGGCTCCCTTCACTTTCCTTTCTGAACCGAATGCCGATCTGCAGAGTCAGAAATCGCTCGCGGGCTCGCCAACTGCCGGGCGGCGCCTTACTTGGGCGCGTTGGGCGACGGAATCGGGATCGCGGGCGGCGGCGCTCATGGCAAGAGTGCAGGTGAATCGGATTTGGCTCCACTACTTTCAGACGGGTATTGTGGCGACGACGGAAAATCTCGGTGTGAGCGGTGCCGCCCCTGCCGACCCCGAACTTCTCGATTATCTCGCCGCGAGGCTGACCGAATCGGGATGGAGGATGAAGATGATCCATCGCGAGATCCTAATGTCAGCCGTGTTTCGACAAACGATCGATTTCGATCAACATGCCTATGACGTGGATCCCGATAACGGCTTCCTCTGGCGTTATCCCCTGCAACGGCTTGACGCAGAATCGATTCGCGACTCGATTCTCGCGGTCTCCGGAGAGCTGGACCATGCGATGGGAGGCCCTTACGTCGCAACGCAGCGTATGAAGTCGGGAGGGGTCGCTGTCCCGGAATCGGCGGAGGGGGCACATCGCCGCTCGATTTACCTTCGCCGCCGCCGCACGCAAGTTCCCGATATTCTCAGTGTCTTTGACGCACCAAAGATCGTTTTCAGCTGCACGCAACGGAATGTTTCCACAACATCCCTGCAGTCGCTGGCACTGCTGAATTCGCAGTTTAGCACACTGCGCGCCCGGCAGTTCGCCGAAAGGCTAAAACGAGCAAGCGACAACACACCCAAGAGTAAACTGCAACGCGCATACTGGTTAGCCTTTGCACGCCCGCCGACACCGCTCGAATTACAAGCCGGCCAACGCTTTCTCGCGGCGCAAAGTGCGATTTCTCAGACAGGGAACGATGCCGAAACTCGCGTCTGGAGTGACTACTGCCAGATGCTGATCTCCACCAACGAATTCCTTTACGTCGAGTAGACCCGTAATGCCCCCTCCAGACCGCGATATTCCACGCCGCGCATTCCTCGGTCAGTCTGCCGGAGGAGTTGGTGCCCTGGCGCTCTCGCAGCTGCTCTACGAGACGGACAGCCTGGTGGCCGGTAATGGTAGGCAAAACGGGCCAGGTCGGGAAGGAACCGCGAAGAACGTCATTTGCTTGTTTCAGCATGGCGGGCCTAGCCAGATGGATCTGTTCGATTTCAAGCCAGCACTGAGTAAGTGGGACGGGCAGCCGTATCCCGGCGGTGACCTCGAAACCCACTTCCACGAACAAATGGGAAACGTGCTTGCCTCGCCCTATCGGTTTTCCCCGCAGGGTGATTGCGGCATGGAACTGAGCGATCTGTTGCCGTTCACGTCGCAAATCGCCGACGATATCACGCTGGTCCGTTCGATGACGACAGAATCGGTCGATCACGAATCCGCATTGCGGCTAATCCATTCGGGACGTTTTTTTGCGGGTATGCCGGCCTGGGGCTCGTGGGTGGTCTATGCCCTCGGCAGCGAGAATCGCAACATGCCGGCTTACGTTGTCCTCTCGGATCCGGGCGGGCTTCCGGTCGACGGTGAACGCAACTGGTCGGCAGGATGGTTGCCAGCCGCCTATCAGGGGACCCAATTTCATTCCGGCAAGTCGGCCGTGCCAAATCTCAATGTACCGGAGGGTGTTCTGCCGGCCGGTCGAAAAAACCAGCTTGATCTGCTGGCAACATTGAATCAGGCGCACTTGGAGCGTCATCCATATAACACTGAACTCGCGGCACGTCTGGAGAACTTCGAAATTGCCGCCCGCATGCAACTGGCCGTCCCGAAGATTCTCGATGTTCGTAATGAGACCGCGGCAACGCGCGATCTCTATGGACTGGATCATCCCTCAACCGCTGAATACGGCCAGCGGTGCCTTCTGGCGCGGCGCTTGATCGAGCGCGGCGTCCGCTTTGTGCAGATTTATCTGAACGGGCAGCCGTGGGATACGCACACCAAGAACGCCAAAACGCTGAAAACGCTCTGCGGTCGCACCGATCAACCCGCAGCTGCGCTGGTCAAAGATTTGAAGCTTCGCGGACTGCTCGATTCCACGATTGTGCTCTGGACCGGAGAGTTCGGGCGCCTGCCAATTTCACAGGGGAAGGATGGACGTGATCATAACCGTCACGGTTTTTCGCTCTGGCTGGCCGGCGGCGGTTTTCGCGCGGGCTACGTCCATGGTGCGACCGATGAGTTCGGCTACCGGGCCATCGAAAAGACAGTCTCCGTCCATGACCTGCACGCGACGCTGCTGCATGCTTTGGGGATCGACCACCATCGGCTGGCTCTTCCTCGCGACGGTCGGGAGACGAGCCTGACGGACGCTGAAGTGACCTCGGCCTCGGTCGT
>Ga0315336_1007756_pt1 | contig 10049 bp, 8 predicted proteins | sample ASW5metaG_FD_204512 | JGI IMG/M metagenome (GOLD analysis project Ga0315336, IMG submission 204512) | Ammonia-oxidizing marine archaeal communities from Monterey Bay, California, United States - ASW #5 | ecosystem: Environmental > Aquatic > Marine > Intertidal zone | place: USA: California... | reverse complement strand
GAAGTGATGACCGGCGCCGGTTCCGGCGTGGTCCGGAGGAAATTCCATGCCCGCACGCATCTGCATCGTCATTCTCATGCTCTCGATGGTCCCTGCCCTGCACGCCGACGACGCGCCGGATGCACCGGCACCCTCCTCGCCCGTACCGGAAGCCGGGGAGCGACCAACCGCCGAGGAACTCGATCGCATCAGGCTCGCACTGCCCCCGGATATCGATGCACGGTCCAGCCGTGCCGAACTCTGGAGTGAACTGCTGGAGAACGCGGTCGAATCGGCGCGACTCCGGGAGGAACTCGCTCGATCCCAGGCCGACCTGTCGATCATCCGCAGGGAACTCGACGAACTCCGCCAGTTCATTCTCGATCACGAGGAGTTCGGATCGGACTACGAAGAATACCAGCGGATCAAGGAGGTCGCTGAGCGTGAAACACGCCGACGGGCGGCTGAAGTCCGCCGAAAGCAGATCGATTCCCAGCGGGAAGAACAACGCAAGGGACGTGATGCCGGGCAGCAGCAGCGATCGCTTGAAGCACTCGCCCGCATCCGGGCCGAGAAGTACCAGCAGGCTGGGTTCACGCCCATCGGCATGGACGTGTTCATGGGGCGATCGTCCTACTTCTATGCTCCCGAGGATTCATCCCAGCCACCACTGGTCTACAAGCCGTACCGGTTCGGCACCAAGTATGCCAACCCCACAACGAGCGATGAGATCGACTACACCCAGATGACCATTTCCGGGAGCCTCCTGAATGCTACGACGGAAATTCGGAGCCTCGGTGTCGCGATCACCTTCTTCGACGAATACAACAACCAGATCGGCGCAGAAATCGTGCAGATCGAGAACTCGCGTCCAAATGTTCCGTATCCCTTCACCGCCAAGTTGCAGATGGCGTTGAATCGCCCGTTCACCAGCCACGCGTCCTACGTGCTCTATTCGGACCCGGTACCCTGATCCACGATGACCAGCATCGAGCAAACCGAACCTCGGTCCCGACGACGACGCTCACGACTGCCGCTGTTGATCGTGGTCATCGCGGGCGGCCTCTTTCTCTGGGGACAGTCTCGCGATGATGCGTTGACCCGATCCGTGGCCCACACGGTCCAGGATGCCGCGCTGGCCGTGTGCAATGTTTCGGCAATGCCCACGGCACTGAACTGGACCGTGCCGGACTTCAAGTCAACATTCATCGAGATGGTCAGGCCAGCCTGCGAGGGAGGAGATCCCGCACTGATGCTCCAGGCCCATGCCATTCCCGGGGACCTGGAGGCTCAGGATGGGCAGGCGACCCACGTGGTGACGATCCAGCATGGAGGTGTGGCCCTGCTGCGATTGCGGATTCACGCCCAATCCGAACAACACATCACGGTCCTGGGCTGGTCCAGGCCCTGATATGGATATCCTGTGACGCCAATGGACGTCTGGATCAATGGACAGTTTGTCGATGCCGAGCGTGCCGAGATCTCCGCGTTTGATGCGGGGTTCCAGCACGGGGTCGGACTCTTTGAAACGATGCACGCCAGCAACGGTTCCATCTTCCGTGCCCGGGCGCACGTGGAGCGGCTGGCCGAGTCGGCAAGCCTGCTTCGCATGAGCGAACGGTTGCATGTCGACCCACTGGTCGAAGCGGCACAGCACGTGCTGGAGCACAACAAGATGGACCGTGCACGGGTCAGGATGACCGTCACCGGCGGCAACCTGAACATGCTGCAGTCCACCGGCACGTCTGCACAGGACCCGACCGTCCTGATCGTCACCCAGCCCCCGACGGAGTACCCCGATGAGTTCTTCAGCCGCGGCATCGGCGTGGTCTTCGCCGCCGGACGACTTTCACCGTGGATGCCGGATGCCGGACACAAGACCCTCAACTACTGGCCTCGGATTCTCGCGCTGCAGGAAGCCGCCGCGCAGCGCGCGGGGGAGGCGCTGTGGCTGACTCCGGAAGCCCACGTGGCCTGCGGCTGCGTCAGCAACTTCTTCATCGTCTCCAACGGAACGCTCATCACCCCGCCTGCCCGCAACGAGGAGCCGTGTGCCGTGCTGCCCGGCATCACCCGCGCGACCGTCATCGAACTCGCAGAGGGAATGAACCTGCCCGTGGAACGACGGACGATCTCCGTCGACGAGTTCCTCGGTGCCGACGAAGCCTTCCTGACCAACTCGAGCTGGCAGGTACTGCCCTTGACCAGCGCGTTGGTACGAACCAGTGCCACCAGCGAGGAGGGGGGGGAACCGGTCATCGAGATGAAGCCCCACGTGCTGGGAGACGGCGGCGTCGGCGACGTGACCAGTGACCTGCGAACAGCAACCCTGGCGTGCATCGACCGGGAAACGAGTTGATCAGCGACGGTCTTCTGGACGCTGCAGGACCCGAACGTTCCTGCGCCTGGCGTCACCGGGGCCACCCGATGACCTGGATGTCCCTCCACGCAGGGCCATCAGGAGGCGGTTGATTCCCGTCAGGACCGCAAAGACCGCCGTGGCCAGGATCGCCGCCGTCAGCAGCAGCAGCAGGATGGGAATTCCCACGACCAGCAGGAAGACGATCACCGCCGTCTTGAGCACCCAGTTGGGCTGCCGACTGGCGGCCTGGAAAGCGGAGGCGAATTGCTCGCCTCCGGGGTACACGAACCGGATTTTCGGGGCATCTGCCATCATTCGTGATTGTACCGCCCGGCAAGACCCATGGTTCGCGCCATGATGTGAATTGCCGGTGGGTTGCGTTCCTGCCTGTCGAGCGGCCCCGGAAGCGGGTAGCCTGATGAAATCCCACGGATTGATCGAACCATGCCCGCTACGCCCACCTTCGCCCACCTCCATCTTCATACCGAGTATTCACTGCTCGATGGCGGCAACCAGATCAACCGCCTGATGGACCGGGTGGCGGAACTGGGCATGACCAGCGTCGCGATCACCGATCACGGGAACCTTCACGGCTGCATCGAGTTCTACCACGCAGCGCGGAAACGGAAGATCAAGCCGATCCTGGGCATCGAGGCCTACGTCGCCCGTGGAGACCGCCGCGTCCGCCGCACCACCGGGGTGCAGGACAAGGGCGACCACCTCGTGCTCCTGGCCGAGAATGACACCGGGTGGCGAAACCTGATGAGGCTCAGCAGCGATTCCTTCCGGGAGGGGTTCTACTACAAGCCGAGGATGGATCACGAGACCCTGTCGGAGTGGTCCGAGGGGCTGATCGCAATCAACGGCCACCTGGGCTCTTCCCTCGCGTGGCACCTGGAACGATTCGTCGAGAACGGAAACCAGGAGCACTGGGACGCCGCCGTTGAGGAGGCCACCTGGCACGCGGACACCTTCGGAACCAACGACGCGGGGGAGCCGTGTTTCTTCGTCGAGCTCCAGCGCAACGGCGTCCCTGAGCAGGATGCGATCAATCCCCACCTGATCAAGCTGGCCAGGGACCTTGAGCTTCCGCTGGTCTGTGACAACGACGTTCACTTTCTCAACGACAACGATCACGACACGCACGACACCCTCTGCTGCATCTCCATGCAGAAGACCAAGGACGAGCCCAACCGGCTTCACTACCCGACCGACATCTGGCTCAAGAGTCCCGAGGACATGGCGAACCTGTTCGCCGACCTGCCCGAGGTGATCGAGCATGCAGTCCGCATCGGCGAACGATGCGACGTGAATCTCGATTTCGACGTGAGTCATTTTCCCCTGGTCAAGGTCAACGGACCCACCGAAGAGCCGACATGGGATGGGGGAGATCTCACGAACTGGTTCCAGTCGTGGTGCGACCGGTTCGAACTGCTTCCGTTCGATGAATCCAGCGCGAGCGGCGGCGACCGCCAGCAAGTGCTCGACGACTGCAACATGGCGCTGCGGCAACTGTGCCGGGCCGGCCTGATCTGGCGGTACGGGGCTGATGGCATCACGGATGCGATCACGACCCGATGCGAACGGGAATTGTCGATCCTCGAAGACAAGCAGATCAGCGCGTACTTCCTGATCGTCTGGGACTTCGTCAACTGGGCCCACAAGCGAGGCATTCCCGCCAGCGCCCGTGGCAGCGGTGTCGGCACCATGGTCGGCTACGTACTGGGCCTGTCCAACGCGTGCCCGGTCGAGCATGGACTGCTGTTCGAACGGTTCACGGACCCCAACAGAAGCGAATATCCCGACATCGACATCGACATCTGCCAGAACGGCCGCCCCGAGGTGATCGACTACGTGCGGGAAAAGTACGGTCACGTCGCACAGATCATCACGTTCGGACGACTGAAAGCACGGGCCGCGATCAAGGATGTCTCGCGAGTACACGGCCTTGCGGCGCACGCGGGCCAGGGGCTGGCGAACCTCATTCCCAACGAACTGCACATCACCATCGAGGATGCGATCGCTCGTGAACCCGACCTGCAGTCGGAATACGACTCGAACCCCGTCGTCCGGAAGATCCTCGACACCGCACGCGCCCTGGAAGGGCACGCTCGCCATGCCGGTGTACACGCCGCGGGTGTGGTGATCGCGACCCAGCCGCTGGACACCATCGTTCCCCTGTGCCGTGCCACGGGGACTGACGACATCGTCACCCAGTGGGATGGACCCACCTGCGAATCCGTCGGCCTGCTGAAAATGGACTTTCTCGGCCTGCGAACGCTCTCGACCATCGAGTTGGCCCGGACGATGATCCACGACGCCTATACCGAGGAGCAGATCCGGGCCGCAGTCGACTGGACGGATGCATCCACCAACCCCCTCGACCTGGACCGGATGCAGTACGACGATCAGCGGGTACTCGACCTCTTCCGCCGTGGCGACACCTCCGGCGTCTTCCAGTTTGAATCCGGTGGCATGCGAAAACTGCTTCGCGAGATCCAACCGGACCGCATCCAGGACATCATCGCCGCCAACGCCCTGTTCCGGCCCGGCCCGATGGATCTCATGGACGAGTACTGCAGCCGCAAGCATGGTCGCATGCCCGTGGAACCCGTCCACCCGGTGGTCGATGACCTGACGAACGAGACCTACGGAATCATGGTCTACCAGGAGCAGGTCATGCAGATCCTGCACGGCCTCGGTGACATTCCGCTTCGCGACGCCTACACGCTCATCAAGGCGATCAGCAAGAAGAAGCACGACGTGATCGATTCGCAGCGATCCGCCTTCATCGATGGGGCCGTGCTCAAGGGGCTCGACGAGAATACGGCCGAGCAGCTCTTCGAGCATATTCTCAAGTTCGCCGGGTATGGGTTCAACAAGTCACACTCGACGTGCTACGCGATCATCGCGTACCAGACCGCATGGCTGAAGACGCACTTTCCCGTGCAGTACATGGCGGCCCTGCTGACCTTCGAGAGTGGTGCGAAGAAGACCGAGGACTGGGCCCCGTACCTGGAGGACTGCCGACACACCCGGTTCCCGGATTCCACCGATGCGCAGTTGCACGAAGGCATCGAGATCAAGCCCCCCGACATCAATGTCTCGCAGGCGAACTTCACCGTGGCATGGGATGAACAGGAGCCACGTACCCCGAATACCGGGCACATCCGGTTCGGCATCGGCGCGATCAAGGGAGTGGGGCGGGCCGCCATCGAGGGCATCCTGGGTGAGCGAATGGACAATGGTCCGTTCGACAGCCTCCACGATCTCTGTTCCCGACTCTCCTCCCGCACCGTCAACCGGGCCACCATCGAGGCCCTGGTGCAGTCGGGTGCCATGGACTCACTCCATGGAACCCGGAGCCGCGCCGCGATGCTCGCCGCCCTGGACGACGCGATCGCGTCGGGGCAGCGTGCCGCCTCCGACCGGGCCGCGGGGCAGGAAACGATGTTCGGCATGTTCTCCGAGAACGAATCGGCCGAGGAATCGACCCGGACCACGCTGCCGGACGTTCCCCCGTGGGATCGGCTGCGGACCCTGTCTGCGGAACGCGAGTACCTCGGATTCCACGTCTCCGGGCACCCGTTGGAGTCCTACGACACGCTGGTCTCCGCCTTCACGACATCGAACATCAGTGGATTGTCCGAACTCAACCACGAACAGCCGGTGATCATCGCCGGCGTGATCTCCCATATCCGCACGACCATCGTTCAGCGTGGCCGCATGGCGGGGGAGAAGATGGCGGTCATCACTCTCCAGGACCGGGCCACCAGCATCGAGTGTGTCCTCTTTTCCAACGCCTACCGCCAGAACGTCGATCGCGTCCAGATCAACGAGGTCGTGTTCGCCGAGGGGCACATCGATACGAGTCGTGGCGAAACCCAGGTGATCGTCGAGCGCGTGTTCACCACCGACACGGCCCTGAATGCCCTGGTTGGTTCACTGGAACTCAACCTGGCCTGTGCCGTCGATTCTCCTGATGATGCCGAGGTGCGAGAGAGGCGACTGGACGAGATCGCCGGCCTGCTTCGCCGAACCAGCGGAGCCGATCTCGTCGAGGGAGCACATCCGGCCGAGGTCGTCATCTCCCTCCCGGTCGATGGAAAACTGGTTCACATGCGATCGCGCCACAAGGTCGTGGTCGACTCGCAGTTGCTGTCGGATATCCGGTCCGTACTCCAGGATGAGCAGGCCATCCGCATTCGCGGACGTCGTCCATCGGTCGCGCCTCGCAAGCGCCGGTACGGAAAACGCCAACAGGTCGGGGCCTGATCAGGCGGCGAGGTCGCCCCAGTCCGATTCATCCTCGCTCTCGATCGGCCACTCGCTGGCGGACCGCTTGTAGACGCGCAGGATGCGACCAAGCTGCTCGGCCAGGATGTCACGCAGTGCGTCCAGCATGCCAGCCATCTCGTCCGTGAACGGAGTGGAACTGTTGCGGAAGAGCGTGACGATGGCCAGGCAGGTGTCGTTGCGGTTGCACGTGAAGGAGACGATCTCGGCGTCCTCGAAGAGGGAGGCGTCCACCCCGTCGTGGTGGGCAAACGACTCGGCGTCCTCGAATTTCATGAGCCCGTCCTCAGACTGCATCGGTCCGCAGAGCAGGTCCCCGAGCTTCTCCAGCGACGGCATGATGTTCCGGTCCTGCCACTCGTAGTTCACGAATGCACCGATGCCGTACTCGCCCTCCGCCTCGCGGAGGTGGACCACGCCATTGGTCGGGCCGATCTTCTTGAGGATGTATTCCAGGGTCGTACGCAGCATGTCCTCGACATCGAGCTCCTGGCTGATGAGCGTTCGGAACTCCGTCGTCATCTCGACCGTCGACATCTGGTCCTTGATGTTCCTGTAGGCGGATGCCAGGTCGCTGCAGAGCACATCGACCTGCTCGGACATCTCGTCCTTGGACGCACGAAGCGTTTCGCACGCCTCCATCAGGCGCTGCAGTTTCTTTTCGCGTTGCCGATGGGATCGACCCTGCGAGACCGCCTGGCTGATCCGAGTCGGCAGTTCCTCCAGCCCCTCGGGGAGATGGAGGTAGTCGGTCGCGCCGAGACGAATCGCCTCGATGGTGGCATCGGGGTTCGGCTGGTTGGACCATGCGATGACTCGAATCCAGGGGCATCCGGTCCGTGCCTCGGTGATCAATGACAGGGCGTTGGACTCCAGGAAGGCCTCGAGGAGCACCAGGTCGAACTCGCCGGACTGCAATGCCGTCCGGGCTTCGTCCAGGGTCGTGGCTGTCTCGCACCGATGACCCGCATCGCGGATGCGGCTGATGACCGAGCCGGTGAACGCATCATCGGCCGCCACCACGAGGACGGTAGCGGGCCCTTCGACGATGGGCATCGTGGACTTGTGGTCGGGCTGGGAGGCCCCCGTGTTCTTTTTGTTGTTCCGTTCCATCGGTCCCTGCCTTGTGTTTCCAGGTCTCTACCTGTGTCTTGCATCGGCGACCGTCCGCCGTCATTCCAGTGATTGCTCGGAGTCGAACCGGGATCACGCATCCCGGAACGGGGTACGCGCTACGATCCGTGCAGATCGCGCAACTCATCCAGGATGGGCACAACGTCGACATCCCCCTGGAGGCATGCATTGATGCCGCTGGACTCGAGTCGATCCGCCAACCCGTTCATGTTGTCGCCCAGGAAAACCATGATCCGAACCCCGGTTCGACTGGCTTCATTCAGTCGTTCACGCACCATCACGGGGTCCACGCCCTGGACACCGCTTCCAATGACGACCAGGTCGGGCTGGCAGCGTTCAAGGAGCGTACCGGCGTCGAAGGCATCCGTGGCGACCTCGAACTCCACCTCCCGGGTGGTTTCAAGGGCGATACCGACCTGTTCGGCCCGCTGGGGGTTCTTCTCGACCAGCAGCAGCGTCGGAACCGACTTGCCCAGGACATCCACGGGCATGCCGTTGGATTTCATGAACACGATGAGATCCTCGCGTGGAATCCGCCTGAACCGGGAACCCGGTACGCGGAAGCCGTTGAGGCGACCCTTGTCGAAGCATCGAATGATCGTCTGCTGCGATACGTTGCAGAGAGCGGCTGCTTCTCCGGTTGTGAAGACCTGCTTCTGAAGCAGGGGCTCACGAGCTTGTTCACGACTGGTCATGGACTGCCTCCTTGGCTGGGTCAGGGGCAGGCCGATTCAATCGACCAGAATGCCCCCCTTGCCCGCTTTCACATCGACGGGGCAGGAGGGGCTCTTCAGTCGTGTCACGTTCTTGCCGGGACCGCCCGTTCCAGACAGGCCGCACAGGTGGTACAGGTGGAACCGGGATGCCCTTGGGACCCCTGGAAAGGGAGTCAGTCCTCCGAACGGGCCTGCCAGAGCGATACGGCTTCCGGCACGCTCGGATAGATCGGTTGCAGCAGGTGCACCTGGTCCGCGTCTTCCGCATCGTGCCGGACCCGCGTCAGTTCCAGGCAGGCCTCGGGGTTCCATGACGGGGCCAGGATCTCCATGCCCCGTTCGACTGCGGAACGGTGCATCGATTCAGGGAGATGCTCATCCGCCACGAGTACCGAGTGCCCGTCGAACCAGTCTCCTTCCGCACCGCCGGTGACGAGGGAACCTTCCTGCTGGATGGACCACCGCCCCTCACGGCATTCAACTCCCGTCAACCATGCGTTGTCACCCTTGCATCCCAGCACCACGAGCATGTTCGATCGCTCCCCGGCGATCGAGGAGGCCACCACCAGGGCGGAGGGAATCCCGTAGACCGGAATGCCCAGGGCCAGTCCCATGGAACTGCACGTGGAAATCGATACGCGAAGGCCGGTGAATCCCCCGGGACCGAGTGAAACGCCGCATCCCCCGAGATCGGCCGGGCCACACCCGATGCTTCGCAGCAGCGAGTCGATCGCCGGCAGCAGCACGTCTCCATGGCGCGAGTCGGAGTCGAACCTCGTGCTGTGCACGGTTCCACCGTCGTCCAGCATCGCCACTCCTCCCTGCCGTTGGGAGCACTCGATGGCCAGTAGCAACGTCACGACCCGCTTCCTTCCTCGACGGACACCGACTGGAGGTGCACGGCGGCTTCCAGCAGGGCTTCCGGTGACGGTTCACGATCCAGCGGCCAGTCGATGACCATGCCGCTGGCCTTGTCGCTGTTGATCGCGACCAGCCTCGGTCCGTCCTGTCGGATTCCTTCCGGCACGGCCTGGTGCCCGATGCAGAACGTCGTCACGCACCAACGCTTGGCAAGCATGTCTAGTTGCGCGTCCTCGTGGTGGCGGCCCCAGGTCAGCATGTAGATGGAGGAACCGGATCCCTCGTAGTCGGCGGGACGAAGTGGGTGCTCAAGAATTTCCGCCTCGAATCCACCCATGCGATCATTCGCCGGCAGTGAGTGCGAGCAGAGCAGGCCGCTCTCAGTCCGGACCGCCAGCGGCATCGCGGCGATGAACTGCTCGATCGCATCGGTCACGAGCTGGGCATCATCGCCGTAGACCCAGTCGATGGCCTCCTGGAACAGCGCCACGCTGTTGCCGGCGCCCTTGCTGACCGCACGCCCGGTCAACTGGGACAACTCGTGGTTGCCCAGCACCACGTGCACCTGGTTCGGGTACGCGAGCACGAGTTCCGCCACGCGAGCCAGCATGCGGTAGGAGAAGTCCATGCCGTTGAGCAGCCGATCGCCATGGATGAGTTCCTGCAGGAGCACGTGGTGCTCCGGGGACTCCGGCAAGTTC
>Ga0315336_1007755_pt1 | contig 10049 bp, 10 predicted proteins | sample ASW5metaG_FD_204512 | JGI IMG/M metagenome (GOLD analysis project Ga0315336, IMG submission 204512) | Ammonia-oxidizing marine archaeal communities from Monterey Bay, California, United States - ASW #5 | ecosystem: Environmental > Aquatic > Marine > Intertidal zone | place: USA: California... | reverse complement strand
GGTAGTTTAAAAATTGGAATGATGGAATCTATTGGAACATCTCTCTTCTCTTCAGTTATAAAGCAATATCACAAAAAATACCCTGATATTAAATTTTATATTCATACAAAAAAACCAGAAACAATAGCAGATGAATTAATAGAACAAAAATTAGATTTAGGATTAACTTTTTCTCATTGGTTACCTAAATCTATTAAAAAACTTTATGAAAGAAAATTTCCAATAGGAATTTTAACATCTATTAATCATCCACTTCAATTTAAAAAAGAAATTACAATTGAAGATATTAAAAATTTTCCATTACTACTTCATACAGGTGCACTAACTTATTTTAGACAAACCCAGAGACAATTAGGACTGGATACAGATTTTTTAGATTTAAGTATTGTTTCAAATTCACTTAATTTTATCAAAAAATCATTATTAAATAATAGTAAACTTATTAGCCTTTCCCTTTCAACAATATATGGAGATCCTTACGCAGAATCACTAATATTTCGGGAGATAGAAAATGAAATAACAAAAAATACTAAAGTGGGTATTATCTGTCGTAAAAGCAAGGTATTTAATCAAAGTGAAATTTTTTTTAATAAATTACTGGTATCTGAATTTAAAAAATTTGGTCAATAATAATTGCAGTATAGCAAATATTTATTTTTTATTTATTTTTTATTTATTTTTAAAACTGTATTTAATAGTACATTACAACCAGCTACAAGATCTTTGTTTGAAACATGTTCCCGTTCACTATGACTAATACCTTTGTGACAAGGAATAAAAATCATTCCTGAGGGTATTATTTTTGAAAGTGAAACAGCATCATGCCCTGCACCAGAAACAATTTTTTTATGTGAATATCTTAATTCCTTACATGAATTTTTTATAATAGATACAATTTTAGAATCGAAATTAACCGTTGGTAAAATATATTTTTTTTCAATTTTTGTATTTACTTTAAAATCTGATTTTATTTTTTTACATATAAGTTTTATAGTTTTTTCAAAATTATTTAAAATTACGGGATTTGGATGTCTTATATCAACTGTTATCAATGACTTACCAGAAACTGTATTTCTTGATCCAGGAACCGTAATAATACTACCAACAGTAGCTCTTAAATCTTTATGTAATTTTTTAGCCTCGGAAGTAAATTCAACAACAAAATTTGATAGAGCTACCACTGAATCTTTTCTAATGTGCATGGGAGTAGTACCTGAATGAGCATCTTCACCTTTAAATTCTATACTTAGACCACGCGAACCTTGGGCACTAGTTACTATACCAATAGATTTTTTTAAATTTTCGAGTATTGGTCCTTGCTCAATATGGATTTCAACAAAGCACTCTAGATTTTTTTTTGAAATTTTTTTTAATCCTAATTTGTTAAAAAATTTTAATTCATCACCTAATAATATTCCTTCTGAATCTTGAAGTTTTTTTATATTTTTTAGTTTTATAATATCTGTATAAAATAAAGAGCCCATTAAGGGAGGTGTATATCTGCTACCCTCTTCGTTTGACCAAATTATTAATTCAACTGGTTTTTCTAAATAAATTTTATTTTCTTTTATAGTTCTTATTACTTCAAGACCTGCAAGAACACCATACGATCCATCAAATTTACCTCCATGGGGCTGGGTATCAAGGTGACTTCCAATTCCAATCGATTTTTTAGTAAAATTATTATTATTTTCAAGTTTAGCAAAGATATTGCCAATTGCATCAATTCTTAAACGAAGTCCAATTTCTTTGCACCATTTGATAACATTTTTTTTTGCTAATATATCATCTCTTGAAAAAGCTAATCTTCTGCAACCACCATTAGGTAGCTTACCAATTTTTGCAAGCTTATATATTGATGAAATTAACCTATCTTTATTAATAAGAATCTGTTCCATTATATTGATTATTAATATAATATTCTTACATCAGTTTAAATTTAATTTACAAAAAAATAATTATAAATTATTTATGCTGCCTTAAAGTCATCACGAATTATCTTTTTTGAATTTCTCATTATCTATACCGTTATTCTTATTAAAATATAATTCAAAGAACAATAGAAATAGCTGTTCCAACTAAAAGAATTGCTAAAAGAAACTCTATAATTATTTTTAACTTCTCATTGGTAAGATAATTTCGAATGACACTTCCTCCAAGAGCCCACATACTAATAGAAGGTATATTTATTACTGTTGACATCACAACCATAAATACTGTTCCTAAAATAATATTTTCATCTCTTGGGTAAAACAATGAAACAGCAGTGATACATATAACCCACGCTTTTGGGTTAACAAATTGGAACAATATAGCTTCATAATATTTTAAGGGAGTTGATTTATCTTCAGCAGATGAAACATTAAGAGAACCAAACATTTTCCAAGCTAAATATAAAAGATAACATGCTCCAACATATTTTAAAATATTCAGTAAAATTGGAAACTGTGTAAACAGAGCGCCCAAGCCAAAACAGACTAAAGCTAATTGAATGCCATGGCCTGTAGGAATGCCAAAAATATTAGGAATGGTTCTTATGAATCCAAATTTGATTCCTGATGCAGTTAAGATGCTATTATTAGGTCCTGGTGTAGCGTACATGACAAAATAAAATACACTAATTGCTACCAACAATTCAAATGAGATCATGAAAATTAATCGCGAAAATTGATAAATTGGGTAGGGATACCTACTTTTGCCTCTTCAACCATTTTAATAACTGCTTGCAAGTCATCTCTTTTTTTACCTTCTACTCGGAGTTCATTTCCATTAATTTTAACTTGAACTTTTATTTTTGAACTTTTTATATCTGCCGTAATTTTTTTAGCAATTGCTTGCTCAATTCCTTCGTTTAACTTATAAACTTGTCGTACCTTGTCTCCTCCAGCTTTTTCTTTACTATCTTCTTTTAAAGTTAAAGGATCTACTTTTCGTCGAACAAAATGAGTAATAATTAAATCGTGAACTTGCTTCAATTTCAATTCATCATCCGTCACAACGGTTAAATCTTTATCTTTTCGATCTAAAGTAGTTTGCGAACCCTTAAAATCATATCTGGTAGATATTTCACGAAGTACATTGGCAATGGCATTGTCTATTTCTTGAAAATCAAGACGGCTAACAACATCAAAACTCGGCATGCGTTCCTTATACTATCATTTGATAAAAACAGAAATTATTTTTCTTCATCTGTCAGATCCTTTGGTAATTGTTTTTTAGTTGCTAGTCTCCCTAAATCTTTTAATTTTTTAACTCGTCCAAGTAAACTTCCCCGTCCATCTTGTAAGCGACTTTTTGCTTCATCAAGTTTTGATGTTAATTTGTGAAATGATTCTAAAACAGAAGAAAATGATTCATACACTCTTGTAGCTTGATCATAAATATAAGTAGCTTGGTCTGCAATATTTTTAGCATTTTTTGTTTGCTGATCTACAGACCACATATGTTCAACTATTTTCAAACAATAATACAAAGTGGAAGGTCCTACGATAGCAATTTTTTTCTGTAAGGCTTCTTCAACTATACTTTTTCCTTCTTTGGCTAAAACATGATAAGCTGGTTCTACAGGCATAAACATTAAAATTGAATCAACTGTTTCAATATCATACAAATTTGCGTAACTATCTGTGTTTAAATCTTTGATAAATTTTTTAACTGAATCAATATGCTTTTTTAAAGCAAGGTTTTTGGTGTTTTCTTCTGTTGCATTAGTGTACTCATCCCATGCAGATAATGATACTTTTGAATCTATAATAACATCACGGTTGCCTGGCATATGAATTATAACATCTGGTTTTTGCAAATTCCCTTTGCTATCTTTATAAACTTTTTGAGTTTCGTATTCTTCTCCTTCACGAAAACCTATTGAATCTAATATATTGTTTAATACAAATTCCCCCCAAGCACCTTGTTGTTGGGAACCCCCTTTAATTAAAGTGTTGTTTAATCTATCTGCAGTTGCATTTATTTTTTCACTAGCAGACAAAAAGTTTTGGAAATGTGTGGTTAAAGCCCCTTCTTTTTGAGCTTGCTGTGTATTAAAATTTTGAATTGTTGAATGTATAGATTGCATTTCAGATTTTAATGCAATTAATTCATCTTTTGGATTTTTCACATTTGCTAATTTTTTTGAATTAATCCACCAAGATATAAGTGCAATTAATGCAGCTCCACTTACAAAACCAAAAATAAAAAAACTAACTGAGCCTTCTAAATGCATAACTAACTTTATCGTATTTTTTATATTACAACATTAAAATATATTAATTGCCCAAATTACAGAAAAATAAACAAATATATATCTTCCTACCTTCCCTATTGATACCAATAACAAAAAAGGCAAAAATGAATACCGAAATGTTCCTGCTACAAAAGTAATTGGATCTCCAATAAAAGGAACCCATCCTAACAAGAGAGACCATTTTCCATATTTATTAAAAATTCTTGAAGCTTTATCAATCTGTTTTTGACTAATAGGAAACCATTTTTTGTTTATAAAATAATTTGCATAATAACCACATATCCAATTGAAAACTGAACCCAGTATGTTTCCAAGTGATGCAAATAAAAGAAGAAGCAATACATTATATTTATTTAATATAATTAATGATGCCAAATACACTTCTGAACCAAAAGGAATAATCGTGGCCACCAAAAAAGATAAGATGAATAGGGAAAAATAAATCAAACTTTATATATAATCTTATTTTGAAAAATTTTCCATTATTGCTGCTGCATATTTTATGCCTTTAATATAATTTTCAACATGTATATTTTCATCGGGTGCATGTAAATTTGCTCCTGAATTAGCAAAACCTGTTAACACACAAGGTATCCAAACATGCTTCATTATAGTTCCCTCAGCAGAAACTCCATTAATAACTGGTTTTTCACCAAAAACTTCTTCAGCAGCTTTTATAATTGCTTGAGAAATATCTTCTTTTACAGATATTTTATATGGTGGCTCAGCAGCCTCAAAAGCTTTTACATTAATGTTACCAAATCCATGATCAAATAAATGCTTTTTTATTTTAGTAATACATTTTTGTGGATCCATATGTGGAAGTAATCTAAAATCTAATCTAACTTTAGCTTCACTAGGCACTATTGTTTTTTGCCCCGGCCCCGTATATCCTGATATCATTCCTTGTATATTCGCAGTAGGTTCATATGTTCTCGCACGAATAGCGTCTTTTCCCTCTCTATTTAAAACAAAATTCTCTATACCAAATTCTTCTTTTAAAACATTAAGGTCTACTCTAGAATTTTTTTCATCAATTAAATTCAATTCTTCTTCACCTAATTGGTAAAGACCCTCATACCAATCTTTAATTAAAATTTTTCTATCTCTATCCATTATTGTAGATAGAGCATGAACAAGTTCCCAAGGTGCACTAGGAACTAGAGGAAAGTTTAAAGAATGAATATCTTTTTTTCCTCCTTTTGCTGTCAATTCAATAAATAAAACTGATTTTAAGCCTAGTTCTACTTCAGGTACTTTAACAAAACTATCAACTGATCCATCCAAACAATGCATTCCATCTGCTTCAAGTAATTGTTTATTTTTTTCCACCCATGGACCTAAATGCACTGATCCGATTTCCTCCTCACCTTCATAAAAAAATTTTAAATTAAGAGGGACTTCTCCCCTAACTTCTAAAAAAGCTTTTGCAGCCTTATTAAAAGCTAATAAGCCACCCTTATTATCTGTTGCCCCTCTTCCATAAATAATATTATCTACAATAGCACCAGACCAAGGCCCTCCATGTGACCATTCTTCAATTGGCTCTGGAGGTTGAACATCATAATGAGAATAACATAATAAAGTTTTTTTTGATTTTGAACTCTTCAAATGACCAAAAACTAAAGGCGGGCCTCCAGCAATATCAAATAATTCCGCAGGTAGATTATCTTTATGCATAGCTTCTTTAACAAAATTTGCACATTCATGTAGTCCAATATTTTGAGCAGAAATCGAAGGTTGCTGAATTAAAGCTTGTAAATCAGCAATAAATTCTTGAGCATTATTATCTATATAATCATAAATATCTTTCATTTTAATCTTTCATGATTTGATAATTCCCATGCATTGAGATGTTGTCCACTCAAATTTTTATATTCTCTTTTTGCTAATTTTAAAAATGCAGGAGTTAAGAAAATAGGATCAATCCATTTTTTTTTGTATTCTTCTGTATAATTTTGATGTGACATAGGGGTATTCATAAACATACCAGGTGTTATTGAAAATACATGTATGCCTTTGTCTGCTCCTTCTATTGATAAAGATTTCATCAAACCTTCCAAACCATGTTTAGCTGCACAATAAGCACTCTCATCTTTAAATCCTTCTATACCAGATCTTGAAGAAACAAAAATGATTACACCATGTTCTTTTTTTACCATTTTACTCCAAACAAACTTAGATAAAATAAAAGCTGTTTTTAATGTAATATTGTTAACTTGATCCCAATATTTTTCTAACGTTTTTTCAAAAGAAGTAGGTATTAAAATTGATGCATTATGAATAAGAGTATCAATTTCTATTTTTTTTTTATCCATTAAATCTATAAAATTATTTAATTCATTGGTATTAGTCAAATCAACATGAAAGTTTTTTGCATTATTAAATTGATTGGAGTTTAATTTTTTAATATTTTTGTCTAGTAAAAATAAATTTGCATTTTCTTTATTGAATGCAGATGATATAGCATGTCCTAAGCCTTCTGCAGCACCTGTAATAAGTACATTTTGTTCTTTTAAAAGCATTCTATAAATCTATCCATTTTCTCTGAATAGTTGATTCTTTTACTGCATCCAATATTAATTGATTTTTATAGCCATCTTCAAAAGTGGAGCCATTATTAAGTTTCCTATTTTCTTTTATAGCACTAATTAATTCATTTAAAAGACCAACTACAGAAATATTCCATATCCCTTTATTTATTCCACTTAATAAAGAATTAGGATCTTCAAAATAAAATTTTTTAAACTCTTCATTTTTTTTTGCCATCCATATTTCTTCATTTTTATCCTCTAAAATTATGGTGCCTTCTGTTCCAAAAATTTGAGTCTTATTTCCTAAAACATGACAAGCAACACCACTCATAAAAACATTAGCTAAAATTCCATTATCCATTTCTAATGTAAAATAAGATAAATCATCTGCGGTAGCCTTCCATTGTTGTTTTGAATCTTTGTCTATTCTATCTTTAACTATTGTAAGTGCTTGTCCAAAAACTGATTTAACTTCCCCAAACCACCACCTCAATAAATCAACCTGATGTGATCCATTCGCTCCCAATCTACCTCCACCTCTACTTTCTAAACTCCACCAATCATTTTGAGGTCTTGAAGATGGATCTAACCAACCATTAGAAATATTAGCTATATTAATATGTTGAATATTTCCTAATAAATTAGAAGATATCCATTCTTTAATTTTTTTTCTATTTGGGTTAAATCTTAATTCATGATCCATCATATGAATTCTTTTGTTTTTTTCAGCTATATCTAACATTTGCTTTGCTTCTATTGAATTCATAGCTGTTGGTTTTTCTGAAAGTACATGAGCGCCTCTCTTTAAAGCATAAAGAGTAATTGGTGCATGAAGATCTGTAGGAGTAGCGATACAGATTAAATCAAAATTATTTTCATCAATCATTTTTTTCCAATTATTATAATAATTAGGAATACTAAAATCCTGAGCACAACTCTTAGCACTTTCAATTCTTGAAGAAGATATGGCTAATACCTCAGTACCATCTATATGTTTTAAAGCTGGCAAATAAGCCGCCTTAGCAAAACTTGCCCCTACAATTCCTATTTTAATAGTCATTTTACTCTACCTCCTTTAATCGTGGATCTAAATAATCTCTTAACCAATCTCCAACTATATTAAATGCCAATACTGTTAGCAAAATTGCCATTCCAGGGAAAAAAGGCAGCCACCATCTTCTAGCAAAAATATGGTCCCTACTTTCAGCCAACATTGCTCCCCAAGTTGGAATTTGTGGTGGCACTCCTAAGCCCAAAAACGATAGGGATGCTTCAGCTAGAATTACACTAGCAACATTAAATGAAGCAATAATTATTAAAGGTGCAAAAATATTAGGAAGAATGGATCCAAACATAATACTAAAATTACTTACACCGATTGCTTTTGCTGCTTCCACATACTCTTTTTCTTTTTGTGAAATAGTTTGTGCTCTTGCAATTCTTGCATAGGTTACCCATTGTCCAATACCTAAAACTAAAATTAAATTTATTAGACCTTCTCCTAAAACCACTAAGAATAAAATTGCTAAAAGTATAAAAGGGAATGCAAGTTGAATATCAGCTAAGCGCATTATAATATCATCAATTAATTTTCCATAATATCCAGCGCACATACCTAAAAGAACGCCCATAACACCTCCAACGAAAACAGCAGCAAATCCAACAACTAATGAAACTTGTGCTCCATAAATTAATCTTGAAAATGAATCTCTACCAAGAGCATCTGAGCCAATTAAATATTTAATATCTCCATTTTTATCTTTAGCTAGTGGTGGAGCAACCCTTTCCATAATATTGTTTCTATTAGGATCATGAGGGGAAATATATGAAGCAAAAATTGCAACATTTATAATAATTATTAACCATATAATAGAGCCAAGCACCCATTTAGAACTAAATAAAGATATCAAAAAGTTTTTAAAATTTAAAAATTTTTTATTTTCTTTTACTGAAGCATTGTTATTAATTTCTTTATTAGTTTGAGACATTTATTACAATCTTATTCTAGGATCTAATTTTGAATAAATTAAATCTGTTATTAAATTAATTAGTATAACAAAAATTGATATTACAACTACAGATGCTTGAACTAAAGGAATATCTCTATGAGATATTGCATCAAATACCAATCTACCCAAACCTGGCCAAGCAAAAACAACTTCAACAACAACAACTCCACTTAACATAAAGCCGAATTCAAGACCAATTATTGTTACAACTGGCAACCATGCGTTTCGCATTGCATGCCTCATAATAACTTTATATTCTGAAACTCCTTTAGCTCTAGCTGTTCTTACATAATCTTGAGATAAAACCTCAAGCATTGAAGATCTAACTAACCGCGCATTTCTAGATAATGAATAAAAAGCTGCACAAAAACTTGGAAGTATTAAATATAAACAGGTAGTAGGAAAATTTTTTAAACCTTCAATAAAATTACCATGAAAAATAGGCATTAAAAAGGGTACATGTCCTGATATTGGTAACCAGCTTATATTTAAAGATAGATATAAAATACACATAATACCAAGCCAAAAATTTGGTATTGATTGCCCTAACATTGCAATTGCCATTAACGTGCCATCAATCCATTTGCCTCTGTTAATGGCTGAAATAATTCCAAAGGGTATTGAGCCAAAAATTGCTATAACCATTGAAAAAAGAGTTAATTCAATAGTTGCTGGTAAAGATTCAAAAATTACTTTCATTGCAGGCTGTCTGAAATAAAGTGAATCTCCAAAGTCTAATTGAACTAAATTTATCAAATAATTAAAGTATTGAACATACAAAGGTTTATCAAAACCAAGTTTTATTCTTGTTGCTTCTATTTCCTCAGGCGATGCTCTATCACTTATAAAGAGATATGTTGGATCACCTCCTATTTGAAGAGCAATGAATGTGATCAAAGTCACTCCAAAAATAACTAAAATTGTTTGTGGTAATCTTCGGAGTATATAAATGAACATTTATTAAAATAAAAAATTATTTGTTGGCCCCTTTTATAGGGGCCAACAAATCAAATATATTATTTTAAAGCAGCATTAAATAAATCTACCTTTTCATCTCTTCGCGGAGACCAATCTACTCGGTTACTAACTCCATAGAAGTCAGGCTGGAAGTACAAATGTAGCCAAGGGCCTTCATTATAGAATACCTCCAACATTCTATCGATTTCACGACGAATGATATATTCATTATTTGTGTTATTTATAACTTTCCAACCTTTAAACCATTCTTCGTTCATCCATTTAGTGTAATTAGGACCAGAATCAGGC